>OCTA010006187.1_pt1 | contig 10245 bp, 7 predicted proteins | sample 1538991 | NCBI WGS metagenome assembly OCTA01 (sample SAMEA3539302, study PRJEB22396) | soil metagenome | biome: tundra; feature: field; material: soil | place: USA | collected 2010-05 | depth 0.15 m | reverse complement strand
GAGCCGCGCGCGTAAGCAAGCGGTTGTGGCGCAAACAATAACGTCGCCATGTTTAGTAAGAGCCGGACCGTCCCTGCGACGTGCCTGCGGGCCGGGATTGCTCCAGCACCGCCAACACCCGATCCCGAAACGTCGGGCCATAAGTCAGCGGCTTGCCCGATCATGGGCGATCCGCCAAGCCGTCCAGGCCGCGTTGGCCAAAGCGACCCGCCATTTCAGGATTGTTAGAACACGATCCGCAGGGCCACCTGGCCCCGGCGCGCGTTCGTGCCGTCTACCAAACCGAAGGATGCGTTGCCCGCGCCCAGGCCCGGCGCCGGTCTCAAAACGCCGGCGGACGCCGCATAAGCGATGCTGTTTACCGACGTGTCGTGCTGTGTGTTCAGGGCGTCGAACGCCTCGAACATCAGTTGAGCCTGCACCCGTTCGCCGAATCGCAGCGTTCGCGTCAAGCGCGCGTCCAGGTTGAACATGGGCGCCGCGCGCAGGGTTCCGGTCTGGTCGAACGGGACCCGGTCCCATCCGCCGGAGCCGTTGAGCGAACTCGTGTAGACCATGGTTGTGCCGGAGAACTGCTGGCCGGTAACCATGACACGCGCCGTGGCCGGCGTCCCGGTGGCCACGGTCGCGATGCCGGAAAGTTCCCATCCGTTCAACAGATACCGCGCGATGGGGAAGGCGCTGGCGGACACGGTGGGCTGCCATGTCCAGTTGACGACGCCACGATGGCGCTGGTCCGTCGCCGAGCTGCCCTTGTCGGACACAGGGACTCCGGGAGAGGTAGCGACCCCCGCAAAACCGTTGACCGGGTCGCCGGCATTGTCCATGGCGTGCGACCAGGTGTAAACCGCCTGGAGATTGAGCGTGCGCCACATACGCCTGCGCAACTGCAGCGTTAGGGCGTTGCGCCAGGAGGCCGCGCTGCTTTCCACCCGGTAAACGTGGGCGGAGAGCGGATCGCTCTTCCCGGTCCAGATCTGCGTGTTGAACAATGCTACAGCCGCCCCGGCGGCGTTATCGATGGTGTACGTCACGACCTTGGAGGGGGGGGCGAAATTCAAGTCGTCCACGGTCCAGAGATTGGCCCCGCGAGTGGCTATCAAGCTCACCGTGAGAATAGTGTCCTTGGCCACGAGCCGCTCCATGGACAGGGTGGCCTGAGTGGAGCGGGGGACGCGCAGCTTGGTGTCCGCGTACATCACGCTAGCGACTCCGGAAGGGATGCTCTTCGCGGAGGCATACACGGTGGGGAAAATCGGAGCGCCGGTCTGATTCGAGGTCACAAAGATGCTGCCCAGTTCCTGGTTGCTCCCTAGCATCAGCGCATCGAGGGCTTGACCCGCGTACGGGGCGAAAAACCAACCGTAACTGCCACGGAAGACCGTGTGGTCGTCGCTGGTGTAAGCCACGCCGACTCGTGGGGCGCCGTCGATGTTGGGCGACGGGATGGTATTCGTCTGGCTATAGGTCGGATTGAATGAAGTGGGCGAGGGTAGCAGTTGCTTCTCCCAACGCGCGCCGTAGGTCACGGTCAGGCGCGGGACAATCCGCCAGGTGTCCTGCGCGTAGGAGCCAAAATCCACCGTGCGCTCCGTGCGGACCGGAACGCCGAATTGCTGGGTGTAGCTGGTGTAGGTCTTGCGCCCAACGGTGATGCCGCTGAAGTCCTGGGCGAAAGCCGTTAACGACGTGTAATTGTACGTCCCGCTCGAATAGATCTGGTTTATCGAATCCTGGATCCAGGATATGTCGGCGCCGAACTGAATCACGTGAGTGTTAAAGGCCTTGCTGAAGCTGTCCGAAAATTCGCGTCGTGTCTCGTCCGGGAACGTTCCGGGGTACCCCTTGGCGGCGCCGACGTACGTCCCGGCGATATTGATGGAGAGCGGACCGGTGGTGGGCCACAACTGCGGGGAGGGGGTGCCGGTCAGGTCGTCCCTGGTCCAACTCGCGCGCATTTCATTCACGGTGGACGAATGGGGCGTGCCGACCCACGAGGCCCTCGCGAAGCGCGTATCCTCCCTCAGATTGCCGTTGTTCCCGAGCAGCGAGCCATCCGTCGCCACGGCTGCCGTCTGCGCGCCGTTCGGCGAGAGCCATCTGGACCCGTTGGCGTCGAAGCTGAACGTGTTGCGGTCGCTCCGGTGGTAATCGATTTTGGCGAAGGCCGTGCCGGAATGCGAGGAACGGGGAACCACTACGTTCATCCGCGACTGGATGAACTTGGCGGCTGCCGTACACTGCGTGGGCGTGGCTTTACAATTCGCGAGCGAAACGGAATTCCCGAAAGGGTCGGCGATCACGGGATTGGTGATCCGGTTAAAGCCCGTGGAATGCCCGTCCAGCGCTTCGTAATTCGCGAAGAAAAATACCTTGTTTCGGAAGATGGGCCCGCCGATGCTCAGGCCGCCCTGGTGTTGGTGTTCCGCGGGTTTGAACCCGGCGGCGTAGCGGTCGGCCGCGGCCAGCGAGTGGTTGCGGAAGTAGTCGTACACGGCGCCGTGGTAGCCGCTTCCTCCGCTGCGCGTTGCGACATCGGCGATGCCGGCCATGGCGCCCGGGAACGGGGCCGGGTAACCGTTCGAGAGCACCTGAAGCTCCTGCACCGCATCCTGCGAAATCCGGTTGGGAGACGCAGTGTCCGGATTGAAGCTATTGCTAACCTTGACGCCGTCGATGAGGAGGGCAGGGGGGGAAGATGCGCGCTGGAAGGCGGGATTAGGGGCTCCGACGGGCGGCGCGAGCGGCGTCATCGCGTCCCACCGCCGTTCGCCGGAAGGAAGACCGTCGATCTGCCGCCTGGTCACCAGGTCGTTAACGCCCATCTTGGTATTGTCCACGATAGGCAGCACGGAACTGGCTTCCACATGCGTAGCGGGCGCCTCGGGCGTCAGCGCGATCCTAAAATTCAGCGCCTGGCCGAGCGGGACCTCGAAACTCCCGGTTTCCCAATTCGCGAACCCGTTCCTGGTCAGCTTCAGGCTGTAGCCGGCCGCGGGAACCAGCCCGGAAATGCCGAATATGCCATCGTCGCTGGTCATGAACGTGCGCTGGATGCCCATCTTCTCATTCGTCACGATCACTTTCGTATCGGGTATGCCCTCGCCGTAAGAGTCGACGACCGCTCCCGTCACCGATCCGAACCCCGGCGTCGACTGCGCCCACGCGCTGGCGGAACACAAGATCGCCAATAGAAATCGAGTAAGAGTGAATGTTCTTCGCATGGCTTTAGAGTTCAAAAAATAAGACCTGGATAACCGTAAGATGGATCTCGTCGTCCGACCGTTATGACGATTTTAGCTCGTCGCGCGGCGTTCCCGCTAGAGTGTGCCGCCGCCGCTACAATGTGGTCATGCATTCACTGACAGCCTTACTGTTGGCATTGAGCGCGCTGGCGTGCGCCGAGGACCGCCCCATGACGCTCCGGCAGGCGGTGGAGACGGCGTTGAAGCAGAACTCCGATATTGCGCTCTCGCGCCTCGACGAGGAAAAGGCGAGGCAAGCGGTCCGCCTGGCAAAGGACCCGTTCATGCCGCGGATCACGGTGGGCAGCGGGCTGGCCTATACGAGCGGTTTCCCGATGAGCATCGAAGGCTCGGCGCCGAGCGTTATACAGGCGAATGCCACTCAGTTTCTCTTCAACCGCCCGCAGAGCCTTGCCGTCTCCCAAGCCAGAGAGGACGCCCGCGGCGCTTCGCTCTCGGCCGAGAGCAAGCGCGGTGAAGTGGCGTTCCTCGCCGCTTCGTTATATCTGGACGCCGGGCGCGCGGTTCGCATCGGGGCGCTGGCGCGGAAGGATGCCGGCAGTCTGCAACAAGTGCTGGACACCGTTCGGGCGCAGGTGCGGGAGGGCCGCGCGCTGCCGCTCGCCGAGAAACAGGCGGCCTACAACGTGGCGCGCGCCGTCGCTCTCGCCGACGGATTGGAAGACGATTGCGCCGGCGCCGAGACGTCGCTCGCCGTGGCGCTGGGCTTTTCGGCGGAGGACCGCGTCCTCCCGGTGGAAGAGGATCCGCCGGCCTTTGCGTTGCCGCCTTCCGAGGAGCAGGCTCTCCAGACCACTCTCCAATCCAACCTGGACCTCCGCAAGCTGGAATCGCAGATCGCCTCCAAACAACTCGAAATGCGCGGGCAGAACGCCGCGCGTCTGCCGCGCGCGGACCTGGTAGCGCAATACGGAATGCTCGCCAAGTTCAATAACTACGACCAGTACTTTCAAAAGTTCCAGCGCAATAACGGGCAAGTGGGCGTCTCTTTGCAGTTGCCGCTGTTTGCCGGTCCGGGGGTGAGCGCGCAAGCGGCGCGGTCCGCGGCCGACGCTGCTCGCCTGAAGATCGAGTGCGACAACGCGCGCAACCGCATTCGATCCGATATTCAAGCGTCGTTTCGGGAAGTGAAAAGGGCCGGGACGGCGGCGGAAGTGGCCCGGCTGGACCTGGAAGTGGCGCGCGAACAGCTTTCCGTGAACCTGGCGCAAATGCAGGAGGGGCGCGCCACCTTACGGCAGGTGGAAGAGTCCCGAATCGTGGAGAACGACAAGTGGATTGCCTTTTACGATGCGCAGTACAGCATCGAGCGGGCCCAATGGAACGTGCTGCGGCTGACGGGGCAATTGACCGCTTCCATTGAGGCGCTGCCGTGAGGGCGCCTACAGTTTCCTGCCGATCGAGGCGTAATCGAGCCCGCCGAAAAACGCTCCTCGAAAATCTTCCGGCAGCGATGCCAGCGCGGGCATCGTAGCCACAGCGGGCGAGAGCTTCCGGAACTCGATGACTCCCGTGTCCTTACGGCAAGCCTGCACAGGACCCGTTTTCATCCAATTTCCGAGTAGTCCGAGTAGACTGGCACGGCCACTCCAGAAATCATACGGGCAAATATCGCCCGCGGCCATGGACCACACCCCAGAACATGGTCAGCCGGGAGCGCCAAGCTCCAGCACGTGCAGGTCAGGATCGCGGCGGTACTGGATCCCCACCCACTGCCCCTCCGGCGCCTGGTATATCGCCCACCAGACCGGGTGTAATCTCCGCTCCTGCACGTTCGCTATCAGCCTCGACCTTCACCCAGGTTGCGGACTACGCCATCCTTCGGCTGCTCGATACACCAGATAGAACAGAGATATGCTGCTGCGGCGTGGAATAGCGGCGCCTGCGCCGGGTCCTGGACCGCACAATCCAGGCACGCCCAAGTGTACTTCACCAAGTGGGCATCGTTTCGAATGGCTGCTTCCGTCGCGATTGTCTGCTCTATCCGGGGACGCTCGTCCTGCCGGGCAAACCAGGCCACCGACGCAGCCGCGCGCGGGGAGTGAACCAGGGCTTCCGTCAGGTCCATCTCGACGTGCTCGAGCTCAGGCATGGGTTTAAGATTCCCATTTCCATGACTCGCTCGGATCGCCATGACCCAGGTCGCGGCTGTGTGCGCTGCCTCTGCTGCAAACGAGCGCCCGGGCAAGAATCGAGTCAGCATCCAGGACGCGTGCGGCAGAGTCAGACAGTGCGTCCAATAATACTTGGCCGGCTCGGGCTTGTCTTCAAGCATAGACAAAGCTGCAATCCGGCAAGTGGTTCTCAAAGCGCTTTCGCACCGTACCTCATCCGCGTTAGACAGCAGTGCGTCTCCCAGCAGTCGATCGGGTAAGCCGGCTTCTTCGGTGGCCTGCATCATTGCTACCATCCCGGGACCCGGCGGTGAAACCACAGGTACTCCGCGCAGGATGGCGGAAAGCTCTGTTTCTGGATCTTTCAGGGTGCGATGGGTAGTGACGCGCTTGAGATTGAGTCCGGGCGCCTGCGCCAGCGATCTCACACCGGCTCGAGCCAAACCCAAGGCGGCGTGGCCGACATCGTTGGACATCCTGGTCATCAACATCAAGCCGATGTGGGTATGGGCGGCGCCGGTCAACGTGCGCAGCGTGAGATCCGTAATCGAATCCAGAAGTTCCTGCAAGCCTCCAGCCTCGGCGAGGCTCATGCAGAATGCATCGGCGCGCTCAACATCGCCTGCTTGGACGGCGCGACGCAGATGGACCGCCGCATCCGACGAACGGCCAATCCGAACTCTTTCAGGTGGGCTGACTCCTTCTCCGGCACCTTGGTAGTGCGAGGCAGTTGCCACCATCTGTATTCCAGCCAGATCCCGGTCTGCCGGCGAGACCAACGGAAGCAAGTTGTACCGCGCCATGATCTCGAGCGGCGCGTGAAGGCGGAAACTGCTCAACTCCAGTTTGGGCTGCGACACGATGTGAGCTGCGGCGCGGAAGAGTTCCGTTTCACTCAACGCCTCCAGCTTGCGGGAGCGATAGGACTCCACGACCTGGTCCGGCGGCATGCCCGAGAGAATCTCCGCAATCGGTTCTGGTTCCACGGGATTCATCATATTCTACCCCGAATCCGTGCTGCCGCCGGCCCGCTCGAGCGTCTCGTGGTAGTTCCAAGGCATCCACTCCGACGGACCAGCCGCCGTCTCACCAGCGTGGCGCTGTAGCTCGGTCAGATAGTCGAACGGATTGGCGCCGCACGACTCCGCGGAGTGGATCGGGCTCATGTACAGGTCGCTCGCGCGAGCTCCGTTTTCATTCTTATAAACCAGAGAGTTCTTTCGAGGCAGAATGGTTTTTTTCAATGCCCGCTCACAGACTTTGTTGTCCAGTGGTGCGCCTCCTTGCCCTCGCCGGGCGTAAGACCGACCTTACCAATTACCGCCACGCCGAGTCACGCAGGCTTGCCGAAAGCACACCGTCCAGAAACCGGCTACTGCCTTGACCGTGTGGATCTGTCCAGTGGCCGAGGGCCGGGCATGCCCGGCCCCTACAGTTTCCTGCCGATCAGGGCATAATCCAACCCGCCGAAGAATGCTTCCCGGAAATCTTCTGGCAGCGATGCCAGCGCGGGCATCGTAGCCACAGCGGGCGAGAGCTTCCGGAACTCGATGACTCCCAGGCCATTCTCCGCGAAATAGAACTCCAGTAACTGGCGCGGGGCCGGGCGGACGTGCGTGGGATCGAGGTAGAAGTAGGTGGCGAAGATCGCCAGACACTCGGGGTTGGGGGTTTCGATGGCGATCGCGCCGCCGCGCGCCAGGCGCGTGGCGCAGAGCTGGATCATCCGGGGCAGGCGTTCGGGCGGCAAATGCTCCACCAGGTGCGCGCAGAAAATGCCATCGAGCGACCCTTCGGGTAGGTCCCCGAGGTATGCGAAAAGGTCCGCCGTCCGCGCCTCCAGGCCCTTCTCGCGGCACATGGCGACGCATTCCGCGCTGAGATCTATGCCTGCGGCGGGGATGCCGGCCTCGCGCATCAGCTCCAGGAACTCGCCGCGGCCGCAGCCGATGTCCAGTACCTCGCGCCTGCCGGCGAAATGGTCGAGGTAAAAGCGCTGCCCCGCTTTGACGCGCTCCTCGGGTCCGCGGAAGCGCTCGGCGAAGCGGGTGTAATCGAGCGCCGCAGGGTCCGGTGGTTCGCTCGGAATCGCCGGTGGCCAAACCTCCGGCGCGGCCCGCTGTCGAATGAGGCGCAGTTCGGTATGGATGAGCCGCTCGTAATCGAGCTTGACGCGTTCCATGTTGGCCAGGAGCTGGTTCTGGATGTCGAGATTGGCCTGCGCCAGCGCCGCCGTGAAGCCGGCGTGCTGCGCGCGCAGGGCGTCGCGGTAGTTCGCGTCCATCAGGTCCGCGCGGTACGAGAAAGCCGACTGAAGGTCTGCCACGCTCCGGAGAAACTGAATCTCGTTCTGCGCCAGTTTATGCTCCCATCCCAAACGCCACTCCGTCCAGTGTGCGCGGATGTCCTTCATCTCCGGCCAGTGGGTGCGGAACTCCTCCATTTCGTTCCCGGTCTGGACGGCAAGCTGCTCGAGGGCGGCAAGTTTGGCTTGCAACTCGGATATAGCGCCGCCCGCCGCCGCCAGCGCGCGATTGGATGCGGCGAGCGCCTCGATGGCGGCGTCGACCACATCGATCGCCTTGCGATTGAAGACCACCTGCTCGCGGACATGCCAGTCCAACACGCGCGCCACGAACCGCTTCCAGCCTTGGACCAGCGCATTGAACGGGCCGCCCCGGCGCGGATTCACCGTGCCGATGGCGGCGACCTTGGCCAGGGCGGCGTCGCGCGCGCGCACCAACGGCTCCAGATCCGGAAGCGCAATGCCGGCTCTCGCGGATGCCTCGGGGTGGCGGGCGCGAACGCGCTCGCGCACTTCCCGCAGAATGGCGATCAACTCAGCGCTTTCCACGGGGCGCCCTCCGGGCCCGGCTCCAGGCGGCGGTGACGATGGTGTTCAGACCGCCGCGCGGCGCGAAATCGCCGATCACGGTCGCGCTGACCGGGTTGGCCGCTTTCACGACGTCGCGCAGCACGCGGTTGACGATGTTCTCCTGGAAGATGCCCAGGCCGCGGTAGGCGAGCAGGTACATCTTGAACGATTTCAACTCCAGGCATCGCTTCCCGGGGACATACCGTAAAACGATCTTGCCGAAATCCGGGAGACCGGTCTTGGGGCACACGGAGGTGAACTCCGGCATGACGATCTCGATTTCGTAATCGGCGAACTGATTGGGCCAGGTTTCGATTTCCGGCAGCGGAGCGGTGACGCCAGCCTGCGCGTGTTCGTCTGTGTAGTCGCGTTTCATGCCAAAGCCTTCGAGAGTAAGTCGAGGAACAGGCCGACGTCGGCCACCACGCCCACCGCCTGTCCCGTGCCGCGGTCGCTGACCTTGGTCGCGACCGCCGGGTTGATATCCACGCACACGATCCGAACCCAGCTCGGCAGCATATTGCCGGTGGCGATGGAGTGCAGCATGGACCCGAGGCAGAGCACCAAGCCCGCGCCCTTCAGTTGTGCGGCGTAAGCGTCCTGGGCGGCGTTCATATCGGTGATGGTGTCGGGCAGCGGCCCGTCGTCGCGCAAGCTGCCGGCCAGCACGAACGGTACGCCCGCCTTCACGCATTCATAAAGGATCCCCGAGCGCAGCCGTCCGCATTCCACCGCTTGCCGGACCGATCCCGCGCGGTAGATGGCATTGATGGCGCGCATGTGGTTGCGGTGGCCGTGCTCTTCCTGGCGGCCGTCGGAGAGGCGCACGCCGAGCGAGGTCCCGTACAGCGCCGCTTCCGAGTCGTGGACGCCGAGGGCGTTGCCGCTGAGCACCGCGTGTACGCAGCCGTTGCGAATCAGGGCGGCCAAGCCCGCCACACCGCCGGTATGAACGACCACCGGCCCCGCGACGACGGCCACTTTTTGCCCCAGTTGGATGGTCTGCCGCACCAGCGCCGCGGTTTGGCGCACGGCGGTCTCCACCTGCCGCTCCGAAGAGATGCCGTTGGACATGAAGGCGAACGAAAGGCGGTCGCGCTCCTTGGACTCGGGCAAGACCCGGATGCCGCGCAGCCCGGCGACGATGCAATCGCCTTGGCGCAGATCGCGCAGGCGGCGGCAGAAGGCGCGGTTCTCCCGCACCACGATCATGGCGTCCATGCGCTGGTCTTCCACCTCGATCCACTTCTGCCCGTGGCGCACCGAGGTCCGGTGATTGGTGGTGGAGTAGAAATCCTCCGGCGCGCAGCGGTCGCGCTCCACTTCGCGCAGCGTAGCGTCACCGGCGTCGACCGGCGCGCAACCGAGCTCCAGCAGGGCTTCCAGCAGCCGTTCCAGGGACGCCTCGTCCGGCGCGTCCACCTTCAGCCGCAGATACGATGGCTCGCTATTGGTGCGGCCGATGCGGAACTGATCCACTTCGAAGCGGCCGTGGAATTCCACGACCTTATCGAAGATGTTCTCCATCACGTGCGAATCGATCAGGTGCCCTTCGGCCTCGACTACTTCCTGCAATGGCATGGAAAATACCAGTTTAGCAGGACGCTGAAAAAGTCCGAAAACCGCTTGCTGACGCGGGGGCGCGACGCAGAAGTGAGAGATTCATGGAAGCATCGGCCGATTAAGAGAATCCTAGCGTAGGAGTACGTCAGGCCGAGCCGCGAACGTAAGAGAGCGGTAGAATTGGGGCCGGTCCGTGATTTACCCGATCACCCTCGTCTGCTACGGACGCCACCTGCACGGCTGCGAATCCGGCTCCGTCGACCACGAGCACAATGTGCCCGGAACCCCGATCCTGGAAGTGGATTCGGCGCGCGCGGCAGCCGAGCGGGAGCGTATGGATCAGGCTCCCTATAATCTGGACCAGGTCCGTCGCGACGCCGTTTTGGAAGCGATTCAGGAGGTGTGTGCGCGTCGTGGCTGGAGTCTG
>OCTA010006186.1_pt1 | contig 10246 bp, 7 predicted proteins | sample 1538991 | NCBI WGS metagenome assembly OCTA01 (sample SAMEA3539302, study PRJEB22396) | soil metagenome | biome: tundra; feature: field; material: soil | place: USA | collected 2010-05 | depth 0.15 m | reverse complement strand
CCGCCACCACGCCGGCGAAGGGCGCGGCCATCGCCACCGCCAGCGTCGAAGCCGACACCACCAGGCTGATCGCCGCCGCCGAAACGCGGAATTCGCGCGCCAGCATGGGCAATAGCGGCTGCGGAGCGAACAGCGTGACGAAGGCGCAGAATCCCGCGAATACCACGGCGGCGGTGCGGGTTGTCGAATGGGAGGGCGCCGGCGAGAGCATTCCTTCCATTATGCCCAGTGGGATGAGCCCCCGGCTTGGCGTGCTCAGTATGACTTGAGGCGCGGTACAAGGCATAGCCGCACTGTTCGCAGCGTTGAACACACAGCGAATTTTCGGCAAACCGCGCCGGAAGTTCATGTCCGTCCCCGGATTTGCGGCGCAATGGTGCTCCAATAGGGTTATGGGCGAAACACAGAAAGCAGCGAAGGTGTTGGCGTGGTGCCTGCTGGTGCACGGGGCCGCCGGACCCGGCTATTCCCAGAGAGACAGTACGCCGCTGCGGGGTTCCCGCGGAAACACCTTTCGGGCAAGAGTCGCGGGGACCACGAACACACAGGCGGTTCTGGCCTATGCCGCTCCCGATGGCGCTGCCTGTACGGTAAAGGTGAGCGAGTCGAACACTCTCTCGCCACTGGTGCATGACGTGGATGCAACTTTGTACAGTGGGGCCGACTCCGACGCTCGAACCTCCAGCGTCAACAACGGGACGTCGCGCGTGGTGATCGTCGGCGCGCGGCTGAGTCAGAAGGCGTTGGACGGAAATACCTACTCTCGCGCGCTTCAGACAAACACGTTGCACTATTACCGCGTGGCGTGCGGGGCCTCCGTCGCCAGCGGCACGTTCACGACGGCCAACATCCCGCTTCAGATGACGTACCAGGATCTACCGCAACAGGATCTCGCCAACCCCGGTTCGGTGGTGATGCCAACTCTACTCACTGCCAATCGTACGCAGACGATTATCGATCCACACACGGGCGCTCTCATTAAGCGGGTGAGTCTGCCTGGAGATGTGAGCGGCAGCGGGCCGTACATGTACTCTGGCGGGTTTGTCAGGGTCTGCGGCGATTCCCTGGTTGGCCCCGGACCTGGATACCTCTGCGCGTTCGCGCAAGGGAACGGTGGGTATGGGGTACTCTACTACATCATCCCGAGCACGGGCGAGGCGCGCTTCCTCGGATACAACAATTGGGGGGTGGCGTACCCGTATATCAACGCGGCGGATTCCAGGTTTTACGTGCAGTCCGGAAATGACGTGTATGTTCACGCCTACACGGGGGATTACTCGGCAAACGCCCCTGGGGCATACGTGAGATCGTCGTCCACGCTGTTAATTAGCGGCCTTTCCGCCGCGATACACGCCTTCGACACTACCTTCGACCCTGCCGTTTTCGGATGCAGCATAGGGCCGTCCATCGGGGACTATCTGCAAGTCAAATGCCTGCGCGGGAATCAGGACACGTACGGATGGTCAGCCATCGTGCGGGTGTCCACCGGGTCCTTGATTGCAGCCACCCCGGTATACAACAACATAAAGACTCGCTGGTGTGCGATTCACCAATCGATTTCGCTCTACGATCAACCCGCGCTCTTCATCAACCTGCACGGTATGGTTGGCGGAAGTGGGTTGGGGGGCGGACCGTACACAACCAAGTATTCCGGTGGCACCACGCTTCCCGCCGGTTCGACCACGTTAGCCGTGACCGGCGAGCCGGCATGTGTAGGGTGCGGGGCGGATTCATCCGTTCCGGCCGTACAAGTTGGCGACGTGTTCACCTTCACGGATAGCTACGAGGCGGTGCGCGTCGTGAACAAAACCAGTCCAACGTCCTGGGTAATCACGGCAACCACCACGCGCCACTCGTCAGGGGTAGCCCTGGCTGCGTCCTGTGCGGGAGTAGCGGGACAGACCTCGGAACGCTGGCCCCCGATCTACTGGCGGTTCCTGGACGATCCTCGCGGCGTTGACCCGACGAATATGTATTACATCGCCGATCAGTATTGGCCTTCGGGGGGCCACGACGACATGACGACGGGCCTTCGGATCACGGAGAGCACGGGCTACCCAATTGAGGTTGGCGATTTGATGACGCAACTCAACCAACCGATCACCCGGACGATTCCGAACAGCGTCACTTTTGCCGGAGTGTTAGCGGAGTGCTACGGCAACAACTGCGCCGCGCACCCCAGCACCGCTGGCCCCGGCGTGTCTTGGTTCACCGACTATTTTCAGTGGGACACTGCCGGGGAAGGCGGAACGCTGGCGAACGTCTCCGGTCAAGTATACAAGTACACCAACACCAGATACCCGCTCGACTCCAGACATTATGCGATAGAGGCGGCCATCGGTGCGGTCTGGGTAGCGGGTGGCCCGCATTTCCTGCTCGACGTGAGCGGGCCTGGAGTCATCCTGGACACGGGGACGACGGATAATTACAAATACTGCATCGCCAACGCCGCGAATGAGTGTTTTGGAGGAGCGGCTAAGGGGGATGTGTACATTAACATACCCGGCGCACCTAATCTGGCGTGTGGTAACACCGGGGTTTGTATGGGCAACTTCCCGGCGTTCGGTGGCGCCGTGCTACAGATTGGATCGTCTCCCGGTCAGACCCGCGTGATCTCCGGGGGACTTGTGCCAGTCCGGAGCACGGGCGGTAGCTATCCCACCGCCAAAGCGCTGGCGGATGGATCGTGGCAGCTTTACACGATAGGGGACGTTCACTACAACACCCCTTCTCAGTTAGTCATGGCGAAGATACCGCCGCTCACCGCGCAGGACGCGGTGGACCGCACCACCTTCGTCCGCGCGCCCATCTCGATCGCGACGCCGCGGGGGCAGGGGATCGTTTCCGCCGCGATTGAGTTCGGCTACCTGGAGCAGGGAACGCCCGCGCAACACTACTGTACGTCGCGGCGCGAGGCTTGCGTTGCAGTGTCCAGCATGGTCACCGATGCCACGCCGTTCTGGTATGAGGGGACGGACAGCTACGCGCGGGCACTGTGCGCCCAATTCTGCACCATCACACTGCCCGTGCTGCCGGCGCATGTGGCTTACTATCAAGTGAAATTCTACGACGCCCAAGGCGCTGTGGTAGGGCTGGGCGATCGCGGAGTCTCGGTGGAAGCGGCCGCGGTCAATCCGGGCGGCGGGCCGGCAAATGCCATCGAATAATCGGACGAACCCCACCGCAAAGCTGTGAGTCGACGGTGGGGCGGACAATCTTCCCGGCTACGGGGACGAGTTCGCGGGCGCCTCGTTCCCGCCCCACACCAGCCCCGAGTCGCTGCGTAGGATGAAAGCCGCAGCTCTACGGCATCTTTAAGCTGTCATCGAACGGCACATCGACTGGGGAGGCTTTTCCCGCCTCGATGGCGATCGGCGCCGGCACGCCTGGCGTCTTGCCGTAAATCGCCAGGGAAGAGCCGGAAGGTGGTTTGCTCATCCCCTCATATGCTCCGCTTGGGTCGTACACCGCGATCAGGTAAACCGGAGATATGGCGAGATCGGAAAATGTCACAGTCGCATCCTTGGCTGTACCGGACCCATTGGCGATAGGCTTCGCATCCTCGCGTTGGATGAAATCCGGAGAATCGAAGAGAAACACGAAGATCTTGTGCTTCTCGTCCACCGTTCCGGGTCCAGAGTAATTTAGCTTAACCTTTAGCGTTCTGCCGGCCGGCGCTTTCTCCTGCGCCTGTCCTCGCTGCCAGACCCCGGCGAGACAAAGCAAGACCAGCGCCGCCAACGCCGTATGAAACCACTTCCTCGTTTTCATCATGGAATGGTCCCTTTCGTTTCAATCCGCGAGGCGCCGCGAATTTGCGGGCATCTCACCGTTCAATATGCATACGCAAGATGTGAAATAATGGTTCTCGAAAAATCGTCCTACTTACCCCCACCAGGTTTCGCCCGGCGCCAGGTGCGCCTTGGCGACGTCGGGGTTCAGCTCGATTCCGTAGCCGGGCTTGTCCTGAATGGTGAAATAGCCGTCCTGCCAGAACGGCCCCTCGCGCACCACCAGGTCCGGCCACCAGTCTATCCAGTTGGCCAGCTCGTGGATGCGGAACTCCCGCATGGCCGCCGACGCGTGGCACGACGCGATGGTTCCCACCGGGCTGGCCGGGTTGTGGCAGGCCGTCCAGATGTAGTACATCTCCGCCAGGTCGGAGATCTTCTTCGATTCCAGCAGGCCGCCGGACTTGGGAATATCGATGTGCACGCCGGAGCACGCCTGCATCTCGATCAACCGGCGGAAGCCCTGCCGCCCGTACAGGTTCTCGCCCGTGCAGACCGGCACGTTGATGGCGTGGGTCACGCGCGCCATGGCCTCGATGTTGTCCGGCGGCACCGGGTCCTCCAGCCACATCGGCTTCACCGGCTCCAGCTCGCGTGCCAGGCGTATGACGTCCTCCGTATCGTAGCGCCAGTGGCATTCGATGGCGAAATCGGCATCGGGTCCGAGCGCTTCGCGCACCGTCTCCATAGCCTTCACGATGCGGCGATAATCCTTCCTGGTGAGGTTGCGGGCGTAGGGGTCGTGCCCGGGTTCCAGGTTTTGCGGGTCGGCCCGGGGCGGGATCCCGTCGCCCTGGAACTTGTAGGCGGTCCAGCCCCACTTTTCGGCTTTCGTCCGAGACACCAGTTCGCGCCACGAAGCCGGGTCTTCCACGTCGTTAGCGGGCCGCGTGGTGCGGTAGAAGCGGATGCGGTCCCGGAAGCGGCCGCCCAGCAGGTTGCAGACCGGCGTCTCCAGAATGCGCCCGCACAGGTCCCACAGCGCGATCTCGATGCCGCTGGCCGCCGACACCGTCGCGCCCCCGATGGCGCCGGCGCCCGCGCTCTGCATCAGCATCTTGGTGTAGAGCTTGTCGACATTGAGCGGATCCTCGCCCACCACGATGCCCTTCATCTTGTTCAGCACCAGGTCTTTGACGCCCCAGCCCCAGTAGGCCTCGCCGATGCCGTACAGGCCGGAATCGGTTTCCACCTTGATGAGATTCCAGTCCCATGTGCCCCGGACGATCATGCATTTCACGTCGGTGATCTTCATCTTCTTGCGCGCCGCCGCGGCAGCGCGCTCAAAGGGCGCGGCGAAGACGCAGCCGGCCGCACCCGCGGAGATCAGGAATTGACGGCGATTCATAAAATTGCTCCCTTCCGACGTTAACGCGTTTCCCGCCGTGGCGCGACATCGCCGCGATGGAAATTTGGAAGCCGGGACGCGACATGACACGACAAAACGCCGGGTCAAGCCCGGGTGCTTAACCGTTTTGGGGGAACTGGGCAGCGATACGCCGCAAACCCGGGACAGCCACCCTATTTCCGGCGCCGTTTGCCGGGAATAGGGTGACTGTACCAGGGTTTGCCGCATGCGCACACGCTGCGTCCTGGCCGGCGCGACCGGGCTTTTCATGCTACGGCGCGACGATCTTGGTTGCCTGCCGCGCCACCATCCGCCAGCCCCCCGGGCCCTTAATCCAGACGTGGAGGACGTCGACATGACCCGTGGAACTCTTACCGTCCTGACTGGTGGTGATGTCCAGCCTGCCTTTCACCAGCGCCGTGTCGCCGAAGACCTTAACGGTGGGATCCGGAAACTCCATCGCGTCTATGCTGGGTTTGCCGCTCATGACCGCGGCGATAGCCTCGGCTTTGTTCTGCCGCGTGTGTCCGTCCGAGTGGCTGTAAATGACTCCTTCGTGCAGGTACTTCTCGAGTCCGGCGCTGTCCCTATGAATCATCGCCTGCTTCCACGCATCCATGGCGGCCAGAACTTCCTTCTCGGGGGTTTGTCCGTAGGCGGCCACGGCGCCCGCGACAGCAATCAGTAACATCGGTATCAGTCTTTTCATGAACCTATTCTCCTGGTTTAATAAAAGCTATAGCATGCCCCGCCAAGGCGGACAAACGACTCTTTCGCATCAGCGCATCTCTTCCAGGCGGATGACGGCCGCATTCCTTTCTCCCACGAGCACACTAATTGCCGATCCATCGAAAGCGACGGCCTGATTCCGCCAGACCTCGCGGCCACCCTTGAAATGGCCGATCCGAGGCGACAGCGATACCCGGGTAGGACGTGGTTCCCTGGTGGGATTGACCAGCCAGAGATACGTCCCATCCTTCCCCGTGTGCAGCCGCGCCTTGACTAGGGGCTGGTCGCTGCGAAGCCAGCGGTCCTGGTGCGCCCAATCGAGCAACACCTCGGCGGCCGTATGATGGTCCCGTTCCCAGTCCTGCGGGGGCGGATTCGACTTGCGGAAATAAACCGCGCCGTAAGGAAAAACCGGCTCCGGAGACTTAGCGGGCTCGGCGGCCCAGACTGAGGAAAGTACGAACAGCAGCGCCATCAGGCGCGTTGGGCTAGACATGTATACAGGTCCGAAAAGATAATCTTAACCCGTAGCTTACCGGTGTGAAGCGGCGCGAAGCGATACCCGTGGCTTGGTTCGTTTGTCGTCTCGTGCCGCCGTGTTCCGCCGCGTCAGCGGAAGTTCTCCACCACATAGAGGTCGCCGAACTGATCCTCATATGCCGGAAATAACAGCCAGCGCCCATCCGGGGAAACGCTCAGGCCGTCTCCGATCCTCTTGGGGATTCGGGCGATCCGTTCGGAGCTTCCAGTCGCGAACCGGTGCAAAAACACCTCGAAGTACTGTTCCGGACTCGGGGAGGAGATGTAATAGATACCATCCGCCGTAGCCGCGAAGCTGTGCGGCCGCCCCAGGATTCTGAGGGAGGCCACCGGGCTCTCCCTGCCCCCGATGGCAGGCACTTGCCAGAGGGCGCCCGAGAATAGCTCCTTGGCATAATAGACCACCGATCCGTCCGCCGATTCCACCGGCCCGAAGCCTCCGCCGCTTGTCAGTTGCACTGCTCCGGAGTCGCTTCCGTCGGCCGGAATCCTCCAAACCTGGAAAGAACCGGACCGGTTGGATGTCAGGCAGATCCACTTTCCATCGTGGGACCAGCTTGGCAGCAGGTACTGCGCGGGAGGCTTGCCGATGCTTCGGATTTCACCGCCGCTAGCGGGAATGATGCAGATGTTGTCGTTTCCGCCACTCTGGCATTCGAAAACGATCTGGCGCCCATCCGGCGACCAGCGGGCGGGGACCGCGTCCCGTCCGGAGGCGGCTGCGACTTTGACCGGATTGGCGCCATCGCTGTCCGCGATGCGGATCTGCATCCCGCTAGGTTGAGCCGAAACAAATGCGATCCGTTTCCCGTCGGGACTGTACTGCGGCTCAAAGTTCAGGGCGCCGGAAGAGATGACGCGGCTTAGGTTGTTGGCGGCCGCCAGCTCGACACGCCAGATTTCCGTTTGCAGAGAGTTGGATTGGAAAGCCAGGCGGTCGCCTTGCCGGGAGATGGTCCAATGGGTGCCGATCGGCCCCAGGGATCCTAGTGGTCGCGGCGGGGTCGATCCATCCCGTCCGATTCGCCAGAACATCCATGTTTCCTGGCGGCTGGCGCGGTACAGAACTTCCCGCCCGCTGCCGGTCCACATGGGGTCCCAGGCTCCGTGGGGCTCCGCGGTCAGTTGCCTGGCTTCGCCGCGAGGTTTGTAGTCCTCCGTCAGGGACAAGAGGTGGATATTTGGGATTCCGACCTTCGAGACGCGCAGGAAGGCGAGCGTGCGGCCATCGGGGGAGACCACGGGGCAGCAGTCGGTCATGGATTCGGCGGTGGGGCTGGTCAGAAGCCGAGTTTCGGGAGTACCTACTGGTGTATCCACTGGTGTATCCACTGAGACCAGCGCCAGTGACGAGCGGGCATTCGGCTTCGGCGTCCGCGGCACGACCAGCCATCGGCTATCCGCGGTCCAGGAGAGGGCTGGCAGTTTCGGCTCCCACGCGAGCCGTGCATAAAACTCGGCGACCTTATGTTCGGGACCGCCCTGAGCGGGTACGATAATCACATCCGCCTTCGCGCGTCCACGCGAGGAGCGCACAAATGCAATGAACCGGCCGTCGGGAGACCACGCCGGCTCGGAATCCACCGCCGGATCGGAGGTCAGGCGTTGCCGCACACCGGTGTCGAGAACCTTTACATATATGTCGAAGTTGTCCTGGGCCTTGCCATTCCACGAAAACGCCAGCCGCTTGCCATCGGGCGAGAAAGCGGGATGCGTTTCGGCGCCGGCATAGTCGGTGACCTGAACCACTCGGAACGGCGAAGCCGAATAGTTGCGGAGCGACGAAAACCATATGACGGCAATACCAACCACCACGACGCCAAGCGCCCCCGCAACCCAGAGAACCCGCCGTCTTCCCGCCTCGGTGGCCGGAGGGGTGGCCGGCGGGCCCGAAGACAACCAGCGCGCCAACTCGTCCTCGTAAGCGTGTACCGGGACCCTCTTCTTCCCTTCCTGTAGCCGCCGGTGGACGGGCAGACCACCGGTTCGCTCCCAGCGTTGGACCGTGCGGACGTCGCGGTTCAGGAACTGGGCGATCTCTTTCCACGAATCGAATCGACGGCCCGACGGCAGGCCGGCCGGTTGCGGGAGCGGCCCCTGGTCCTGATTTCGCACACCTTCCACCACGGCTAAGAATACCAGAATCATACAAAATGGTCCCGGCCCAGTCAATTGCGAGGGACAGCGTGAGTGCAGTCGCTACCGGGCGGATTCGCAAACACCGGCCGCTCGGGTTTAGAATGGTTTCGGCCGGCGCGGGAACGCGTTACGCATCCCGGCTGCAAGAAAGAGGACGGAGGGCTTATGAAAGTATCGCGAAGGCAATTCTTGGAGGCGGCAGCGCTGTCGGAAGTGGCGGCGCGCGCGGCGTTGGGTCAGGCGGTTGACAAACGCAACGGAATGTTGACGCGGGTTCTGGGCAGAACCGGGTTTCGCGCTTCCCTGCTGGCTTTTGGGGGCGGCTCGGGATTCTTTGAGTCCTACAAAACGGACGAGGAGGGCATCGCCGCACTGAGCCATGCCTTGGATCTTGGTATCAACTATATCGATACGGCCGCGGTATATGGCAACGGTTTGAGCGAAAGCCGCATCGGCAAGGCAATCCAAGGCCGCCGGAAGGACCTTTTCATCGCGACCAAACTCGATCAGCGCAAAGGCGACGACGCCATGCGGGAACTGGAGGGCAGCCTCAAGCGGTTACAGCTCGACCAGGTGGACCTTGTCCATGTCCACGCCCTCACTACCGATGCGGATCTGGCGGCGCTCGAAGCCAAGGATGGCGTACTGAATGCCCTCTATAAAGCGCGGGACCGGAAGATGACGCGGTTCATCGGCGTGACCAGCCACACGCGGCCCTCCCTGCTCAAGACGGCCCTGGAGCGTCATGATTTCGACTGCACGCAGATGGCGCTGAACGCCGCCCGCGCGGGCTGGGGAGCGAACGTCCCGTCGGTGTCCGCCGAGAGCTTCGAAGACCTGGTGCTCCCGGTCGCTCTCCGGAAGAACATGGGGATCACGGCGATGAAGGTGCTGGCGCGCAACAACCTGCCCGGGAAAGCGCCCCTGGACAAGCTGATCCATTACCCGATGTCTCTGCCCATCGCCGCCGCGGTGATTGCCATGCCCAGCATTCGGATCATCGAAGAGAACGTGCGCATCGCCAAGGCTTTCAAGCCGATGCCGCGGGAAGAGATGGAGAAGCTCTCCGGACGTCTGTCGGCGCAGTACAAGGCGTCGCTGGATGGCTACTTCGAGAACCACGTGGATTGCTAAGAGATGACGCCGGAATGGCGGTGCGCCGCGGGGCGTCGGGAGCAACTTATCCCACGTCCGCCTCGGTCCGCATCATCCGCCAGAGCCGCTCGACATGCTCGCGTTCGGTGAGCAGGGCGCCGATGGAGACGCGGACCATCCACCGTCCGTCAAGGATGGCCGGCGTAAGATACGCCTCGCCCGAGCGGTTGATGCGGTCGGCCCAAGCCAGGGTGTGGGCGTCGAGCGCCTCGCCGGCGAGGCCGGGAGGCTCGTGGCGCACGCACAGAGTTTGCAGCGGGACCGGGGCCAGCACGCGCCAACCGGGCGTCTTGCCGATCTCGCTGAGCAGCCACTGCGCGTTGGCCAAATCGCGGCGCAGGCGAGCCTGCAATCCTTCGACGCCCTGCTCGCGAATCAGAAACCAGAGCTTCAAGGCGCGGAAACGCCGTCCCAGCGGCAGCCCCCAGTTGCGCAGGTTCTTCACCTTGTCGTCGTCGGCCGTCTTCAAATAGCTCGGGCTGGTGGACATGACGCGGATCAGGTGCTCGGGGTCGCGCACGTAATACAGCGAGCAATCGAAGGC
>OCTA010006185.1_pt1 | contig 10247 bp, 7 predicted proteins | sample 1538991 | NCBI WGS metagenome assembly OCTA01 (sample SAMEA3539302, study PRJEB22396) | soil metagenome | biome: tundra; feature: field; material: soil | place: USA | collected 2010-05 | depth 0.15 m | reverse complement strand
CTTCGGAGTCAAACAAATGCACGGGACGTTCCAATTGACGGGCCGAGGACAAAGTCCACGATGCTGCAAGTTACGTTCTCGGGTCAGACCGGACGCCTGCGCTGTTGCCTCAAATGCGGCAGCGGCTCGCTGCTGTGGCTCATATCCGCCACCGGATTCAGAACAGGCAAGCCGTAAGGGCTCGCGACGAGCGGAAACACAAGCCCGAATTGCTTGATTCGACGCGTCTTGTTCCCTGGCATCGTGATTTGGAAGGCAATCTGCATTCACAGCTTCCGTAAACCTACCAATGAGGACGCATTGAGATACCGGTCGATTCTGATTGTGGCTGCGCTGGCGCTCTCAGCAGCGGCGCAAACACCAGAAACACGCGTGAGCTTGGGAGAGCTAACGAGTGAGGCTATCAAGAACAATCCGCAAATCGCCGCGGCCCAGAAGAAGTATGAAGCCGCGCGCCAGCGGCCCACGCAGGAGAGCAGTCTGCCGGACCCGATGATCTCGCTTGGTTATGTCAGCGTCGGCAACCCCTTGCCTGGCGCGGGCCTTGGAACCCAGGTTCTCTCAAATATCGGCGTGATGGTTTCGCAGGAACTGCCGTACCCCGGCAAATTGAAATTACGCGGCGAGATGGCGTCGAAGGAGGCCCAGGCGGCCTTTGAGGAGTATGAGGCCGAGCAACTCCGGGTGATCTCCGCGCTAAAACAAGCCTATTATTCACTCCAGTACACGTACGCGGCCACCGATCTGCTGACGCGCGATCGCGATCTGCTAAACAAGCTTCTCAAAGTGACCGAGGTGCGGTATTCGGTTGGCAAGGCCGCCCAGCAGGATGTGTTCAAGGCACAAACGGCAACTAGCATCCTGGAAACGCGGCTGGTGAAGCTGGAACAGCAACGCATCAGCCGCGAAGCGGAAGTCGATAGTGTTATGAATCGGCGATCGGGAACGCCTGTCGGGCGTCCGGACGACGTTAAACCCAAAGAGCTGACAGCCACGCTCGAAGAACTGTATGCGGCGGCCCAGCAGAACTCGCCGATGCTCCGGCGCGATCAGAAGATGACTGAGCGGTCGGAACTGGCCGTCAATAGCGCCCGGAAAGAGTATTACCCCGACGTTACTCTCACCGCAGGCTACTTCAACCAGGGCTCGATGCCCGCCATGTACCAGTTCCAGGCCAACGTCAAGGTGCCGATTTATTTTTGGCGAAAGCAGCGAGCGGGAGTGAACGAGCAAGTCAGCAACCTGTCGGAAGCGCGGCACACATACGAAGCGACTGACCAGTCGTTGCACTACCGCATCAAGGACGATTACACGATGGCGCTGACTTCGGCAAAGCTCATGAAGCTCTACTTGCAGACCGTGGTGCCGCAGAGCAACATGGCCCTCGAATCGTCGCTATCTACCTACGAAACCGGCAGCGTGGACTTTCTTTCCGTGATTACGAACTTCACGACGGTGCTGGATTACGAAATGAACTATTACGACGAAGCGCTCAATTATCAACTGGCCTTGAGCCGCCTCGAAGAAATGACGGGCCAACCGTTAACGGATTGAGGACATTTGAGATGAAGGCCATTCGCATTCTTGTACTCCTGGTTGTCATCGCCGCGGCGTTCACGGGGGGCTACGTTTACAAAACTGTCAAGAGCAGCGGACCGGCTCCTGGGGACCAAAGCGGACGAAAGGTTCTGTATTGGCAAGATCCGATGCATCCGGCCTACAAGTCCGACAAACCGGGCATAGCCCCGGATTGCGGCATGAAACTTGAGCCGGTTTACGCGGATGGTGGCCGCGCTTCCACGGCGCAAGCCGGCGATTCATCCGCGATGCCGATGGGAACGGTCCAGATTACACCGGAGAAACAGCAATTGATCGGAGTGAAGTACGGGCAGGCGGAGAGGAGCGGAGGTTCCCGGACGATTCGCGCCGTAGGCAGGGTGGCGTTCGATGAGACTCGGATTCAGCACATTCATACAAAGGTCGAGGGTTGGATCGACAAGGTATTCGTCGACTACACCGGCCAGCTCGTTGCGAAGGGACAGCCGCTCATGACCGTCTACAGTCCCGATATGCTCGCTTCGCAGAGAGAACTGTTGCTCGCGGGAAAGGCTTCCGACATCATGAAAAACAACCCTCTGCCAGCCGCCTTCGACCAGAGCGAGTCGCTGCTTCAGGCCACTCGCCGCCGGCTCGAGTTGTGGGATTTGAGCGAGGCGCAGATCAACCAGGTATTAAAGACCGGCGAGCCGATCAAGAACGTCACGCTGTACTCGCCGATAACCGGTTACGTGACCGACCGTAAAGCGTTCCCGCAATTGAAGGTGATGCCCGAAACCGATCTGTACACGATCGTCGATCTCAACAAGGTGTGGATCATGGCCGATTTGTTTGAGTACGAGGCGCCGAATATTCACGTTGGGGAAACGGCGCGCGTCTCTCTTCAATCGCTGCCCGGGAAGACATTCCGCGCACGCGTGGATTACATTCAGCCCGAGGTCGATCCGGTAACGCGCACCCTCAAGGTGCGGCTCGACATGGAGAATCCCGGTCTCACGCTCAAGCCCGATATGTACGCCAACGTGGAGTTCAGTTTGAATCTGCCATCGCGGCTCACGGTGCCCGCCGAAGCGGTGCTCGATTCCGGGGAGCAAAAGACGGTCTTCGTAGACCGCGGCAACGGCTTCTTTGAGCCGCGGCAGGTGCGGATAGGCCAGCGCGAAGGCGAGCACATCGAGATTCTCTCGGGTCTCAACGCGGGCGAGCGGGTTGTTACTTCCGGCAATTTCCTGATCGATTCCGAAAGCCAGTTGAAGGCCGCCGCGTCCGGCATGGGCGGGATGCCCGGAATGCCGGGGATGGCGAGCGAGCCTGAGAAACCGGCGAAGGGGAAAGCCGAACCTTCCGGGCAAACGGACATGCGCGACATGCCCGGGATGGAAGGCAAGAAGCCGTGATTAACGCCATCATCGAGTTTTCGGCCCGGAACAAGGTCATGGTTTTTATCTTGATCGCAGCGGCCGTCATGGGCGGCCTGTGGTCTATGCGCACGGTGCCGCTCGATGCGCTCCCGGACATGAGCGACACGCAGGTCATCGTCTATTCGCGCTGGGATCGCAGCCCGGACATCATGGAAGACCAGGTTACCTATCCGATCGTGACGGCCATGCTGGGCGCCCCGAAAGTGAAGGACGTGCGGGGATTCTCCGACTTCGGGTACTCGTACGTTTACATCATCTTCGAGGAAGGGACCGATATTTATTGGGCCAGGTCCCGGACTCTTGAGTATCTTTCGAACGTGTTGCCGCGCCTGCCGCAAGGCGTGAGAACGGAGTTGGGGCCCGATGCCACGGGAATCGGTTGGGTGTTTGAGTACGCCCTGGTGGACACCTCCGGCAAGCAGAGCTTGGCCGATCTGCGCAGCTATCAGGATTGGTATCTGAGCTACTACTTGAAGTCGGTCCCAGGCGTCGCGGAAGTCGCGCCGCTCGGCGGCTTCGTGCGGCAGTATCAGGTCAATGTCGATCCAAACAAGCTGCAATCGTTTAACTTGCCGATCGGCAAAGTCGTCGAGGCTGTGCGCGCGGGCAACAACGACGTGGGTGGAAGACTGGTCGAATTCACCGGGGTCGAGTATATGGTGCGCGGCCGGGGGTACGCGCAATCGACGAGCGACATCGGCAAGATCGTACTGACAAAGAACCAGAACGGTGTTCCAATCCGTGTTTCGGATGTGGGAGATGTGACGCTGGGCCCCGACATCCGCCGCGGCGTGGCGGACTGGAACGGGACGGGCGACACCGTCGCCGGAATCGTGGTGATGCGTCAGGGTGAGAACGCCTTGCAGGTCATCGCTCGCGTCAAGCAGAAATTGCACGACATCGAGCCTGGGCTTCCGCCCGGCGTGAAGATTGTGAGCGCCTACGACCGTTCCGAACTGATTCTCCGCTCCATCGAGAATCTGAAGCACACGCTCACCGAAGAGTTGATCATCGTGGCCATCGTCATCCTGATCTTTTTGTGGCACGTTCCGAGCGCCATCACCCCCATTGTGACCATTCCGGTGGCCGTGGTCATCTCGTTCATCCCGATGAAGATGATGGGCTTGACTTCGAACATCATGTCGCTCGGCGGCATCGCTATCGCCGTTGGGGCCATGGTGGATGCCGCCATTGTCGTGGTGGAGCAGACCCACAAAGAGCTGGAAGAGTGGGAGCGCACCGGAAGAGAGAAGGATTTTCACCGGGTCGTGATCGACGCGGTGAAGGAGGTTGGGGGACCGAGTTTCTTCGCGCTGCTGGTGATCGCGGTTGCTTTCCTGCCCGTTCTCACGCTGGAAGCGCAGGAGGGCAGGCTCTTCAAGCCGCTGGCGTACACCAAGACCTTTTCCATGATCATCGCGTCGCTGCTGGCGATCACGCTGGTCCCGGCCATTCTGATCCTGGTCATGCAGATGAAGAAGTTCGAGTTTCGTCCTCGCTGGCTGGCGCGCGTTGTAAACGCCGTAGCCGTGGGCAAGATTCACGATGAGGAACATCATCCCATCAGCCGGGTTCTCATTCGGTTTTACGAGCCGCTGTGCCGCTGGTCGCTGCGCTGGAAATGGTTCGTGATCGCAGGGGCGCTAGCCATGGTCGTTCTGACCGTCCCGGTATTCGAGCAGCTGGGATCGGAGTTCATGCCGCCGCTCGACGAAGGATCGCTGTTGTACATGCCGTCCACGCTTCCGGGCATTTCAGTGACTCAAGCGCAGCAGTTACTGCAGACTCAGGACCGTATTATCAAGCAGTTCCCGGAAGTCGAAACCGTCCTGGGCAAAGCGGGCCGCGCCGAGACGTCAACCGATCCAGCCCCCTTCTCCATGATGGAGACGGTGATCGTTCTCAAGCCGGAGGGTCAATGGCGGAGAGTCGATACCTGGTACTCATCGTGGGCGCCCGAATGGGCGAAGGCAATCTTCCGCAGGTTTAAGCCGGACCACATCTCGACCGAGCAACTGGTCGAAGAAATGAATCAGGCGCTCAAGATCCCTGGAACTTCGAACGCCTGGACGATGCCCATCAAGGCGCGCGTGGATATGCTGACGACCGGCGTCCGCACCCCAGTCGGAATCAAAATCTACGGAGCCGATATCAGGAAGATCGAAGATCTTGGAACGCAGATCGAAGCTCTCCTGCCCAAGGTGCAAGGCACCCGCAGCGTCTTTGCCGAGCGCACCAGCGGCGGATACTTTCTCGATTTCAAGTGGAACCGGGACGAACTGGCCCGCTACGGCCTCAGCATCGACAACGCGCAGGATGTGTTGATGAGCGCGATCGGCGGCGAGAACGTCACCACGACCATCGAAGGCCGGGAGCGCTATGCGGTGAACGTCCGCTACTTGCGGGATTACCGCAGCAGTCCCGACGAGCTGGGGCGTGTTCTGGTGGCTGTCGGAGAGGGACAAACCCAGGTTCCACTGGCCCAGCTTGCCGACATTCGGACGGTCAGCGGGCCGGCCATGCTGCGGGATGAGAACGGGATGTTGAACGGCTATGTGTATGTCGATGTGGCCGGCCGCGATATCGGCGGCTACGTCGAAGAGGCAAAGAAGGTAGTCGCTCGAAGCATCAAGATTCCACCCGGTTACACGTTCGTCTGGAGCGGGCAGTACGAGGCTATGCAGCGAGTTCGCGAAAAACTATCGCTGGTAGTCCCGCTCACCATCTTTCTGATTATCATGCTGCTCTACCTGAACACGAAGTCCATGGCCAAGACTTTGATCATCATTCTGGCCGTGCCCTTCTCGGCGGTTGGCGCAATCTGGTTTCTGCATTTTCTCGGCTATAACATGAGCATCGGTGTGTGGGTCGGCTTGATCGCTCTGATGGGCGTGGACGCGGAAACCGGAGTCTTCATGATGTTGTACCTGGATCTTGCCCATGATCAGGCGAAGGCCGACGGCAAACTCAGAAGTTTGCGCGACCTTCAGGATGCGATCATGCATGGCGCGGTCAAGCGAATTCGGCCCAAGGTCATGACCGTCGCGACCATGTTCATGGGGCTGGTGCCCATCATGTGGTCCGTCGGCACGGGCGCCGATGTGATGAAGCGCATTGCCGCCCCCATGATCGGCGGCATCTTCACGTCTTTCATTCTTGAGCTGGTTGTTTATCCGGCAATTTACGAGGTATGGAAATGGCATTTCGAATTGAAAAAAGAAGTGGCGCGCTCGTGACCGGACTCGTGTTGTTGGCTTCGGCGAGCTTCGGCCAACAGGAGTTTCGCTATCAAGCGCGCTTCGGCAACTCGGGACTTGGGCGTGCTAAGACCGCCGGTGCGCTGACTCTTACGGCTTCGGGAATTTCATTCGACGAAACCCGCGAGGACGGCAAAAAACCGAAGCATCCGCGCGTCTGGCACTGGGACTATCAAGACATCCAACAACTGAAAATCGCTGCCAAGTCGCTGACGGTGTTGACCTACCAGGACAATAGATGGAAGCTGGGGGCGGACCGGTCCTATGAATTCCAGATCGTTTCGGACGGGACTTTCGAAACCGCATACGAATTCCTTCGAACTCGTCTTGACCAGCGATTCGTGGCGGAAATTCCCGATCATGTCTCGAACGCACTTTGGGAAATGCCGGTGAAACATTTGCTTCCGTTTGGCGGAGACCCGGGAGTCCTCCAGGTCGGCGAAGACAAGATTGTCTACAAATCCGCCGCCGAAGACAAGTCCCGGACCTGGCGTTACGAGGATATCGACAACATCAGCAGTTCGGGGCCGTTCCAGTTGACGATCACCACCTTTGAACGCGCCAGGATGCACTACGGAAGCCGAAAGAGCTTCAACTTCGAGCTCAAACAGCCGCTCGACGACGCTCGCTACGACGGTTTGTGGTTACGGCTGAACCAGTCGAAGGGACTGAAGGTTTTGACCGGGTACAGGGAAGAATAACGTTATCTTGGAAGTGGAGTCGATTACCCGGCGGTAGTTGAGCCAAAGGCATTCGACGGAGGTGAGCATGCAACACAAACGCTGGTTCGCAGGGATGGCAGTCGTGATAGTCGCCCTCGCGCTCGGCTTCGCAGCCTGGAGGTCTGTGCGCATCTCCGATTCCGCGGAGTGTTACGCGTGCAAGCGGCTGATCCATGCTCATACCAGAACACTGGCATTCGTGAAGGGACATTCACGGGTTTTCTGCTGTCCGGCGTGTGCGCTTTCCGAACGGCAGCAGGAAAAGGAGGCTGTGAAGGTGACACAACTCACGTCGTTTCTCACGGGCGAGGCACTTTCTCCGACCGACGCATACGTCGTCCGGGGAAGCGGCGTGAACATGTGCATGACCACTCAGGAACCGATCGACGCCGACAAACGGGGCGCGGAGGTGGTCTATGATCGCTGTGCGCCGAGTCTTATCGCATTTGCCGGGAGGACGGAAGCCGCCGAATTCGCTCGTACACACGGTGGCAGGGTGATGCCGTTTCAAGAGGCGGCCGCCGCCTACGCGAAGTAATCCGCCGCTAGCCTCAGTCTTCCACTCCCTCTTGTTCCTTACGCAAGCCAAATTTCTCCATTCGGTAGATGAGGGTTTTGCGGCTGATATCCAGGTACTGCGCGGCGTGCGTCTGATTCCAATTGAACTTCTCCAGCGCGCGAACGATGAGTTCTTTCTCGAGACCATCCAGGCTGATGCCGTGCGCCGGAAGGTCAAAGTGGAGTTGCTCGACAGCCGGGCGTTCCCGTCTGAGAAATTCGGGCAGGTCGTTCGCGGTAATTTCATCGCCGCGCGAGAGGACAACGATGCGCTCGATGATATTTTCCAATTCCCTGACATTTCCGGGCCAGCGATAGCCGCAGAAATAGGCCAGCAGGGAAGGCGGCAGCGCCAAGCTCGGCCGGCCTTGTTTCCGCTTGGCTTCCAAGAAAAAATGCTCTACTAATTCAGGAATATCCTCGGCGCGCTCTCGCAGGGGAGGAATTTCCAAAGGGATCACTGCCAGCCGGTAGTAAAGATCCTCGCGAAAGATTCCATCTTCGATCATCGCCTGGAGATTCCGGTGCGTGGCTGCAATGATGCGGACGTTCACTTTGGTGACACCCGCAACCCCGAGCTTTTCGATCTCACCCTGCTGGATCAGACGCAAAAGCTTCACCTGCAGCTCTAGCGGGAGCTCACCGATTTCGTCCAGGAAGAGCGTGCCGCCGTCGGCCAGTTCGACCTTCCCCCTCTTGTTCGCAAAAGCTCCGGTAAACGATCCCTTCACGTGGCCAAACAGTTCCGATTCCAGCAGGTCCTTCGGTATAGCGCCGCAATTAATCGTGACAAACGGTTTGTTCTTCCGTGGACTGTTGAAATGAACGGCTTTGGCCAGGAGTTCTTTGCCAGTGCCGGTCTCACCGTGGATCAGAACCGTGGATGTCGCCTGGGCCGCTCGCGAAGCCATGTCCAGCACGGAGAGCAGCGCCTTCGATTTGCCGCGGATATTCTCGAATCCATATTTCCGGTCGAGGCTGCTGCGCAGATTGCGAACCTCTTCACGGAGACCGATGTGCTCCAGGCCGCGATCGACGATCAACCGGAGTTCCTCCATGTTGACCGGCTTCGTGATGTAGTCGTAGGCGCCGCCTTTCATCGCCTCGACCGCGTTCTCCACCGTCCCGTAGGCCGTGACCATGATGACAACGATTTCCGGATACTCGCTCCGGATGCATTTCAACAATTCCAGTCCGGACATCCCCGGCATCTGAAGATCTGTAATGACGAGATCGGGAGGAGCTTCGCGGATGCGATTCAAAGCCTGCGTTCCATTCTCGGCAACGCTTGCGTCATAGCCGCTCTGCCGCATTTGTGCCTGGGTCACCCAACGAAGGCTCTCATCGTCGTCGACGATCAGAATTCTTCTCTTACTCACTCGGGTCTCCTCTGCCGCAGCGGAATGCAGAGTGAAAAGGTCGCGCCACTCCCGTCGTTCCTCTCGGCCGTCACCACCCCGTGGTGCTGCGTAATGATCTGATGCACGACCGACAGGCCAAGGCCGGTCCCGTCGTCTTTGGTTGTGAAGAAGGGATTGAAGACCTTATCCAAGTTCTCTTCGTCGATTCCCGGTCCTTGGTCGCTCACGCTGATCAGAACGGATGAATCGTTTTGGCGAGCCGACAAGACGATTTCACCCGGTCCCGTCATCGCCTGTATAGCATTAATCAATAGGTTTAGAAGCACCTGCTTCATTTGCTCCGGATCACACTCAAAGGCGGGCACAGACAGTGGTACATCCTTACGGAGAGTGATTCTTTTCTGTTGCGCGGAATGACCAGCTAATCCGATGATCGAGTCAATTAAGCGATTCGGTTCAACTGCCCGAAACTCGGGCTCGCGCGGACGGGCGAAATCCAGCAGATTTGTAAGCAACCGGTTGAGGCGCTGGACTTCCCGATGGATCACGACGAGGGAGCCTTTTCGAATTTCATCCGGAGTTTCGGGTAAGTCGAGAAGATTCGCCGCTCCATCGATGCCGGCCAACGGGTTTCGAATTTCATGAGCTAGGCTGGCTGAGAGTTGCCCGATAGCGGAAAGCCTGTCGGCCCTTTTGATTCGCTCAAAGCTATCTCTCAGTTCGCTGTTAGCCTTTGCTAGTTGCTCGGATTTAGCTTCTACTTCCCTGCGCTGTTCTCGCTCGCGATCCGACAGCACACCTGTGACTGTGCCAACCAAGAAGAAAACAATGATCTCGGCGTACTGGTTCATCGCGTAATCCGGCATGTCGTGCTGCCATGCCATTCGAATGTGCGGGATGTAACAAATTGCCGAGCAGGTCGAAGCAACCATGCCGCCGCGCCAGCCGAAATAGACGGCGGCATAGATGATCGGCAGGTAGTAGAGTCGCTGGAAGAGATTGTGCCAGAGGATCAGCGAGGGAGACGTCAAGTAATGTAGTGCGGTGGCGGCGGCGATCCCGACTGCTATAACGAGAATGCGTATAAATGCTTGTCGATCTTTCATTCTTGCTCTTATTCCCTACTAGTTCAGTTTGCTGCGGATGCGGCAAGTTTTGGCCGCGCCTTTAGTGCTTCCGCAAGAGAAGCGGCAACGCAGATTGGGATTCAATAGCCAATCAACCAACTCTTCACTCGGTAACTTCGTATCGACCAGGTAGCCCATGCCCCCAGGGCAACGATCACCAGCGGGCGTTTTATGTTCGTTCAGCTTTGGATCTTCGGCACTCGCGAGAAATGACCCTACCTTGCTCACGAAACCTGACCCCAGC
>OCTA010006180.1_pt1 | contig 10253 bp, 6 predicted proteins | sample 1538991 | NCBI WGS metagenome assembly OCTA01 (sample SAMEA3539302, study PRJEB22396) | soil metagenome | biome: tundra; feature: field; material: soil | place: USA | collected 2010-05 | depth 0.15 m | reverse complement strand
AGAGATGCCGTAACCGCGTCTATCACATTGGTCCCCCACTTTTTGTGGAGGATTCGGGCCAAGCCGCGAATAGAAATGAAAACCTGCCCCGGGGAACGGCCAGATATTTCCCACTGCTTCACAAGGGCGTAGTAAGTCTTCTGGTCTTCAGTCGTCAACCCTCCGAAGTGGGAAAACCCGATTTCCACCTTGGCCTGGAGCCGAACCCCGTCCTTGTCGCTGTATTCTCGTTCGAGAGTGCGAATCTTGGCGGTCGTCGGGGAATGGGCCGGCCGCCACAAGCCAGCCCATTTTTCTATGTTCAGGTCCGGTCGGATGCGATCGCGCGCGGCTTCGCCTTCGGGACTCTCCTTTGGGCGGATGCCTGGCTCTGTCGCCGATTCTTTGACTTTGGACTGAGTCCTTTCCATTGCGATTATTATTGGGTCTAAATGTTCAATTGCACACACAACGACCGGTGTGTATTTGAGAAGTATCTAAAGAGTATTCCGGCGCGAGTTAGTTGGAGGAACTACATGAAAACCGTGGGCTAGATCGCGTCGGACGATCTTCGCCAGCGGGACTCTAGCACCAAGCCAGCGGGACTCTAGCACCAAGCCAGCGGGGCTCCAGCACCATGTTCAGCGGGACTGTAGCACCAAGCCCCAATTCGCTGTTTCTTATTCCTCCTCTGTTCTCAGCCTCGAATCCCGAACTTCCTAAGGTTGATTATAAGGCCAATACGGCTCTTGTGGAAGTGGATAACCACATGATATATCCGCGATGTTTACGATCAATGTCTTAACACTCGTCGCACTTGTGTGACAAGGCGTGGAAAACAGTAGGCAGGAGGGGTCAGGGCCAATAGGCATGGACTTTGTGGCTTGATCTTTCAGCATATTCTACAGTCTTTCTACACGCATCATTCTATTGAATTGTTAATTGAATTTTAACATTCTTAACATACTTGAGGGGAATGTGAGCTGAATTCCGACCCGGCAGATGACATCGAGGAATAGTGCGGAGGAATAAACGCCCCGCAGTGGGCGCATTTTCGCAAGTAGTACGTTCGCTCTTGTTGGTGTGTAATCGCCATTAGGAGTGGCATTTTTTCGAAATTCGGAGGCCCACCTCGGACGGTCCATCATCTATGCGGATAGTCGGGAGTTGAATTTGTCCATTTTCGAGCAAGTGTTGGAGGGCTATGACGAGTTGATTCAGCTCACCCAATAGGTGTGCGATCTCGTGGGGCGTCATTTCGACTGGTGAGCAATGCATCGAGGGGACGGTCGGAGGATGGTGGCTCTGTGGAGTCTGAGTAATATGTCGTGACTTCATGGCGAGTGTTCAAAGTATGATAGAGGACTGTCCGAGTCTGTCAAGACTGCACAGTGTGTGGATACCGTACGGACTAGGGACGGTTTGGGTACATTGAAGAACGTGAGGCGTCGCCGCTGACAAAGACCCCACCGAAGAAAGGGCACGCTGACTGAAGCGCGAAATGGGAGGCCAGAAACGGGTGGTGTGGAACGCCGAGCTTTTAATGATGCCGAAAGGCGCGGCGACCGCGGCTCCGGGTCTCAGCCATCGCCTCCAACTGCTTTGACGATCGGTTGGGGGAGCTTCGGTGCATGTTCAGCAGAATCATGGGGCTTTGAGATGATGCCGTGAGTGAGAAAAAGTGACAACGCTACAAGGAGTATGCCCCCGCCGAGGTAAAGCAGATCACCGGGAGTGCTGTATGTGATGTTGAACGCTTGCTGAAAGAAGTTGACAATGAGGATCATCATAATGACTTTTCCCATGTGAGACTTCAGATCGTCCAGGCTTCTGACATTGAGCCAGTTCGGTCGAGTCTTGTCTCGCCTGCTGACTGGATCGATTTCACTAATGAATAACTCGTAAAGTCCCATTGAAAAAATGAGGAGCACCGTAGCAAATAGAAAATAATCCATGGCGGGCATAATTGACAGCAGCACTTGCTTGTCATCTGCGTGTGTCAGCCGAAACTGCGACATGGAAGGGATGAAGGCGTTAGCGGCCTGAACAAGCTCGAAGGCTCCCTTCAACAAAACCATGACGGCTGCCAGAAGGGAACCCAGGACCGCCAGCAGAATGAGAAAGCGACAGTTGAAAAGCACGGTTTCGAATACCTCTTCGATCAGGCTGTGCTTCCTCTTTGAGTCCGCCATCTGGCCTCCTGTCGGGTGTTTGGAGGTCTTCATCATAGCAGGGCGGGGCGTGATCGGCCCAACGGAGGACGGGTCGTGAGGAATTCAACGGATACATCAACGCTCTCGCTGAGGTAGGCCTGACTCCGGCTTGGAGATGCAGCGCACGCCTCTCAGATTGCACCGAAGTCTGTTCTGCGGAGCCTGAAGAAGTCGCACAACAAATCGCCGAGCCAGCGGGGGTGGTTGGCTGTAGAATGGAGGCCGATCAAGATCCGCAACTCTACAATCCGGTACAGAAGGAAGGCCGCCGTGCATAGGAAGCTCATTTCTGCGTTGTTTTCGTGCTGGTTCGCGACCGTTGCTGTGGGAAGCGCACAAACGTTGGATCAAGAGATGGCGGGATTGGCCGACAAACTCAGCAAGGCACTCGTCGCGAAAGGGTGCAAGAATGTCGCAGCTCTAGACTTCACAGACCTCCAAGGGCAGCCGACCGAACTCGGACGCTACCTGTCGGAACAGCTTACCGTTGAGATCGTGGCAACTGGGAGTGTCTCGATGGTGGATCGCGCCAATCTCAAGAGCATCCTCGCGGAGCACAAACTCACGGAGGAGGGTCTCGTGAATCCCGCGAACGCAAAGAAGCTTGGGGAATTTGCCGGAGTGGACGCAATTCTGATCGGGAACGCGACGGTCCTCGATGACGGGGTTGTCTTGATGGTCAAGGCAGTCTCCACGGCGTCGGCACAAATCGTCGCAGCCGGACGGATCAAGTTCCCCAAGACAAGTGAGATTCAGCAGCTCTTCAACAGGAGTGTGTCCAGTAGCGCTGGCGTGTCTGGTCCTTCAGCGGCTGCCGGAGTAGAGCGGGCTACTAGTAGCTATCAGGACTCCAGTGCTATCGCAACGAAGGATATCGGCCCGCTCCGGGTCGTTCTGAAGTCCGTAATCCCTGCGACGGTTAAGGGTCCGGACGGGCAAAGTCAAAATGGCGTTCGGTGCTCTTTCGAGTTCATAAACCGTGAAACTCAGAGGCCCATCGTGGTCGCCATGAATGCCGCGGCAAGTAGTGACGGTACCAAGATAGGAGAAACTCTTCGTTCGACAATCGTTGACGAGCGGGGAACCGTGTGGAGACTGCCCACATCGGAGCTGCTTGGGATAGGCGCCATTGGCGTGGGGGCCGTGAATCCCCCACGCTGGAGTGATTCGAGAGTATACGATCCAACAGAGGTCTTGGCCCTCCTGAAGAGGCGAGATGACACCAACTCAAATAGTGCGACTGAACCGGGCACCATTTACCGCGTCGCGATGCAGTACCAATTCATCTTTGGCTCAATGACTTCAATCGCCCCTGGACAGAGCGTGATGGTCAGTATGAGTTTCCGGGAGGACGCGGGTCGGACGAACTCTGGCCCTCCGCCGAAGGTTCTCCAGATCAGTGGTGAAATCATCGTCGGCGTCGGAGGTTCAGAGGTGAAGAAGACGTATTCTGTACAGAATCTGATGTTTGATCGTGTCAGTATGCGGGCGTTCTAGGCGGATTTATATGGACAGAGATGACATTCTGAGAGGCACTGCGGTATTTGGTTCCTGCTATATAAAGCGGTGGCTAGAACCTCGCTATGATCAGTTGATAGAACTCCCGTTCATGGCGAGGTTAAGGGCGGCAAGTCTGGGGACGAAGTCTGCCATCGAAGCAATTCTTTATGCACTGACGGCATTTGCCGAGAATAGGATGTCGGATAAGTCTCCCCTGGGCCTGATGGTCAAGACACTGTTGATGGATGCGGCACCCGAGATTTCGGCTCGAATCCTTCGGGATGCGCGTGCTGATTTGACGGCCGCCGCAGGGGAGCCGCAGCAACCCCGGCAATCCGTTGCGAATAGGATGCTGGCACTGGACGATGCTGAGTTACTGAGCCTCCTTCTATCGATTGAGGATATGGATGCAGCGACAAAGGCGAAGTTCCTGGCTTTTGCGGCGAAGGCGAGCGACGCGGACTTGCGTCGATTCGCTTCGTTAACGCCTCAGCAGCGCAGCATCCTTCTTGAGATGCACGGCGACCAGCAGTCCGAGGGGAGCGCTGCGGCCTCAATCAGAACATTCATGAAGGATTTCTGGGCTGTGGTCAAAGCCGGAGGGCAGAGAGCAACCGAGGTCAGTCTGCCGATCCTGAGCCGATATCTGGTCGTGCTTTTCCAGGTGCTCAAGACGAGCGCGACTTTGTTGGGGATGGCATTCATCGTTTGCACGACCTCTACGCTGTGTGGGCGATGGTCGTTGTTCGCGCTCTTGCTAGGACTTTTGGGGGCGAGCGCCGGGTTGGCGTATTTCGGCAGGAGCACGCAGAAGAGTTGGTTGCGGGTCGCAGGAATGGTGTCAGGGGCCGTCATGGCACTGCTGGCGATGATCGTGGCGGGGGGATACTCCGATGCCGCCTTCGGCGTTGCAGTGTTTTTCCTCGTTGGACTTCCGACGCTGGCGATTATTGCCGTTCTGATCCCGGCGACGACGATCGGCGAGATTCTGCGAAGGATGTTCCCCGAAGTCCACCGGACGCTCGTGCGATCGGTTCAAATGCTGCTGGCGGCTTTCTTCGGAATTCTGTTCTTCTCGATGATCCTGCTACTTTTCCCGCCCCAGAATCCCGTCGCATTCCTATTCATCGTCCCTGCGGTTGTATTGACGGTTTTCGCGGTCGGTTTCGGACTCTCCCGAATCAGTCCTGAGGCCTTTCTCCGGACGCCAGTCATTCTTGGAATTGGGGCGATCATGGTGGTAACCATGGGCATCATGAGCATGCCGAATTTGCGGCAAGCGATGCGAAGACTCCCCACCACAATCGACCTTACACTGGTTGATGCACCGACACCAGTGACCTTCGCCTCGTCGAAAGACATCGATTTCGTTGCCACGAAGGACGGCGAAGCAAAGATCTGGTATGCGGAGAGGGCGGGTGGGGGGTATGACCTATTCCATTGCGAGGGGGTGGGTCCTTATTACGCGAAAGATGGACGCAGGCTAACAAAGGCAGACAACGATACCATCCGGCTCAAGATCGCGGCCTCCGTCGACCGTGAAGCGGTTGAAAGGGCTGATGCCTTGCGGCGGGCGGAACAAGAGGGGAGAGCGAGGATAACGGAAGAGCAGAAGAGGGCGGAGCGTGAGGCTGCTGATAAGACTGAGGCCTCACGCCGGGTCGAGCAGGAGCAGGCAGAGCAGAATCGACTAGCGCACGAGCGAAAGGTGGAAGAACAGAAGCGGGAAGACCAACGCCTGGCGGAAGAGCAAAAAGCGGCTCAAGTACTCGCGGACAAGAATCGTCGTGCCGGATATATGCTTGCCACGAGACTGCCGGGAAAGGTCGATTTCGTTGTCTGTGCTGCGACAGCCGCAAGGGTTCCGATGGGTACATTTGCAGCAGCGATGGTAAGACGCCTGAAGAGCCAAGGTAAGAGCGCTTCGAGTTCAGTGTTCTCCCCGGCATTCGTTACTAGCGGCGCTTTCGATTCGTTCTTCGCAGGCCAAGGTGGTACGGATCTTCGGGACATGCCGGTGGCCAATATGGGCAACAGGCTTTTTCTTGCTCGCGTCAATGTCAACTCCGTGAAACCGGGCACTTCGGCCACCGGGCTGTACAGCGCCTCGATTGTCGTGGCATTCAGCATTCTTTCCGCAAATGACGGAAGCGTGGTTGATGGGTTTGAACTCAACGCTGTCGGCCCAGGAACAAGCGGGACTGATGCCACAGCGGCTGGATTAGATCTCATCCTGGATCAGCTGAGCCAACACGGATTTTGACGAAGGGAGGAATTCGTCGGTGAGAGACCTTCATGGCCTGATGAAGGAACTGCTGAGCCAGATCCGGCAGGGGACACTTGACGGCTGCCGCGACGACGTGTCTCGGCATCAGGCTAGATCGCAGAAACGACCTGAACCTTGGAGCGAACTTCGTGCCATGGTGAAGGACAGTGCACCCTCGCCTGCTTCAGAGGCGCTGCCCAAGAGGAGCGCCGGTTCGTTCTTGTTGGAGGCAGCGGCCTCGCGTCTGCTGGACAGTCTCGCGCTTGCAGGTCAGCAACGGGATCAGGCCATGCTCCGGCAAGGCCTGAAAAAGCGGTTGGATGAATGCCATCTGGCGTGCAAGCTCCTGGGAATTAGCGCCGGGAACGCCGGAAAGCCATGGAACGATGTGGATTTGGCCTTTCGCGAGCGGGAAGAAGGAGATAGTCTTGATGTGCGCATCGGAACGCTCACGATTTCGTCCGATGATCTGCGCCAGGCAGCGCCGGACCTGGGCTGGGATTTTGCCGTTCCTGCTATGCTCCCTTTCGAACAGCAGAAGGCTGTGTGCATTTCAGCGCCCGCTGCGATGCGGGAGAAGGCGGTAGCCGCACTGGAGTCGGTCGCCCTGCGCCTGCTTATGGGAATGGCTCCGGGCAGAATGCGATTGGCAATCTTAGATCCCGCCGAGGCGGGCATAGGAATGGTGCGATGGCTACCCGGGTCCCATGTCGTTGCGTCCAGCGCCCGCCAAATGGAAACGATTTTGGAGGAGATCGCACAGCACATACAGGCGGCCTGTAGCACAAAGGATCCAAACTCCAGAGCAGGCGAGGGGGGTGGGACTCTCGAACCATCCTGGATGATTATCGGCCTTGACTGCGCCCAATTGACCCCGAAAGCCGTGCAGAAGCTCCATGCGGTAATCCGCAACGGTCGAGAATGTAGTGTCTACGCACTGCTGCACTGGGTGGACCGGGGAAGTCAGCACGAACGCGAGCGGCTCTTGGAGTTGTTACCAGGCTGCACGATGATAGCTTGGGACGCGGCGAAAATGGCGTTCACCTGGCAGGAAGATGGATTGGACGACTGCCTGCTTCATCTCGACGCGCTACCCTCTGATGACGTTGTGCGCGGCGTAATTCAGCCTGTGGCCGCGGCTTGGCAGGAGAGGGAGGCAAAGACTGCTCAGGAGCGAGTGGCGAAGAGGAACGCCTCAGTGTCGTTCGCTGCCTTGTTGGAGAGAGGGGATTTGCGGGATGAGGCGAACTGGTGGACCGGCGATTCGACCATCGATTTCGAAGGTCTACTCGGCTTGGCTATCGATGGAGACGAGATCGGTGAGCCGGTGGTGTGCCGCTTCGGAAGAGGCGCCGAACACGCTCTTCTGGCGGGTGTGACAGCGTCCGGAAAGAACAACCTCCTCAACGTTTTAATAACAACCTTGGCTATTCGCTATTCTCCCGAGGAGTTGGAGTTCTTCATGATCGACCTCAAGGAGGGGGTCGAGTTTCAGCACTTCGCGCGCTGCGGCGTACCGCATGCGAGAGTAATCTCGGTTTCAAACGATCCTGAGTTTGCTCTGAACGTCTTGCGAGGGCTGGAGGCCGAAATGGAGAACCGCGGACGTTTGTTTACGGCTTCTGGAGCAACGAACATCGCGGAGTACCGGAAGAAGAGTGGGAAGTGCCTGTCACGAATCCTTCTCATCGTCGACGAGGCTAAATCGCTCTACGGTGGGAATGATTCAAGCTATGCACTATCATTCTTCGACAAGATGGCGGCGAAAGGACGTTCATTCGGCCTTCATTTGTTGCTCGCAAATCAGGGCTTCTCTGGAGCATCCTTGCGGTTGTCGACTATTGCGAACATGGGTATCAGGCTGGTGACCAAGGGAATAGGAGAACGTACTGCGGAAAACGTCCTCGAAAGCAACAACGCCGTGTTAGGCGTCCTGTCGCAATATGAGGCTGTTTATAACAATGGGCAGGGCTCTAAGGAACACAACCACCCATGCAGAGTTCCGCAGTGGACAGACAGTGACGATGAATATCTACAGCGGCTAGCCCGGAAGGCACCTTCGGGATTTAGGAAGCCGATAGTTTTTGACGGACATGACCGGCCCTTGTTGTCATCCTGCTCAGCACTTGACGGTAAGGCGTCTCCGCGGGCCGAAGATGCGGCGCCACGAATGTGGCTTGGTGCTCCCATGTCGCTCCAGGAATTTGTTTGCGTGGAATGGCAGCGCGAATCCAAGCAGAATCTCCTGATTGTTGACGCGGACGAAGAGGAGGCAACCGGTCTGATTGGTGCGACGTTGGTGAGCCTGCTGGACACCGTTGCCCCGCAAGTTCAGCAATTCTCCTTGCTGGATCATGGAACACCACGGAAGGCCTGGAGTAATGCACTGACGTCGATCAGCACGGCTGCCGGACAACGCGTTGTTTATATGCAACGAGACGCACTGCTGGAGAGACTCAACAGCCTGGCAGGTATGATCGACTCGCGCACCAGTTCCAGGGTGTATGACGCACCATCAGCGTTCCTGATCCTCAACGGGGTTCATCGTCTTCCGGAATTGCACAACGCATCTCCTTCGTCCGGATTAAGATCAGGTGCCGGTGGTCAAAAGACTGTCGGTGAGCTCCTAGGATCAATCCTGAGGGATGGACCCTACGTCGGAGTTCATGTCATAGCATGGTGTGATACGGCAGAAAACGTACGGCGACTGCTTGAGCCAGGAAAGCTGCGCGGAGAGTTCGGCATGGTAGCTGCGGGAAGGCAGCCCGAGGACACGCTATCGCGCTCTCTCGTCGGAAGTGGTAAGGCGGCATCCGTCGGCGCCAACCGGATGGTATTTGCTAACTCAGGCGATAGTCTTGAGCCATGCGTTTTCCGGCCTTACGGCTTGCCTGAGATTCAATGGCTTGAAGCCGTAGTAAGACGGCACAGTGTTCCCTTGTAAGGACGCTGTGGTTTAGAGAAAGAGGATTCCTGGATGGCAAGAGCAGCCGCAGCAATGGAAGAGTTTGTGGATGAGTTGGAACGGTACGTCAACTACGTCGATGAGACGAGGGAGGCGATACATGCGAAGCTCGTCAATTTGCGCGACACAACTTTCACGGGTGAGCTGGCTAACCGATTTGAGGACCTGGTCAGAGCGGATACGCAGGAGCAGCTGACCTCTTTGCACGAGGAGTTTTCATCTGATCTGGTGCAGTTGCGAGCTGACATTGAATATATCCGTGCCCTTGAAGCGGGCGACGTCAACATCTGATGAGGAGGGACTGAATGCCTCGCATTGATGTAAGTGAACTGCGGGATTACGCATCTGGGCTCCGTGCCAAAGGTGAAGAATTGCGAGGAAAAACCTCGCAGATCGCTCAACTCTTCTTGAGCCTTGGCGACGAAAACAGATGGAATGACGCTCGCTACGCGGCTTTTCAACTCAAGTTCGAAGAGAAGACCCTACGCGCTGCTGAATTTGCAGACAGAATTGAGCGGTACGCTGATTGGATTCGGAGGCTAGCTGACGATGTGGAGGAAAGGTGGGGCGAGGATATGAACGTGAGCTGACTGGTGGACGAAGTTGCGATCTATAATCGCGCGTTGAGCGCGACGGAGATCAAAGGCATGTAGGAGTTGAGCGTACAGCGCCCGTGTATTCTCACCAAGGTGAAGTAGCATCCGGTAGAGGTCCCGAGCGATGAAGAGATAAACCTGCGGCATGGTGGGTTGTTCCACGGACTCTACGGTGGCGGTGGCAGGACGTGAACAACGTCGTGAAATGGCGTCTTGTGATCCGCAGCAGCACCCCCCGCAACAGGCGCTCCGGCGGCACTGAGGGCCGGCCCGTCTTCGCGTACAGGCCATCGAAGTCCTGGGCATGGCCCGCAGGATTTCGTCCACCGACTTGCGGATCACCCGCAGCGGGTAGTCCTGCGGCACCCGCTCCACCAACGAAACGTAGCTGAACATCCCGGACTGCTGCTGATCGTCTCCGCGCAGCGGCGCGGCGTTCCACTGCGCCTATCTGCATGCGACGCAACAGGCCTTTTTGGAAGCGCACGAATTGGCATTCGCGTACTTTGGCGGTGTCTTCCGTAAGCTCCGCTATGACAACCTCACCTCGGCAGTAAAGCGGATTCTGCGCGGATCGCGGCGGGAAGAGACGGCGCGCTTCGTGGCCTTTCGGTCGCACTGGCGGTATGAGGCGGAGTTTTGCACGCCGGCCGAGCCACAGGAGAAGGGCGGCATCGAGGGGGAAGCGGGCTACTTTCGACGCAACCACTGGGTGCCGGTGCCGGCAGCGGCGG
>OCTA010006179.1_pt1 | contig 10254 bp, 17 predicted proteins | sample 1538991 | NCBI WGS metagenome assembly OCTA01 (sample SAMEA3539302, study PRJEB22396) | soil metagenome | biome: tundra; feature: field; material: soil | place: USA | collected 2010-05 | depth 0.15 m | reverse complement strand
TTTATATAATGCATATTCGCCAAAGAACTAGACTTTTAAAGATTTTGTTGGGTCAGGCGGCTCCCCCTGCTTCAAATCCTATCGGAGGAACCACAACACCAACTGCGGTCCCACAAACAGCCCCCGCCATCACCATCCAGAGTTTGCCCGGATTTAATACCTCATTATTTGCAGTTAAGCCGGCAATTATAAATAATCTTAATACTATTGTAAATTTCTTAAATACCAATATTTTTAAATTAAGTGGTGGAAAAGTAAATTTTAATCTCGTTTTCACCAATGCTTCGGTATCAGGTTCCGAATTCACCAATAGCCTTAAACAGCTTATAAATCTATCGAAATGGATTTATTCAGTTCTTATATACAGGGGCCCAGCTTATACGCTAGGCGGTTTAAAGCAATTTGCCAATGAATTAATTACAAGGGCACGATCGGTTTCTTTCCCAGATGCCCCAGATGTAGTTCAGGAACTCGCAACAATGGCACAGGGAATATTAACTCAACTAGGCTAATTTCATTTTTCACGATATAGTAAGTATTGATGACAACTATTAATTCTCTTAAAGACAGAGTAAAACAATATCAGGAATTGTCAGATTTTAAACTTATGAAGGGCTTACCATTAATTTTAGTTATAAATGGTAGAAATTTTTCAAAAGTATCATCATTAATAAATAAACCATTCTCAATAGATTTTACAAGTTGTTTGGCTGCCACAATGTTAAAGCTTATTCAAGAAGTAGATGGTTCAGTAATGGGATATTGTTTCAACGATGAAATTATAATAGTATCTTATAGCGAAAATTATAACGCTCAATTTTGGTATGATGGTAGAATTCAGAAAATATCCTCTGCCGTATCATCTGTTGGAACTCTTGAATTTAGTAAGCAGGCAAAAGAAAAAAATTTAGAGCTTCTTGGGGATCCTATTTTTCTTTCTCACGTTTTTTCACTTCCCAATATTCAGGAGACTATAAATCTATTGATCTCTAAACAGAACCAGTGTTTTAATTCTGCGGTTAATTCGGCAGCATATCACGAGCTATCAAAAAAATATTCTCATGTAGTGGCACGTGATACCCTAAATGATAAGACAACCACGGAGAAAATCGAAATCTTAAACGAGGAGTGTAATATCGAGTTTGAAAGTTATAGCCTACCGTTTCGAAATGGAGTTGCTACATTTAGAAGAGAGTCCTTGATTGATGGCTCAGAACAAACTAGAAAGAAAATAGTATTAGACGTGGATCTTCCTAGATTTTCAAAGAACCAAAATTATTTAAGAAATATTTTCAATTCAATTAAAATTCAATAAAGAAAGCGCATAAATATATGAGCGGTCAATTCATAATAAAAAAGGCTGGAGATAAGGGTAATGGATTATTTACAACCCAGTCTTATCCAAAAGGTACAATTATCTTAAAATTTGAGGGAACTACTATTGTTCGTACTGATATTAAAGATTTTTCTGGTCAGGCAGCATCTTGTTTATTACAGATTGGTTCAGAATTATATTTGGATTTAAAAGGAGATTTTTCATTTTTTGCCAACCATTCCTGTAATCCCAATACTGGCATTAAAGTTGTGGCTAATAATGCTTTTTTGATTTCTATTCAAGACATTAAATCTGGTGATGAACTTTCCTACGATTATTCAACAACAAGCACTGAGGATAATTCAACTTTTATATTAAATTGTAATTGTTCTAAATTTAAATGCAGAAAATTAATTTCGGGATTTGATACTCTTACACAAGAACAAAAACAGAAGTATATTGATTTAGGTGTAGTTCCAAAATATTTATTATAGAAAGATTTATAAATGAAAGAAATAAAATTTAAGATTTCAGAGTTAAATAAAAAAATGTTGCACCCTGGTTTTATAGAGCATATAAGTTATGACACAGATAATACATCAGTTATATTTCTAGGGTCAGAAGAACAAAATAACCCGGCAGATTATGACATGGAACTAAATGATTATTATTTAGTAAATCATGATGATATTTATATGGTTTGTAGACCGAATTTTGAATATACTTTGGCGGGATCTTCACTAGAATTTGATTTTACATATTTAGATATTGTAGCTATAGAAGAAAATATTGATAATATATATTTTGCAAGTTGGATTCCTGCTCTATATAAAGCAAAGAAATTATTGGTATTAAAATGAAAATAACATATGAGTTATCTGAAAATGAATTAGAGCCAAAAGTTATACACGAGGGCTTTGCTAAAAATTTTATTTTCGCAATGACTGGAAAATATAAAGATAATTTTGAAAATTTAATTTTCTTGGGATCAAATAAAATATCTAATAAGGATTATTATTTAGTTAGATTAAAAACTATTCTGTCAGTAGATCAGCCATATATGCATCAAATTGGTTCACACTTTAATACAAGATTTACAACTGATCAAATTGAAGTAAAACTAATTCAAAGTAAAATTGAAGATATAGTATTCGCAAATTGGATTCCGGCATATATGAAGTCTAGAAAATATCTTATGCTGAAATAGTTCCACATTCTTTTATGAACAAAGTAGAAGAGCTTGCGAGTCTTTATGTGGCTCAGTTAAGGTCAATTTACCTAACCCATCAGAACCACCATTGGCTTGTTTCGGGTAATGATTTCTATGGCAATCACCTTCTTTTTGAGCGTATTTATAAAAGTGCCGCAGAGGATGTTGATCTTGCCGCAGAGAAGTTTATTGGCTTGTTCGGTAAAGAAGTTTTAGATCCACAAATGCAAGCACAACTAGTCGGAAAACTTTTAGAGGAGTTTTCTGGCAAAAATGAGTTAGAGACTTCATTAGCAATCGAGAAGAAATTCCTTGCCTTTTCAGAGAAGTTCTATGGCTTACTAAAATCTGAAAACAAAATGTCTCTTGGGCTTGACGATATGATTATGAGTATAAGCTCTAATAGGGAAACGGCGTGTTTTTTATTACAACAGACACTAGAAAAAGGAGATGACATGTCAAGAGTAGCAGAAAGAATACAAATGCTTACTAAGTTAAGCCAGGAAGATCAGTTTAAAAATGAACAAAAGGCATACAGCTTATTAAAATCTGAAATTTCTTCTTATTTAACAATGAAGCTAGGAAATGGAAATGCTGCCCAGTTTTCGGTTAAACTTTCACGCGCCGGAAATACTAATAATGGATATACTATTATAATTACACTTTCGAAAAATTCTCCTGAGACAAAATTTCAACAAGACTTAGAACGAGATGGTGCAACTTTAGTTAAAAAAGTTCCATTTTTTGCTAATAAAGACTATCAAGTATCGGTTGTAGTTTTTTGATTTGTAATTTTAATATCTCTAATTTCATTTAGAATTTTATTTTCTTGGAGCAGTGGGTAAATATTTATATTCTCTGCATCCGAAAAATAAGTAAGAAGAAATAATATCTCTCCGAATTTTTTTTTCTTTAATGATAATAAAATTTCTTTACCATAATTTAAATTATAAATTTCCTTAAAATCATTTACTACTTCTGATAATTGATTTAATATTTCTTTTTCTGGTGTATCTTTAAATATTTTTTTAGATATTTCTTCGGCGGAAACCCATATCTCTTCAAATGATTTTTGTTTATCGTTCATTGTCATTATTATATTTTTTTTGAGTTATGCTACTTATATTCATTTCTTCCTCACCTGGGTTAGAAATAAATATCAAAAATGCTACACCATCAGAACAATCAATGGTGAAAGGCCCTTTTATTTTTCCTAAATAATAAGTATTACCTGACCTATCTTTTTGTGGCTCCAAATCAATCTTAAGTTTATCGCTCATACTATAATCCTTGCAAATGTTAATTTATAATGTGAAGAATTATATCTTCAATTAAATCTATATCAGATCTGATGGATTTTAGTTTATAATTTAGTGCCTATTATCGATTTTGATATTAGCCACCGCCTTTATTGCTCAACTAGACCATACCAATAAAACCTATCCTGCAACATTCTTATTTTATTCAAACGTATCCCAAGACGTTTCCGTGGTGAAAGTTGTTTTAAACCAATTTATTATTCAACCAGCAGATATTGGCACCTGATATCAGCCACAGAAAGATACATCGAAACCAGGCAGCCACGGAACATACCACGCCAATTTTCTCACTTACACACTATATACGCGCGCCTGATTATTAATTATACTACTTATACTTATTTCTATGTAATTAAGTACCTAATGACTTTTAAAAAAGAAATACTCATGTTGAGAAACTGACAGACATAATTAGTTAGTAGTAATACTTATACTCATATCCCGCCTCCCATCATTCTCATTTCTTTTTCATACCTCTTCACCTAATTCTTTACCCCGTTATCTTACAAATCAGAAAGGAACTAGAACCATAAATGAAGAAGAACATAAACCGAATAGACTTCGAGTTCTTCCTATCACAGTTTGAAAGAACCGAAGATCCTAAATGGGCCATCGACATAGTTCAAATGATCAGTGATAAGAAGATTTCATTAAGATTTCGAGAAGAAATTGACCCCACCCAATTAAAATTTATACCGAATAGTAATTACGCAAACAAATGTATAATTTGCAACGAGCGCTATGAGAAGGGTAGTAGCTGTTTTATTCGTAATTCACAGGGTTGGCATGAGGCATGTGCAACTGAACAAGATAAAGAATTGCCATATTATCAAGGTGTTCTCCGTAAACGAGCAATAATTTCAAATGCTGATGCTAAGGACGAAAAGGAATTTATGGAAAAAGTATTCCCAGACGATGAAAATGAAGAGCGATATAAATAAAGATCTACCAATAGATTTAATACATATGCAGCCATTAATAGATAGGGTTGCAGAAAAATATCCTTACTTAAAAAAATACGAAATTGTTATAATAATTCGAACATTTTTTGAAACGCTGAGATATATATTAGTCAGTGGTGATAAAATTTCTTTGAATGGATTTTTTGCCAATATGTTTCTAATTCATTTTTCTCGCACCAAAAATAAAAAAAATTATCAGGTTATTAAAACAAAACTTTCAACCCCAAAGAAAATTAGAAAATGGAAGAACAAGTAAATTTACAGGAGTTTAAAGATAATTTATCTAAAATGTCAAATGAAAAACTTTGTGAGGTAATTGTGTCTCATAGGTATTTAGGTATATTGAAAGATCAGGCGGTCTTATCGATGGAGGAGTTATCAGCCCGTCGCGTAAATGGAGACCAGTTTCATTATGAAAAACATATTGATGAGCTATTTTCAACCTTGCCCAAAATCAATATAGATTTAAATTCTATTATGAAGAAAATGAATATGGATGACTTAAAGAAACAATTTAAATGAGAAACCCAAAGCTAACACAAGAAATTATAAAGCATATTTTTCGTTCATTTGGAATTACATTTGAAAAAAATAATCATATTAATATTTATAATTTATTGGAACCTGAATTTTTATTAGATAAGAAACTGTCTTTTGAATCGGAAGATGGAATAAAGCATCATAATAATATTTGGTGTGCATCAGCTAAAATTGAACAGTCAGAAATGAAAGTTATTGTTGCCGATCTTAAAGAAGATAAAAATTATAGTGAATTTGCATTAGTTATTCAAATGGACGCATTTCCACCGTTTGCTTTAAGAACCTCACAAAATCTTACTCAAATTGATAATGAAGAAGAGGATGTTGGAGATATTAATTTAAATATTGAAGGGAAATGGACTGATACAAATATTTTCTTACAATCTAAACTTTTAAATGGCGTAGAGGGATTGTCAGAGTTATTTTTACATTGGAGCAAGCCTAAAATAGATAAAGAAATATATGAACTATTAATTGATTATTTGAAATTTCTCGGATGAAATATAATAAACAAAATCTAGTTAGGTTTATTGCAACAAAACTTAATAACCAAATAAATAAATTTCACATATTGTCAGTTATAAATATTTTGATTGATGAAATGTTAAATGACCTAAAATCAGGAAAAGAAGTAAAAATAACTAATTTTGGGACATTTAGTATTAAGGGATTGAAATCGAAACAAATTCGTAATGTTGTAAGTAAAAAATTAATGAATAACTCTTCGGTCAAAAGTCTAAGGTTTTCATTGAGCAAAAAGCTATCAAAATTAATTCTCGGAGATAAATAGAAATGAAAAAGGTACTGGTAAATAAGATTAAGAAACAGCTGGAAGATGAGAGAGATGCGATATTATCAAAACCAAAAGTAGAGATAATTATAGATATTGATGGTGATGAGGTAGATCAGATACAAGGCAAAATACTAGTGGCCGCAAATGATCAATTAATTGCAAGAGATAAAGAAAAATTAGCAAAAATTAAGATTGCTCTTGAAAAAATTGAAGATGGAGAATATGGCGATTGTGAAGAGTGTGGAGATAGTATAGCAGAGAAAAGACTTTTGTTTAATCCTTCTTTTAATTTATGTATTTCATGTGCAGAGGCAAAAGAGATTTTTAAAAATAAATAATGAATTATTATTTATAATATAAATAAACCCGCATTATTTTGATATGCCAAAGCAGCGTAGAAAGTCAAATGATCCCGTTCAAGAGAAATTACGGGCAGACAAAGATCAATGGAATAAGCAGACTTCTGCCTTAATTTCTAAGATTATTGAGTTCAAACGGGGGCTTAATGGAAAACCAAGCGGTGATATCCCTGCATCAAGCATAAAAGATCCACTTCCTTCACAGATTGGAGGCGCTATCAGTCAGTTATCTTCTGAGTTCCAAGAGTTAGTAAGTGGAGCCCAACAGATTATTTCTGAACAAGGCAACTATTCAAATACCAGAAAAAAGAAACAGCCGAAGAAACCAAATAGTCCGGCACCACAGAAACCGCCAGTTGAAGTTGGCGGGGGAATAGAACAGGCACTATCAAAATTAAATTATTCACAGTATGAGATGATAAAAGAAGCATCAATGTTAGGTAATTTTTGGCAGTTCTTTTCTTCATTATTTTCCAAAAAAGAATATAATAAGCAAAGAGTTGGTATGTTAAGATTGGCTGAGTATTCACTTTATAATATTTCTGAATTCGAAAATGAAATTCTTAAATTAAATATTAATTCAGTGCCTAATGCCATTGTAAAATATCAGACCATAAAATATAGTTTTGAATCATTACAAAAAAGTTTATTATATTTCGTAAGTATTAAGGAAAAAAGAGAAGCAGAACAAGAGAAAGAAAGAATAAAAGCAGAGAAAAATAAAGAAGGTGGCGGTTCTACTGGTGAAGGAGAAAATCAAGAAGGTGGTGGTTTTCCTGGTATAGGAGGCGGTTCTACGTCGCATGCGTGGAGCGAGCTGCATCCTTCTTTCCGCGAACATAGTCTAGCATTAGAAAAAATTAAATTTAATATGCATACTATTTCTAATTTGGGAATGGATAAAAATAAAATAATGCAGCTACAAACTCTAATTAGTGATTGTGTCTCAGAAAAAGATGAACAGACAAAGGATATGATTTATGATAGGGTAGTTGATTTATACAACGAATTATTAAGAAATTTTTATAATAAAGTTAGGGAAGATACTGGAGAGACCGTAAGTAGTTTAGAAGGAGCAATAGCCGCCTTACAGAAAAAATCAGAAAATATTAATGAAAAAATAGAAAAAAGAGCGGCTAATTCTATTTCTCGATTTATGAAAAGACAATTAATTAAGGCACTGAAATTTAATCGTGCTGCCCCATTTAGATTAGAAATATCAAATAGTTTAGATGACATTAAAAAACATTTAAAAGATATTGTAAAGTCATTGCAAAAAGATATAGAAGTAAAAGAAATAGATGCATCATTAAAAGAAATAAAAGTCTTGTTTGAAGAAATTAAATCTCCAATTGGAATTCTAAACTCAATGTATCGTCAGGAATTCTATAAGAGAGATAAGAAGAAAAACAGGGGAAGTGGAAAGAAAAAACCTGGCGATGATTTATTTGATTATAATTATCGCAGAAATTTCCATAAGAACATGGATGATTTATTTTAATGAGTAATTTTGTTATTATAAATGGGTTAGAGTTCGAAACCTTATTGGCATTATCTTTTGAAGAAAAACTAAAAGGATTGATGGGACAAAAATTTCCTCATCCAAATATGACTTTTATTTATAGCAGTAGTTGTGTGAATAAATATTGGATGAAGCTAACACCAAGCCCATTAGACATTATTTTTTGTTTAGGTGGGGAGATAGTTAATATTTGGAAAGGCGAACCATTTTCAACATCAATGATTGGACGAGATGATCAGTTGTCAGATCTTGTTGTAGAGTTTCCGTATGGCACCTGTAAGCTAAACGATATCAAGATCGGGGACAAGATAGAACTGAAATGCAACGATCAGTCATTATTAAAAATCTTATTGCTCAAGACCGGAATGCTGTTTTAATATTGCGAATTACACTTACCGTGAAGAGAATTATGTTAGAGCTTGGAAAGGTTGTGTCAAATGGAAGAGGTCCAGCGATTCAATGAGATTATTAAAAGTTTCAATATTAAAGCGGATTGTATAGGATTTAATAAAATAAGAAATGTTAGTATGTATGATATGTTTCTTACGCCCGGAGAAAGAATAAAATCCATATCTAAATATGGAGAAGAACTATCGCTTGCACTAAAAGCAAAAAATAAACCAATTATAAAGGTAGTATCTGAGCAAGGTATAGTGCGATTGGAATTTATAGATAGTGGATCGTCTTTAATTTCTTATTTAGATGGTATTGATAATTTTGGAATAGATGCAAATAATAGCTTTCCAATGTATTTGGGAGAAAATATGGATGGAAAAAAGATCATAACTAATATGAGTTTAGATATTCATACTATAGTTGCGGGCTCAACAGGTTCCGGTAAGAGTAATTATTTACATTTACTTATTGCTAATTCATTAATATTTAATAATATTGATATGTTTTTAGTTGATACAAAAAATATAGAGTTTTCTATATATAAGGATATTTTCAAAAATATATCAGTATCAACAACCTATAAAGAAACTTGTGAGGTATTAAAATTTTTAATTTCTGAAATGGAATTTAGGTACCAATCAATGGCAAATAAATGTGTATCAGATTTAAAAGGATTGGAAAATAAACCAAAAGATATTTTATTTATAATTGATGAGTTTTCTGATTTGATTCTTCAAGATGATTCTAAAGAATTATACAACTTATTAATAAAATTAACCCAAAAATCTAGGGCAGCGAGAATATTCTGTGTATTAGCTACTCAGCGCCCATCGGTAAGTGTAATAAATGGTATGATTAAAGCCAATATGCCTTCAAGAGTGTCATTTAAAGTTGCTTCAAATATAGACTCAAGAATTATTTTAGATGCATCAAATGGGGAGCTACTTTCTGGAAATGGAGACGCTATTATTAAAAATAATAATTATAATTTTGAAAGATTTCAGGCAGCATATGTAAATCCGAAGGAAATTATTGAATTTATCAATAATAAAAAAAACATAACAAACAAAAGAAAGAAAGAAAATGAATAATTTAATATTAAAATCAATTGACCAATCGAATCAAATATATAGCCGTTCTGGAAAAAAGAAGCAAGCCAGAAGCACCGATAAATTAATTCCTGTTCATGGATGTGTTGCATCGGTAATGAATACTAGACAAGATAAAATTTTTTCGCTAGGGCATAAAAATAAATCAAAAAAGAATAGAAGGATATTAGGAAAGCTATATCCGCAAGGAATTGAATCACATATGTATGGATTTTTATTTGATAAAAAGGTTGATATAGCAATAGAAAGTGAAGATGGAAAAATTAAAAAAGCAATTTTAGTTAAAATGCCACAATCTTGTTATGCAAAAAATAAAAATAATTCTATTGAGCATTTGATCGGAGAAAACTATAATTTACGAAAAAAAGATAATATAATCGGTCAACTTCATATTTTACCAAGAAAAATTCCAGTATTAGATAAAAAAGGTAAAACAAAAAACATTGAAGAAATAACAGCAAAAGATATTGATCCGTTCATAGAAATTTATAAATTGCCAATTAATGACTGCGTAAGACCAAACTTTATATGTTTAATGATTGTTGATAGAGATGAAAATAACAATTTATTTTTAGTTTCTGCCGAGCAACTTGGAATAACTGATATTGAAAAAATAGAAATTTATAATAAGATATCTAATTTTGAACTTTTTATAGGAGAATTTAATAATGCCAATTAATAAAATAAAAGAAAACGGAGTAGTATATACGCCAGCATGGATTGTAAAAT
>OCTA010006178.1_pt1 | contig 10257 bp, 8 predicted proteins | sample 1538991 | NCBI WGS metagenome assembly OCTA01 (sample SAMEA3539302, study PRJEB22396) | soil metagenome | biome: tundra; feature: field; material: soil | place: USA | collected 2010-05 | depth 0.15 m | reverse complement strand
TCGCTCTCGAAGGCGGCGTATTCCCTGGTTCTCACCGCTCCATCCATGGAGAAGCTCACCGCTCTCGGATCCCAGCTTGACGGGCCGTGCACTGTAGTCGCCGGGAACCTGCTTGAAGAGTGTATGCCGAAGACCCTGCTGGCCGCCGCAGTGGAGCGGTTCGGCCATTGCGATGTCTGTTTTAACAACGGCGGATTACTTGAGGCCGGGACCATCGAGACCATCGACGTAGAACGCGTCTGTAACATGGTGCGCGTGAATGTCGAGGGAGCGTTTCGCATCGCATACACCTTTCTGAAGCACTTCAGCGAGCAGGGCCACGGCCACCTTGTGAACACCTCCAGCATCCTGGGAAAGAAAGTGCGACCGACGGTAGGCGCCTACGCCGCGACCAAATATGCCATCGAAGCGCTCTCAGAGGCGTTGCGCATGGAATTGAGCAAAACGGATGTCCAGATTTCGTGCATCGAGCCTGGACTGGTGCGGACTGGTCTGCATGACCGGTGGGAAGTGCCCCCCGCGGAGTTATTGGGGATCGCCGAGCCGTTGGAGCCGGATGATATCGCGCGGATGGTACTGTTCATCCTCGAGCAGCCCGCGCACGTGCGCATTCCTCAACTGATGATTCTGCCCAAGGGCCACGTGATCTAGCGCGGCTCAGTCTCCGGAGTAGGGATTTCGCCTGAATCGGCCTCGCTGTACGGACAATGGCGGCAGCCTGAACGGCAACAATAGCCGCGCTTCAGATGATAGACCGCGGTAAAGACCAGGTTCGGCCCGTCGAAATAATAATCTTCGGGTTCGAGGGCAGGCGTTGTCTGAATATCGTCGGCAGGCTGTTTCCCGTCCATTCCTCTATTCTCGCGGATTTTCTCCATCGCTGTCGCGTTTAATATCGAGTCATGACATTGACCGCACAGGATCGCGCTCGCCGCATCAAGATCATTCTCTTCGACGTCGACGGTGTTCTGACCGACGGCACCATCTGGCTGGTGCCGGCGCCGAGTCCTGCGTCCAGCAGTTCCGAGACGCAAGCTCACCTTTCTCAGCATGAGGGGAAGGTTGGATTCGGGGTTCATTCCTCAACCATGATGGAGGCCAAGGGCTACAGCGCGCACGATGGCACTGCCATCTCGCTGGCGCGGCTCGGTGGAATGAAGTGCGGTGTCATTACGAAGCGTGTCAGCGAAACCGTGGCGACGCGTGCTCGCGATCTGAAGCTCGAATTCGTCTACATGGGTCAGGCCTTCAAGATGCAGCCTGTCCGCGAAATCATGGAGAAGGAGGGCGTGACACTGGACGAGATCGCCTATGTAGGTGACGACGTGATTGATCTTCCGGTGATGCGCCAATGCGGCTTTGCCGTCGCGGTTGCCAATGCGAGGGCGCAGGTGAAGTCCGAGGCGCATTATGTGACGCCCAATGGCGGCGGTTACGGCGCGGGGCGCGATGCGGTCGAGTTTATCCTTGAAGCAAAAGGCCTGCTTGACAAGGTAATAGCGGAATACATCGACGAGCGCAATCCGATTTCACCGTCGATGGACATCGGGAAGGGCGCGGATACCGCATAGCGCTTTCGCTACAAAGGTCAACTGGCGTGCATCAGGCTGAATGCGAGAATCGCGAGCACGATCAGGCTTACTACTTCATATAATCGATCACGCTCGAGATGGAAGCCGATGACCGCCATGGCTACGCGGGCAACGGGTGTTGCGATCAACAGAAGCAGCCCGAACTGAATCAACCCCTCGCTCTGAAGATACGCGGCAGACTTCACGATTCCATGCAGAGTGCGAAGACTCTCCGATTCAACGGAAAATGTTCGATAGCTGACTTTATCGGCGTGGTGTTGTACGAGGTATAAGGCGCCGCCAGTGGATACTATCGCAGCCGCGAGTAACACGCCGGTTCGCAGCAAATTGCCAATAATCGTTTCCAGGCGGCGGTCATCCATCTCAGTTACACCTTTCCCATGATGCCACTTACGATCATTTCAATCGCCAGCAGCAGGATCACGGCCGCGAAGACAATCCGCAATGTCCGTACTCGGGCCTGGACGAGGACCCTGGTTCCGAGAAAGGCTCCACCAAGCACGCCCAACATCACGGGCATTGCTACGCGAGGATCGATGTATCCACGGCTGAGGTAGACGCCGGCGCTGGCCGCGGCGGTGACGCCGATCATGAAGTTGCTGGTTGTGGTGGACACTTTGAAGGGAATCTTCATGGCGCGGTCCATGGCGATCACCTTCACCGCTCCGGAGCCAATCCCGAGCAGTCCTGAAAGCGCACCCGCGCCGAACATCAGGCCGAATCCCGCCGGAACATTGCGCACACCATATTCCTGACGGCGCCCGTTTACGGGATAGGCACCTCCAAGCCTCAGACGTTTTGCCAGGGGATCTGACTCTACCGCGATTCCCGAATCCGGCGTCGAATTAAAGAAAGACTGATACGCGGACTGGATTAGCACCAGTCCGAAGATAATTGCGATGGCATGTGTCCCGATGTATGCCGTAAGAAAGGCGCCGAGCAGCGCTCCCAGTGTGGTGGCGATCTCAAGCAGCATGCCGATGCGGATATTGGAATAGCCTTCCTTCACATAGGCCGCTGCCGCTCCGGATGAAGTGGCGATCACGGAGACAAGCGACGCCCCAATGGCGTACTTGATGTCCACGCCCAGCGCCAGCGCCAGCACCGGCACGACCACAACGCCGCCACCAAGGCCGGTGAGCGCGCCAAGGAAGCCCGCGATTGTCGACATGGCCCAAACCACGAGCGTGAAAACCAAGACAGTCATCAAGAATCATTCATGCAGCGGGAAGATGAGGAAAGGCGGATCTTCGAGGCAGTTCCCAGTCCAAAACAGAGCACAAGATCATTTTACTTTTTTTCTTCGCTCGCTTGCGCTGCGTAAGTCGGGAATACCTTCTCAATCAATTCAGTGCGCAAGGATTGGCGCAGGTCAGTATTGGGGTCCGGTTCAGTGTTTGACTCCGGATGCAGGGTTGCAGCGGGCGCCTGAGCGCCTGTGTCGGTGGTATTCACTGCCAGAATGCCGGCACTGCGACCGGCGGGGTCAACGAGCAACTCAGATGAGAAGCCTCCCTGATCGCCGTCGTGATAGATGTAGCGATGGTCGCCTGTATCCAGAACAAAGAACCCAAGGCCCATCATCGGCTGCGCGCCCAGGGGACCCGACGTGTAGGGTGTCGCTGGCTGGCCAGGCTCGATCGCGGGAAGTACGCCGGTCCATGCTTCGTCGAGCGAACTGCGCTTCAGCACCACGTCATACATCGGATTGGTTGGGTCGCCGATGAGAAAGCGCAGGTACTTTACCATGTCGGTAATTGGCGCCTTGAGCCCACTGTTCGACGTGGTGATGCCGGTGTCGAAGTCGAAGGGTTGCGGCGTGAGGGTCGCGCCCGCGCGGAGATAGCTGGCGGAGACATGGCTCTCAAGAAAGTACGGTGCACGGTCGAAGTAGCTCTCGGTCATGCCTAGCGGCATCAGTATGTTCTTTTGGATATAGATTTCGAAGTCATCCCCGGTGAGGCGCTCGATGATTTGTCCGAGAAAGACATAGCCGAGATTGGAATAGCTCCAGCGAGTGCCGGGTCTGAAAGCAACATGCGTATACGGCAGCATGGCCGCGACCTGCACCCATTTGGTCGGCTCGAAGGGCTGCCAGTCACAGTTGGATGAGTCGTCGCAATCCCATGGCCAGGTAGGGTTGCGGAATCCCGCACTGTGCGAAAGTAACTGGCGGATGGTGATATCGTCTACGGGGCCAAAGGCATCATGAACCTGGCGCAGCTCAGGAACATAGCGCACCGCGGGATCATCGAGCGAAAGCTGACCGCGGTCACGCAGTTGCAGAATGGCGATCGCGGTGAAGGTCTTGGTGATCGATGCCCAGTTGTAAGCCGTTTCGGCGTTGATTTTCTCGTGAGTTGTCCGGCTTGCCTCGCCGAATGAAAACGGCGTTGCCGGTTCCTGAGCGTGGACGAAAGCAAACCCGCCGCCGACCACCCCGTGATGGTTGAGAACAGCGTTAAAGCGAGCGTGAAAGGCCTCGATCTGGGCATGCGCGGAAGCTAACAAGACGAGTGTTCCCGCAGCGAGAAGAGATGCCCTTATCAGGGGCATGCGTGTCAGCATGCGGCAATGATACAGACCGCTGCAACAGGATTTCCATGGTGGTCACGCGCCAGGCGGACTTTAAAAGCTCGTGTTCCATCGAAGGGCAAAGCTGCGGGCCGGTCCAATAGCGTTGCCGGAGAAGAGGCCATTAAAGTCAATCACGTTAAGGCGATTGTTCAAGTTCTCCCCGTCTGCTTGGAGGTTCATCCTCACATGTCCGCACTCACACAGGGTGAGTCCGATCGACGCATCCGCGGCAACCTGCGGCCGCACCCGGCCGCGGGCAAAGTTAAGGCGGCTGATCACCTGCGGTCCGTATTCGTCCAGTGCCTCGGCTTCCGTGCCAGTGTACTGGAACGGAAGGCCGGATCCGTAAGTAGAGCCTGCGGCGAACCAGATGCGGGGAGTGATGCTATATCGGAATCGAGTCCAAAGCGTGCTGCGCTGATCTTGCGAATCCGGGATATGTCCGCTTACTTGAGATAGCGCGCTACTTACATCATCTCCCAGAAAGAGTCCTCCAGTTACAGGAAACCAGACGTTTCCGACCATGTAGGAGTAACTTGCAAAGCCTGTGAGCCTCTGAAGCCGGACCACTTCCAGCTTACCTTCCGCTCCATAGATCGCCGCCCTGTTGAACGCGATTGGATAGCTCACCCCTGTGTTGAGTAACTGGTCATCGTCCGCGAAGTTATTGATATTGCGCCGGTAGACGTTCACATCCAATCGCATGCGCTCAAACAGGCTCTCCGTAATACCTGCTTCGTAGTAGTTGCCCAGAGAGGGCTGCACCGGCAGGCGAAGGAACTGACTGCTAAGTGCGTCGATTTGTGGCAAACCGGAAATGAGGATATTTTCAAAATAGGGCGTGAGAAAAATGCGATCGTAGGACCCATGAATCACCATTTTTGCCGATTGCAGATAGCGACCGACCGAGAGCCGCGGACTGAAGGCGTTCCGGTTGAGCAGCAATTGATAGTGGTCCCATCGCAGCCCTGCGCTGATGGTCCATTTGTCGAGGTGTATTGTGTCCTCGACAAAAGCTGATTGCTCGAGGTCGGGCCGTTCAGCCGCAAAAATCAGGCTTGGAGGAGTGTCTGGATCGAACTGAGATGGATCGGTAATCGTATAGCTGAAGTTCTGATGAAGGAACATGGCATCGGAGTCTATTCCGGCTTTGAACTCCTGATGTCCATGGTGAAGGGAGTAATCTCCCTTGAAGTAACCCTCCCGGAAATTATTGTGCTGGAAGGCGGCAATCGGGGTGGGATGTTGATTTGAGATGAGGTCATTGGAATGGTCCCGCACCATGCCAGCGAGCGCGATCAACCCGTTTGGAGAGGCAAGATGCTGGTAACTTGCTGTACCCATGGTTTCGAAGTTATCTCCGTTTTGAACCTGTCCCGCCTGTTCCTGCACCCGTTCGTTGGGGATGAGAAACCGCGAGAGTTCATGCCGCACGCCAACAATCAGGCGGTCGCTTCCAGGCAGGTCCCGTTCATATCGCACTGAGAAGTCGCCAGTCGTCCCTTGATTCGTATAGTTCTCCGGGACAACGGGGTTTAGATAGTGGCTGGTCATACCGCCGGACGCTGTGGCGCCGAATGTGTTTCTCCCTTGCAGCAGTTGCAGGCCGCCATAGCCGAATGCGGTGTCGTAGCTGCCTCCGGAAAGAACAAAGTCTCCATGCAGGCCGGCTTTGTTTTCACGGCGCGTGTCCAACTCAACCACGCCTCCCAGTTTTCTGCCGTACTCGGCCGGAAATCCGGCCGTATAGATGCTCATCGAGTCCAGATTGTCGGCCTCGATCTCCGGGCCAAAGCTGGGCGAGCGATTATCCGACATCGGAATTCCATCGACGACGAATTGAGTCTGGTACTCGGAACCACGTGGATGCAATACCGCGTTGCCTTCATAAAGCCAGCCCGGCTGGGAAATGATCAGGTCTTGCACCGAGCGTCCCGGGAGCGAAGAGGGGCGCTGCTCGACCTGCCTGGCGCCAATCTCCATAGCGGAGGAGGAACTGGCTGGATCGATCAGGGTGGTTGCGTCTGTGACGTTCACCTCGGTGTGAACGGACGCTAATTCAAGGTGAATCTGCTGTTCGATGGGTAAAGCCGATCGGATCTCAATCAGCTGCGAGAATGGCGCGAACCCCGGTCGAACGACCTGGAGTGTGTAGCTTCCGAACGGAACTCGCTGGATCGTAAGAATCCCGGAAGCATCGCTCCTGAACGACTCGTCGTAGTCATTGCCTGCCGAGATGAGCTCGACGATGGCGCGAACCCGTGCGCCCGTCGGATCGGTAATCTTCAGGCGCAGCTCGCCGTGATTTACCTGAGCCGATGTAATGGTGGCGAAAGCGAGGAAGACGAGGAATCGAAGTTTCATTCTTACCGAGACTCAGCTTATCCTCCCTGACGGCTGGAAGGGAAGTTCTTCCAAGGTTCGCAGAGAATTTCGGCCTCAGTGATTTTCGCTGTGAAATAGCATTCTTGCATTGAAGCTATTTCTCGGGTTGGCTGATGCGAAAATTCGCGACAAGCGGCAAGTGATCGGAGGCGAGAAGGGCCTTCCGCGTCCGGCAAAGCCAGGTATCCTCAAGTTCCAGCGGAGGGTCATAATAGCAATGGTCGAGGCTTAAGAAGGGCAGGATTCCCGGGAAAGTGCGGGGTATTCGCCGCGCATGTGGCTGCCGCAGGCTCTGGAAGCTGTCGAGAAGAAGTCTGGTTGTCAACCCTTGCGTCCATTCGTTGAAGTCCCCCAGCACAATTCGCGGCGCATTGAGTTCTGGCTGGCCGAGAATCTGAGCGCCTAACAACTGTTTGGCCTGATAGCGGCGCTCCATGAAGCCCGTGCCCAGATGGGCATTGAATACATGCAGCAATTCGCTGTTTCCAATTTCAATTTCAGTTTGCAACACGCCGCGTTCTTCGCGGCCTTTTCGCGGCCGGGTCAGATCGTAATTTCGCCAACTTCGCAGCGGCAAGCGAGTCAATGTCATGTTTCCATATACGCCGCCACGAAGCGGGCGATTGGCTCCAAAGGCCCAGTCATATTCCGGAAATGCCCGCGCGATTTCTCCAGCCTGATCGAACTTGTGGGGGCGGGTGCGGGGATTTCCGGGAGCATTCACAACTTCTTGAAGACATAGAATGTCCGCGTCAAGATCGCGAATAACAGAAATGGCCCGCTTGGGCGATATCTTCTGATCGAAGCCACGACACTTGTGAACATTGTAGGTGGCGATGCGGAATCGGATTGATTCTGTCATCATTGTTGTCGCTCAAATACCCAATCGAGCAGCTCCGTGGCTCGCTCAGACACTGGCCGATGGCGCCATGCATCCAATGATATTCTCCGACTTTCCCTGAGGGAATTTTGGCAATCAAGTTTGGGCGCCAGATTCTAAACACTTCGAAGTCTGCGCCTTTCGAGTGGGGTATGGCGGTGTTTATCGCGCTCTGTTTGATTGCAAGTGCCTTCTCCATCATTCATTGGCTCAGGAAACCTCGCTAGACGGAACTCGGGATATTGGCCGCAGGGCTTTCGGAATTCGCGCAATGGGAGCATACTGCTTCCATATCCAGTCTGTGCGGAGCAGGTCATCCGGTACAGCGTCTTCCTCCCCTGGATCACGCCGACGGGATTCAGCCATGAAATCGATGCAATTTCGCTTGCACCGGATGCCTTTGTCGCACGTCTACTGTAGATACGGCCGGCTCGCGGTAAGAAGGCGGCCCACAGGAGCCATCAATGCCTGCAGCTCACCCTCTTCCCCAAACCTTGGGGGAACTGCGCACGAGCAATTTATATTCCGAAGCTTCTCTCAAGCGGCGGACCATCAAGGACGAGATGCGCGGCAACCTGATTGCCCGTCTGGAGGCGCGCGAAACGCTTTTTCCGGGGATTGTCGGGTACGAGGACACGGTGGTTCCACAGATTGTGAATGCGATCTTATCAAAACAGAATTTCATCCTGCTGGGGCTGCGCGGACAGGCCAAGAGCCGCATTTTGCGCGCCCTGACCGCGCTTTTGGATGAGCACATGCCGTATGTAGCTGGGTGCGAGATTCGCGATAGTCCCTACGTGCCACTGTGTAAGCGATGCCGCGACCTGATTGCAGAAAGAGGAGACGCTACCCCCATCGCGTACCTGACGCGCGACGAGCGTTACGTGGAGAAGCTGGCAACTCCTGACGTTACTGTTGCAGACCTGATTGGCGACCTCGATCCCATCAAGGCCGCTCGGGGCGGACAGGATCTTTCCAGCGAGCTGACCATGCACTATGGCCTGCTGCCTCGCGCCAATCGCGGCATTTTCGCGGTGAACGAACTGCCGGACCTCGCCGGCAAGATCCAGGTTGCGTTGTTCAACATCATGCAGGAAGGGGACGTGCAGATCAAGGGTTACCCGGTGCGCCTGGCGCTGGATCTAGCCCTTGTTTTCACCGCCAATCCCGAGGATTACACGGCGCGCGGCAAGATCGTTACGCCGCTCAAAGATCGCATTGGATCAGAGATTCGCACGCACTATCCGGAGACCCTCGAAGAGGGCATGGCGATTACAGCGCAGGAAGCCTGGTCCGCACGGGGCGCTTCGGCGATCGAGATTCCGCAATATGTGCGTGAGGTTGTGGAGCAGGTCGCCTTTTCAGCTCGCGAAGACAAGAAGGTGGACAAGCGAAGCGGAGTGAGCCAGCGGCTGCCCATCGCCACGATGGAGCTGGTTGTTTCCAACTCCGAACGGCGCGCGTTGATCAATTGCGAATCGCTTGCGTTGCCTCGCGTCAGCGACATTTACGCAGCCCTGCCCGGCATTACGGGCAAGCTGGAGCTAGAGTACGAAGGAGAGATGCGTGGGGCAGACACGGTTGTACATGAGCTGATTCTCACGGCGGTTGGGAAAATTTACGATCGCTATTTTGGCGGCGTGAATACCGAGCAAATTGAATTGTGGTTCAACCTGGGCGGGACTGTGAAACTCGATGACAATCAGCCGACGGCTGCCGCACTTACGGATCTCAAAGAGATTCAAGGCCTCTTTGACAGGCTGGCGCCGCTGGGGGTGAAGCCGACGGACGCTCCGCCGAAAGTTGTCGCAGCAGCAGAGTTTCTGCTGGAAGGCCTGGTGGCACATCGGAGGCTCAGCCGCAACGAAGAACACGGATTTGCAGCGCAAGAGAAGCCACGCAAGCAAGAACGCGCGGAACCGGATCTGGATTATGAAGACTGGCGCCAGACACAGACAAGGCGCCCGCGACGCGGCGGATTGAACTGAAGATCGTTGAAATATCGCCGCGGTTTCCTCCTTATTTCGGACGGGCGGAGATTCCTTCAGACGGAGGGAAGTATTATATGAAGCGCGTTCGTTATTCAAAATATACTGGCGACCTTGCCTCTGAAATGGACATGGAAGCCCTGCTGCAGGCGATGTCAGATTACCTGCTCGACTCAGGCTTTCGCGATCCCTACGCACGCTTTCAGGAGTTCGATCACAACCTCGACGATCTACGCGAAGCGTTGCGGCGTGTCTTGGAGGCGGGAGACTTTTTCGACGAAATGATGCAAAAGAAGCTCGACCAACTGTCTGCAGAAGGCAAGTTGGACGAGTTGATCGAGAAACTACTCAATCGCATGGAGCAGGAGAACTATATCTCTATGCCCACAGACCCGAGGGATCCGACCCGTGCCTCGCGAATGGGCGGACAGGTGGGTGACGTGCAGGGCGAGGTTCGATTCGAGGTAACCGACAAGAGCCTCGATTTTCTGGGATTCAAGACCCTGCGGGATCTGCTCGGCTCGCTCGGCAAGTCAAACTATGGCCGTCACGACACGCGTTACTGGGCCACGGGAATTGAGACCAGCGGCGCGTCGCAACGGTACCAGTTTGGTGACACGCTGAACCTCGATACCACTGCGACGCTGAGCTCCGCCATTGCCCGCGAGGGCATAAAGCTGCCTCTCAACCTGGAATACGACGACTTGCACGTGCACCAGAGCGAGTATCAAAGTTCGTGCGCTACGGTGGTGATGCTCGACTGTTCGCACTCCATGATTCTTTACGGCGAAGACCGATTTACGCCGGCCAAGCGAGTTGCCATGGCCCTCTCGCA
>OCTA010006174.1_pt1 | contig 10259 bp, 6 predicted proteins | sample 1538991 | NCBI WGS metagenome assembly OCTA01 (sample SAMEA3539302, study PRJEB22396) | soil metagenome | biome: tundra; feature: field; material: soil | place: USA | collected 2010-05 | depth 0.15 m | reverse complement strand
AGTGCGTAAGAACCCCAAAAGCGAGGAAGAACCAATAGCGTGGTAGCTCCATTCGTCGAATAAAGTGGGAGCTGACACCTGCGCTTACTTCAGAATTGGTGAATTGAATTGCGCAGATGCGGTCCGCAGTTTTTAGCAAAGCTCGTTGCCCAGTCCCAGTAATGATGAGAAACCACTACCTGTAAATCATTGCTTAAAAGAGATCGCCAGTCGCCAGCAATGACGAGAATTTGCACTGAGGGACGCCACAGGACCGCCGCACGATCAATTGACAATCGAGCAGTATGTCCCGGGCAGGCATCGTGGGGTGCTCGATCCGCTGAATCATGGTCCACACCGCCGCCGCCCCCATCGCGTGGCACGGCTGCCGCAATGTGGTCAGGGGAACGGAGAGCAACGGCGCGTATTTCGCGTCGTCAATGCCAATTACCTTGATCGCGGACGGGATTTCGATCCCCAGTTCATTCAATCGGATCATCAATTCCCCCGCGGTTCTGTCATTGGCGCACGCAAAGCCGTCCGGGTTGTGCCGCTCCATCACTTGAGCGATCCAGTCCCGCCGCCGCGGGTCGCCAATTTCCGTGATAGGCTCCAGACCAGCCCCGTGCGCCGCCTCGCTAAATCCCAGAATCCGCTGCTCGACCGTCGGCGCGGAATTTGCGTGTGCGACGAAAACAATCCGTCCGCACCCCTGCTTTATCAGGTGGTCCGCCACCGTGAATCCAGCCCGCCGGTTGTCGATTCCGACCAGGTCGCACGGGCTCCGCCGGGGATAGGAGTAGATGTCACGGTCCAACAGCACCACCGGTATCCCGGCGCGCTCGAACTCCTCCAGAATGCGTTCGTTTATTTCGTTCCTGCCTGCAATGTACTCAAGAGGTGCGAAGAAAACCCCCGATACGTCCTTTGCGATGTAGTATCGGCAGAGCTGCAAAGCCTGCTCATCGTGAGACTCCTTGTCGCCCGCCGCCGCGCCCCACATCAGCTCATCGTGAGTCGCCCGGCTGGCCCTTGCCATGCCCTGGCAGATCAGCTCGAAGATCTCGGTTTCGCCCAGCTCGGGAATGAGCAGGCCGAAGGTCCGTCCCCGCTTTGGAACCTGGGTGACATAGCTGCCCGATCCGGCACGGCGCTCAATCAGGCCCGCTGCTTCTAATTCGTTTAACGCCCGACCGACCGTAAGACGTGAAACCTTCAGCGTGCGACTGAGTTGAGTTTCACTCGGAATTCGCTGGCCGGGGGTGTATTTGCCGCTGGCAATCGCCTCCTCAATCCGTGCGTAGATGTCCTTGTATTTGTTAGGACGCCCTGAACCGGCGTCATCGTCGGTGTCTCTCATTTGCCCTTCAATTGTTCTTCACTTGACCGCCTACCAACTTAGACAGCTTGCCCCAAGTCACCGGAAAATGCAAGCGGCCACGGGCTTCTTAGGGGTAAACCGAACAGCCTAAACCTGATCGTAAAATAATCCTGCCTATACAGCTTGGCGGAGCATGTGCGTTAATACTCCATGAAAAATAACAATCGCTGTACGGAAGTCGGGAAAGCTGTATGCCAACCACCTCAGACTTGTACGCTGGCATCTGTTGACTGCTTTGGCTCTTCCGGTTTACAACTATTTCACCAACTCTGGTGGATCTAATGCAAGTTCAAGATGAAATTCGCTTTTCCGCAGCCCCGGTCTTTTCCGATTTCAGCCTGAAAACATCAAGCCTTGAGCGCGTTCGCGGCGCGCTTATTTATGCCCAAGGCGATCCCGCCGATGCAGTTTTTTATATTCGGCAAGGCCACGTGAAGCTGACGGTGCTTTCGTCGGCTGGAAAGGAAGCGGTCGTTTCAATGCTCGGAGCGGGAACTTTCTTCGGTGAGACCTGTCTTGCCCTCGACTCGCTCAGATCGTCAAGCGCCGCCGCCGTCACCAACTGCGTCCTCACGAAGATTGCCAAGAGTGAAATGTCACGCACGCTAAAGACGCAGCCGGCGTTTTCCGAGTTCTTTCTGTCGCAGGTGCTATGCCGCAACATGCAATTAGAAGCGGAACTCGCCGATCAGCTTTGCAATTCATGCGAGCAGCGTTTGGCCCGTATCCTATGGATGCTGTCAAACGGCGGACAAAACGGTGGCTCATCGCCGGCGATACCAAGGGTCAACCAGGAAACTTTGGCCGCCATGGTGGGCACCACCCGCCCCAGGATCAGTGTTCTTCTCAGCAAGTTTAAGAAAAACGGATTGATCGAATACGACAAAGGACTGCACGTGAAAGGCGCTCTCGTCAACGTCATGTTGCGAGATAAGAAATATCCCGAGGCAGCCAATTTTTAAAATTCGCTTAGATCGGCCAAGTTCGCTAACGGGCCGGCTGATTGAGCAACCGCGGCCGTTGCTAGACAAAGCACGGGAGCAAACATGTGGACAAGGGGCCGGACCTTTAGAACGGAACTCACGCGATTCCTAACTTCCGTTGCATTTCTTCCAGCGACAATCCTTTGGTCTCCGGGTACACGAAAAGCACAACAAGGAACTGAAGCACCATCATCACCGCGAAAAATACAAACGGAATGCCGCCAGAAGTCGCAGCCATGAGAGGGAACAACCCTGAGATCAGCGCGTTTGCGAACCAATGGGAGAACGACCCTAAGCTCTGACCTTTGGCACGCACGCGGTTGGGAAAGACCTCACTGATGTAAACCCAAATGACTGCGCCCTGAGAGAACCCGAAGGAAGCGATGTAGCCGATCAGCAGCCATACGAGGAGGTTCTCATGTTTGCCGCTGAAGAAGATCGCAGAAACGCCGGCCAGAGAAGCCGCTGTGCCGACGGAGCCGATAAGCAGCAGCGTCTTGCGGCCGATGCGATCGATGACCGACATCGCCAGCATGGTGAACAAAAGGTTGGTTGCTCCGATAGCGACCGCCTGCAGATCTCCGGAAACGCGGCTGAATCCTGCTTTGGCGAAGATGTCATTCAGATAGTAAAGGATCGCGTTGATTCCCGAGAGCTGATTGAAGAGGCCGATGGATACTGCGAGAAAAATGGGCAGACGGTATTTTCGGGAGAACAGCGGCTCATCCGCATGCCCGTGCTCAGCGTCAATCGAGGCAATGATGTCTTGCAATTCCTGCTCGTAGTCCGGTTCACCGATCAGCCGCAGCACTTCGCGCGCTTCGTCGATTCTCCGCTTCTTGACCAGCCATCTAGGGCTGCGCGGAATGCCGAACAACATGAGCAGGAATAGAGCGGCTGGCACCCCGGCAACACCGAGCATCCATCGCCACTCTGCAACCCCGAAGTGCATCAATCCGATGAGATAGTTCGACAAATACGCGAGCAGGATTCCGAATACCACGTTGAATTGGAACAGCCCAACGAGGAGGCCGCGCCACTGAGTGGGTGCGATCTCGGCAATGTACATGGGCCCAAGTACGGAAGATCCGCCGATTCCGAGCCCTCCAAGGAACCGGAATGCGACGAGAGAACTCCAATTCCAGGCGAGCGCGCAACCCAAAGCGGAAATCACATAGAGAACTGCCATGAAACGAAGACTGTCGCGCCGACCGTAGCGATCGCCAGGGATTGCGGCGAACATGGCGCCGATGATGGTGCCCCATAACGCGCTCGAGACCGTCCATCCCAGAAAGGCAGGCGTCAAATGAAAAGCCGCGGTGAGATCTTTCGTAGTGCCAGCAATCACCGCAGTGTCGAATCCAAATAGGAGTCCGCCAAGCGCCGCGACGATGGTGCTCTTAATCGTGACGGCGTTGAGGGAAACGCGCGGGTGCGGATCGCCGCTTAGTCTTTTTATTGCCACGCGGACCGTAGCGTCCATAGCCGGACCTCCATTTGTTGAATAGAACCACCTGTGATCGCAAGCGACAGCCCCGTGCTCGTTGCCTTGGGGAACACCAGGTTCGTCAGCGCAACCGCGCCGTCTTGCGCGAACACTTCTACCGAAGAGCGATCAACGAGGATGTGCAGCTTCAACGGTTCTGAGCCAAGTGTCAGGGGCGCAACCGTGTTCGATGGGAAGGACCGATTCCACTGCGTGCTGCCCGACTTCGAGCGATCCACGAAGAGCTCCTGCTTAGCCCGATCAAAACCGATCACTGTTTCGTCATCGCTACCCTGAAGAACTTTCCATGCGACTTCTTTCGCATCGCCGGGACGAATGACGACTTCGAGTTCGAACGTCTGGCTACGATGCGGCCAAACCTGCAGCTTGTCATTCAATTCTTTCAGGCTGGATCCTCTGAATTCGAATTGCTCGCCGCGCAGCGACGCGAGTTCTCTCGCGGGACGCTGGATGAGTTGCAGTGAGCCATTGACGCTTGCCAGCGACAATTCTCGAGGGAGCGTCATCGCTCCACGCCACGGCGAAGTAGGCGCATCAGCGGCGTACTGCCAGTTGTTCATCCAGCCGATCATGTGCGGCGACCCGGGCTGCTTGTCGTTGTTGAAGGTCAGAGCGCAATAGCAGTCACGGCCATAGTCCAACCAGCGGGTGGCTCCGTTCGCATCATCCGGAGTGAACGTTTTCCCGTCGAATTGCCCGATGAAGTATTGCTCTCCGGAACCGCCCGCGATGTGACCGGGGTTAAGCCCAATTTTGAGAATCCAGCGCATTTTGCCGGGCTGCCCCGTGATCGGTAGCGTATAGAGATCGGGGCATTCCCACACTCCGCCAGTGGCTCCGCGTGGCCCGAATTCGCTCAACGGCTGCCATTGCTTCAGATTGGGTGAGCGGAAGAGCCGGACTTTTTTGTCGTCTGCCTGAACAATCACCATCACCCAATATTTCCCGGGCTGATACCAAAACACTTTTGGGTCACGGGTATCGCTTCGTCCAAGGTCAAGCACCGGGTTCCTGGAGAACTTGGTCCAGGTGAGGCCATCCTGGCTGAAGGCGAGATGCTCCGCTTGTTTCTCTGGAGTGGTGTCGCTTTTCGGGGTCATCCCGGTGTAAATGGAGACAATACATCCGCCTCGCGAAGCACACAGCCCGCTCGTGTTATTCAAATCGAAGACGGAACTACCGGTGAAGATAGCCGCTTTCTTATCGTCCGGTATGGCAACAGGAAGTTGGTTCCACTGCACGAGGTCGGAGGAGGCAGCGTGCCCCCAACTCATGTGGCCCCACTTGTTCTCGAACGGGTTGTGCTGGAAGAATAAGTGGAATTTGCCGAAAGCGTAAACCAACCCGCAGGGATCATTCGTCCAATTCGCGCGTGGGGAGAAATGAAATTGCGGGCGGTATTGCTCGTCGTAGCCACGTGCGAGGAGCGAGACCGTGACGATGAAAGCGAGTGCGCCGGCGAGCCTAAGCCGTTTAGCCAAGTGAACCTACCTCGTGAGTGTTGAGCGTCTGTTCAAGAGTTCCGATGAAAGTCACGATCTCATCCGAAAGCTTAGGTGTCGCACTGCGATGTGAGGCGACCCACGCGCCCATTCTGTTCCCTAAATCAACGGCGGCGTCGGGAGTGAAGCCGAGCACCGTCGCAAAGAGAATCCCCGCCGTACAGGCGTCGCCTGCGCCCACTGGATGAACGTCTTTCAGCGCTACCAGAGGAACGTGCCCGTGAAATTCGCCCTCCCTGGTGAACAAGGTCGTTCCGCGCGACCCACGGGTAACGATGAGCGTCGCAATTGACAACCTCTTCCTCAAGCTATTCGCCAGTTCCGGCATGACCTCTTCCTCGTCGGCTTCTCTTGCATTCATGCCGAAGAGAGCGGCGATCTCAAATAGCTCGTCGCTGTTGACTTTCACGATGGTCGCAATGCCGCAACTAGTTTCGAGAGTTTCGGCATCGTAACCGCGCTCCTCGGTCAGAGTATTCCGGCGCAGATTCACATCGTACAGGCGAACGGCGGTGCTGGCCAACCCGAGAAATGCGCGAATGGTCTCACGTGACCGGGGCGAGCGCTGCGCTAGGCTACCGAAGCAAACGGCATCGCAGGTTGCGGCCAAGTCGTCGAGCGCACTGTCCCGCTCAAGAAAGTCCCAGGCGGCATCCCGTTCGATCTGATATCCCGGCTCGCCATTGCGCATGAACACCGAGACGGTACCGGTGTGATGGGAAAGATCGGTCTGCACATAGTGGGTCGACATACCGCGCTCTGTGAGCGCGTCGCGAATTTGGAGGGCTTCCCGGTCGTCGCCTACCCGGCTCACGACAATACCCTCCCCGAGACCGAAGGCGGTCGCCAATTGATGAGCGTGTAGGGCTACATTCAGCGGAGCGCCACCCAAGGTTGCGGTGCCGTCTTCGAAGACATCAAAGAGAACTTCGCCTAAACCGGCAAAAATTAGACGCTTCTTGGGATACATATCAGAAGTCGGCATATATGTTCTCCTAAATGGAAACCGGATTCAGCGTTTGGACAGCACGCTGAATCCGGCCGCTCGGCTCACAAAGCAAACTTCAGAACGAAACGCGCAGCGCCAACTGAATCGTGCGCGGAAGATTCGTTTGATGGGTGATCTGCCCGAACCCGGGAGAAGACAGATCGGTATTCGGCTCGGAGAACTGGGCATGGTTGAAAAGGTCGAAGATCTCCGTGCTGAACTTAAGCTTCACTTGCTCCGTGATGTCGAAGGATTTGTTCACCGACAGATCGAAGTTCGCTTCGCCCTCCGATTTCAACACCGGATCGACGCGCCCTTCGCTGCCGAAAGAGAATTGCCCCGGTTGCGTGAAGCAGGAGGTGTTGAACCATTCGTCAGCCCTGCTATGAGCGTCTCCGGACAGGGTAACCTTGCAGCCCGACGTGTAATTGGGGCGAATCCTGCCCGCGCCGAACTGGCTGAGTCCATTTCCGGCCGCCACCAGAGCCAGCGGAATACCGCTGCGGAAGGTTGTGATGCCGTTCACGCGCCAGCCGCCGACCACTCCGTTCAGCAGGCCGTTGATGTTTGACAGGTATGGTTGACCTTTTCCAATGGGCAGATCGAGCCCGTAGTTGATGACCAGGTTGTTGGCGATATCCTGCTGGCTGACAGATTTTTCCACCGTTAGATTCGTGTTGTCCTGCACCACGCCGATGCCGCCTTGTCCGTCCTGGAAGGCGCTCGTGTTGTCGGTATTGCTCAGCAGCTTGCCCCAGGTATAGGCAGCTTGGAGAACTCCGCCATGACTGAAGCGGCGGGTGAAGGTGCCCTGAAGGGCGTGATAGGTGGAACTGCCGTCACGAGGCACGGTCTGATTCACGCCCTGATATTGCGGGTGCGGTGTAAGGAGGTATCCTTCGGCGATAGTGGGCGCGCCAAATGTTGTTCCGGCGGGAAGGATGCCATAGAAAGGATTCTTAACCTGGGTTAGGAGTCCGGAGCCTAGGGAGTCGTAGCTGTCGGGAAGCTGATTCAGGTTTAACCCGGTGCCCGTGTAGCCCTGCGAGAGCACGAGGTGGGTTCCCTTGTTGCCGGCATAGGCGATTGAGACGGTGGTCTTCTGATCGAGGGCGCGCTCCACGGCAAAGTTCCATTGTTGAGAGTAGCCGTAGGGAGTATTAGGAATACGTCCTCCGATGCCTTGCCCGAGCACGGCGGCTAAGCCCGCCGCTGTGCGGCCGGTCGGCAGATTAATTCCGTTCGGCAAAGGATTCGCGACGGTGGTCAGAAGCGCTTGCCCAACCGTATTCGTGATGCCGGTGAAAGCCGAATTGATGGGGCTCGCGCCCGGCGAATCGGCGGTGATTTCGGCCGGGAAGTAGGAGATCCCGTAGCCGGAGCGCAACACGGTTTTTTCACTCAGACGATAGGCAAAGCCAATGCGAGGAGAAAACAGGTTCCAGTGGAGCTGCTCTTCTCGGCGGGAGGGATACAGGGTGCTGTTCACATAGGTCAGTTGCCCGGTGAGCGGCACGGCAGCGCCGGTCACGGGATTGGTGATGGAACTCAGGCCTCCGAGGGTGACCGATGCACCCGGCTGAAGCACGGAGTTCAGGTCGTGAATTTCGGAGTAGGAGCCGGGCTGCTCCCAGCGCAGTCCCGCAGTCAAGGTCAGCTTCGAGGTCGCCTGGAAAGTATCCGCGACGTAAAACCCGTAGGCATGCAGGAAAGCGCCCCATGTGCCGACCGAGGAGATTCCGACGCTCGATGGAATACCCAATTCGAAAGACGCCAAGGCATTGCCATTAACGGAGTCGGTTGCGCTGGCAGCCGTATAGAAGGGAGAGGCGCTTAAGCCGAGACCCTGGCTGTTGCCGTAGTTCGTCCACAACACTTGACGCCCCACGCCGCCCATCTTAATCGTGTGCTTACCGAGAATTTTCGTCAGGCTGCCGTTGATGGCGAACACCGTATTGTTCCAATAAAGCTGTGAAAGTTCGGCTCCAATGCCGTAGCCCTGGATGCCGAGACCGGGGAGCAGGCCCTGCCTGTTCACACTCTCATTCTTGATGGTGCCGTAGACCGGGCTGATCTGCGACATGTTGTAGCCGTTGCTCAACGGGTACTGGAAGTTGTAGTTCTCCAGATAGGACAGGCGCAAATCCGCTACCGTGGTTGGGTTGAAGACGTGGTTCACGCCCAGCACACCTTCCTGCGTGGTGTTGCCGGTAGGACCTGCTCCGGTCTGTGTGCCGAAGGGATCGCTGTTTCCGTTGTGCGGATTCCAGAACGTGTACTTCATGAAGATCGAGTCGGCGGTGGTCGGATTCAGGTCTACGCGCGCATCGAACTGATTCTGGTAACCCTCAATGGGTGCGCTGGAAGAGAAGTTGGTAGTGAACGGCGTTTGCGACACTCTTGCTTCGTTCGGAGTCTCCAGCTGCAAAATCTTTAGCGCTGTGGCGTCAATCCTGTTCTGCGGAATCATATTGCCTTGAAAGGGCTTGCCGGTAGTCGGGTCGTAGATGATCTGGGGATCCCTGGAGAAGTCTCCCAGCAGCTCGGCAGTGGTCGGCACCGTGGCGCTGACCGGACTGGCTGAAATTAGCGATTCACGTTCCCAGGAGAAGAAGAAGAATGCCTTGTTCTTCCAAATCGGTCCGCCGATATTTGTGCCGTATTGATTCTGGTGGAGCGGCGACTTGCCCAGACCCTCCCGGTTGCTGAAGAAGTCATTGGCGTCCAGTGAGGTGTTGCGAAAGTATTCGTACCCGGTCCCGTGAAAAGTATTGGTGCCGCTCTTGGTCGAGATCTGTATGACTCCGCCGCCGAAGCCTCCAAATTCAGCACTGACGTTATTCGTTGAGACGCGGAATTCCTGCACGGTGTCCTGAGTAGGGACGAGCGTGTTGACGTTGTTCTCGGAAATGTTCTGGCCAACGCCGTCGATGAAGAACAGGCTCTGCCCGCTGAATGCGCCGCCAATCTGGTAATTTCCGTAAGCGATCGCCTGCGTCTGTCCGCCGGCCTGGAAATTTCCGCTGCCGCCGTTCGCCATCGTGCTGCCTTGTGTTCCTCCGCCCGGGACAACTCCAGGGACGAAATCGAGCAGGTTATTGACATTGCGCCCATTGAGCGGAGACTCGACGACCTGCTGGCCTTCGATGACTCCCTCCAGACTGGAACTGTCCGTATGGAGATCGGTCGTCGTGGCAGTTACAGTGGTGGTTTGCGAGACATCGCCAACGGCCAGCGCGATGTCCACGCGCGTCGCTCCGCCGATCTGCACATCCACCCCGCTGCGTGTGAAGGCGTTAAAACCCTTCTGCGTGGCGGTCACGCTGTAGGAACCAGGATTCAGGTTGACGAAACTATAAGTACCGGAGTCTCCGGTGGTGGTTGTCTGGGTGGCACTCGTGCCGTTGTTTGTCAACGTCATCGCAACGCCAGGCAGCACCGCCGTGCTGGGATCGGTTACAGTTCCGACGATTGTTCCGTAATTCGTTTGCGCCTGGAGCCCAGTAATTCCAATAAGGATCACCAAGAGCTGGAATAACGAAACCTTTCTAACTATTAGTAACGACTTAGTCATCTTTTCCCCTTTGCAACAACTTTGTTGGCCGACGGATAATCGCTTGATGCGGAGACAAAGCCGCCGATCATGCGCGTAACGTAATGCTAAAAGAAGTTTACTTTCAATTCTGTTCAAAATTGGACACTTCACAGCATTTCTGTTTGCGAGCAACGGTCTTGCGGCGAAACGTACGCCTGTGCCAGCATCTTAAAGTTTTGTTTTTTACCTCGCTGTCGTAAATGGGCCTGCGGCCCACGAATCGTGATGAAAACCCGCGCCGGAGACCCCGCATCCTAATGAAAGGCGTACTCCGGCTCAGGTCGTTGCGGCAGTGGAGAAGTTGAGGCCGACTTGCTGTCTGAT
>OCTA010006169.1_pt1 | contig 10267 bp, 6 predicted proteins | sample 1538991 | NCBI WGS metagenome assembly OCTA01 (sample SAMEA3539302, study PRJEB22396) | soil metagenome | biome: tundra; feature: field; material: soil | place: USA | collected 2010-05 | depth 0.15 m | reverse complement strand
TCAACCTCTACTACACCTTTCGCGAGGGCGAATCCGCGTGGCTGTATGCGCGGCTCCTGCGCCTGTTCCGCCAGGTTCTGGGGGTGAGCTGCTTCTCGGTAGATCCTTACCAGATCGGTCTGGAGAACCCGGAAGCCGTGGATTCCGGGGCGTTCTGGTTCTACCGCAAGCTGGGGTTCCGTCCCGTCGATCCGAAGGTGGCCGCGCTGATGGAGCGTGAAGAGCGCCGCATGGCGAAAACGCCGGGCTACCGGAGCTCCAAACGGACCCTGGAGAAGCTGGCCGAAGGTTACCTCCTGTTCGAAGCCCCGTCGTCCGAGAAGGGCGTTTGGGACAACTTCCGCGTGCGCAACGTTGGACTGGCCGTAGAGAGAGCGCGCGCCGCCCCATCCTCCAGCGGCTTGGCGCAGGCCATGAGCCTGATCCCGGATTTGGAGCGGTGGACGCCGCAGGAGGAACTCGCCGGGGCGGCGATACTCCGGGCTAAAGAGAGCGCCAGTGAAGCGCGCTACCTTCGACTGATGCAGCGCCATCCCCGTCTGCGCACCGCATTTCTGGCCCTCGGTTCGGCGTAGGCGCTCACGGCTTCGACGTTTTCAAGGCCACCTGTACTGTCACCATCAGGCCCTTCGTCTCCGGCGTTGCCGGGAGCGAACTGAGCAAAGCTTGGGCACGTTGGCACAAGATCGTCATCTTCTCGGTGTCCTTTATCTGTTGCCGCGAATAGAGCTGCGCCGATTCGAACAGTGTCCTGGCCATGGCCAGGGAAAAAGTGGCCCGCGGTATTTTGCCCCCGCTGGATTTGAGGATCTGCTCGGCTTTGGCGCTGTCGCCCGGGGCGCCGACCGCACGGCTCGCAGCCAACAGGATGCCCCGTGCCAGAGCCTGTTGCTCTACGACGTCGGCAGTCGCCGCGGGTAGGAGATTCCCCTGAGCGACGGCGGCGAGCTGCGGCACGGCAGCGGCGGTGCCGGGCGGGAGGAATTGCGAGAGGTACCTGAAATCGCTCCAGAGCGGCGCCTACTGTTGCCGCCCAGGCTGGTTCGCCGGACCTCTCCCGCCGCCGCGGCCCGGCATGCTCATGCCTGGGACACGCGAGCGCACGGCTAGCATGAGATCGTGCGGCTGGCCTTCCTTGGCGTTGCTGTAGTAGCCGACTTGCGTGCCAGGTTTGAAGAAAAAGGCGGCGCCTTGCGTCACCGGGTGGCGCACCTCTTTCTTATCTGCATCGAGTCCCGCCACCATGTCGCCGGAACCTCTGAGCAGGAAGTAGATTTCCTCCTCGGCCGGGTGATTGTGCGGAATGTTCGTCCCGCCCGGCGCGAAGTCCATGATGAACAGGCTGTTCATCAGGTACGCCGCGGCCAGTTTATCGCGCTGGCTGGAAGTGGTGCCCATCAGCAGCTTGAACTGCGAGGTGGGGCCATGCTGTCCCAGGATCTGGAGTTGTACGTCGTCCGCATTGGCCAGCATGAGCTTCGGCGTGGGCTCCACCTTCATATCGGCGGGAATCTTGTATCCCATCACGATCACCTTCACTGGCGCGGCCGACGAATTTGCGATGCCGTGCTTGACCCCGACGGGAAGGTACATGAAGTCATTTGGCTTGATGGGCGCCTTCTCATCGCCGTACAACAGCGTGCCGCTGCCTTCCTCGACAAAGTAGAGCTGCTCCTCGGCGGGGTAACTCACCATGGCGCTGGTCCCGCCGGGCTCGACCGTAAGTTCGCCGTAGCGGGCGACACCCTTGAGCTGGTCCGCATCCTGGTCGCCCATACCGAAAAGCGGCTTGTAGGAAGCCGCTTTGGCATTGGCCGCGGCCAGTTCGTCCGGTTGCGGCTTGACATCCGCTACCTGCCGCCGCAGAAAGATCGGATCCGCGGCAAAAAGGCTAATCGAGGCGGCCAAGAGAATGGCCGCTCTTTTGACATTGACAATGCTGCTCATCATGGTCTCTCCAAAATCAGTAATCCGAGGTCCGCTCGTTCACCCACACGCCATCCACGTTGAAGTGGGGCCACGGTCCGCCTTCGCCACGTCCCGTAATGCTGTCATCCCACTTCGTGGTCGGGTCGAAATAGCCGGGCTTGCGCAGGTGCTCTCGCACCACCGGTTCGTTCAGTTCCACGCCCAGACCCGGGGCATCCGGAACCGTGATGTAGCCTTTGTCGATCAGCGGCTGAGGTACTCCGGTGATCAGTTGCTGCCACCAGGAAAGGAAATCCACGGCATGGCATTCCATGGCAATGAACTCATCCAGCGTGGCTGCCGTATGAACGGCGGCGATGGTGGCGAGCGGCGATCCCGCCATGTGAATGGCAGTAGGAATGCGCTCGCGGTCGAAGGCGTAGTCGGCAATCCGCTTGGTCTCGCGGCATCCTCCCGAGGTGCCGTGATCCAGATGGATATAATCGACGGCGCGATTGTCGATCAGATCCTTGAACCCTTCCTCCAGCCCGAAACCGTCCTCGCCAGTGAGCAACGGCGTGCTGGTATGAGCCTTGATTTCCTTGAAGTCCTTCCATCGCCAGAAACCGCCGGTGTAGAAGAGATCTTCCAGCCAGAAGAGGCGGCACTTCTCGAAGGCCTTGGCGGCGCGAATGCCGTCGGTGACCGTTCCGCAGCGGAGGCTTGATGCGTCCACCGAGAGCGGCTTATCCCAGCCGATGGCGTCGCGCACGGCCGTGATCAACTCGGCTCCATACTCAAGCCCTTTGTCCGTCGGAACACCTTCGGTATCCAGATACCCCGGCTTTATGCCAACGAAATTGGTGGTGACATCCATCTTGAAGAAGGTGAACCCCTTCTTCATGCGCTCCACCATTCGATCCCCGTACTTTTTGGGGTCCGATGTTCCGGTGGTGTCGCAATACATCCGCGCGCGATCGCGTTTCTTATCGCCCAGCAACCGCCAGACCGGCACGCCGTAGACCTTGCCGGTGATGTCGTGCAAGGCTATATCGATGGCGCTGAAGCCGCCGCCCTGGCGTCCGGGGCCTGCGTAAGGGCGTATGCTCTGAAGAATTCCCGAAATGTCCAGAGGGTTTCTTCCAACCAGCAGGGGTTTCATGCCGAGGGCCAGGTTCTCGTTGCCGGCGTCGCGCACTTCGCCCAGGCCGTAGACATCCTGGTTGGTGAACATTTTGATGATGGGGTAGTCGAAATTAGCTGCCACCCTGAGCGCGCGTATATCCGTGATCTTCAGGTCGCTGGGCGAGGAGAACTTGTTGATGGGCCCATAGTGGACAGCCGCGCCGCGTCCGCCTCCGCCGGCTCCGGCCTGCTGGCCGCCAGTGGGTACCCGGCCGGGCGTGCCCTGCTGTCCCGAGGCCGACATGGTGAAGATCCCGCCTAAACCACTGGCGATCGCGGCTTGGCACAGCATCGCGCGCCGGCTCATATCTCTCGCTCGAACACGTTTCATATAGAAGTGCGCCTTTCGGTTACCTTACGCCCTCGATCCCGATGTTCCAGTATACCGACCCGTAATCCGCGGCGTCGCCATCACTGAGCGGCACTACTGAGCGGGTCCCCTGCCGCCTCGGCCACCGCCCCTGCCGCCGCCCGTGACCCAGTTGCCGTCTTCATCGAAGTGAGGGTATCCGACGGTCGCGCCGGCGGGCCTCGCCAGAACCTTGTCCCACTCGGTAGTCGGTTCGAAGTAGCCGGGAAAGCGCAGGTGTTCCTTGATCACAGGCTCGTTCAGCTCGATTCCCAGCCCGGGCACGTCGGGCACGGTGATATAGCCTTTATCGATGAAAGGCTTGGGCACTCCCGTGACCAATTCCAGCATCCGCTCGCCGTATTTCTTGGGGTCGGGGACGTCGGTGGTGTCGCAATACATGCGAACCCGATCTCTCTTCTTGTCGCCCAACAGGCGCCATGCCGGGACGCCGAACACCTTGCCGGAGAGATCGTGCAGGGCGAGGTTGATGGCGGAGTAGCCCCCGCCCTGACGGCCGGGCCCGGCCATGGGACGTATGCTCCGGAGGATCGACTGCATGTCGAGTGGATTCCGTCCGACCACGTAGGGCTTGAGCTCCAACACGGTGGTCTTGCTGCCCGCGTCGCGGACCTCGCCCAACCCGTAGACACCTTGGTTGGTGTCCAAGCGGATAATGTTGTAGTCGTAGTTGGACGCGACCGTGACGACCCGCATGTCGGTGACCCTGAGGTCGCTGGGCGCGGACAGCTTGTTGACTGGTCCGTTCATGGGCCCATAGTGGACAGGCTGGCCGCCCCGTCCCGCCGCACCCATTCCCAGACCACCAGGGCCACCGCGGCCCGCGCCCGTTTCCTGAGCCGAGGCCGAGCCCCCTGTCATTTTGAAAAGCGCGCTTACTCCGCTGGCGACGGCAGCCTGCATGAGCATTCTGCGCCGCGTGAATCCGGCTCTTCTTTCTTGGCTCGTCATGGCGCCTCCTTTCTCCGGCGACTAGTTCTTTTGTGGGGCAGCTTGGCAAGCTGCGTGCCGATTGGCAATCGGCACGCGCGGCGATTGCCAATCGCCGCGCAGGATACCATCCTGCCCCACGGGAACCGCACCTGCGCTAGTAGTCCGATGTTCGTTGCGTTGTCCACGTCCCGTCTTTGTCGAAGTGCGGCCAGCCCTCGACCAGCCGTTTCGGGTTCGGTTGCAGCTCCGGGTTCGGCTCGAAGTAGCCGGCGTAGCGGAGATGTTCCTTGATGACTGCTTCGTTCAGCTCAAGTCCGAGTCCCGGAGTGTCCGGGACCGGAATGTAGCCGTTCACGATGACGGGCTTGGTGGTGATCTTCTGCCACCAGTCGAGGAAGTCCACGGCGTGGCATTCCTGGGCGAGGAAGCTGTTCAGCGTCACCGCGGTGTGCGCGCAGGCGAGGGATCCCACGGGAGATCCGGCCATGTGAATCGCGGTGTCGAGGCCTCGCTCGAAGGCGTAGTCTGCGATCCGTTTGGTTTCGCGGCACCCTCCGGCGGTGCCCGCTTCGATATGGCACACATGGATCGCCTTGGCATCGATCAGGGCCTTGAAACCCTCCTCCAGACCGAAAATGTCTTCGCCGGTGGCGAGCTTGGTGGTGGTGTGCTCCCTGACCTCCTTGAATTCCTGCACCCGGAACCATCCCGAAACGCTGAAAAGGTCCTCCAGCCAGGCCAAATCGTATTTCTCGTAAGCTCTGGCCATCCGAATGGCGTCCGAAACAGGCATATACGGCGGTCCGCCCGGCTGTCTGGCAAAACCACTGGAGGCATCCACCGAGAGCGGCGCCCGCCAACCGACCTGGTCACGGACCGCCTGAAGCATTTCGCACGCCCACCCCAGTCCCTTGTCGGTCATCGATCCCCACTCGTTTATGGTCTCGGGGCGCTTCCCGTTATCACTGACGCAATTGGTGGTGATGTCCATCTTGAAGGCGGTAAATCCGAGCTTCTTCCGCGCCAGCATGCGCTCACCGTAGATCTTGGGATCGGGGCTTTCCGTGGTGTCACAGTAGACGCGCGAGCTGTCGCGCTTCTTATCTCCCAACAGGCGCCATACCGGCACGCCGAAAACCTTGCCCACGATGTCGTGCAGGCAGATGTCGATCCCGCTGTAGCCTGCGCCACCGGTACGTCCGTGACCGGCGCCGCCCCGGATGCTTCCGAGGATGCCGGTGATGTCGAGCGGGTTCCGGCCAATCAACTGGTTCTTGAAATTCAACACCGTCTGTCTGTTGGCGCCATCGCGGATCTCACCCAGGCCATACACGTCCTGGTTGGTGTCGAGGCGGACGATCGTGTAGTCGAAGTTGGAGGCGATCGTCACGATCCGCATGTCGGTGATCCTGAGGTCGCTGGGAGCCGAGTGCTTGTTGATCGATCCATAGTGGACGTTTGACGCGCCGCGGCCGCCGCCGCCCCCGCGCCCGGCCTGTTGTGCCGCGACGGGCCCTTCAGTCATCTTGAAAATCGCGCCTAACGCGCTGGCCGCGGCGGCTTGCCCCAGCATCGACCGCCGGCTAATGTTCATCTTCCGTTGGTTGTTCATAAAGTCCATTATCCTTTTCTGCGCGCACCTAGAACGTAATCCGCGCGATGAGCTGACCGGTTCGGGGGTTCTGCCCCATGTCGCGGTTCCCCATGAGGATGATCCCGAAACCCGAAACCGCAAATCCTTGGGCATTGACCACCTGCGTCCCCGCGGCATTGATGGCGGTGGAAGCTACCGAGTTGAATGAGGTGGCGAAAGGCACGAAGCGAGTGCGGTTCAAAGCGTTAAAGAACTCCGCGCGAACCTGCAGACTCATCTTCTCGCGAAGCTGGAAGGTCCTTCCCAGGTTCAACTGCTCGTCCGGCAGCCGCTGCTGGCGGTAATCGTTGTAGTAAAGCGCGCCCCCGCCAAACTGCCCCGAGGCCGGCTCCGCCCACGCCTTCGGGTTCAAGATGAAGTCTTTCAGCGGATCGATGCAGTGGCAGTTGGGATCCTTGAGGAACAACGGCTGGCCCGGCACCCGGTTGTCGTAGGTGGGGCGGAAAAGCAGCGAGTTCAGATTGCCCTGCGACGAGGGAACTAGAATGGGAGTCCCGCTGGCATCTTTAGTCACGGCTCCCACAGTCCAGCCCGTAGTAATCGCTTTGGCCAAGCGGTTTCCGCGGACTCCTGGCACCTCGTAGTGTATGGCCATGGCGTATACGAACGGCTGCGAGTTGACGTCGAGGAATTTGTCGGTCGGCCGGTTAAAGACGTCGTTCACAACGCCGCCCGTGCTCAATTCCTTGCTGAATGCAAACGAAACCGTAACATCGAGGCCGTGAGAGAGTCGCTTGGTGAGCTTTGACTGTAAGGCGTCATACCAGTTATTGCCGAGCGGCGAGTGCGAAGCGGAGATACTCCCGAATTGTGGAAACGGTCTAAGGCTCTGGGCCACGGTGTTGCTCAGCGCAAAGGTAGGATACGGCGGTTTATTGAATCCCCGGGCCGCGGCGGTGGCCGAGTCCAGCCGCGACGTCAACAGGCTCCGGTCGGCGGCGTTGTTGATGTCCAGCCCAGCGGATGCGAGCCGTTGCGGGGTGATGGCGTTTATGTTGATCAGGCTGGTGGCTGGTTCCCAAACGCCGCGGTTACCGACATAGGCGGCCTCCACGAGCAGGTTGGGCTGGATCTGGTACTGCAAACCGATGCTCCACTGATTGATGCGGCTGGGACGTCCGCCCTGGGGATCCCACCACGCAGGCGGCGAATTGATCTGGCCGGTATAAGGGAGGTCTCCCGGATTGTACGTCGCGGCATACAGTTGCGAGGGAGGATATTGGAGGCCCTGACGGAGCGTTAGAGCGGCAGTGCCGAACGCAGGATTGCTAAACAGGAAAGGCTCCAAACCCACGCCATAGACATTGGAATCGCCGGCGTACCCCATCACCGTGTTCCCTCCGTACACAATGCCCCATCCGCCACGAAATACCAGCTTTGGCGTGACCTGATAGGCAACGCCCAGACGCGGGCCGAAGGCGTACGGGTAAGTCTTGGTCAAGGAACAATTACAGCGTCCCGCCCCGGAGCCGGGAAAGAGGAGACCGCCCATCAAACCGCCAGTCGACGGGTTTGCCGTAGTCGGGCTGAACGAACTGACGCGGTTATATTCCTCGTGGTCGTCGGGAAAATAGTCCCACCGCACGCCATAATCGAGCGTGAACTTGCGCGTGATCTTCCAGGTGTCCTGGAGGAAGAGGGTGGTTGTGTTCTTGCGGTATTGCACCGCATACGGAGGACGCACGCTGGCGTTGTTCACCAAGCCAAGAAAGAAGCTGGCGTAGGGGAAACCAACGGTGCCGCCGGAGAGGCTCTGACCGTTAGTCGAAGGAAGGCTGGTCTCATTGGCGGTGAAATTGTAGATGCCCTGGCTGCCGTTGGCGTTATGGTCCTGGAATATGTCGATTCGGAATTCCCCACCAGCTTTGATGGTGTGATTACCCCGTACCCACGTCACACTTGCCACTGATGTAGGCTTGTCATTCATGCGCTTGTTGGCGTTGGTCGGCCCCAGGTTCAGCGAACCCCCATAGTTGTTAAAGAGCCCGGCCAAGCGCGGCATGCCGGCTGGATTGGTGGCGGAGCCCATCAGCCCGAGTTTGCCGACCGCATCGAACGCAAGCTCAGCTGCCGGGGTGCCGTCGGGCTGGTAGTTGCGGATGAAACCCGCGCCCAGATGAAGGAGCACGGTCGGCGCGATCGAATAGTCGGCATTCAGCCGCACCGTATGAAGATAAGCATTCTGTGGCCGCGATCCGGTGAGCGGAACGGGCAGGCCGTCGCCAGGGCTATGAACATTGTTGTCATAGTGGTATTTGGAATAAAAGAACGCCAGTTTCAGTTTGGCACTGAGGTAATGATCGATCTTGAAGCTCTTGTTGCTGAAAGTCCGGTGGTTCAACCAGGATTCCAAGAAGTTGTTCACGATGCCGGAGTACGTAGGCAGGGGAATCATGGCTTGCACCTTCTGGGCCACGGGATCCATCTGGCTTATCGGTATGCTGTTCCCCGGGTACGGATCGCGCACAATCGCGCCGTTCCCCGTCCGGGTAGTTCCCGGATCGTAGATGGTGTTTTCAAGGATGTTCCGCGCCAGTGGGTCCGTGTTTAACACCCGGCCCGTCAATATCTCGCTGAAATCTCCGTTGCGCATTTTCAGCGTCGGGACGCTGCCGAGGCCTCCCGTTCTGATCAACGTTTCCCCGAAGTGTTCATAGTTGACAAAAAAGAACGTCTTGTTGCGTCCGTTGTAGAGCTTTGGAATCACGACGGGGCCGCCAAGACTGCCGCCAAAATCGTTCCTTTTGCTGGGGGGTCTGAAAGGGCCGCCGTTGGGTCCGGCGTATGGTTGGGCGGCGTTTAAGAACTCGTTGCCAAGGTATTCGTATGCGCTGCCGTGGAGCCCGTTGGTTCCCGATCTCGTCGTGAAATTGAACAGCCCTCCGCCGGTCTGGCCATACTCGGCGGCAAAACTGCTGGTCTGGAGTGCAACTTCCTGGAGCGCCTCCACCGATGGCAGGTAACCATCGGCCGCGGTGGTATTCATCTGGCTTCCCGCTTCCTGGCCCTCTACCCTTAGACCATAGGTGGTACTGCCATTGATGTACACGTTGGTTCGGTATTCCCCTGTAGTCTCCATAAATGCCGCGCCCGGCGTCAGCGTGACGAAGCCAATGGAATTGCGCAGGCGCTCGGCGAAATTGATCGGAAGAGCGTTCAGGCGCTCGGGTGGCGATGTTGTAGGTTTGCTCCGCGTTCTCCGTATTCACCAGTGGTGCGTCGGCGGTTACGGTCACGGAATCCGATGCCGATCCCAGCTTGAGGACAACATCAACCCGCACCGTCTGGGCGACTAAAACCGTCACGCCCTGCTGAACATACCTGCCGAAGCCAGGCGCTTCAATGGTCACGGAATATACACCCGACGGCACTTGCGCGAGGGTGTAGTTGCCGGTATCGGTGGTGGCGGTCCGATACTCGGCTCCAGTATCGGTGTCCCTCAAGACGACCGTGGCATTAGGGACGACGGCGTTAACCGGATCCGAAACCGTACCATTGATCGACCCGCGGTCGCCCTGGGCAAAGGCACCAGCGGCCAAGGCCAAAATGCAAACGGTTACACTCAGGTACCTCAATTGGACCTCCTCGTTTACGGCTGTTGGGCCTCTACCCAAAAAAGAGGCTCCTTGGTTGACGGGCGCTTTCAGCCCCGGCGGATGGCTGTGCCTGGAAGGCCACCAAAGCATGAATGCAGACGGTTGAGTCTATGCCGCGCGGGTGGTGCCGTCAAGTAGAATCTTGTTCGTTCCCTGTTAACACACGTTAACACCTTAAGAAGAGGCGCAATGCTCAGGCCGGAGCAGCCTGTGCGAACGAGCGAGACACTCAACATCGCACCAGTGACCCCTTTGGATGTTAACGGACAACCTGCTGGGTCCTTTGCGCTGGGACGCGAGGGGCGCGAGGGGCCGGCCGGGATGAAATCGCCTGCCAACGGAGCTATAATCCGAGCCAGATGAACGGCACACCCAACCTTGCCCCGGAGGTAAGAGCCCAAGCGCTTGAAGACGTGCTCGAGAGCAAGGAGTTCCTGCGATCGGATCAACTCCGGAGTTTTCTCAGGTTCATCTGCGAACTGGAGATCGCAGGAAGAGCCGCTGAGATCAGCGAGTATTCGATTGCCGTGAGAGCGCTGGGACGTACAGCCGGCTTCGCCCTCCGGGCCAACATTGATGAGACAGTTCTCCTGGTCGTAATTACTGAGCAGGGCGAGAACA
>OCTA010006164.1_pt1 | contig 10274 bp, 6 predicted proteins | sample 1538991 | NCBI WGS metagenome assembly OCTA01 (sample SAMEA3539302, study PRJEB22396) | soil metagenome | biome: tundra; feature: field; material: soil | place: USA | collected 2010-05 | depth 0.15 m | reverse complement strand
GTAACGACTATTCCCGTAAGGGAAGTAGAGGACAGCGTCCTCGAAGTGCCTGGAAACCCATCTTGTGTGGGCTTAAGAGATAGTCTGATCTGCACGGTCGAACGTGCAGAGCGCTACCGGATGCGGGTAGCGCGCAACATTACAATGCAGGTAGCGTTTTTGGGCTTCATGCGGGCCGACGGCCAACTTTTGGATGCGGGTGAACAAGCGCGCCCCATCGATCGGAAACGATCGATTGCAAACCAGGTGAATTCAGGGAACACCCGAAATGATCGGGCAATCCTGAGCCAAGCCGCCTAACGGCGGAAGGTGCAACGACTAGCTCGAAAGAGCGTAGGACTCAAGCGAGTTCGAAGCCCCTGGGACCCGATAAAAAGGGTCATGATATAGTCTGTTCTTCCAGGTAACTGGAAGAGGTCAAGCGGAAGCGGTTTGACCGTAACACAAAAGACCCACCCCGTGAAATACCTTCAAACGGTCTATTAACCACAGACCGCGTTTTAACTTCAAAGCGCTGGCTCAGATTCTTGGGCCAGCGCAACTCTTTAGGTTTATAATTGATACATGCCACGACGAGCTAAGAACGCGTCCCGTCCGTTACCTTCAAAACATTTTCTAACGAATAACGTTTTGTCGGTGTACTCTCTGCTGGTGGTATGATTCTTTCATGCCACCAGACACTTCAAGTGACCGTAGCCGAGGCCGTCAGCTAGACGACGGATTGATATTTATCGGAGCACGGTTTGGAGCGTGGGAGGTTATTGGGGAACGGAAGAGCTTCCCGTCCGGATATCTTTCGAACACAACTATTAGATGGTGGTGTCGGTGCCTGTGCGGGTATGAAGGCTGGGTTCGGGCGAACGACTTGCGTTATGGCGAGAGTGTACAGTGCAGACGTTGTTCTAACGGGTACGTGGACATCACGGGTAAAACCTTCGGACAATGGAACGTTCTCTCATGGATCGAGCCAGTTGATCGTCAAAAGGCCTCCCATCATTGGCTGTGCCGCTGCACCTGCGGAAGCATCGGCCGTCTCACCGCATGCGACCTCGAATCGGGGAGGACTACGTCTTGTAGGAAATGCAAATATAAGCGCGGCTATCCATCCTTGCGCGGCCGTCCCTTTGAATGCTTGATGGCAGCTATTCGTCGAATTGCCAAAGCAAAATCGTTCGAGATGACATTGACCTATGAAGAGTATATCTCAGTCATTAAAGATGGTCGGTGTCATTATTGCTGTGCAGAGTTGAGGCTGGCTGAATACAACGCGCAACTCAATGGCGGTGCCTATGGCCTGGACCGTCTTGATTCAACCATTGGATATCGGATTGATAACGTGGTCGCTTGCTGTTCGCGGTGCAATTTCGGAAAAAGCAATGCGTTTTCTTATGAGGAGTGGTACGGAATGACCGCTTGGCTTAGAGCGCGACATACCCGCGCAGAGGTCGCACCGGATGCGTCGATCGATCTACAGAGTTTGCTCGCGTCCGGCTACGGCGAGCATGTTCCGGTGCTACAATAGCCGCCATGACCACCGCAACTCCAGCAATCGCTCCTCCGGTGATGTCCCCGGAACTCCAGAGACACGTTGAGGACATCCTCGCTAAACTAGAACTCGGCGGCCTCCGAGCCATCGCCGGCAAAGACCTTCAATCCGAACTCGAATCCGCTCGCGTCCATCTCAGAAATGTTCTCGTCATCGCACGCCGCACGGATCCCCAATCCAGAAATGCTCAGAGTGGTTCCAAGTTCACAATCACCGCCAAGCCACCTCAATATGTGGTTCCCACTGGTTACTCGCCAATCGAGATCGAGCTCAGTGAGCCGGCGCCGCGGGGTGGTTTGAAGTTGACCTTGACCAGCAGCGATCCCAAGTTCATCAAGGTCGGTATGATCGGTGCCAGTGCGCCCTCGAAAGAGGCGATTATCGAAGTGCCGGCCTACATGGTCAAACCAAAGACTGCACCACTCGCTTTCGGAATCGCACAGGGCAAAGCAACGATCACCATTTCCGGAGTCCCTTACTTTGGGACCTCCGTTGAGATCGAGTGCGTCCAGTAAATGGACTGGATTCCGATCGCGCCATCAGCACGAGACGACGAAAAGTACCTTCGTTACCGCGAGCAACTTATCGCGCGAATCTGCGGCATTCCGGAATCAGCATTTCAGAAATCGAGTTTGGCAGCGAACCATGGGGAGATCCCTAGACCAACCTCTGGGACAGGAGCAGAAAAGGGACAAGGGTTCCTTTCAGCAGTGACATGCAAACGAACGAAGCTTTCTACTTAATCTAATCCCTGCGATGACCTTCTGCTGATCATCGCGTAGCTGCCAAAAAAGTGATCGTGGTTTTTCGCCGCCCTAGTGTGGCGGCGCAGAAAGATCCGCAGGCTGGATTTGTGGTAGCATTCGAACGTGCTGGCTGTGGCGTTCGGATTGAGTCATGACTTTCTACGCCAGTCACAGGCGCGCTATATGTGATCCGGGCGTACGCTCGGTAGCCAGCGCAAATGAGTTTGATGTCGTTGAGAATACGTAGACCGATTTCGGACGCGGGTTCGACTCCCGCCACTTCCACCCGAGTGCATTCTGACTTCCTGCGGGGTACGGTGAACGTAGGGCTGATTGGCAGGTGCACTTCGGTGGGAGTGTCTCGGTTTCGACGGGATCGCGCGAGCGTGTTGGAGGCATCCGAAAGGCGTCCTTCGTTAAAGGCGCAAACCATAAACGCTAAGAACAATGTTCTTGCGATGCGCAGCCGTGGTCCAGCCTTCGCGGGTCGGACTCTGGCTATGGCCGCCTAATAAGCGGTACAGCCGGGCGCCGGGAGCCTGGGAACAGAATCCCGGAAAAAGATTTGCAGCGTAGTACGTCAAATTGGTTCAGTCAGCTTCCTCCTTTTGATTAACCGGGTCGCCGTTTCCTGACGACCCGGCCTTTTCGCAACGATGCCGCCGAGTTTCAAAATCATAATCAACTGCGGCCGCTGCGAGAAGTTTATTGAGAAGTGCCTGGAGTCGGTACTTCAGCAATCGACATTATCTAATTGGGAAGCCTACGTGACAGTGGATCCCTGCGGGGACCGAACATTCGCCAAAGCTATTCAAGCCGCAGGCAGCGATCCACGTATTCGTATCAAGCAAAACACCACGCGGCGTTACTCGCTGCAAAACACGATCAGCGCAATCGAGCGCAGCGGCGCCCGTCCAGAAGATGTGCTTATATCGCTCGATGGCGACGATTGGTTTGCTAACCCTTACGCGTTGGGGGTTATCGCGGAGACCTACCAACGACATGACTGCTGGCTCACGTACGGAAGTTGGGTTTCTCCAAATGGCGGCCCGTCAGGCGAAGGGCTATGGCCAGCGTACCCAGCCGGCACTAACTTTCGACACCATCGTTGGCTAGGCACAGCAGTCCGCACCTGGAAGAAATGGTTGTGGGATTGCGTCAAGGATGCCGACCTTCGGGATGACAGCGGAGAATACTTCAGAGTCGCAGAGGATCGCGCAACCATGCTCCCAATGCTCGAGATGTGCGGCGCCGAACGCGCGAAGCATATCGATACCCCGATTATGGTCTACAACCAAGGTCCCCTCTACTCAGGCGAAGAAGCCAAGCGAAACGTCCGCACATTGGAACTGAGGGCACCTTACCTGCACCTTGTGTCCAAGCCCGTGCCTGTGACGGTCTAGTTCCTTTTCTACGCGCACCGGCGCGCGGCCTTATCCACTTCAGCTATCCCGGCCTCGGGCCGGCTAAAAACTCAAAACAGGAGAACACGAAATGCCCGAACCTAATGTAGTTGATCCCCAGAAGAATGTGGCACCGCTCACCGATGAAGAGAAAGCGCGTGGGCTAACCCTAGAACAGAAACGAGCTGGACAGCGGAGTGATCAGCCGCTCACTGATCAAGAGAAGCGAGCAGCCGGAGATCTTTCAGGCTATTCCGAACGCCAGTCTTATACCGCCGAGCAGGGGCATGCTGCAGCCAGCAGCAATCTTCCCCTCACCGACGAGGAAAAGGCCCGCGGCTTGACCTTAGAGCAAAAGCGGCTGGGGGCAGAACGAGAAGCGCAAGCCAATGTGGGAGCCAGCAATCTTCCGCTCACCGAGGAAGAGAAGGCCCGTGGCGTGACCCTCGAGCAGAAGCACGCCGGCCAACCAGCCGAACTGTCCGACTACGACAAGGCTTACTTCGCCCACAGCGGTAAGTACCCTGTCGTTGATCCCGCGACGACCACATCAAGGCACGAGGAAGCCCTTCGGCAGGAACATCTGCGGGTAAACCCAAATCACCGCGTTCAGGTCGACAACAACCCAGTCAAAGTTCATGTCTTCGTGAACAAGACCGGACACCAAGTCCCGCCCGGGCCGATCGCCGTTGGCGAATTGAAGCTCCTCTTCAACCTCACCGGCGTCGAGAACTTTCAAATGAACGGCCGGCACTTCGGGGACGACTCCGAAGAAGTCGAGCTCCGCGGCGGAGAACGCTTCTCATCCGAGGGCAACAGCGCGTACTGATCGATTCTGCTTTTCGCTTTGCCGGCTCCCCTTAATTCGGTAGCCGGTCGGTCCTTCCCTTCAACCTTCCCAGTTTCAGCCCAATTCCCAAACAACAAGGAGCTTCACCATGCCTGGTATTACCAATTCTCCCGATGCAACCGACAATTTTGACGTTTCCGGTGCTGATTTTTATGGCGCTTCGGCCGCGATCACCGGCAAGAAAGGAGCCGCCATTCTTTCGCCAGTCGCTAGCCCTCCCGGCGCCCTGCAGATGACCTTAGCCGCGCCGATCGCAGGAACCGACGACGGCAAATCGCTGCGAATTTGGTCGATGGGCGCCTATGCCCACACCGTGACGTGTCCCGCCGGTGGAATCAACGGCACTTCCCACCTTCTGACCTTTACCGCGGCCGCCAATAACTTCGTAACGCTTCTCGCGATCAGTGGCTCGTGGTACATCACGGGCAACACCAACGTCACTGCCAGCTAACTTCAGGTTCAAATCTTCGATTAAAGGAGACTCCATCGTGAGGCTGAAACTGAAGTACTTTCTTCTGACCCTCGTTCTGGCCGGATTGGTTTTCGGCCAGAACTTCATTGTTCCAACCACGCTCCCCGATATCACGGGCGATGGAGCGGTCCATGCAATAGCGTCTACTGGAAGCGCTAGGTGGATCATATTTGCCGCCTTATCGACCAATTCCAGCGTGATCCGGCTCGGCGATTCCAATATAACCACGTCGCGAGGAGTTCCCGTGCCGCCTGGACAGAGCTTTTCGGTGTTCGAATCCACGAGTACTTTCCGGCACAGTCTCGCAGGCTGGGATTACCTGATCCAGAGCGGCGATAAACTCTCGATTACCTACGGTCAGTGAACAGCAAAGGAAACTCAATGCTCAAGCGCTGGATAGTATCAACAATCGTTCTGTTCCTGTCCGCATTTTCGGTGTATGGCCAAGCCTTGTCTGGAGGCGGCGGCGGTGGCGGGATATCGTCCAGCGGCCCCGGCGCACCTGGCAATCCGTGCACACAAGCGCTCACGCTTTACATCAGCACAGGCAACGGCGATCTCTATACGTGTCCTACGGCCGGCGGCAATTGGGTTAAATGGCCGACTGCTGGTGCCACCAGTTCTCAAGGTTCGGTCGGCGCACTTCAGATTGCTGCGGCTGCTGGAGCTTTCGGCGGGACCACCCACTTTTCCTATACCAACCCCACTCTCAGTTCCGATGCATCGGGTGTCCTTGATCTGCATTTAGCCGGCTCTGGTGGTCTGCTCCTGCCCGGCGCTCTCAGTTCTGGTTTCGTCCGCGTCGTAACCTCTACTGGAGCAATCTCGGGGGCCGAGTTAAGCGGAGATTGCACCACTTCCGGTTCCGGCGTGGTTACCTGCGCTCCCTTCCTCCGCACCTCTAACAATCTTTCCGAGCTCACGGCGACGGCTGCCACTGCGCGAACCAATATTGGTTTGGGTACGGCGTCGACACACGCTTCTACGGATTTCGCAGCGGCTTTCACCGGGACCTGCGGCCCCACCCATCTTGTCGCTGGAAACAGCAGTTGTCTGGCGACGGCGAATAGCAGTGTTTGGATGACTGACGGATCCGGTAATCCGCTGGTCTCCACCACGCTTCCATCGGGACTGACAATTCCAGGCTACGTGGCTACAACACAGATAGATGCGGCAAGCGGAGTAGCTGGCCTCGACTCCGGTGCGCTTTTGAAGATGACGGAATGCCCCACGGCGACCACGTCCATCAAAGGCTGTATCTCGGCAGCCGACTGGACTACGTTCAACGCAAAGCAAGGCGCCCTTGGATTTACCCCTCTCAATCCAGCCAATAATTTGGCCGACGTATCAAGCGTCTCAAGTTCGCGCGTCTCGCTCGGGTTCGGAGCGTTTAACGGGATTCGCCGCGCTAATGGAGCCTCGGCTGATACTCAAGCCGTTGCCGGCACGGATTACCAGGCGCCACTAGGATTCACTGCTGAGAACATAGCCAACAAAGACGCGAACAGCGGCTATGCCGGACTGACTGCTGGCGGATTACTGAAAGCGGCAGAGTTTCCCTTTCCGGCCGTGGCCACTCTGGGTGGTGTTTTCTCTAAGGACTGTAGCAGCGGTGGCCAGGTTCTGCAAAAGATCAACACCGATGGAAGTGTGACGTGCGCGGCGCCGCTAAGCTTCACTGCTGAAAATGTAGCGAACAAAGACGCAGCGAGCGGTTACGCGGGATTGACCGCTGGGAGCCTTCTCAAGGCGGCGGAGATGCCGTTTCCGGCCGCAGCCGCATTAGGTGGAGTGTTTTCGAAGGACTGCTCTGCCACTCCAGGGCAAATGCTGCAAAAGATCAACACGGACGGCAGCGAAACCTGCACGGCTCCGTTCTACTGGCTCGTTGGCTCTGGCGGAACATCGCAAACTCAGCGCCACCGGACAAACTTCATTCAGGGCAGCAACGTCACACTGACCATCGCCGATAACTCTGGAACCGATTCGACCGATGTCACGATTGCGTCAACGGGCGGCGGGGGCGGTGGCACGAATTACCAGACGGTCGCGAGCGCCGGCAGCGCGCTAACGCAACGTGCGACGCTAAACTTCGGAGCTGAATTCACCGCGGTCGACAATTCCGGAGCCGTCCGTACCGATGTCTCGATCAACAGCATCGCTAACACGAAGATCACCGGGCTTGGCACGGCCAGCACGCATGCAGCGACGGATTTCGCACTTGCTTTTACGGGAACCTGCACCTCTTCGGGACTCGTGCGCGCGGATGGCGCCTGCGTTACCACCCTGCCATCTGGCCTCACAATTCCCGGTTTTCAAGCTTCTCTTGGTTTCGTTCCCCTCAATCCGGCGAACAACCTCAATGAAGTAACGCCCGCCACTGCACGCACCAATCTTGGCTTGGCGATCGGCACCAATGTGGAGGCGTGGGCTGCAAACCTGGACACATACGCCGGAAAGACGCCGCCCGCCGGCACCGTCGTCGGAACCACCGATACGCAAACGCTTACCGGTAAGGGTATCGATGGTGCAACCTCAACTGAGGTGGGCTATCTTTCTGGCGTTACCTCTGCGATCCAAACGCAATTGAATGGTAAGCAAGCGTCGCTTGGGTTTACCGCTGAGAATGTGGCCAACAAGGATGCCGCTTCTGGATATGCCGGCCTGACTGCTGGGTCTCTTCTGAAACTCGCCGAATTCCCGTCTACCCTGACAGGCATCAACGCGGCTACCGCAACCGCTCTCGCCGGTACGCCGACGTTATGCTTGATCGCTGGCCAAGTGCCGACCGGCGTCCTTGCGAATGGCAACGCCACGGGTTGCGCGGCCCTCCTCGCATCTCAGGTCACCAATGCTTTCAACTTGGCTGCCGCCAATTCTCTCGGCGCTTTCGCTGAAACGATGACGGACATCACCACCCCGGCCAATCCGTCTGCTGGTGCCACCAAGTTCTACAGCAAGGCCGGAGCCCTCTGTTCTCTGAGTCCGGCGGGCGCAGAAACTTGTACCGGCAGCAGCCCACTTACCACCAAAGGAGACTTGCTCGGATTCAGCACGTTGCTGGTCCGCGTTCCAATCGGGAGCACGAATGGGCTGGTACTTACGCAGGATTCCACCGCCGCCGCCGGATTCTCTTGGCAGGCGGGTGGAACAACGGTAGCATTCCAAAACTCCGGGCTGGCTGCGCTGAGTAGCACCACGTTTAATATTGTTCCAGGATCTGGCATGGTAGGCGGTATCACTAATGTCGGGGGAGTGGCTACCTATACCCCTGCGTTTAATACCGCCCTAATTCCAACCCACGACACCATTCACGCAAACGAGAATTACATTGCGTCATCGAATGGGACCATAAACTACACGGCCTCAATGTCGAACACAAAGGCGCTGACTGTTTACACCAAGGGCATGGCGGTCCTTTTCGAGCCGGATGTCACGTGTTCGACCAGTTGCAACTTAAATATCGATAGCGTGGGCATCCAGAGCATCAAGCAGGCTAATGGCAGCACTGATCCCGGTGGTGCGCTGGTGGCACATCAGCCTCAGTGGTTGACTCTTGGCCCCGATACTTGCACGGTCGGGTCCACCTGCGTATGGCTGCTGCCTCCTGGCGGAAGCGGTTCGGGCGTCACCAGCGTTGGACTCGTCGGGACAGCGAACCAGCTTACCGTCACTGGCACCTCGCCGATCACCGGAGCCGGGTCCTTTACGATCTCGGTTCCCTCGACCTTCACGTTTCCTGGCACGGTTACCAACAATCTTAGTATCTTCGCCGCGACGACGTCGGCCCAACTTCGCGGCATCCTTAGCGACGAATCAGGAACTGGCGTGGCTCTATTCGCGAATGGCGCGCTCGGGACCCCTGTCAGCGGAGTAATGACGAACGTCACGGGATATCCTGGGGATTCGTCTCTTGTGACGGTAGGGACGGTGACCGCTGGGACGTGGCATGCCAACGTGGTTACAGGGACCTATGGCGGCACGGGAGTCAACAACGGCGCGTTCACGATCACGCTGGCTGGGAATCTGGTCACAACAGGCGCTTTCAATACAACCTTTGCGCAACAGGCCAGCACCACCATCACGACGCCTACCACCTCCTCAACGATGGCGCGCACCGATGCCGCACAAACCTTCACCGGCATCCAGACGTTCAGCACGCCGATCGCTGTCGGCAGCGGCGGAACAGGTTTGTCGAGTGGCACAGCGGGGAAGGTTTTCGGCGGGGCAACTCCGTCGATGGTCACCGTTACAAGCGCATACGTAGATACGTCGATTGCGTTGACCGGAACGGACATCAATACCAGCAACCAAGTTACGGCTACACACCTTGCTTCGGCACTTCCCGTGCTTCAGGGCGGGACCGGGCTGACCGCCGGAAGTGCGAGCAAGGTGCTGGGCGGAGCGACTCCTTCGTACGTCACGGTTACCAGCGCCTATGTGGATACTTCCATTGCGCAAACCGGCGTGGATATCAACACATCGTTTCAGGTGACCGCGACACACTTGGTATCAGCGCTTCCTCAAGCTCAAGGCGGCCTAGCAACAACCAAGATCGCCTTCACTCCACCTACGACGGCATGGACCATCGCGCCGGTTGGGGACAACCAGACGACCAACGTCCCAGCCGGGACGCTCCTGGCAAATACCAGAAATGTCAGCACGACCTCGCCGCTTGGCGGAGGCGGCGCGCTTTCCTCGGATCTAACGCTTACTTGCGCGACGTGCGTGGTAGCTTCGTCGCCGGGAGTGGGTATCGCACACTTCGCAGGATCAACTCAGACGGTCACCAGTTCGGCGGTCAGCCTGACAGCGGACGTTAGCGGCAATCTCCCAGTGGGCAATCTTAACAGCGGAACAGCCGCATCGAGCAGCACGTTCTGGCGCGGCGACGGCACATGGGCGACCCCGTCAGGGGGTGGCAACGTCTCCAACACCGGCACTCCGACCAACGGCCAGCTTGCGCAGTGGACTAGCGCGACCGTGATTCAAGGAATCACGCCTGGTGGCGATTTGTCGCTTTCAGGCAGCACCTTCACCGTCACGAAGATCAATAATACAGCATTTTCTGGGACGAATGGCCATTTGGTAAGTTTCGGCGCGGCGAACATTCCAGCGGACAGTGGCATTGTAGCGGCCAACGTTATTGTTTCAGGCGGCGCGCTCGGAACCCCAGCCAGTGGTGTTGCCACCAACCTCACCGGCACGGCGGCTGGCTTAACTGCCGGCCTTGCGACCTATCTAGCCGGCGGTGCGG
>OCTA010006161.1_pt1 | contig 10280 bp, 12 predicted proteins | sample 1538991 | NCBI WGS metagenome assembly OCTA01 (sample SAMEA3539302, study PRJEB22396) | soil metagenome | biome: tundra; feature: field; material: soil | place: USA | collected 2010-05 | depth 0.15 m | reverse complement strand
TCGGCACTCCGGCAGCACTTGACTTCGGCCCATGGCGGAAAAACCGCCAATCGGCGTAACGGGAACAACGGTCCAATCCGGACCGAACCGGAACACGCCGAGACGCAAAGTCAAAATGCAAAGCGAAATCCAAAGCGTATTCGGTCCCACCGTTTCCTCCTACAGCCGCGAACAGGCAATCCTGGACGGAGTCTTGGTCGACCTGTCCCAGTTCGAAAACATCCGTCAGCACTGGAAGCTTCCAATGGCGTGCACGGACAGCGTTTGGGGCATCATCGAGGATGCCATCGACCAGGGGAGCAGCGACATCGCGGGAATCCTCCACGACATCAGCTGCACGGCCAAGCATCAGATCGGCCGCAACAGCGGAGACACGCTGTTCTTCAAGTGCATCGTCGGGCTCCACGCGGTGGATCTCCAATTACACTGCGGGCCAGGCGACGACCCGCTGCCGGTCCTCACGCTCATGCAGCTGCATGAGTCCTAAGTCCCTGCGGGGAGTCCTTCGGGACTCCCCTTTCTTTCGTCGGTCACTAGTCAGCGAGGAAATGTCCGTTGACCGCATGTTCACCAAGGACTAGTGTCCCCTGTCGGACAGAGCTTGAGAACGCTGCGAAACCAATAAGTGAACTTAGCCCTCCGCGTTCATGCGAGCCGATTAATTTAGGTCGAAAACAAACCCCAGAGTATACAACACATGAATTATCGCTCACTCCTTCCTCGCCTCGAATACCGTGGTCTCGTAAGAGCCGTCAAACGCGACTACCATGTCCTCGAAGCACCGCAACACTACCTGGTGTTCTCACCAAAAGATGACTCGGCCGGAAACTACACCATCGTACCAAAGAAAGCGGTTAGTTTCATTGTAAAGAAGCTCGGAGGCACAAAAAGCATTCCGACGGCCGACATATTCGATGCCTGCAAGGGCTCCATGTTTTTCCCCGATCATTTTTCGGTTTTAAACGCCGTGTATGCCATGACGGGGGCAAAAAGAGGGAGCATCTCCAAGATTTCGAAACAAAAACTCTACTTCAATATTTGGAAAGAGAGTTAATAGCTGACGGGTAGATGGCTCTAGAACGATTTTGAACACATGCCATAATGGATAAAGGACATCTAATCTTATCGACCATAAGATATAAGGCAGCTGTTCGTAGGCTCCCCGTCTTGCAAAAGGGAATGCTCGATGAATGGGAGCGGAATTTCAGAGCCGCCGCACGAGCCGACCGCTATGTTCTATTCCGCGACAACCTTGAGCGTCTCGAAATGTCGTACAAGCCAAAGGCCATGCTTGAAGGCACGATTTGCGTCGTTCGTATGTGCGTCGCTTATACCTGCGTGGACGGCTACAGCAGTTATATTTCACGATTTCTCAAGATGCAGAAGTACAATCCTGCCGAGGCGATCCACGGTCGGCACGTTTTCACGTTCGACCTTTCAGGAAAGGCTTCTGCCCAGATCGTAGTTGAGGCAAACAACATGGGTCTTGATCTAGCGGATCTTTATGCGAGCCCGTGGTACACTTACAAAACAGCTGGCTTTACCGAGCTGTGGATGTCTCGCACTGATTGCAGGCCTTTGACCGCTAGGGAAGTTAAGAAATTTGAGAAGATTGTTACGCAAGACATGCGTCGCAGTTTTGGTGAGGACGAGCTCAGTTTTTGGTTCGATGACAGCCGTGACGAGTCGTTCCACTTTGCCTCATTCCAAGAGCCCCTTGACGAATGACGGCATTCCAACCTTTCGGGAAACCTAGACTCCAGAGTCTTGTTCAGGCCCCGCATGGCCGCGTATCAGGCTCCTGAAGCACCGCCACTCCGCGTCGCTCAGCTCGCCCAGCTCCTGCAGCATCATCGCAACGCCGACTGACCGCTGCAGGCCCTCGTCAGTCCACAGCACGCCTCTAAGGCACACGCCTTCCCGCTCCACCGTGCCGGTGCCCGTAATCCAGCCGGCGTGCAGGAGTTTTAAAAGTAGGGATTCAATTGGATATGATTCCAAGCTCATCCCAAGAGGCTGCAGTGTTTCGCTCGGATGGCGAAGCTGGTCGATTGAAAACGGTTGAAACCTACACGGCTGTGTACGCCGTTCCCGCCGCTTTACAAAGCTCGATGCACCGGTCGATCCACGATTGGTACCAGAACCAAGTTCCAGAAACCATGACTCCCAATCCCTTCCCAGGATTCTTAGCGTCTTGGGTTTTCCACATGCCCACATGGTCAGGCTGGCTGCGAAACTTTGGGAAGCCCGCTTTTCGAACCTCGGCGACGACTTCGTACGGGCGAAACTTTGGGCGTTCGACTTCCTTTTTTAACCAGTATTCCTTGGTGATGGATTGGGCGGCCTCTGATTTTGGATCGACAAACTCAATAGTGCGGTCCGCTTGCCCAGGTTTATTGACGAGCTTCTTGATGAAGAGTACCCGATAGGCGAAACGAGGACTGTTGAATTCGGATTCACTGAGGCTGTTATCGAAGTCGGTTACGTAGGCTGCCAGCCGCTTGGGGAGTGTGGTGGTGTTCGGCTTCCCAAACTGTTCGATTTCCAATTGTGCAAATTGGAGGGTGACGCCCAAGTGTTCATCCAACCCCTCATTTTCTCCAAAGAGCTGTTTGAGGTAGATATTGAAGTTAATGGCACAGGCTTGGTAGCGGCTACTGAGGAAATCATCGAGGCCCGTACTCATTTGGTGCTCGATTTCGTGTCGCAGGCCGATGAGAAACCGCAGATTCTTCTGCGTCTCACCGTCGATGGGGCATGCTGCCTCGTTGAGGCACCGCTCTAACTCCCAGTATTTGTAGGCTCCACGCTTGGTACGATGAAACTTTCGACGCTTCTCTAGCTGGTCAAAATACCGGTAATCGATTTTCTTAGAGCGATAGTGAGCGTGGAGTAGATACGTCCACGCAATCATCATCAGGACGATGTAGGTTTCCGATTTGAAACGAATCAGGGGATCGTTGTACGTGCGAATCGCACACAGAGCCGCTTCCCGCGATTTTCGGACCAGCTCGGCTTTCCGCGACCCGATGGAGCCTTTTTTCTTTCCCACGTTTTGTGTTCAATCCTCTCCGAAATAGTCGTTGTCGATCCTCTTCACTTCATAGCTGGCTTTGGGAGACACGCCCAAATCATGGTCGATCATCAAATTCACCAGGTTGCTGCCGTCGATAAGGATGACCTTGGGGTCGATGGTCTCGACATACTTAACCGCGTCGTCCGAGAATGTACCAGTGGTAATGAACACCCCCTTCTTGGCTCTCTTCCCATGCAGGGCTCCGACAAACTTTTGCACGTCGGGCCTCCCTACCGTACCTTCCCAACGCTTCGCCTGGAGGTAGATGATGTCGAGGCCGAGGCGGTCCTCCTTGATGATGCCGTCGATTCCCTCGTCTCCGGTTTGTCCAATCGACTGGCCCGCTTCGACGCGGGAACCGCCGTACCCCAAGGCGAGCATCAGATCGACCACCAGGTTCTCAAAGAACCGGGGCGTGTTGCTGGTGATCTTGCCCAGCAGCTCCGAGGCCAGGGCCTCGCGGATTCTGTTGTAAGCGTCTTGAAGGGACTCCTCCGGCGTTTCATGAACTTCCACGCGGGTCTCCTTAATCGAATCGCCGCCAGCACCCTTCGCCGTGTGGAACGCCAAGAATTCGGGAAACTGCTTGAGCAATGCTACGTCAATCCGGCCCTTTGTTTCCGACAGTAACTTCGTCCCCCGTTCTGTTATCCTGAACTCCCCTCTCGTCGGCGATGAGAGGCATCCGGCCTGTTTCAGGTAAGACTTGGCCCAAGCTATGCGATTGTCGAATTTTGTCTGGGTGCCGCTTGGCAACCGTTCGCGGCGGTCCTCTGCACTCACGCCCATTGAGGTGGCGATGGCTTCCCGTGCTTCCTGCATGGAGTGATCCTTGCCGTCAGCGGCGTATTCGAGGAGCGGGCGGAAAAACGATTGGAAATCAGGAACGGCCATTCGCCGATCATACTCGGAAACGGAATCTGAGAAAGCAGAATCAGAACTAGTCGTGTAAATCAGACGAGAGAACTGACGTTCGGATTCTTGAAGGAGAAAGCCGAATGGTGAAAGGTGAAAGCCAAGACCTTAGAGCCCTTGGAACCCATCTGAGGAACCTAAAGTAGACCGCAATCGACAACCTAATGCGTCTTCTCTTACAATGACGGTGAGAATATGCCGCCTGAAGAAATTCCGCACATACTGGCCGGTGTCGCCGGCGAGTACTACGTTGCAGCCGAATTGTCCCGCCGTGGCTTCATCGCCTCGATATCGCTGAGGAACACCCGCGGGATGGATATCCTGGCCACCAACCAGGACGGGACCCGGTCGGTTACGATCCAGGTAAAGACCACCCAGAAGAGGGGAACGAGCTGGCTGTTGAGCGAGAAGGCCGAGTCGTATGTTTCCAAGACCCACTTCTACGTTTTTGTGCGTCTAGGGGACAGAGAAGAAAGAGCCGAGTTTCACATCGTGCCGAGCAGGGTCGTCGCGAAGTATGTAAAGGAGGGGCATCAAGGGTGGCTTCGGCAGCTCGGAAAAAAGGGGCAGCCTCATAACGATTCCGCGGTGCGTCAGTTCCGGGACCGAGATGACAGGTATCTGGAGAAGTGGAAGATCTTGAAGCTGTCCTAGCCGATTTGCCTTTAGTACTTTAAAGATGTGTACGGCGTTGCGAGCCCTTACTTTTCTCTCGGCTGCGATTAACGCAGCGGTCATAACCGGATGCATCTATCTATGGAGAAACTCTGCCACAAAGAGGAAACTGCGAAGGCTTGCGGCTATACTCAATGACGATGCCCATTCGGAAATTGCTAAAGAGGAGCTTGGCTATCTGCGGAGAATGTTGCCTGTCGATACAAACTTCATCGGCAAGCCCACCCTGAAGCTTCAGCATGTGCTCGACAAACTGGACACTGTCACAAAGGAACTTGAGGCGAAGATGACAGATACATCTCCGGAATCGGAGGCATCGCTGAGCGGTCTAGATGAGCACGCCGTGAACCTAGGAATCACCGGCATTCCAGGGACGCTTACAGAGAAGATCAAGGGTCTCGCAAGAGAAGCTGAATGCCTGAGCAATCGCTGGTTCGTGTTGGAGCTATTCTAGGACGGCATAAAGTGCCCATGAGCCTTTTTAGCAAGATGAAGGCAAATTTCTCGTATCTAGCCCTTCATTCTTTCATCGAGAATGCCTATAAGGATCTTTCCAAGCGGGTGCCTCCAATGGAGCGATTCGAGATGTTTCTCGAAATCTGGAAAGAGGCGGCACTACGCGTCGGTGCCACAAAGATGATTGCTGACCGCGATCAGTATGTGAAATTTGTCGCCGCATTTGAGAATCCACAGTCGTCAATTTCCTTTGCGACACAGTGGTTGGCGATGGGCACCTTGCTGGGGTTTAGCAAAACAAGGTTCATGCAGGAGCTTCGCGAGGGGTTTTTGGCATACGAGGCCCATATCCGCCGTGATCACGGTTTGGCAATGTCCCAGCACTTCGCACAATTGAACCCAATGGGACATTTATATTATGTTAGGAGGTACAACCGCGAACCCTTTACCGATGATGACGCTCAGATGCTTGCCGATATGCAGAGGGTTTCGCTAACCCTCGCATAGGAGCTGCCTTTCTTCCTGATGGAACCTGTAATTGAATTTCGGGAGCGTATTCGAGCTCTGCGGGACGAACTTGTTGCCACGGTACGAGAGATCGTGCCGGATGGGCTGAGCGAACTACCGCAGCCTTTCACCGCATACATTAAGAACGACGGACGCATTCTCGCCCTTTCGGTGACTGCCATTCTTCAGGACAAGGGTGTGTATTTGATTGGCACGCGGGTACGTGATGGGGAGAAGCTGATGGCGAGGGACGACCAGCTCGACTGTGAGACTCTTTTGGACGTGTTGGCACGCATGCAGACACGAGGTGATTTCCCCGATGGATCAAAGCTTCTTCCAAGCACATTCTCCGAGGAAGACGACGTTGGGAAATTCATGGGCATGCTCGTAGGCGTGCAGAAATACCACTTGAAACTGCCAACCAAGAATGGTCTGAAGGCATTCGGCCCCTATTTTGGAGGCGACCGACTGGGGCTGAAACTTGGCCAGCTTGACGGACAAACCGCCGAATACCGGTTGGACGGCGAAACAAACTGGAAAGAGATAACGATACAGTTCTAAGAGCTAACCAAGTGAAGTCGCCGTGTCTCTGGCCAATTGCTCACACTGTGGCCGATTTTTGAATCTTACTGGGAAGGTATTTCTCGTAAGTCTGCTGCAGGTATCCTGCTGACTAGGTGCTCAACCGCCCGCGACCATTACTCCCCTCAAAATCTCGCGACGGATGCCGTGCCTTCCCTTGCCTCAATTAACGAGATTACTCCGTCTCTTTCTTTTCAAACCCCAACGAAGTCTGACCAGAAGTATATGCCTCTGGTTTTCGAAACGCGTCCGGAACCTTGCTGAAATCAAAGACTGTTGAATCCACAAGACCACTGGCGAGAATCTCATCCAAGAGAGTCGATTGTGCTGGTGCAATGGAGAGAGTTTCCTCCAGAATCCAGATCAATTGCAGAAGGTCTGTAGTGGCTCGTGCCGTCCATTTTTCGCTGCTGATCTGATCCAGGTCAGATGACTTCCTCCCTGAACGGACTGTCATTCGATACCCAAGCCAGGAGTCTAGGACGGGAAAACCCGATACATTGTAGTCCCAGACTGCATGAGCGATCGGTCCGAATGAACCGACACCGACATTCAGAACACTGCGTTCGGAATCGTAGCTGTAGTGCTCCACTGCAGACTCGGTAACTGGAGAAATACACCTCGCCGTCCCGCGGTAGTGAGTGCCGTCGAGACGTTCCTCGTGCGTTTGGCAATAGATCAGCCGTTTGCCTATCGCCACGCTGCGATCAAAAAGTTCATGCGAAGTCGTGACGGGCACGCGGATATCGCGGTTGCCCAGTTCCTCTGAAAAATGCTCCACGTATGCAGGAGCACTGAGGATGGCATGCATGTAGCATGCGAAGTCTTCCGCCGTTACGGAGTCTCCGTACAGCCGACCAAGAAACGACAGCAACTCAGGGTGCAAATTGGGGTGTTGGTGCTTAGCATCCCGAAAGAGGGGAATAATATCCTTGGCACCCCGCCCGTTGAAAAAATGCAAATCGGGGGGTTCGGAGCTAACCGTGACGGTTGGTCCGCAGGTGATGGTCTGTGTCAAGGCGGTGGCGAAAAACAACTGCTTGTTGCTTTGCGTGGCCCATAAAGACGGACGCAGAAAATCGCCAACGCGATTGTCCACCATCGCGTATTGGTAATCGAATGACCGATAGGCGTAGCGGCGAATTTCCACGGTGTCGGTGTCAACGAGTGCTTTGATCGGCTTCAGCGGCTTATTGCTAAAGATGTCGTTGACTTGGCTGTGGATCTTCCGATCGCGAGTCTCCTTGAATAGCTCCGCCTTGTTGTCGTATCGTTTCAGCAGATTCCAGCGATTGACTAGTATCGCCTCTTCCGTAGCGATAGGCCAACTCCGTTTGAATTGTACGCCGGAATGCTGCCAGGGCATCAGATCGGTCAATTTCGGCCACTCAAAGTAGGTCGATTCGACAGTCGGACGGAATGGCTCGGTCCAACCAGAGGGGGCTGCCGCAAACCTGAAATTACTGAGGCTCTTAACAGATCGAAGAATCCCGAGCTTTTCGTTACGGTCTCCCGGAACCCGCACATAATGGACTTTGGCCGCCGTCCTGGGTTTGGCGGCACCGTAGCGGACGGCCACGGTGATTGCCACAGGGGTTTGCACCACCGCAAATACGTTCTCATCCCGTTGTGTTCCCCGGTTGTCGCCACCGAGATCGATCACCCAAATCTCGTCGCAGAGTTGCCGCATCTTCTGTCGCATTCCAAGGAAGGCATCCCCGTCCACAAACGAAGACGCGGTGATAAAGCATACAATGCCTCCCTCAGAATAGGGCTGCTCAAACACCTTCCAAAGTCCCCAACGCCAGAAATAGACGTACAGATTGTACAGGTTCTTGATCTGAAGGCCCTTCCCAGCCTCTTTGACCGGCTCGATAAAATCGTTCAAGATCGCGTCCTTCCCGTCCTTGTCCTCGCCCCACCGCACCCAGGCTCCCGTGCTCATTTTGTTCAGCTCTGTTGCGGCAGCGTGCCGGTCATAGGGGGGATTGCCGATGCAAACCAAAACCGGAACCGTCTCCTTCACTCGTTTTGCCCTTTTATGCTCCAATCCGATCGCCCGGTACATCAGGGGAAGTTCAGGAATCGGCTCGTGCGGGGATTCGAGTGTGTTGGTAAGAAAAATCTGCACTCCGTCGCCGGGTGTCTTGCCGCCCAAATCTTGAATCATTCGCGTCATCCGCAGGGATGCGACGGCATAGGGTCCCACCATAATCTCAAAGCCGAACAAGCTTTGTGCCAACAAACTCGCTCTTGCCTTTACGGCTCCGCCGCCCTCCTCGTCGGAAACGCGTGCCATTGCGTGTTCGAGGATGTTAAGCAGGTACGTTCCGCTGCCAACCGCCGGATCAAGCGTCGTGACGCCACCCTCAGCAAAGCCCATCGGTTTATCAAAGCGGTTACGGAGCAAATCGTCCACAAAGGCTGTCTGGGCGTGCACTACATCGAGCGGCGTATAATACGCACCGGCATCACGCCTCAATTTTGGGTCATATTCTTGAAGAAAATCCTCGTAGAAATGAAGCCACGGATCGCGACGCCCAGTCGACATCGTCTTGCTGGGAACCTCATTGATGACCCGTACGAGCATGTCCAAGGAAGCTCCCACATCGGCTCGCACCTCATCATCGGTCAGCACGCTTAACGCCCTCCCAAGAAGCGTGTTCTTGGAGGTCAACGCTTGAACCGCCTTATCTATTAAAACGGTATCAGCTCCGACCGAGCGAGCGAGCAGCAGGGAGAAAGTGACTGTTTGAGCATAGGAGTCGGCGAACGTCTCATCATCGGCATCGGGAAACAGATATCGCCGCCAATCTCTGGCCACCGTTTGGATGGCCGGTGACTCCCGACGAAGGGCGTCCAGTACGTCGTTTTTTAGGAAACGACAGAGGGGGGCTAGGTAGTCAGCCAATTGCTTGGCAGTGGTCGGGGGTATGGGCTTCCAGTTGAGGAAATCCGTGATGAGGGCTGTTACCTGATGAAGATCATCGGAAGTAACGGCACGCACGCCCAACAAGAGCGGACTGTCGGATAGCCGACAAAAACGCGTCTGCTTCCCTGAACGATAAAGCCCCCACTCGATGCCATCCGAGTAGATCAGATTGGGCAGACCTTGAAATCGCTTCCATTGGTCCGCGTCGTGCCCACCAAAGAGTTCAGGCTTCGCACCCTTGCCGGGAGCCTTTAGCTCCACGTAGCCACAGAGGAGTTTATCAATGGCAATGCCGTAATCGGGACGCCCAAGACGGCCCTGCAAACGCGTTTCGCCCACCAAATCTATTCTTTTCCCGACAGAGGTTCCGACATCCTGAATCAAAGCCTCCATCGGAGCCCGAAGCTGATCCTCGGGATCACCACTGACATGGGCGGAGAACTTACCGTGAACCGCATCAGCAAAACGCTGCAAAGCATCTTCCGGCCTGGAGCTAGAGGAGCGTGAAATGGGGCCGCCTTCCTTCGTCACGATATGCCATTCACACTTAACACCCTAGAAACGTCAAGAGAGCCGCTGCATTCGTTCGCTCGAAGGTGTCCCCTCGGCGAAACGGTCCTGCGGGAACCCGAATGTGTCGGATACCCGACACTCTCGGAAGTATGCCGCCTAGGTGTGGAGTCCGCTGCGGGTCAGCACCTTCATGCTTTCACCCGCAGCACCCTCAGGACCAGCCCGAACAGCCACAGGAACAGCTTCACGGGCAGCACAGCGAACAGCCAAAACAGCTGGCCTAGTATGGCCAGGCACCCGATGAGCTCCAAAATCGACCATAGCCACTGCCAGGAGCCCACAAGCCGCCACGGCCACAGGGCCACGCCGTTGCACCGCGTGGCCACGGTGTCGTAATCCCATTGGCCCGCAGCACAGACAACGGTCAGGATGATGCCCGGTGTTGCAAATCGACCGCATTAAAATGCGTTCTTTTCGACCTGTTTTTGTGCCATGGTTGTGCCGTACTTTTACCCGTTTGGAGCACTTTTCAAATTCGTAAGTGCTTGATTAGTAATACGGGACCTTGAACAGGGTTCATAGGGGGTCCGACTGTCTCATGACTGCGCCCCGATTAGCCATCCC
>OCTA010006160.1_pt1 | contig 10280 bp, 8 predicted proteins | sample 1538991 | NCBI WGS metagenome assembly OCTA01 (sample SAMEA3539302, study PRJEB22396) | soil metagenome | biome: tundra; feature: field; material: soil | place: USA | collected 2010-05 | depth 0.15 m | reverse complement strand
CGGCTATGGATTTCCACAACCGGCGGCGATTTCCCAGGCCGCGGCGGAGGCGCGGTACAATCAAACGCGTGAGCGCTAACCCAGTGAAAACGAGGGAGGAAACGGCGCTATCCGCAACCCACGACGACCGTGCGCTGGCGGGTTTCTTCCTCACCGGATTCCTGCTGGCTTTGCTGGGCGCGATTCTGCCGGCGTGGGGCTATCACCGCGACCCGGCCGACTTCATCGAGGTAGGCAACTGTTTTCTGAGCGTGGCGATTGGCGTGGCAATTGCCACCTCGCTGGGCCGGCGGTTGATCGCGCGCCGCGGCCTGCGCCGGGTGATGATTGGCGCGTGCGCGGCGTCGTGCGTCACGCTGATCTACCTGGCGGCCGTCTCTCCGCCAGTTTCGAATTGGTGGCGCATCGGCGGGCTGCTCTTTTTGGGCGCGTGCGCCGGCGCGCTGAACCGTGCGTTGTTTCAGGCCATTTCGGCGAGCTATCGAAGGGACGCCGCATCCACCGTGATTCGCGGCGGCATCTGGTTTGGCCTGGGCTGCCTGGCAGCCACCCTGCTGGTTTTCGGCGCATTTTATGCGTACTCGGTTCCCACCATCCTGCTCTTCATGGCGGTGGTGCCGGCGGTGTTTGCGGCTCTTTACTATAAGGCCAGCTTTCCCGCCGCCGAGCGGGCCATGCATCCCACCCTTCGCCAGGCGATCGCCGACTTCCGCAGCCCCGGCGCGGTGCTGTTCGCCCTGTTACTTTTTTTCCAGTTCGGCAACGAATATTCCATCGCCGGCTGGCTGCCGCTGTTCCTCATCCGGCGGCTTGGCGTGAGCCCGCCGGGCGCGCTTTTGTTGCTGGCCTTCTATTGGCTGTTCCTGATGGCGGGCCGGCTGCTGGCGGTGCCCCTTCTGCCGCGCGTGCGCCATGGCAAGCTGGCGCTGGCCAGCGGAGCGCTGGCGCTGTTCGGCTGCCTGGTTCTGCTGTTAACCGATAATCCCTTTGGCGCCGGCTGCGGCATCTTTTTCATCGGCGCGGGTTACGCGAGCGTTTATCCGCTGGTGCTCGAATTGATTGGCCGCCGCTTTCCTTATTACCATCCCGGCTTCTTCAACGGCATTTTCTCCATCGCGTTGTTCGGCGGGTTGCTGGCGCCGGCCACGCTGGGCTACGCGGCCGAATTCTGGGGCGTGGGAGTGGTGGTGGGCATTCCGCTGCTCGGCACGTTCATGGTGATTGCGCTGCTGGTGCTGATCTGGCTCGAATCGAAGGTGACCGGCCGATGAAGGCCGCGCGTTTCCTCCTGGCGCTGTGCCTGGCTGTTCCCGGTCAGGCCGCCAGCCCGGCCCGCGCCATCGACCGTCTGCTGGCATCGTCTCCCGCCGCGCGCGGGGCTTTCTGGGGAATCCAGGTTACCGATTTGAAGACCGGCCGCACGCTCTATCAACTCAATGCCGACCGGCTCTTCGTGCCTGCGTCCAACACCAAGCTGTTTACAACCGGGCTGGCGTTGCTGCGCCTAGGGCCGCAATTCACGTTTGAGACGCGCGTGACGGCCGGCCGGCCGCCGGACGCGGACGGGTGCATTCGCGGCCCGCTGCGCCTGGTGGGCGGCGGCGATCCGAACCTCTCGGCGCGCGCGGTTCCTTACCAGCCCGAGCCAGCCCGGGCAGCGCCGGCGCCGGGTTACGCGCTGGCGGCGCTGGCGGCGCTGGCCGATCAAGTCGCCGCCAAGGGTGTGAAGTGCATCGATGGCGATATCGTCGGCGATGACACCTGGTATGTCTGGGAGCCTTACGCCGAGGATTGGAGCATCGACGATCCGACTTACGAATACGGCGCCGCGGTTTCCGCGATCGCGGTTAACGACAACACGATCGCGGTGAGCGTTTCTCCCGGCGCGCGCGAAGGCGACCCGGCCGCGATTGCGCTCCAGCCCGCGGTGGAATATTACGCCATCGACAACCGCATCCGCACCGTGGCCGCGGGCGGAGGAAGCCCCATCCATGTGCACCGCGCGCCCGGCAGCCTGGAGCTGGAATTATCCGGGACGATTCCGCTCGGCGGGCCGGACCAGTTCCTGGCACTGGGCATCGAGGACCCGGCCGAGTATGCCGCGCTGGCGCTGCGGCAATTGCTGGAAGAGCGCGGCATCAGGGTGAACGGCGCCGCGGTGGCGCGGCATCTGCTGCCGGGCGACCAAGCGCCGGCCGAGGGCGAGAGCGTAGTGCTGGCGCGGCATGTTTCCGCCCCGCTGGTCGAAGATCTGCGCATCATCGACAAAGCCAGCCAGAACCTGCATGCCGAGATGGCGCTGCGCGCCGTGGGACGCGCGCGCCGCAACGTGGGCAGCCGCGAGGCCGGTCTCGACGAGCTGCGCGCGTTCCTCACCGAAGCCGGCGTCGCCGACACCTCCTACAACATCGAAGACGGCTCCGGCCTCTCGCGCCCCAACCTGGTGACTCCGGGCGCGGTGGTGAAGCTGTTGCGGTATATGTACCAAACGCCCGCGCGCGACACCTGGATTTCCTTTCTCCCAGTGGCCGGCAGGGACGGCACGCTGGCCGCCCGCTTCGACGACACGCCGGCGGCCGGCCGCATCCACGCCAAAACCGGCACGCTGGCCCACGTGAATGCGCTTTCCGGCTATGCCCAGCGGCGCGATGGCAGTTGGGTCGCGTTTTCCATTCTGGTGAACAACTCGAACCAAAGCTCCGCCGCGGTCCGAGCCGTGATGGACAAGATTTGTATTCTAATATGGAAGTAGAGCCATGCCTATCTACGAATACAAATGCCAGGATTGCGGAACCAAGTTCGAGAAACTGGTCCGCCGGTCCGAGGGGCCCGAACTGGAATGCCCGTCGTGCGGGCAGAAACATCTCGAACAGGAGTTTTCCACCTTTGCCGCCCACTCCGGGAGCGCATCGCACGCGTCGGAGGCGCCGGTCTGCCCTTCTAGCGGCGGCCCCTGCTCCAACCCCGGCATGTGCGGAATGAACTTCAACTGAGCGCGGCTCGCCCGCGGGATGGAGCTAGCCCGACACCACCTCACAAATGGGGAGGTTGCCTCAGCGTCACTCGGAGTTGGCAGGCGAAAGCGCCTGCCCCACTTTCTCGCAAGAAGCCTAACTCGCCGAGGATTCCTCAATCGCCGGCAGCACCGCCAGAGGCGATGCGGGCAATAGCGGCGCGGTCCACGTCCAGTTCCTGCGCTCGATGATGGTCGTCGGCTCATAGGTGTGGCCGGCGGCCAGGCGGCGCTCTTCGCGGCGGGCCGACCACAGCATCACGGGCCCCAGCGCGCGGGCCATCACGCGCGCAAAGAGGCCGAACTCGCTTTCCACCTGCTCGCGCAGCGAGCGGATCTTCTCCGCCACCGGCTCGTTGGTGCCGGCCAGGTGGTGCTCCATCGCCCACAGCGCGGCCGTATAGCCGTCGCGCAAGGAGCGAGCCTCGCGGGCGAAGCGGGCTTTCACCCGCGCGTCGGGATCGTTCTTGTAACGCAGCCAGCCTTCCAGCGTGGTGCGGCAGATGCGGTAGATGCTGGGGCCGTTGCGCTCGAAATCGCGGCGGAACGCCCAATCCAGGAACCGCTTGGAATCCTCGCGCGAAATGGCGGCGTGCTTGAAGTTGAACCGGTCCTGGCCGTGAATGTCGGCCAGATCCACGCCCTCCAGCATGCGTCCCTGCTCCTGCATCTCGTGAAACAGCGGTGTGCCCGGCACGGGAGTGTAGAGCATGAACTGGTGGAAATCGGTATCGTGCGCGATGGCGTACTCAATTTCCGCCTCGATGTTTTCCGGTGTGTGGTGCTCCAGCCCGACGATAGTGGAACCCAGAATCTTGATGCCGTGCCGCTGCAATTCGCGCGTCAGCTTCATCGTATCGGTGCCCTTGAGCTTGTCGTAAGCGGAGTGCTCCGATTCCAGGCCCATCCACACCCACGAGACGCCCAGCTCCACCAGTTCGCGCATGGAATACTGGCCGATCGCGTTGGCCGAGGAGAAGACATACAGCGACCACGGCTTATTTTCCGCCTTCATGAATCCGAGCAGCTCCATGGCGCGCCGCTTGTGGAGCAGGAAGTTCTCGTCCATCATGAAGAACGACCGCGCCCCCAGCTTCGATTCCATGTGGTTCATTACATCGAACAGCTCTTTGCCGGTATTGTAAAAATTGAGGTACTTCCCCTTGCCGCCGAAGAACGCCGAGGTGGTGCAGAAGTTGCAACCCATGGGGCAGCCCACGGAGGGGATGATGGTGGCCGCGGTCGTGCCCTTGGATTGCGGCAGCTTCACTCCCAGCGTGCGGGCGCCGAACCCGGAAACGATCTCGGGATGGGCGATCGGCGCGGTTTCATCCTCGCCCAGGAAGCGGCGCATCCAGGAGATGCCCTCGCCGCGCACGATGTGGTCGGCGTCAATCATCGTCTCGATGCCCGGAACGGCGGCCACGTGCCCGCCCACCACAATGGTGGCTTTGGGCGCAAGCTGCCGCGCGATGCGGCACATCTCCCGAACTTTGCCCACATTGACGATGATCGACGAGATGCCGACGATGTCGTATTCGTTGCTCGCGAGCTCAGCCTCGAACGCCGCGCGCGTGGGAAAGTCGAGCACCGTGGTGGGCGCCGAGATGTTGCGCTGGATCATGAGGAGGCCCCACGAGCGGTGGAACATGCGCAGCGAAAACGCTCCCTGCGCGCGCGTAACTTGGTTGTGGTACAGCTCCATCGGGTTGATGGTGCGGCTGCCGTACGCGTCGTCCTGCGCGTAAGGGCCGAAAACCGAGCTGAGTAGAATCCGGGCGCCCGTGCCCTTGGGATGTTTGGTCATTTCGACTCGAAGAAGAGTTTGAGTGCTCTAATGCCTAATTATACCACTGGCCCGGCGGACGGCACTTGCGCCAGACGGAACACGGGCGCAGGGTATACTGGATAAGGGATAACGAGTGGCCACCGCGACCAAACAACGATGGCGTGCCGAAGCGATTGCGCGCGGGAAGGCGCGCTCGCCCCGGCGCGTTGCCGCGGAATTCGCCGCCGGCTCTCTGGAGACGGAGCTATCGGCGATTGGGAGGGCAGTGCCGGCGCGAGAGTGGGCGAAGGTCCCCGCCGATTACTTCGCCCGGCTCGACCACTATCTCCGCCGCGCACCGAAAAAGAAGTGAGGCTGGTCTTCGCGGACACGCTGTACTGGGGCGCCGCACTTCATCCGCACGATCAATACCGCGCACAGGTAGTCCGCGTCCGGGAGGCGCTGGGAGAAATCGGCTTAGTTACGACCGACGAAGTGCTGACCGAGCTTCTGGACGGTTTGGCTCAGCGCGGCACGCATCTACGGCAGGCCGCCGTTCGTGCGGTGCGTAGGATACTGGACGACCGGCGCGTGACAGTTCATCCGCAATCGCGTGAGTCCTTCCTGGCGGGCTTGCATTTGTATGAGCAGCGCTATGACAAGGGCTACAGTCTTGTGGACTGCATATCCATGACCACCATGCGCCGCCAGGGGATTTCGGAAGTCCTGACCAACGATCGCCATTTCACACAAGAGGGGTTCACAGTCGTTCTTCGTTGAGAGAGTCGAGGCCGGCCACACGATTTCCCACCGGCCTCGAAATCCCGTGCTGTCGCTACCGGGTCAGCCTGAAGATCACCGTGATGGGGGCAATCACTTCCACCGGCTTGCCGTTGAGCAGGGTGGGTTCGTAGACCCACTGACGCACGGCTTCGAGCGCGGCGGGAACCAGCACGGGGTTGCCGCTCAGCGCATGCAAGTCGCGAATCCGGCCATCGGTGCCGATGATGCCTTCCAGTTCCACCGGTCCGGAAATGCGGGCCATGATGGCTGGCTGCGGATAGCGCGGCTCCACGCGGTGAATGGGATGGGCCAGGCGAACGTCGCCGCCGGGCAAGCGCATGGGCTGGCTGGGCGTGGGTTGCGCCGCCACGGGTCTTTCTATCGGCCGAATCTGGGCCGGCGGGCCGGCCGTCAGGAACCGGGGCAAGCCGGTGCCTTCCCCATTGCCCACCAGGAGTCCGTCCCCAGGAATGCTCGAAACAGCGGTGGGCGGGTCGTCGAGAATTGCCGGATGAGCTGGAGGATTAGCCGGCAATCGCAGAACACCGTCTTTGATCTCGAACGGACGCACGGCCACCACGCGCGCCGTTTGGCGAGGTGGCGCGGCAGGTTCCTGGCGCTCCGGAGATCCCGGCGCCACCAGGGAGACCAGCATCTGCGCGCGCGGCAAGACCTCCGGCCAGACGACCGTCGCCAGGCCGGCGGCAAGCACCAGGAGCGCCTGGGCCGTCAGTCCGGCGCAAGTGCTCCAAACGCGCTTTGAAGGATTGGTAAGAACCGCTGTTTCAAACATCGTCGTCTCCCCTTTCCGCGTGCGGGCACACCACGGGCGTGGCGCCTCCGAAGGGCGTGTTTCCACTTGTCTTGGCTTTCTTTGAGCCGTTCCCGAGTTGCGCGCTCACCCAGATAGACACCGCATCGCGAGCGGAAGTTCCGCGCGGTTTCGGGTCACAATGGAGGGATGCAGTTGCCGCGGCATGTCCGCGAAGCCATCGAGGATCGCGCCGGAGAGGTAGGTCCCGCATCCCTGAAACGGGCGGCTGCGGAGATGTCGGATGCTTACCGCGCCGGGAAGACCCCACCGCGCATCGCGGGCGCAGAGCGCACGGCTGCGTACCTGGTGACGCGCATGCCCGCCACTTATGCCGCGGCCCGCGCCGTGTTGCGCGAAACGCATCGGCTGCTGGGCGGACGCGAAATCTCCAGCGTGCTCGATATCGGCGCGGGCTCGGGAGCGGCGGCGCTGGCCGCGCTCGAAGAATACCCTGCGGCCGCCGTGACGCTGATCGATCGCGATCGGGCGCTGCTCGATGCCGCGCGCGAATGGCTGCCCCAGGCGCGCGTGCTTGCGGATGATGCAACGCGCACGTCAACGCTAGTCCCGCACGATCTGGTGATTCTGGCGTACTCGGCTGGTGAAATTGCGAGGCTGCCGCTGGCGACGCTGTGGCAGGCCGCGCGTGTGGCTCTGATCCTCATCGAACCGGGAACGCCGCGTGGTTTTGCCGTCATCCGCGCGGCGCGGTCGGAGTTGCTGGCCGCCGGCGCGCACATGATTGCGCCTTGCCCCGCGGAAGGAGCCTGCCCCGTCATCGATCCCGACTGGTGCCACTTCGCGGCGCGCGTGGAACGCTCCGCGCTGCATCGCCGCATCAAAGGCGCCGACCTCGGTTACGAGGATGAAAAGTACAGCTACGTGGCGCTGGCGCGGGAGCCGGTTGCGCCGGCGGCTTCGCGCATCGTCGGCCGCCCCCGCCATCATCCAGGCCTGATCGAGCTCGAAACCTGCACGCCCACCGGCTTGACTACAGTGCGCGCTACCAAGCGCGACCGTGACCGCTTCCGCTCCGCCCGCCACGCGGAATGGGGCGCGCCGGGGATATGATGGTTGGCGATGATTGACCGCGAACAGGCCTGGAACATACTGTGTGAGTTCACCAAGTCGGAGGGCCTGCGCAAGCATGCGCTGGCCGTGGAAACGTGCGTGCTCGCTTACGCGAAGCGATTCGGCGGAAACGTCGAGCAGTGGCAAGTCACCGCGCTGCTGCATGACTTCGATTGGGAGATTCATCCCACACTCGAAGGGCATCCGCAGCTCGGCGAACCCATGCTGGCCGAGCGCGGCGTGGACGAGGAGACCCGCCGCGCCATCCTTTCGCACGCCAGCCACACCGGCGTCGCGCGCACATCGCCGCTCGAAAAGACGCTCTACGCCTGCGACGAGCTGGCCGGCTTCATCACCGCGATTTCCTATGTCAAGCCGCACCGCAGCGTGTTCGAAGTGGACGTGGCATCGGTCAAGAAGAAGATGAAAGACAAGGCGTTCGCGCGCTCGGTAAACCGGCAGGACATCGTCGATGGCGCCGCCGAACTGGGCGTGCCGCTCGACGAGCACATCGATTTCTGCGTAAAGGCAATGCAGGCGCGGGCGGAGGAGCTGGGGCTTAAGGGCTCCGTGTGACCAGAACGACTTCGGCCGGCAGACCGCGAACCATGTCTACGACTTTCAAGACCCAGGCCCATTCGAGGTTCGGATCTCCCTGGACATAGACGGGCCAGCTCGGCGGGCGGCGGCTGAGTTCCTTCCGCAGCACCGCGTCGAAGTCCTCCCAGGCGACGGGCTGCGAGTTCACGAATAGGTTGGGCTCGCGGCCCCTGCCGCATGCACCTTTGTCGCACACCAATCGTACGAGGAGAGGCTGTATACCCGAAACCACCGGGGCTTGAACTCCCGGCCTCAAAATACGAATCTTCAAGCCGCGCGGAATGACTTGGTTAGTCCAAGCGGTGACCCAGACGGGTATCGCTATTACGATGTAGCAGAGGAGCACGATCAGCCCAAGCCAGGACATCTTTGCGAACGAAGGCCGACTCGCGGGGTTCGGCTTCGGGTAGCGGTATCCGGCGACAGAAAGAGATCTGGCGCGAGGGGCAGTCGGGGGACGCGATTTTCCACGGTCCGCACCGGCAACCGCCAGCTGCGAACCTGCCCCTCCAGCATGCGGCGGTTGCAGCTTACGCCAAGGCTGGGTCAGGGAACAGGCTCTCGCTAGAGCATCCAGCCTTTCCATTCGCCGCCAGATCGCCGCGCGAATCAGCAGGAACGTGCCAATAGGGGCAAGTAGGAGGAACGCGAGCACGCCGTAAGCCATCTGGTCCTCGACGTCCCAGCAGGCCCAGATGCCAACCCATGCCGGGCCGATCAAGACAAAGGCCAGCCCCACTCGAGCCGGTGACAATCTCGCGAGCATATTTACCTGAGACACCGCGGCAGGCCAAAAGTTCCCGATAGCCAGCGGGCCACGCTCTACTCGCCAGCCGGCGGCCCGCGCGCTGCGCCGCCGAACGATTGCAGCGCCAGATAGCTCAGCCCGAACCGCTTGATATTGTCGTGCTGCTTCTCGTATTGGTCGAAGTGGCCTTCTTCGTCGCCGACCAGTCGCTCGAAGAGTTGCTTGGTGGCGGCGTCGGCATTGGCTGCGCATTCCTGCGCGGCCTGGTTGTAGGTCTTGACACCGTCTTCCTCCATCGCCATCACCTTGACCAGGATCGCTTCCGGCTCCAGAATCTTCTCGACCGGACCGGCGGCAACCATTTCCACGTCGCCTTTCAAGAAAAGAATGCGATCGGCCAGCACTTCCAGGTGACCCGTCTCCTGGATCGCGATCCGCTTGAATAATTGCGACAGCGGCTTAAATCCTTGATCGTCCAAATGAAAATGAAAGTACATGTATTGGTGCACGGCCTGTAGCTCGTCGGCAACCGCCTTGTTTAAGAGATGAATGCTTTTCGCCTTTTCCATACCCGGGCCTCCGATTCCTTATCGCTGGATTGGGCCGAACATTCGATACATCAGGCGGCACGCACCGTGAGGAAGCCAGTCCCCGTGCCAGCCGCGGTGATCTTCGTTGCGGGATGAGTGTGTCTGATATACCATCGGGGGTCAAGGAATGAAATACTTCCGATGAAATCCGTCTTCAAATTGCTCGCCATCTCCGGCTTGGCTCTGTTCAGCCACCAGGGCTGGGCGCAAACCAACGCTCCAGCGGCCAATGCCGGCAACGCGGCGAGCATCGCGCCGCAAGCTCCGGCCGTTTTGCCCGGCAAGGGACTTGCGCAGCATGATTTCTTCTACGCGGGTGAGGCGAAAGAGGAGCGGATGTCGATTGTTCGCGGCGGCCAGGTCGTCTGGTCCTACATGCATCCCGGCCGTGGCGAGATCAGCGACGCGGTGTTGGAGCCGAACGGGAACATTCTTTTCGCCCACCAGTTTGGCATCACCGAAATCACGCCGGATAAGAAGGTGGTTTGGAATATCGACGCTCCGGCGGGAACGGAAATCCACACCGCGCAGCCCATCGGCGCGAATAGCGTGTGGTTCATCGAGAACGGCAATCCCGCGAAGTTCATCGTCATCGACAAGACCACCGGCAAAATCGAACATCAGTTTGAGTTACCGGTGAAGAACCCTGGCAGCGTCCACGGCCAGTTCCGCCAAGCGCGGTTGACGGCCGCCGGGACGATTCTGGTCGCGCACATGGATTCGCACAAAATCGTCGAATATAATTTGGACGGCAAGGCGCTTTGGTCGCAGGACGTGTCGAGTTGCTGGTCGGCTAAGCCGCTCGCGAACGGAAATATTTTGATCGCCGGCGCCAGCGAGAAGTTCGTGCGCGAGATCAATCGCAAAGGCGAGACCGTTTGGGAATGGACCGC
>OCTA010006159.1_pt1 | contig 10280 bp, 7 predicted proteins | sample 1538991 | NCBI WGS metagenome assembly OCTA01 (sample SAMEA3539302, study PRJEB22396) | soil metagenome | biome: tundra; feature: field; material: soil | place: USA | collected 2010-05 | depth 0.15 m | reverse complement strand
GGGGACAAGAAGGCTGAGGAGAAGTTCAAGGAAATCTCCGAGGCAAACGATGTTTTGAGCGACGAGAAGAAGCGCAAGGTTTACGACCAGGTGGGGTTCTACTCCGACCAGATCGACCCGGAACATGCTGCAGCCTATGCGCGGCAACAGGGCGGCGGGCAGCGCGCGCCGGTGGACTTTGACGGATTCGACTTTTCCGGCTTTCAGAGCGGGCCGGGGCACCAGCCAGGCGCGCAGGCAGGGGCGGGCTCGGCGTCGTGGGGCAGCTTCAAAGACATCTTTTCCGGCATCTTTACGGGCGGCCAGCAGCCGATGCGGGCACAGGGGCCGCAGCCCGGCACCGACCTTGAATACCAGGCCACGGTGGACTTCTGGACGGCGATCCGCGGCGGCCAGGCGCGCATCCAGGTCAATCGGCATGAGACTTGCCCGACTTGTCATGGCCAAACGAATAACGGCGGCCAGATGCAGTGCCCGGAGTGCAACGGCACGGGCCACGTAACGCAGATGGGCGGCCGCATGAAGTTCAACATTCCCTGCCCGCGGTGCAATGGCACGGGACGCACGTCGAACACCTGCCCAACCTGCCACGGCGAGGGCGTCGTGGCCAAGTCCGAGTCGGTTGAGTTCCGCATCAAGCCGGGCACACGCGATGGGCAGCGCATCCGTTTGCAGGGCAAGGGCAACGCGGGAATCAACGGCGGCGCTCCCGGCGACCTGTTCCTGATTGTGCGCACTGGGACACATCCAGTATTTACGCGGGTGGGCGACGATATTCACCTGACTGTACCGGTGACCGTGCCCGAGGCCTCCCTGGGCGCAAAGGTGGACGTGCCCACCATTGACGGCCGTGCGCAGTTGAAGATTCCTCCCGGCACACAGAGCGGACAAAAACTGCGCTTGCGGGAGCGAGGTGTCGAGAATGCGGGGCGGCCGGAACAGCGCGGCGACCAGATTGTGACCGTCGAGGTGGTGGTGCCGACATTGCAGGACGAGCGCAGCCGCGAGATTATGCGCGAGTTGGCGAAGCTGAACAACCAGGACCCGCGGGCAGCGCTGTTCGACAAGATGTAAAAGGCAGGGGCTTGGGAATTAGGGAACAGGGACTAGGGAATAGAGCGGGCCCAAACCCGAGGCAAGATCCGATGATGGTCGCGAGCAAGGCAATTGTCAGAGCTGGAGCACCCTTGATGATCGCTTTTGGCTTATCCCTGTGCTGGGTATCAGGGGCAGCACAGCAGCATGGCCGTCGGGCAGCGTCCAGGTTCCCTCGGGGGTGTTTCTTCTTTGAACCGGGCAGCTTTGAGTACGCCGGAGAGAAGGTCATCCCTGAAGAGGAGCGATCCTATACTGCGAACGCGAATCAGGTCTACCGCGTTTGGTGCTCTCCGAACACCAGCACTCCGCAGGAGAAAAATAGTGCGGCTGACGCGATGGTCTCTGCTTGGAAACGGCTTTGGGACCGAGATACGCCATACAATGCGGCCTTTCACGAAAGAGGCCAATTTGACCTGCTGGCTCTATTGGGAGTGACGCATGAAATCCCGGCGCTGATGAGGAGCGACCCGAAGTTCTTGAGTGCATGGATTGAGGGCTGTAGTAATGTATGTTTCGACCTCAGTTCAGACCTAAATAGCCCGGCGAGTGGGCGTTACACGTTGATGCAGCTTTGGTTACGAAACGACGTTCTTGATAATCTCAAGAAGGAACCAGCGGCCGAACCAGTTCTCAAGATGCTTACGGACGCAAAGTTCACACTGGTGGATTGATGGCGACAAAACGTAAGTCCAAAGGCGCGTACATGATTTCGGCGGTGGCCGAGATGTACGAGATTCACCCGCAGACGCTGCGCCTTTATGAGCGCGAAGGGCTGTTGAAGCCCTCGCGCACTGAGGGCAACACCCGCCTCTACACCGATGAAGACCTGGAGCGGCTGGAGTTCATCCTCAATCTCGCCCGCGACCTCGGCGTGAACATCGCGGGCATCGCCATCATCCTGCAGATGCGGGAGCGGATGGAGGAGATGAACCGCCAGATGCAGAGCTTCGTCGAATACGTGCGCACGGAGATGCTCGCACACTTCCAGCAAGCCGCGCCGGGATCTGCCGGGGCGATTGTGCCCATGCGCAAGCCGGGGGTTGTTGCACGGCAGGCTGCATCGCGCAAATCGTAAAAGTCACAGGACCTGCGCGCCTCGACTCGCTCCAGCCGGATATGCTGGAACTGCATGTCGTACGTTCTTCTTGCATTGGCCGTCTTCGGTTTGATCACCTCCACGGTGTTTGCCGGCATGGTGCTGGCGGCCATCCCCGGCTATTGGCGTGAGCGCCGCCAGGCATTGGCCCAACTCCAGATACGGCCTGGCTATACTCCTCCGCTGACCCTGCTGAAGCCGCTGCACGGAGCAGAGCCGGGGCTTGAGGCGAATCTGGCTACCTTCTTCGAGCAGGATTTTCCGGGGTACGAGATCCTTTTTTGCGCCCGTTCGGCAGGGGACGCGGGGCTGAATATCGCGCGAGAGGTAGCCCTGCGTTACCCGCAGATCCCTGCCAAATTCCTGTGGACCAGCGGCCAGCCGCACTATATCAACGACAAAGTAATCTCCATGGAGAAGATGGAGGCTGAGGCAGCCCACCAAATTCTGGTCATCAGCGACAGCGACGTGCGTGTTACGCCCGACTACTTGCGCGCCGTGGCGGCGCCCTTTGCCGATGAGCGGGTGGGGGCAATGACGTGTCCCTATCGCGGCGTGGCGGCCGAGGGTGGATTGTGGGCGAGGCTTGAGGCTGTTGGCATGAGTGTGGAAATGACCTCAGGCGTCTTGGTGGCTCGAGCAATGGAGGGAATGCAGTTCACGCTGGGGCCAACGATGGCCTTCCGCCGCGAGGCGATCCGGCGGATGGGCGGTTTCAAGGTGACGGCCGACTACTGCGCCGATGATTTCGTATTGGGCAACGAGACATTCAAGCTGGGCCAGAAAGTAGTGCTGAGCCACCACGCGATCGACCACATGGTCATCAACTCCAGCCTGATTTCTTCGCTCAAACACCAGGTGCGCTGGATGAAGTCGACGCGGTTTTCGCGACCTAAGGGACATTTTGGCACCGCGCTCACCTTCAGCCTGCCTTTTGGCGTGCTGGCCTGGGTAGCAGCGGCGGCGCTTGGCCACCCGTTGTTGGGGCTTTCGCTGTTCGGCTGGAGCGTGGCGACGCGGCTGGCGCTTTCTGTTGGGGTGGGCCGGCTGGTCGTCCGCGATCGCAGTTGGTTCGGGTTGCTGGTGCTTTATCCAGTGCGCGATTTGATGGGGTTCGGATTCTGGGCGGCCAGTTATCTGGGCAGCCGGATCCTGTGGCGCGGGCGGGTCTTTCAACTGCTGGCCGGGGGAAAGATGCGGGCAACGGAATAGGATGCAGAGGTTCGTGGCCACCCACCCTTGCGACAGAAAAGAGTCGCAAGGATGGGGCACCCGGCATATTTGTTCTGCCGGAGGCGACGTGGCTGAAGCCGCGCCCTTTCGAGACGAAGATTCTACTTCAAAGGCCGGTCGGTCCACAGGGCTTTGTCGGCGATGGACTGGACCGGGTAGAGGCGGCCGGCAAGCAATTGCTCGGCTTTTGGCTGGTTCACGTCCTGGGCAAAAAGCCATTTGCGCTCGCCGGTTCCCCAGACCTTGGCAAGCTCGCCTTCACTGAGGAAGATATTCGGAGCGTCGGGGTAGCACGATCCCCAAAGCAGGGTTGAGCCCTCGCCATGCTGGCCGCAGCGCTGAACCACCATCAGCGCCGGCTTGCTGTGGAAGAAGCTGTGCGTATAGAAGATGACCGACGAAGCGGCAGACTGTTCGCCGAAGACAATAAACGAGTCGGCGGGCGTGCCCTTTTGAATGATGGTGTCGGCCAGCCTCTTGGAACCGAGCATGGGATCGAAGCGGGCGAAAGCAATGTGCGCCGCAACCAGGAAGACGGACGCGGTGAGCGCTACGCTGATGGTGGCGGCCAGGTGTTTCCCCTTGAGGCGCAGGAACCAGCCCAGGGCCGGGCCGATAAGCAGGGTCACCGCGGCCAGGGCGGCGGGCAGGCGCAGCGCGGCAAACGAGGCGCCGGTGAGGTCGAAGAAGTGGGACATCGACAGGGTGTAGTCCCCGACGCCACGGTGCGCGAGCAGGGTGCCAATGTCTGTGACAAACGGCAGGTTGCGGGAGTCCCAGAGTCCCCAGGCTAAAGTCGCGGCTGCCAAAACACCCACAACAGCAAAAACCGCCTGTGCGCCTGTGAGCCAGGCCGTGGAAAGGCTCGGTCTTTCTCCATTCGCAATTCGATTTTCCTCGATGCCGGCCACGACGCCCGCAATCAGGATGAACAGTGGCGGCCAGACAGGAAATGTGTAGTACTCCTGGTTGGTGGAGATGGAGAAGAAAAGCAGCGAGAACGCGGAGAAAAGACTCAACAGCCAGATGGTCCGTACGCGAAACTTGATCCGTAAGACGTAACTGGCCACCTCTTCCCTGGCGGCGCTGTCAAGATAGAAATCAACTGTCTGGCCGACGTTGGGCCGCAGGTGCTGCAGCCAGGTGTGCCGGGTCTTCCACGCAACAACCACAACTGCGGGCAGAAACAAGCTCCACGGGAAAAGCCAGACCAGGTGAAGGAGCCAATAGGCAAAGAACGGCAGCTTGTTGTAGTCGTGCGGGTAGCGCTGGCCGAAAAAGCGCAAAAAATGCTCGTTGACGAAGTAGAAGTACCAGAAGCCGTGGACATTGCCGATGGTGGGATGGTTGCCGACGGGATGGCCCTGGTCACGATTGGCGAGGCCGCACAGGATGTGCCACGGAGCGGCAATGGCCAGAAAAAGCAGCAGGCCGGAGACGGGCTTCAACTTGCGCCAGCGCCGCCATTGGCCGGTGAGCAGCAGGTAGGGGATGGCAGCGCCGATAAAGAAGACCGGGGCGATGAAGCCCTTGGTGAGCAGGGCCAGCGCAACGCCGGCCCACATCCAGTAGAAGCGCGCGGGCCGCTCCAATTCCAGGCCGGTTATGAGAGCGTAGAGGGCAATCAGCAGAAAAAGGGCCAATATCGCTTCGGGAATGATGAAGCGGGTAAAGAGAAACGGTCCGATCGAGGTGAGCACTCCCAGACCGGCGTACAGCCCTGCGCGGGGACCCCATGCGCGCCTCGCCCAAAGCCACGACAGCCAGACGAGGCCCAGCATGGCCAGCGCATTGGGCAAGTGGGTGGCAAAAGTGTTTTCGCCGAAGATTTTGTAGCTGCCGGCCACCAGCCAGTAGGGCAGTGGCGGCTTCTCGATATAGCGGATGCCGTTGATTTTGCAGGTGACCCAGTCGCCGGTCTCGGCGACGGTTTGCGCGGCCTGGGCGTGGGCGGCGTCCACGTCGTCCATCAAGGGCGGATTGAACAGAGAGGCAAACTGTACGGCGGCGAATATGGCCGCAAACAGTACCCAGGTTGCCAATGTGGAAGGCCCGATCTTCGGGTGGGCGTATGTCGTGGCTTCGTCTGTCATCGCTTTGATTGCTGTCAAGACAAGGATAACAGCCGTGGTTTATGGAGGGCTGCGCCGAATGCTTTGCGCAGGGGGCGGACTAAGGGTCCTGCGGGCAACTGGCGCAGTCGTGTATGTTGGCCGGAGGGCCTGATTTCGATTACGGAGAGTGCCGCCGAACCCTATGCCTACGATTGCCGCCATCGATATCGGTTCCAATTCCTGCAGGCTGAAGATCGCCAAGATTGTGGCGCACCAGTTGAGGACGGTGCACGAGGATCGCGAAGTCACGCGGCTGGGGGGCAGTGTCTTCGAGTGCGGACTGGTGTCGCCTGAGGCTATGGCGGCTACGCTCCGGGCGCTGAAGCGGTTTCAGCGAGCGGTGCAGACGCACGGTGTGGACCAGATTCGGGTGGTGGCTACGTCGGCCATGCGCGACGCCCGCAATGCCCCTGCCTTTCAGGCGTGGGTGAAGGCGGAAACCGGCTGGAACATGGAGATCATCTCGGGACTGGAGGAAGGCCGGCTGATCCACCTGGGCGTAATCGGAGGCGAGCCGCGGACGGCGGGGCGTGTACTTATGGTGGACCTGGGCGGCGGCAGTTGCGAGATCACGCTCTCGGAGCGCAGTCGCATCAAGGAGACGATCAGCCTGCCGCTGGGAGCCGTGCGCTTGACCGGGGAGTTTTTGCAGTCTGACCCGGCAGCTCAAGAGGAATTGACCCGGATGCGGCATCTTATCGCGCGCGAGCTAAGGCGGGCGCAGCGGAAGATTCAGCCTGTAAATGTGCCCCTGGTGATCGGGACGTCGGGCACGGCTGCGGCTCTGAGTGACGCCATTGGGGCTGCGGGTGCGGGCAAGGCGTCGGCGAGGACCTCCAGGAAGTCCACCACCGCGACTCGCGCCGGGATTGTCAGCACTCGCGAAGTGCGGAAGCTGGCGGCGAGCCTTGCCAGGATGACCTTGGTTGAGCGCGAAGCGGTGCCGGGGATCGGGCCGCGCCGCGCGGAGATTATCGTCGCCGGCGCCAGCGTGTTCGCCGAACTGCTGGAGAGCTTTGGACTGCCTGGGTTCCGCTACTCGCCGCTGGGATTGCGCGACGGCATCCTGGCCCAGATGCTGGCCACGCAGGACGCGCGCGCCGAGGTGCATCGGGAGTTCGAGCACGAGCGCTGGGAGAGCGTGCTGGCTACGGCGCGGCGCTACGGCGTCAATCCCAAAGAGGCCGAGCCGGTGCGCTCGCACGCCGTGCAATTGTTCCGCGAACTGAAGGCGCTGCACCAATTGCCGCCGGAGTACGAAAGCTGGCTGGCCGCCGCGGCCATCCTGCGCGACACGGGCAAATACATCAACCACCAAGGGCACCACCGGCACGCGCAATACATCGTTTCGAGTTCCGAAATCTACGGCTATACGCAACTACAGCGGACGGTGGTTTCGGCCATCGCGCGCTACCTGGGCAAGAGCCGGCCGCAGCCGGGGGACCGCGCCATGCGCAACATTCCCGCCGAGGAGCACCAGCATGTGCATCGGGCGGTGGTGTTGCTTCGGCTGGCCGTTGCGCTCAACCAGGACCGCGCCAGCGACGTGCTGCGCGTGGCGGCGAAGGTGTATCCGAAGCGGATTTACCTTGAGATCAAGCCGGGACGGACCGGGGCGGAGCTCGAGCTGTGGTCGCTACGCAAAGAGGCGGATTATTTCCGCGAGGTCTTCGGGCGCGAGCTTTTTGCCACGCTGGCATAGATTGACCGGGCCATGCGCGGATCGATAAGCCATTGCAAAAGCGGTGGATGCTTGGTCATATCGACGCGGGCCACGCAGCCCTTCCGCATGCGAACGCCTGCGCCGCCGTTGCCGGTAATCACCCGGCCGAGGAACTGGAAGAGGTTGGGATTGTGGCCCACGGCCAGCACTCCCTCGAAATCGGCGTAAGAGGACAGCATGTGCTGGAAGTCGGCGAAATCCGCGTCGGGCGCGAGGGCCGGGCTGATCTCCACCTTGGCGTCGTAGCCCAGTTCGGTGCCCACAAACTGGGCGGTCTGCAGGGCGCGCTTGAGGGGGCTGGAGACGATTACGTCCACCTGCACCTTGAGCGCACTCAACAGGCGCGCCATCAACATGCATTGGTCTTTGCCTTCTTTGATGAGCGCACGCTTGGCGTCGAGAGTCGGATTTCCCCTGGGCAATCCGGCATTGGCGTGGCGCATGAGATAAAGGTTCATTCGAGTGAGTCCGGAGGGAGGCTTGTTGCGGCCGGCGCGTTCCGTGACGTTCGATATTAACACGTTTGTAATGGTTCGACAGGTGTTAAAAGCACTTCCCTGCCCGGCTGCCTGCGTGTTCCCTCAGCAGTTCGTTCCCTTCGCTTAAGAAGGCATCCGGGGCGTGAAATCTTCAATAATTCATGCAAAAAAGCGTGCTTTTGGGCTCAAAAGAGGCCAAAATCTGGCGGTATTCATTAGTATGTAAAAATTGCAAATTATTCATTCCGTGATAGTTACTTTGACATGCAGGCCGCAAAAGTAGCAGAAAAAGGTGGGGGGTGGGGTCCGCCCGGAAAAGTGAGTTTCGCGGCGTGTTTTGACCATTGTGGAGTCTCCTAAGAATAGTGTGCGCCGGATGAGCCTAATTTTCTGCAAAATTTCAGGTCAAGGTTTGTTGGTTCCCAGGTCTCAGAATCGAGACCTGGGGCACCCGGGGTTTGTTGGTTCCCAGGCACCCGGCACCCGGGGTTTGTGGGCCACCCACCCTTGCGTAGAAAAAACGCAAGGATGGGGCACCCGGCGGAAAGTGGCCTGATGGAAGGAAAAATTGCGAAAAACGGCGGTTTTTGGTCAAAATAAGCGGAAAAAGCGCGAACCTATAAGCTACCTAGAATCTGTTACTTACGCTATATCAGCATTGATTATAATGGGGTTACGGGTGGACTATTTTGCCTATAAATATCCGATTCGTTGATTGGCGGCACGCTTCGGCTGCGGCCTAATGGACTCCGCGCTATACCATCAGCACCAAAAACCAACCGTTCAGCACCGCGATAAGGATGGCTACGGACCAAGCCGCCACTTTCAACCAGCGGGGGTTCACGAATTCGCCCATGGTTTTGCGGCTGCTGGTGAACAGAACCAGTGGAATGACGGCGAAACTCAATTGCAGGGAGAGAATCACCTGGCTCAGCAGCAACAGCTTTTCGGTGCCTCGCTCGCCGGTGATGGCGACCACGATGATGGTGGGGATGATGGCGATGGTGCGGGTGATGAGGCGCCGCAGCCAGGCGGAGACCTTGAGGTGGACGAATCCTTCCATGACTACCTGGCCGGCCAGGGTGCCGGTGATCGAAGAGTTCTGTCCGGAGGCCAGCAGGGCGATGGCAAAGAGGGTGCTCGCTCCGACCGCGCCCACCAGAGGGCTTAGCAACTTGTAGGCATCCTGAATCGCCGCGACTTCGAAATGGCCGCTGCGATGAAACACCGCCGCGGCAACGATGAGAATGGCCGCGTTCACGAAGAGGGCGAGGGTCAGGGCCAGGTGAGAATCCAGGCTGGCCATGAAGATGGCTTCGCGCTTGCCTTCGGGGGTGCGCTTGTAGCGACGGCTCTGCACGATGGAAGAGTGCAGGTAAAGGTTGTGCGGCATGACGGTGGCGCCCAGCATTCCGATGGCGATGAACATCATGCCGGGGTTGGTGAAGATCTGCGGCGAGGGTACGATGAGATGCTTGAACGCGGGCCAGAACTCGGGCTTGGAGAGGAACATCTGAATGCCAAAAAGGGCCACGATGGCGCCGATGAGCGCAATCACCAACGCCTCAACGTAGCGGAAGCCCCAGCGCTGCAACAGCAGGATGAGCAGCACATCGAGGCCGGTGATGAGGACGCCGTAAAAAAGCGGGATGTGGAAGAGAAGCTGGAGGGCAATGGCCGAACCGATGACTTCGGCCAGGTCGCAGGCGGCAATGGCCACCTCGGCGAAGATCCACAGGACAAAGCTGACCTTGGGGCCGTATCGCTCGTGACAGAGTTGCGCCAGATCCCGCTCTGTGGCCACGCCAAGCCTGAGGCTCAGGCTTTGCAGCAGAATCGCCATCAGGTTGGAGGCCATGATGACGAACAGCAGCGTGTAGCCGTACCGCGAGCCGCCGGCGATGTCAGTGGCCCAGTTGCCGGGATCCATGTAGCCGACCGAGATGAGGAAGCCGGGACCGATGAAGCCCGCCAGCCGCCGCCAGAAATTGGGCGACCGGGAAACATGAACGCTGGAATGCACCTCCGGCAGAGAAGGCTCGATGAGCGCCATGTTTGTTTCGATTCCGGTAGCCATAGGAGAAGGTCGTCGCAAGTACGCAAGACCAGTATGCCACACCTGGTTAATTATGGTTAACAAGTTTTCTTATGTTTAATTACCATCAAAATTCAGGGCGCAGCCAGATGGCTTCGGCGGCGGGGCGGCCGAGGATGGAGGCGCCCGCAGGTAGCTCAATCGAAACGGTCTGGTCGTAGTTCTGGCTGACGACGCGGAGGGTTTCGTTGGGCCCGATGCCTGCGCCGTGCAGAAAAAGCAGCAGCTTGGGGTCGCGTTCGTGGAGGCTGACGACGGTGTAGCGTTCTCCTGCCTTGGCCTCAGAGAGCGGAATTTCGCCACGGCTTTTGCGCTCGGCCGGGCTCTCGGGCAGCACAAAATTGCCGTGCGGACAGGCCCCGCCGGCACCCAGTTTGTCCTTGAGTTTGGTTTCGAAGGCTGGGGAGACGGCGTGCTCGAGGCGCTCGGCCTCTTCGTGGAT
>OCTA010006154.1_pt1 | contig 10285 bp, 5 predicted proteins | sample 1538991 | NCBI WGS metagenome assembly OCTA01 (sample SAMEA3539302, study PRJEB22396) | soil metagenome | biome: tundra; feature: field; material: soil | place: USA | collected 2010-05 | depth 0.15 m | reverse complement strand
TTGACAACGCGATCAGGCGATCAACCGGAATGCGGTTGGCGCCTTTCTCATACTTTTGCACCTGCTGGAAGGTCACGTCGAGATGCCCTTCCCGTTACGCCAGCAGGCGAAGGATGAAGCGTTCTTGGTCCTCAATCAGTTCAGGGACTGTGTCGTTGTGCTTCTGCATCCCCGCGATGATCTTTCGCGGAATACCCATCCCCATGTGCTCCAGATAGCGATAGTCACGCATGACATCTTTCAGTAGCTGGTTTCGTGCCGCCCGTGTTCCAGCTCTCATCCGTTCCGGCGTAATGCCATTCGGAAGCCTTCCCGGTGAGACGATTTCGAGCCGATTGCTGTAAACGGCCAGCTCGATGTCCGTGCTGGAGAGAAGGTAGTCACGGTGAATGAGGGCGTTCACGATGCCCTCGCGCAGGGCTTCGGGCGGATAAGCAGGCTTTTCGATCCTCCTGCCGTTATCAAGTACGGCTGTAACAGGAGTGTTCCGGCGGACAAAGTCCAAGGCCTGCTCGACCAAGCCATTTTCCACGAGTTCCCCCGCAGCGCTGAACAAAGGTGTCATCGGGCCACGCAGCGGGGCGCGTTCACGTGCGGCATAATCCTTTTCAGTTCCGGGAAACGCGACAGCGTCGATGCCGGCATGGGGAAGAAATCGGTTTGGTGTCTGACCAAACAGGAGTATTCCACCCACCGTTACGCCTTCATCGGTCATGATCTCGGTGTTGACCAATAGTGTGCGCCAGGCCTCCTCATCTTCGTCAGGGGGCACTTCCTGTTGACGGATGCGACCAAAGTAGTCGCGAAGTCGCCGCCGGTCGAGATCGGCGAGCGTGGCCCCCGAGACCGGCCGCAGCTCAGCGCGGAAAGAGCCACGCTGCTGGAAGAGGCGGCCGAGTTCTTCCGGGTTCGGTTCCCTGCTTTGCGTCCCGACCCGGATGAAGTAGGTGTTGCGGTTGTTGTGCCAGAGACTATGCACGTCGTATCCGCGCGTCACGCTGACGATCGCCACGTCCTTCCCCGGCTCAACCTCCCGGACGACTTCGAAGAACGGAATGATACTAGGCCTGATCTTGTCCCGGCAGGTGTTCATGACCCATTCTTCGAGGTCGTGGCGCGTGATGCCGGATATGCTTCCGTCATCCTCCACACCCAAGAGCACCTTGCCGCCGCTCAGGTTCGAGAACGCGACCAGTTCTTTGGCGAGGGCGTGGTTTTCTAACACGTCGCGCTTAAATTCGACGCCAGAGTTTTCCCCGTTGGTGATAATTTCCAGTAGTTCAGTATGCGTCGTCATGTTTCAGAACCCATACTTGGAGCGGCGCATCTCGAAGGCATCCTTGCCGCCTTCGAGGATCTCTTCCACCAGTTCGCGCACTGGCTTGGAGTCGATGGACCCCATATGCTCCGGTGAAATCTTGGCATGGCCTTCTTTGCCCTCACCCGAGGCGGCCAGACCGAGGATCAGCTCCGCGTCCCCTAGAACCGGGATATTGGCGTTATGCGTCGAGAGCACGAACTGCCGTCGCCGCTTCTCTTGGCGCATGATCGGCACCACGCCTTCGGTGATAAAGCGATTATCGAGATCGTCCTCGGGCTGATCGACGACCAGCGGAGCCTCGGATTCCAGCAGCAGGAGCAAAAGCACGGCGGTGGCCTTCTGGCCAGTGGAGAGATCTTCCAGCGTTTGCCACGTGGGTGGCTCCCCGTCCGGCGCCGTATTCAGTTCAATCTTGGTTGTCGCCGGAAGCTCCAGCTCTTCAATCCTCATGAAGAGCCCAAGGTCCGCTTGGGCGATGCGCTCGGCTGAGCCTGAAGGCAGCTTGTATCGCTGCATGAGCGCATCTTTCCCATCCCTGCAGCACTGGGCGAAGTCACGCAGGGAGAGCTGGTCCATCTCGCGCAACCGCTCTAGGGCAGCGTTCAGGTTTCCACCGACCTCCCTCAACAATTGGTCGAGGGGGTCGCGGTTCCCGCCCATGGTGACCTCCACCCGGACCCGGTCGCGGAGCTTGCGCGAAACCTTTTTCGCTGCGCTTTCGATCTCGCGATACTCGCTCGCCTGGATGTCCTCCCACTCGGACAGGAGTTTCCGGCGGTGCGCCTCGTGCGTGGCTAGATCACGTTTCAGAACCTCTTTCCTGTCCTTGAGCGGGCGAAGCTCCTCTATCTGTTGCCGCAGCCGGATAAACTCGGCCCCGTCGATCTTGGATTTCTGAAGTTCGCGCAGCAGTTTCTCGTAAGTCTCCTCGATGGCCTTTTTCTGTTCGCTCCAGCGAGCCTTCATGCCAGCTAGGGATGTGTCCGCTTCCGCCAGCACCTTGGCTATCTGAGCTGCAGCGGCCTTGAGCTTCGTGCTCAAAGTTCCGAGAATCGTCTCTATCTCCGCAAGGATGGTCGCGTTTGGGAGCCCTTCGAGGGCCTTCGGGGACACAAAGGCGGAATCGATAGAAAGCTCCTCCACTAGATTGTTATGAAGAGCGCGGATAGGGTCGAGCCGCTCGTTGACATTTGCAAAAACGCGCTCTTCTCGTATCAGCAGGCTCTTTTCCTTCAGTCGCTCTTCGAGCCCGGCTTCCTTGAAACGCTTCTGCGTTTCTTCAAGACTTGGGAGCGCCGCAAGCCGTTCGTCGAGCGTCTTCGTTTCGCGGCGGACATCCACGATGCGGCTTCTTGACCGTTCGAGCTCTAGCTTGATTTTGGTTTTCCGCCCGGAAAGGGTTGGGTCTCGGGCAACGAAACGCTCCAGCAGGAGCGTGAGTTTCTCCCGGCTCTTCGTGAGTTCGGAAATTTCATGCTGGCCGAACACCTCGACGCCCGGCATAACATCTCTTGGCGAAAGTGTCATCACTTCGCCGGTTTCATCCTTGACGATGGGCGGGTTCGGGACCGACCGCTCGATGGTATAGCAGCGTTGGGAAGGCTTATGGGAACGCACCAGCAAGGAGATTTTGGTGCCGGAGCGTAGCACATTGCGCACAACCCCCTCATGCGCCTTGCGCGCCTCTTCCCCGAGCGGATCGAGGCCGAGCGCATAGCGCATACTTTCGATCATGGTCGATTTACCGGTCCCTCTTCCGCCCACCAGAACGTTAAGGTTGCCGTTGAAATGGACGGCCGTGTCCCCGAGGAATCCCCCCTCCCAAGTGACAGCCAGAAATTCGGCATGCGGCTCCGGTTGCGGATCGCTGTTCAGCCGTATGCGGGATTCCGGATCGAGGAAGGCTTGACGCAAGGCCTCGACGGAGACATTCGACATCTTGATGTAACAGGATGCGCCGTTCTTTTTCAGGTCCTCCGGACCGTTCACGTCGGAGGCGTTAATCACCGCCACGGGGCGGTTGCGCTTATGCTCGACTTCCTTGTTCTCAAGGATTGGTCGGATATTATCCGGCGCATCTGATATCGGTCCGGCAAGAGCGCAGGCCAGAAGATCGGGCGATCTCCACGCATTGACGCGGGGCTGACCGGAGAGCTTTTTCAAAAGCCCGCCATCTGAAGCGACATGCGCGGCGAGGCAGATTGACCCCCAAGTCTTCGCACGGCTGAGAAGTTCGGTGGAATCCAGGCTCCCGGTGGGCGACGCCGCCAGTGTATCGTGGACCCCGCAATCGCCGATGAACCGTTCGAGCATGCTGTCCTTGTCCGGATCGAACAAGCACAGGAAATGGACCCCATCTTTGGTTACGGCCTCGAAACCGCTGAAAGCGAAGATTCCGGCTGCCCGCGCGGTCTGCACTAGACCCGCAGATTCATGGACCCTGTAATGGTCGGTCACGCCGATGATCTCGATTCCTGCTTCGAGGCAGGCCGCTATAATCGCTGCGTTGTATTCCGCTTCCGTCCGGAAGGTGGTTTGCTTGTTATGGCGGCCTAGGTAAGCGAATGGGTTCACCTGCAAGGCGGATCGGTAGAAGCGCGCGCCATTTGGAAGCTTTAGGGCAGTCTGTAAACGCGCTGATAGAGTACCTGTCGCGCTGCTCATTTTTACTGTCATTGTCCTGCCTCTGTCAACGCCTTCAGTCCCTTGATCCAGCCGACCAGGTGCTGTTGTGCTTCTTTCGGGTCGTTGGTTTCTTTTTCCTGGTGCGCCACGCGTGTGTTGCGGAAGTCGTAGATGCGGGTGACGATGGCCAGCAGCTCGCGGCCACCGGCGACCTTGAATTTTTCCCTCACGGCCTGGAAGACCCCGTCAATCTTCGTGTTGTCGTTGAGGGCGTACTCCATGCAGTCGCGCAGCAGGCCAAGCGGCATGATGCCGTTGTTGAAAACGAGCGTACTCTTTAATTTCTGGGCCATTTTCTCGAAATGGGGTTGCATGCGACGGTCAGTGTCGCGGAGATATGGCTCGAACCATGTTTTTTGATCGGGAACTTTGGCCGGCATGGCAGGCTGTAGCCTCCGCACAAGCAGGCCGCGGGCAGCCTCGTCGAGCGAACCGAGAAGAGCGTTGAACACGGGGGAGTAGTTCATCCCTTCCTTGTTCTCGAAGAAGCGGAAAAGCATCGTCGCCTGTTCGACCGCCTTCCGATAGCGCGGCGGGAGCGCCTGAAGCGTCGCCTCATCGACGATGCCCTTCATCTCCGGGGCCTTTTCCCGCTCGTCCGCCTCCGCTTGCGCCGCAGCCGCGAAGAGCGGCATTTGCGCGGAGGTATCATCGCTCTCGATCAGCGCCTGGAGGGCTGGCTGGCAGGTCCGCGCGAGCGCGGCGAGGGTGTCTCCCGTCAGGCGTTCAAAGACGCCTTGCGGCACGTAGACATACTCCCATCGGCACTTGTTCGTCGAGGCGGCCTCGCACCATGCGACGGCCGCTTTGGCCTTGCGGGGGACATCCTTGTCCTCCCGCCCCTTGGTTTCGACGAGGTAGTAATGCCCCTCTTTCGACCGAACGAAGAAATCGGGCGTGTAGAACGCAAGGCGGGAGCCGGAGGCTAGGTAATCGATGCGCAGGCATTGCGGACCGGCGTTCTTGGCGAAGGCGGCGACATCGCCGGCATGATCGACGAACTGGGCGACGGCGACTTCCAACTCGCGGTTGCAGGGCACGAGATTAAAGAGCGTCCGGTTGGCCTGATGCACCGGATGCCGCTCACTATGGGTGACCTGGAAAGCCTTCCAGCTTGAGAGTGCCACGGGCGTTGTTTCAGGGGCGCGCTTCTGCACCATCGTGGTGCGAGCGCGTATCAGCGGAACAAAGACCGCGCGGAGATGCTCCCCAACATCGGAGTCGGCGAGCCGGGACACAAGCGCCTGGTCGTACAGGTTCGTTTTCTTCTCGAAGAGCATCTCTTCGAGGAAGGTTTGCACGAGGGGTGCCAGCGCCGCATGAGTGCCCCGCAACTTGCAGACTTGTTCGAGCTGTTTCACGAAATACGAAACTGCACCGACGCCTGACTCGAGCAGAGGAAGGTTGATCTTGAGCCGTTCCACCACTTCGTTGGTGAACAGGTGGCGGCCCTCGTACTGAATCTCTGTCTGGCCTTGCGCGCCGAGCGGCAGCGGCTTGTACTTCTTGAATTCGGCCCGGACATCCTCAATCTTGAGGCCCTCCAGCGTGGCCTGAATACGGTGGCCGCCGCTTAAGCGTGGCACCTCGATTTCGAGCTCTTTCAGGTTCTTGTGCGCCTCATCCGGGTATATCGAAACCGTCGTCGCGGGGACGCGATCGATATCGACGATTTCGATGGGTAGGCCCTCTTGCGCCAGTTCGTTGGCATAGAGGCTGGCGAAGGCCGGATGCTCGATCACCGTGACAATTTCGTTGGCCTGGCCGGGCGGCGTCATGCGCCGCAGGCCGCGTCCGAGCGTCTGCTCGGGAAGGATGTTGGCCTTCGAGCTGAACGGACGCAGGGGCACCACGGTCGTGACGTTGCGCACGTCCCACCCCTCGCGGAGCATGAGCACCGAAACGATGCAGTTATAGGGGCTCGTGTTCGAGTCCAGCTCGCGGCTCAGCTTCCGGAGAGCCTTTAGATCGTCGTCGCTGATTTCCTTTTCGTTTTCAACGAAAACATACCGCGCGTTCGCGCCCTTCCCTTCTTTTTTCAGCTTGCCTTTCAGGTTGGTGTGCAGGTTGATCGTGCCGCCGTTCAGATCCTTGAACAGTTCGTCGGTGTTGAGCCGCTGGGTAATCTGGTCAGCCTCGGCCGTGTTATTGCACATGACGAAAAGCAGCGCCTTCTTACCGCTCTTCTGCCATTCGTTCCGGCTGGACTTCCAGCGTTCATAGCCGAGAAGGAGATGCCGCTCGAAAATATAGGCCGCGTTTTCGCCGGGCTGCTCTTCAAGCTTCCGGCCGGCGCGGCCGATGATCGGCGTTTTGACAATGCCGGCATCAACGGCTTCGCCAAGCGGCGTGTCGCAAACGACATGCTTGAAGACCTGGCCCTTGTTATCCTTCGGCGTAGCACTGAAATCGAGTTGCGCGGTGAGGCCTGCCCCGCCCCGCTGGCGGTTCGTTTCATGAATGAACCCGATAGCCTCATTCCAGGCTGAATCCGGGTCCCAGACGTGGTGGGCTTCGTCATTGATGACCATCACGCGCGGATGCTTGGTGATGCGGTCACGCAGGGCCAAGGCGGTATCGAGCGCCGTGGCCTTCGAGACGGGCGGTCCCATCCAGCTATACGTATCAGCAGGCCCCTTTCCTCTCTTCCCCGGCTCATAGAGACGGTGAATGTTGGTGAGGTAAAGCACTCCTCCGCTGGCCGCACCCGCGGCTTCGTCTTGCGGCACGACGGAAAAATTCCAATCGCCGCGCCATTCCGGCGGGATAAGCGGATCACTGTCAAAGATGTCCTGGCGGCCGTCGCCCGGCCGGAAGTCGTCCTTCAGGCGCTCGTAAACCGTCAGGCCGGGGGCGATGAGCACAAAGTGCCGGGCCATCTCGGAGTCGGACTCGCGCAGTGCGTGAAAGTAGCTCCAGACGATGGCAAGGCTCATTACCTTGGTTTTGCCCGCACCCGTCGCGAGCTTGAAGGCGTATCGGCTCCAGGCGTCCTCTTCCTCAGTGATACCAAGCGCGGCGATTTCCGCGTCCGGGCCTCCGAACTCCGCGAAGAGCTGCGAAAGGCAGGAGAGCTTGCGGACTTCCTTTAGGTAGATGAACGTCTCGATAGCTTCACGCTGGCAGAAGTAATATCGGAACTCGTAATCTTCGCCTGCCGGCGTCGTGCGGCGGTGACTCCGGTTAAACCAGTGGTCGAGAAGATGACGCGTCGTGTCGCTAGCGCCTGCATAGAAGGCCGCCCGCCATTCCCGCACCTCTCCACGGATGTTCTGGGCGGTGACAATCGGCGAAGGGCGGCGGCCCTTCACGATCTTGGCCGACTCCCCTTCCTTTTCCGCCCGCACGCGGTGCGAGTGCGGCTCCTCCCAGGGAGCAAAAAGCGGTTCAAGGGCCGAAGGGTTGAGAAAGTCAGGCATCAGACTTTCACCTCAACCGTGATGCTCGTGTCGCAGCCAAAAACATCGACCACCTTGACGCAGGCCGTATAGGTGCCAGGCTTCGGGTACTTGTGTCCCGCTTCGCTCACCGTCTTCAGCGAACGATCTTTGCGCGTCCGGTAGTCCTGCCAGTGATGATTGAAAGGCTTGTCCGGGTGCCAGTCGAAATCGACGGCCCAGAAGTCGATGAAATCGAAACCGCTCTTGACGGCACGTTCCTTCAGTGCCTCCAGCTCTTTGGTCGGAACTTCGGCGAGCGACGGCAGGAATTGGGTGAGCTTGATATCAACGCTCCGGTCTTTCTTCTCACCCCTACAGACCGGCTCCGCTTTGAGCACGGCCATTTCGAGAAAGGGCGGCGGGCTTTTCCGGTTGCGTTCCATGATCTCGCGCGGGATCTGAATGAGTTTCAACCTGACGCCCAGTTCCTGCTCAAGCGCGGCTGTCGTCAGCCGGAGGTCCATCTCGAATTCCCAGGCCAGGCAGTAGCACTCCCGGCCTCCCGCCGCGGCCACGGCCTTCGCCACAGCGCTGGCTTCTCCTCGAGAGAACATTGAGTCGATCCCATCAACGTGACAGAAGGCACCACTTTTGCGGCCCTGAATGAGTGGCGACGGAGCATTCTGGAGCTTTTCAGCCTGAAAGAATTCAAGGACGACACGACGATGTTCCTCATCGGCACCTTGCAGAGAGGCCTTCTGCCACCATTGGCGCTCATAGCGACCGAGATTGTACACATCAAAAGCACGGTAAGGTTTGTCTTCTGTGCTGAGTTGGCGCTGCACGTCGATGAGTCTTTTCCGCGAGATGTGAATAGCGAACCGCCCGAGGTCACACATGATCCAGCGCCTATTCAGCCTCTCAGCTGCGACGCCCAACGTCCCGGAGCCACAGAACGCATCAAGGACCATGCTGTCCTCATTCGAGCTTGCGGCAACAATGCGCTTCACAAGATCATCGGGCTTCTGGGTGTTGTAGCCGGTCTTCTCACTGGGCATAGGTTGATATGACGGAAGATCATCCCATACGTCACTCGCGGTTTTACCTGCCTCCGGATCATCCACGTATGTCCGCAAGAAACGAGGGTCATAAGCCCACGGGTTATTCGTTCCGGTGCGGCGTCGCTCGTAATACCAGCGGCCCTCTTCGTCTTGCTTCATCGACTTTCGCGTGTCTTCACTCCACGGCACTCGAATAGCCGGGTCTTTATAATTCAGGATGAACTTTTTTGGATCTTTCGAGTACCACAGTATCGATTCGTGTGACTTCGCAAAGCGACTCGGGTTCGTTCTAGGGGTTCCCAGGACTTGGTGATGCCAGATGATTTCGTTTCGGAAACAACCAACTCCAAAAAGTTCATCGAGAATCAGCTTTAGATAGTGAACAACTCGCCAGTCGCAGTGCACGTAGAGACTACCTTGATCTGAAAGCAACGTTTTCATCAGAGATAGGCGGTCGTACATCATATGGACGTAGGAATCGGTACCTTTTCCCCAGGTATCCCGGTACGCCACCATCTCCAATGTTGATTGGTCCTTTTCTACGGTCTCGTTCTCATCGCCCAAGGGAACGTCCATGGTGAAGTCGGCTCCAACGTCAAAAGGAGGATCAATGTAAATGAGATCAACCTTACCCTTGAAGTCTTTGAGAAGACTTGCCATGACCAGCTTGTTGTCGCCCCATATGAGCTGGTTCCGGAAATCGTCGGAGCGCTTTGTCCGTTTGTCAAACATTTCGAGCTGGCCAGCCGCGGCAGCCTCACTCCTCGGCTGGTCGATTGTCTCGATCTTCTGCATTGGCATGGAGCAACCCGCAACATCTACTTCGCGGCGGTTTCCGAATTCGTCGTATTTCCCTTCCCAAACCAGCCCTGTCCGAAGCTGCGAAAGGGGGTGCGGGTTCGCCGGGCCGTAGGCTTTGCCGTTGCTGCTCATTCCTTACTAACTCTCCTCAGTGCTTCCGGGACGCAGCCCGTTGATCGGCGACATACTTTTCGGCAGCGTCGCGCACTACCCAGGCCAGGGACACCTTTTTCTCTTTGGCGAGATCTTCCAGCGTTTCGTAAAGGTCGGGCGGAAAACTGATCGTCGCGCGCACTGTCGCCGCGCTGCTCTGAGCCTTCATGCTTCTTGCCGCTCCCTTTCTTTCCTTCATTGTCTTAGGTCTCTCTCATCAACCTTCACCGTATTTCACCACATTGGTGAGGTAAAGACAAGCACGCCGCGGCCTTCAGGCGTGGAGATTTGCGGGTTATGCTTTCCCAGAATATGGACGGCCTCTGGTTTGCCCAATTTTGGTCACTGGAGGGCCTCTGGTTTTTATCCCTTCATGATGGGGGTGCATCAACTTACGCTGTAGCCTGCCCAACCTCCGGGCGGCGCGATGGGTTCTGAGCAGGGGCCGTTCTTCCTTAACCCGGCGTTCACGATTATCGTAGAATCTGGACGGCAGGGAGAAACATCGTGTCGTGGGATAGCGAGCTGGACGACTTCAAGCGCAAGATCGACCTGCGCCAATACGCGGCGGAACAGGGCTATACCCTCGACAAGCGCGAGAGCTGGCGCGGCTCCGCTGTGATGCGGAACGGCGGCGACAAGGTGGTTATCAAGCTCGATGGCGACGGCCACTACGTTTATTTTTCGGTCAGGGATGACCGGGATAACGGCTCGATCATTGATTTCGTGCAGCACCGCAAGCGCCTGAGCCTGGGCGAGGTCAGGAAAGAGCTGCGGCCATGGATCGGCCGGTCTGCCACTTCCCTGCCCCGGTTTCCCGCGCTGGAAAAAACCGCCAAGAACCGGATGCAGGTCGAAACTGAATACCGGCGTATGCAGGATGC
>OCTA010006153.1_pt1 | contig 10287 bp, 8 predicted proteins | sample 1538991 | NCBI WGS metagenome assembly OCTA01 (sample SAMEA3539302, study PRJEB22396) | soil metagenome | biome: tundra; feature: field; material: soil | place: USA | collected 2010-05 | depth 0.15 m | reverse complement strand
AAGGGACAGATCGGGCACACGCTGGGCGCGGCTGGCGCGATCGAAGCGGCCATCACGGCGCTCGTCGTGTCGCGACACACGGTCGTGCCGACCGGCGGCCTCGACGAGCCAGACCCCGCTCTCGGTCTGCTTCACGTGCTCGGTGCGGGTCGAGAAGTGCCGCGCGTTCGGGCCGCGCTCTCGAACGCGTTCGGGTTCGGGGGCATGGACACGGTGCTCGTGTTTGCGGAGCCGACGCGTGACGGCTCCAGCGCGGCGACCGCCTCGTCGTACGCGAGCTCCATCCACGAAGCGCGGCGACCGTCGGCTGGCGCTCGCGTCGTCGTGACGGGCGCCGCGGTCTTCGGGCCTTGCGGGCGCCTCGGGCCGGACGAGTGCGCGACGCTCCCGGAGAGCCGCTTCGATGTCGGCGCCAACGTCGATGCAGACTCGTTCCTCGACGCGGCACGGGCGCGTCGCCTCGATCGGGCGGCCTGCCTCGGAGCGGTCGCCGTGGAGCACGCGCTGAACGAGTCGAAGGCGCCGCGAGAGGGCGTCGGCATCGTGCTCGGGAGCTCGTTCGGCAGCGTTGACGGGTGCGCCGCGTTCATGCACCGCATCTTCTCGAAGGGACCGCGATCAGCGAGCCCTGCCGAATTCCCGAATCTCGTGCCAAGCGCCGCCGTCGGACATGTCTCAATCTACGGCGGGCTTCACGGTCCGGCATTCGGAACGGCCGATCTGGCGACGAGCGGCGAGAGCGCCATCGTCCAGGCCTGGCAGCTGGTGGCCGGGCGCGAAGCGGTCCGGGTCGTTGGCGGCTCGGCGGAGCCCCGGGGCGACATCGCCGAGCGAGTTCTCTCCGGTCTCTTCGACGGCATCGATGCGCCCATGCGCTCGGTCACGGCGCGCGCCGATGTGGCCGCGGCCGTCTTGCTCGAGGACGAAGAAGAGGCGCGGGCCCGAGGCGGGCGCATCCTCGCGCGCATCGAGCGCGTGCTCGAATGGCGCGGCGACCGCGCCCCCTCGCTGACCGAGCTTCGCGCACCCCGCGAACCGCGACGCGCCGAGGTGGTCCAGGCCCGCGCGACCCCGAGCGGTGACCAGCTCGCCGCCGCGACTGCATGGCGCACCTGTCCTCGAGTCGCCTGCGCTCCCGCGCTCGGCGAGAGCGATGCGCTCGGAGCGGTCGCGGTGGTGGTCGCCGCGAGTCGCATCGCGTCGGGCCGCATCGTCGAGGCGCTCGTTCTGGGCGTCGCTCAGGGGCGCGGCTACGCCCTCGTCCTCTCAGCCGCGTAGGCGGCCTCGCGATGCGCTGGTCGGTCTCACTCGGTCCCGTCCTGGCCCTCGCCCTCGTGTCGTGCGCGTCCGGTCGTCCTCCGCCCTGGCCGGCGGCCACCCCCAAAGGATGGACCGCGCTTCGAGGTGCCCTCGATCAACAGCGAAGCAGCCGCCCCCACGACCCCTGGGCCGCCGGCCTTCGAGTCACGATGCGTGACCCCACGAGCGGGCGCGTCGTCGACGGTCGCGGAGCGATCGCCGTGGCGCCGGGCCGCGCCGTGCGCATGGTGCTCATCGGTGCGGCCGGAGCCACGATGCTCGACGCGTGGGTCACCTCCACGCGATGGCGCGTGGCCATCCCTCCGCTCGACCTCGTTCGCCGGGGCGGGGTCGAAGACCCGCGAGACATGCCCGTTGGCTTCTTGCGGTGGTGGTTCTTGACGCCACTCACGGGGACGCTGATCGCGGCGGCCATCGTGGACAGCGGGGCGCTCTGGGTGCTTCGCGAAGGCGACGCGGTGGTCGAGCTGCGCGAGCTTCCGTGCGGACGTGGCTGCCTGCAGGCCACGCGCCGCGCGTTCGGGCGCACCGAGACGGTCGAAGAGTGCCATGAGTCGCCCACCCCGACGGCGGGCGACTCGGCTCGCTATGTCGACGAAATCAGCGGCCTGAAGGTCGAACTCCGCCTCGAGTCGATCGCGGAATCCCCTCCGAAGGGAGAGGCGTTCGACGACCCCGATGCCGACGGCGCCTCGGGAGCCGGTGCCGGGAAGACCGGAACATGAGCGCGATCGAGATCGTCGCGTTCGGTGCCGTGTCCGCGCTCGGCGAGGGAAGGGCGGCCGCGACGGCAGGCCACATCGGCGACGTGGCGCGCGTCGCGATCACGCGCGACGACCGGCTCGCCAAGGCGGGTCTGGCACGGCCTTTCGCGGCGCGTGCGACGGTCATCGGCGGCGATTCCGACCGCGCCACGTCGTTGCTCGCCCGGGCTCTGGCGTCCTGCGCGCGGGATCTCGACCGCTCACGGCCCGGCTGGACAGACGAGCGCGTCGGCGTGATTCTCGGAACGTCGAGTGGGGGCATGAGCGCGGCAGAGCACGCGTTCGCGGCCATGGCCCGCGGCGAACGCGTGGCCGACGTGGAAGCACCGACGTATTTCGGCCCGCTCGCACGGGCCGTTCGAGGCCTCGGTCGTCCGGTTGACCCCTGCGTCCTCGTTCTCGGGGCCTGCGCGTCGGCCACCCTGGCGATCGGTCTCGGCGTGCGGTGGCTCGAACGGGGCACGTGTGACCTCGTGCTGGCGGGTGGCATCGACGAGGTGACCGTGTTCGTCGCGGCGGGGTTCGAATCGCTGCGGGCCGTGACGGCGACGCCCCCTCCGAGGCCTTTCCGTCTGGGACGCGACGGCATGGCTCTGGGCGAAGGGGCCGGCGTGGTCGCTCTCGCGCGGCCCGATGCGACCTCGGGGCGGCGCACGACGCGGTCGATCGCGACCCCCACGACGGTCGGTGGGTTCGCGGCGGCTTCGGATGCCGTCCACCTGACTGCACCCGATCGCGACGGCGGAGGGCTAGCGCGCGCGATCTCCGCCGCGCTGGACGAAGCGGGCGGCCCCGCCATCGACATCGTCAGCGCCCATGCGACGGCGACGCCGTTCAACGACGCGGCCGAGTCGCGTGCGCTGGCTCGCGCGCTGGGCACCGAGCGCGCGCGTACGGCCGTGGTTCACCCCTTCAAGGCCCAGATCGGCCACACTCTCGGCGCGGCAGGCGTGCTCGAACTGCTGGCGGCGGTCGACGCGCTCGAGCGCGGGGTCTTGCCCGCGTCGGCCGGCGACGGACCGCCGGACCCTGATGCGCCCGCGCTCTTGCTCGATCGTGCGCTCGCTGGCGCGCCCCGGACGGCGCTCAAGGTGTCGTCCGCCTTCGGGGGAGCCAACGCGGCTCTTGTCGTGAGCGTCGGGCCGCGCCGCGCATCGTCCGGCGCGACGCGTCCTCGGCGAAACGCGTTCGTGCACGAAGCGGTGGCCGTCGACGCCGAGATCGCCATCGACGAACTCGCTGCTTGCACGCGGACTCCCGTCGACCGCCTCGTTCGCGCGGACTCGCTCGTTCGGCTCGCGCTCGCCGCGGTCTTCCGGCTCGAGGCGGCCTGCGGGCCTCTGGCCGGCGCGGGCGTAGTTGTCGGGTCCGCCCTCGCGACGCTCGAGACGAACGCGCTCTTCGCGGCACGCATTCGAGAGCGCGGGAGCCTCGCGGCCGAGCCTCGACGCTTCCCGTACACTTCTCCGAATGCCGTCGCCGGCCAGTGCTCGATGGCCTTTGGACTGACGGGGCCGAGCTTCAGCGTCGGCGGTGGGATGCACGCCGCGCTCGAAGCGCTCGCCGTGGGGGCCGTCCTCGTCGAAGGGGGAGACGCGGATCGCATCGTCGTGGTCGCAGTCGACGACATCGGACCGGCCGCGACGGCTCTCGGAGGCGCCCCCCTCCGCTCGGGCGCCGTCGCCGTTCTGGTCAGCGGCGCATCGCGGGGGGCCCGGGCTCGGGTCGGCGCGATCGAGCTCCGACGCGGAGACGCGGCTGATGGCCCCTTGTCGGCGGGCCATTTCGCGCTCCGCCCTCTTCTCGCATCCGCGCTCCCACGGGTCTTGATCGGGGCTTCACCACCGGATGCGTTCGCCCGGGTGGCGCTGGATCCGCTTTGACACTTCGACAGGCTCGGGGTTCAAGCCTCCGACCTCGCTGACAAGCTGACAAATCGGCCTGTCCGTGGAGGGTCCGCCGCCCTCGCTTTGCGCTCGGCAAACCAGCGAAAATTAGCGAATATCGCCGGCCCTCGAATGCGGCCCGCAAGTTGCTCCGATGTCGCAAAGGCCTCCCGCTCATCATGACCCGCACTTGCCTCCCACTCGCTCGTCGTCTCGGTTCGCTCACGCCGCTCACGGCGGTCACGCTTGCCGCGTTGGTCGCGCTGGTTGCCCTCACCTCGGCTTGCGCCAAGACGTACATTCCCAACACCGACGTGGAAGACACCGGCGCGAACCGCAGCGTCATCGAGTTCTGCGAGACCTACCGGCACGCGCTCGAGGACAAGAACGTCGGCCAGCTCGTGAAGCTGATGAGCCCCGGCTACTTCGAAGACGGCGGGAACACCAAGCCCGAAGACGACGCCGACTACGACGCCATTCGCGGCTTTCTCACCGGCGACTTCTTGAAGACCACGGGGATCCGTTACGAGATCCGCTACCGGCGCATCACGTTCACCGAAAAGAATCACGTCTACATCGACTACACCTACGCGGCGGCGTGGAAGCTCCCCGGGGCGAAGACCGACGAGTGGCACCACTCCGTGGCCGACAATCGCCTCGACCTCGTCCGCGATGCCGACTCGTTCAAGATCGTCGCGGGGATGTGACCGTCGCCGGCGCTGACCGGAACTGACGCGTCATGTTCACGCTGGCGCACGTCTCCGACCTGCACGTCTCGGCGTTCGGCGACACTCTTCACGACCGCGGGCGGATGGTCCGGCGCAGTGCGCGCATCGCCGACGCCAGCGAGCTTCGCTTCGCGACGTGCTGGGAAGAGGCGTCGTGGCGAGTCTTGCGCGCACGGCACAAGAAGAAAGAGGTCATCCTCGTCGATCCCGAGGGGTACTCGCACCGCATTCCAAGCGTGCGAGAGAGCGGCGGGCTCCTCGACCCCGTCGAGCGAGCGGCTGCGAAGGCCTGTCGCCTCGAAGCCCGGCGCGCTCCCACGCTCGCCAGCGGACCCCCGAGCGAGGGCGCGCTCGCGGCGATGCTCGAGACGACCCCCCACAACGCGAACCTCCGCTGCTTGCGGGCCGCGCGCGTGGTCGCGGAACACGGAGTGGACGCGGTCGTCATGACGGGCGATTGCACCGACGACGGAGACGGGTGGGACCTGGTCGAAGGTGCATTTCGCGCATGGCACCAGCGCGGACGGCTCCTCGTCATCCCGGGCAACCACGACCTCTATCGTTTTCCCATTGCGAGCAGCGCCCGCCCTCGGCCGACGGAGGCGAGCAAGCTCGCCCGATGGCACGCGTTCGCCGCGAGCGCGGGTCTCGAACTCGAGCCCTGCGGGGCGTGGGCGCGCGTCTTCGCCGACGCCGGGGTGGTCATCGCCGGACTCAACTCGTGCGCGCGGCGCCAGCGAGCGTTCTTCCGGCAGAACGGCGCCATCGGCCCAGCCCAGCTCGCGTGGCTTCGAGCGCTTGCCGCGACGCCGCCCTGGAAGGATGCCCGCCATCGCATCGTCCTATTTCACCATCACGTCGTGCCGCTCCCCCATGGGGTCGGCAAGCGAGCGCCGACCGAGATCGGCATGCGGCTCGACGATGCGCGCGAGTTCACCGAGACGCTCGCCGATGTCGGCGCGACCCTCGTCATGCACGGCCACCGGCACATCAGCGAGCGCCGGTCGCCTGCCGGCCATGATTTCGAGCTCCTCGCCGCGCCCTCGCTCACCCTGGGCTGCAAGAGCGGCGATGCTCCGTCGTTCTGGAAGGTCGAGCTCGACACGCGGGTCCACGTCGACCGCATCCGGATTCCCGTCGAGGCGGTCGAACAGGAGAACGACCCCGGAACCGACCCCCCTCCAGAGTGACCGCTCCAGGAAAAAAACGACGGCGTTGCGTCGTCGCGATCAGAAAAGCGAGGGTGGCCGGTCACCAGATCATGGAGGCCCCCACCGATGCTCGCCGACCGCTCTTCCACGTGGCCGTCCCTTCGCGCCATTCGAGGCCTGTTCGTTCCCGTCCGCCGCTGGAGCGCTGGAGACGTCGCCCTTTCGCCCGCCGACCGCTACCAGCGCGAGACCGAGCTCGAGGAGGCCATCCGGACGCTGCCGTCGGAGCTGCGCACCGTGTTCGAGCTCTCGTACTGGCACGACCTGAGGCATGTCGAAATTGCCGAGGCTCTGGGCGTCCCTCTCGATACGGTGGCGTCGCGCTTTTCCAGGGCCAAGGAAAGGCTCCGTCACGTGCTCATCGTCGACGAACCGGGCTGACGGCCTCCCGGCCTGGCCTGAGGGCCCGCTCGCTACTCGGAGCCCGAGTCTCCAGCATTCCCGGCATCGACCATCGAAGTGTCGGCGGACGCATCGGCAGCGGCGGTTCCCGAGGGAGCTAGCCAGCCGCAGGCCACGGTGTCCGACTGCGGCGAAGTGACGACGCCGCAGTCGTCCTTGTCGAGCGTGTCGGTCTGGATCGCCGCTACGCAGGCGCTGACGGCCGTCGGGCCGGGATCCCCGGCCACGAGCCCGTGCAGGCACGCGTCGTCGTAGTAGCGGATGCAGGCGTCCACGTCGCTTCCGCTCGTGAAGTTCGGGATCGTCAGCTTGATGCCGCACGAGGGGGCCCGACGGCAGCGGGCCTCTTCGATCTGGCGGCACCCGTCGACGTCGACCGCGCTCGTTCCGCACGCCATCACTCCGGCAAGCCCCGCAAGCAGCAGCAGCGCGAGAGCGGATCCGCGGCGGAGACCCATGACCATGACCGCCACCGTGGTTACTACGTGCAGCGGCCCCGACCAACTTTGCCGCTCGTTCGTTCTCCTTTCGGCGTCGGTTCGCAGCGTTCGGCCGTCAGGCTGGCTAAGCTCCCGGTGTGGTCCCCGCGATGGTCCTCGCGGCGGGGCTCGGCTCGCGCCTTCGCCCGCTGACAACGTCGACGCCGAAGCCGCTCGTCCCCGTTGGCGATCGGGCCGCGCTGGCGCACGTGCTCGAGCGCCTCGCGCGCGCCGGCGTGACACGCGTCGTCGTGAACGCCCACCATGAGGCGGGCGCGATGGCGGCGTTCCTCGCTGCACGAGCCTGGCGCGAGAGGCCGAGGCTGTCCCCCGAAGTCGAGCTCCTGGGCACAGCGGGGGGCCTCGGTCGGGCCGCGCCGCTGCTCGGCGGGGGGCCGGTGCTCGTCTGGAACGCCGACATTCTCGTCGACCTCGATGTGAACGCGCTCCTCGGGGCTCACGCGGACCGGCCCGCGCGTGAAGCGACCCTCGTCGTGCAGGTCCGCAATGCAGGGGAGGGAACCGTAGGACTCGACAGCAGCGGGAGGGTCGTTCGCCTCCGGCGAGAGCGCTTCGCGGCCGAGGCGGACGAGGAGAGTGGCGCCGAGTTCGTCGGCGTACACGTCATCGGAGAAGGCCTCCGGGCCGATCTGCCGGAGCGCGGTTGCCTCGTGAGTGACGTGTATCTTCCGGCTCTGAGGCGCGGCGCGAGGCTCGAATCTTTCCGCTGGGATGCGCCCTTTTTCGACATCGGGAGCGTCGAGCGCTACCTCGAGGCCAACCTCGCGTGGCTCACCCGGCGCGCACTCGCATCGTGGAAGGGGCCCCGGGCCGCCGTCGCCGACGGGGTGACGCTCGATCGATCGGTGGTCGGCGAGGGGGCCACGGTCGCCGGGCAGGGGTCTCTCGAGCGCTGCGTCGTCTGGCCGGGCGCGGCGGCCGAGGCCCCGCTCGCGGACGCCGTCGTGATCCCCGGCGCCGTGGTGCGGGTCTCGCATGCTAAAGCAAGCGCGCCCCCATGAGCCTTGCCGAAAGGGTTCGAACTGCCATCACGTCCGCCCTCGACTCGATGACCCGCAGCGGCGAGCTTGCCGCCGGCGCGATCGAAGGGAGCACCTGGGTGCTCGAGCGGCCCAAGCGTCCCGAGCACGGAGACCTCGCGACCAACGTCGCGATGGCGCTGGCGAAGCGAGCCGGCCAACCTCCGCGGGCCATCGCCGAGAAGCTCGTGCGCGCCCTTGCCGGGAGCGACGTCGTGGCGACGGCTGAAGTGGCGGGTCCCGGGTTCGTGAACTTGCGGCTGCATCCGCGGGCCTTTCAAGACGAGATCCACGAAATCTTGCGGGCAGGCGGTGGCTGGGGGCGCGCCGCGGCCGCCACGGGCGAGCGGGTCGATCTCGAGTTCGTGAGCGCCAACCCGACGGGCCCGGTCACGGTGGCCAGCGGACGCAACGCGGGCCTTGGAGACGCGGTCGGCCGCCTGCTCGAGGCGCGCGGTCATCGCGTGACGCGCGAGTACTACATCAACGACCGGGGGAATCAGGTCCGGAAATTCGCGGAGAGCGTTCGTGCTGTGTCGAGGGGCGGCGAGGCTCCGGACGACGGCTACAAGGGCGCGTACGTCACCGAGCTCGCCGAGTGGCTGCGAGGCGTCGCGCCGGCTCTTCTCGAGGCGGACGACGTCGACAGCCTCGATGCGCTCGGTCGTGCGTGCGTCACCTGGATGCTCCGCGGGGTTCCGGGCTCGCGCACACTGCCGGGCATTCGTCCGAGCCTCGCCGACCTCCGCGTGCACTTCGACGTGTGGTTCAGCGAAGAGTCCCTCTATCGATGGGGCGCCGTCCCCGCCGTCATGCGGCAACTCGAGCAAGGCGGACATCTGCTCAAGAAAGACGGCGCCCTCTTCTTTCAGGCCCCCGAAGGATCGGTCGAAGACAAGGACCGCGTCGTGCAGAAGAGCGACGGCACCTGGGCGTATTTCGCGTCCGACGTCGCGTACTTTGCCGACAAGATCTCACGCGGATACGACCGCCTCATCGCCGTGCTCGGCGCCGATCACCACGGATACGTCGCGCGAGTACGAAACGCGCTGTCCGCGCTGGGCCTCCCTCCGGATCGGTTCGAGGCGCTCTTGTATCAGCTCGTCTTCATCACGAAGGGGGGCGAGGCGGTCAAGAGCAGCAAGCGCGCGGGAAACTTCGTCACCATCGACGAGGTCATGGACGAGATCGACGAAGCCGCCGGCCGAAAGGGTGCAGGCGCCGACGCGCTCCGCTTCTTCTTTCTCTCTCGAAGTGCGAACTCGAACGTCGAGTTCGACATCGAGCTCGCGAAGAAAAAGTCGCTCGACAACCCGGTCTTCTACGTCCAGTACGGCTACGCGCGTCTCTGCTCGATCCAGCGGCGGGCTCGCACGATCGGCCTCGTCACGCCCGCCAGCGATCGCCTCGCCACGGCGGACCTCGCGAGCCTCGTCCACCCCGACGAGCTCGCGATCGCCCACAAGCTTGCCGATTTTCCCGATGTGGTCGCCGAAGCCAGCAAGAGCCGCGAGCCGCACCGGATTGTCTTTTACGTGCAAGAGCTTGCCCGCGACTTTCAAAGTTACTTCACGCGCCTGAAGGCGGCGAGCGACCCCATCTTGCCGCCCGACAGCGTGCGCGCCAGGCCGGGGTGGGAGGGATCCTGGGATCTCACCAAGACGCGCGCCCGGCTCGCGTGGATCGAGGCCATCCGCGTGACCTACGCGCAAGCCTTCGAGCTCGTGGGTATCAGCGGACCCGAGCGCATGGATCGCCCGGTGGAAGAGCCCGACGACGCCCCCGTCGACGTGTGAGCCTTCGGGAGGCGCACGCATCCCGAGCCCGAACGCCGCGCCCGACAAAGTTGGCAGTGGGCGCGGCGGCGCGATACGCCATGGTCGAAGCGCGCATGACCGATCCCGGCGGCATCCGAAACCTCGAGAACCTCCTGGAGGACGACGACGACCGGCGAATATCGCCCGGCGTGACGCTCACCCTCGTTGCGCTCGGGGGAGCGTGCATCGTGTTTGCGGCGTTCGCCCTGGGGGGTCGTTCGAGCCCGCCCCAGGCGAGCAAGAGCGACCCGCTCGGCGATCTCGTCCTCCGCCGGAGCGCCCTGCCAGCGTCGAGCGCCCGTACGCCCGCAGACCTCGTTCCCAAGGACGTCACGTTCCCTCAGATGTTGAGCGATGACGATCGCCCGTCGACCGCGCTCGCTGCCGTGCATGCCGGGGGTTCGACGGCGGCGATGCCGACCGTCGCTCTCCCGCCCGCGCCGACCGAGCCGCCTCCGGCGACGGACCGGCTTCCCGTCGTTCCGCTCCCTGCGCAGGCGGTGCTCGAGGCGACGCCGATCGTGACGCGCCCGCGCGACGCGCTCACCCGGGCGGCGAGCGACATCGGGCAGATCAACGGTGCGACCACGTCGAGCGACACCTCGCCCGCGGGGCACGAAGGCGGCTATCAGCTCCAGGT
>OCTA010006151.1_pt1 | contig 10288 bp, 7 predicted proteins | sample 1538991 | NCBI WGS metagenome assembly OCTA01 (sample SAMEA3539302, study PRJEB22396) | soil metagenome | biome: tundra; feature: field; material: soil | place: USA | collected 2010-05 | depth 0.15 m | reverse complement strand
CACCATTCCCCAGCGGTTTGGCGGCGGCGGCATCCGCACGGCAAATTTTGTGGGACATCCCGCACGCAACGAGCCGGTGCGCGGCGTGATCCAGGGCGAAGATCTGGTGCAATACGATTTCACGCCACAGCAATACGCGGCGCTGACGAAGCTGACGGCGGCGTTGTGCAAAATCTTTCCGAACTTGAAATGCCGTTATCCGGTGGACGCGGAGGGGAAACTCATTCCGCAAAAACTGCCGGATGGCGAACTGAAAAATTATTCGGGCGTGCTCGGGCATTATCATATCCAGACGAACAAAAACGATCCCGGCCCGGCATTCGACTGGGAGCGGGTCATTGGCGGCGCAAAAAAAATTCTGGCGGCGGATTCCGCGCCGCTGCTTTCGCCCCGCGCGGCGGATAACTCGAAAGCGAACTGAAACGCCGCCGCCCAATAATTTCCAGATGGCAACAACGCAAAATCAAGCCAGTGCGGTGGGCCGCCTCGCCGTTTGCAGCTGGTCGCTGCAGGCCGCGAATCCGCACGCGCTGCTGGAAAAATTGTCGGCCACGGAAATCCCTCGCGTCCAGCTGGCGCTCGACCCGTTGCGCGAATCGCCGGAAATCTGGGGCGAGACCGGAACGTGGTTTCGGCAAAAGCGGCTGGAGATAGTTTCCGGCATGTTCGGCTGCGTGGGCGAGGATTATGCGACGCTGGAAACCATCCGGGCGACCGGCGGCATCGCGCCGGATTCAACGTGGGAACAAAATCTAAGGGCCATCCGGGCGAGCGCGGAAATTGCCGCGCAGCTCGGCCTGCCGCTCGTGACGTTCCATGCCGGATTTCTGCCGCCCGAAAAATCCGATCCGGCATTTCCAAAAATGCTGGCGCGGGTGCGCGCCGTGGCGGATATATTTGCCGTGAAAGACATCGCGCTTGGACTGGAGACCGGCCAGGAAACCGCCCCGGCGCTCGCGGAATTCTTGACGGAGCTGGACCGCCCGGACGTCGGGGTGAATTTTGACCCCGCGAACCTGATTCTTTACGACAAGGGAAATCCGGTGGAGGCATTGCGCTTTCTGTCCCCGTGGCTGCGGCAGGTTCACATCAAGGACGCAACGCGCACCAAAATTCCCGGCACCTGGGGAACGGAGGTTGCTGCCGGCTCCGGCGAGGTGGACTGGGCCGCCTTTTTTGCGTCGTTGCGCGACATCAATTTCACCGGCAACCTCGTCATCGAGCGCGAGGCCGGCGATCAGCGCGTGGCGGACATTGTCCTGGCGCGCAAACTGGTTTCGCGGCAACTGCAAAATTAAATTGACCATGCTTTCAAAAAAATCCCGCCGGGTAAACGTGGCCGTCGCCGGCCTTGGTTTCATGGGGGTGACGCATTTACGGTCTTATTTGAGAAATCCGCAGGCGCGCGTCGTCGGGGTGTGCGATGCCGTGCGCCTGCCGGAAAAGGGAGTGCTCCGCGGCGTGGCCGGCAACATCAAAAAGTCGGGCGACATCCGGCTCGGCGCGTCGGTGAAAGTTTACCGCCAGTTCGACGAACTGCTGGCCGACCGCGATGTGGAACTTGTGGATATCTGCACGCCCACCGCGCTGCATCCGGCGCAAGTCATCGCGGCGCTGCAGGCCGGCAAACACGTTCTCTGCGAAAAACCGCTGGCGCAGACCTCGGCCGGCGCGCGGAAGGTTTTGAAAGTGGCTGCCGCTTCAAAAACATTTCTGATGCCCGCGATGTGCATGCGATTCTGGCCGGGCTGGAGCTGGCTGAAAAAAGCTGTCGCCGAAAAAACTTACGGCGCGGTTCGCGCGGCGAGTTTCCGGCGGCGGTCGGGAATGCCCGCCTGGGGCAGGGCGGGTGTCCCTGCGGGCGGTGCCTTGTTTGATCTGCACATCCACGACACGGATTTCGTGAATTTTCTTTTTGGCCGGCCCAATAGTGTTTTTTCCACCGGGGTGACGGGCAAAGGCGGCGAGGTCAACCATGTCGTCACGCAATATCATTTTCCCGGCGGCCCGGCGGTTTGCGCCGAGGGAAGCTGGCTGCTGGCGTCCGGCTTCAACATGGGCTTTACAGTTCTTTGCGACCGCGCCACATTGGATTTCGATCTGGCGCGCGGCGGTGGCGCGCTGCGCGTGGACGAGGCCGGAAAAAAATCGCGGGCGATCAAACTCGAAAGCGGCGATGGCTACGATGCGGAGGTCCGCCATCTGGTTGGCTGTGTTGCGCGCGGGGAACGGCCGGAAATCGTGACGGCGCGCGACGCGGTGACGGCGCTGGAAATCTGCGAGGCCGAGGAAACTTCCGTGCGGACGGGCCGGCTGGTCAAAATCCAACCCTGAAAACAAAAACGAACATGAGCATTCGATCCAAACTCTTTGTCATGATGGTGCTGGAGTTTTTCATCTGGGGCGCGTGGCTGCCGCTGATTTTCGGCTACCTGCCCGGCCTCGGATTTTCGCCGGCGGAGCAGTCGTGGATCCTCAACGCATTTCCCCTCGCGGCCATCGTGGGCATGTTTTTCAGCAACCAGTTTTGCGACCGTAATTTTGCGGCGGAAAAATTTCTCGGGTTCAGCCATCTCGTCGGCGGGCTGGCGATGCTGGGGCTGGCGTTCGCAAAAACGTTCTGGCCATTCTTCGGGCTGATGCTGGTGCATTGCCTGCTGTATGTGCCGACCATTTCCATCGTCAACTCCATCGCGTTCGCGAACATGAAGGATTCGCGGAAGGAGTTCGGTCTGGTGCGCATGGGCGGGACGATCGGCTGGATCCTCGCCGCGTGGCCGTTCACGTTCATTCTGGTGGACTGGGACAAAGTTCACGCGGCACACGCGCCGGGGCTGGTGGCCTGGCTCGGCACCGTGCTGGGCTCCGGCCTGACCGGCGAAAAATTGAAGGCGGCGACCGCGTGGACTTTTGCGGTGGCGGCCATCGCCTCCCTGGTGCTGGCGGCGTTCAGCTTGGTGCTGCCACCCACGCCGCCGAAAAAATCCGGCGCGGAAAAGCTGGCGTGGCTGGAGGCGTTGAAGCTGCTGAAGCATCCATTCGTGCTGGTGTTGTGGCTGGTGACGCTGGTGGATTCGTTCGTGCATAATTGTTATTTCAACTGGACGGGAAGTTTTCTCGGTGCCGACCCGGCGGCCGGTGGCGTGGGCATTCCCGGAAACTGGATCATGCCGGTGATGAGCATTGGCCAGATCGCGGAAATTTTGACGATGTTCATCCTTGGCGCCACGCTCAAGCGGCTGGGTTGGCGCGCGACGCTGATCACGGGCATCCTCGGCCACGCAGCGCGGTTCGCGACCTATGCGTTTTTCCCCGATCATCCGGGACTCATCATCGCGGTGCAGATCCTGCACGGCGTCTGCTACGCGTTTTTCTTCGCGACCGTCTATATTTTTGTGGACGCTTATTTCCCGAAGGACGCGCGGGCCAGTGCGCAGGGCTTGTTCAACGTGATGATTCTTGGCGGCGGCGCGCTGCTGGCAAATTCGCTTTGTCCTTATCTCGGCCAGAAAGTGTTCACGCACGACGGCGTGACGAATTTCCACGGCCTGTTTCTGGTGCCGATGTTCTGCGCGCTGGCGGCGGTGGCGGTGCTGGCGCTGTTTTTCCATCCGCCGAAAACTGCCGCGCCGCCGGACGCGGGGCATTGATTTGTTTTGCCGGATCGCGAACCTCGACCACCACGCAATGACTCCTCTGGCGGCGAGCCGGGGCAGGGTGGGGATCAACTGCTGTGCGGCGGATTCACGGTCGAGTCAGAGATGGACGCCGCGCCAGGTTTGATTTTGGCTTTCCCAATCTTGCCGCGCCAGAGGCCGGGCATCGGCTGATGGCGACCGTTCCGCGCCGCTGCTGAGTAAAATCAAACCCGCGATTACGGCGGTGCGAATGGGTGCCACCGCGGGATTTTTTCGGAAGTATTTCTTATGCGATTCCGCTTTCCACGATAAAATAACCCTGACGTCATGCCAGCGCAGATTTTGGATGCAGTCACGACTTTTAGGAAACCCCCAATACGGGGGGATTACCCGCCGCCGCACTTCAAGTAACTTTAAGCCGCAACAATAATGGACGTCATCATTCAATCGAACGCAGAACTGGCGGCGCGGACGGCAGCCGATCTGATCGCGCGGGCGTTGTCCGCCAAGCCGGATTTGGGGCTCGGCCTGGCGACGGGCTGCACGATGGAGTCCGTTTATGACCAGTTGGTGCGGAAACACCTGGAGGCCGGGCTGGATTTTTCGCGTTGCCGCACGTTCAACCTCGATGAATATGTCGGGCTGGCCGCGGACGATCCTTGTTCGTATCACTATTTCATGCGGGAGCGTTTTTTTGACGCCGTGAACATTAACCTGGGCAACACTTATTTGCCCGACGGCACGGCGGAGGATTTGGCGGCCGAGTGCATGAACTATGAAAAGCTCGTCGCGCTAAACGGCGGCATTGATTTGCAGTTGTTGGGCATCGGTCTCAACGGCCATCTCGGCTTCAACGAACCGCTGTCGGCGTTCCGGTCGCGGACGCGGGTCGTGACCCTTTCGCGGGTGACCCGGGCGCAAAATGCGCCATTGTTTCCAAAACCGAGGCAGGTGCCGCGTCGCGCCATCACCATGGGTGTGGGGACCATTTTGGAGGCCCGCTGCTGTGTGCTGCTGGCGACCGGGCTGGAAAAGGCTGAGATTGTGGCGCGAGCCATCGAAGGCCCGCTGACGGCAATGGTGACCGCCACGGCTTTGCAACTGCACCCGGCCTGCACCGTTGTCCTGGACGAGGAGGCCGCGGGCAACCTCCGGGAGAACGACCACTATCAGCGGATTCTTCCGGCGCCGAACGGGCCGGCCAAGATCCCGCCGGCCATTCTGGCGGAAAATGAAAACGGCGGCCGTTCCTTGCCGGCGACATCCAAAAAAACTTTCCTTGCCGGTAAATCCTGAACCGGACCGGGGCGGCGCGCGTCACGACTTATGCCACGACCATTGACAGGCACGGGCAAATGGAGTTCCTTAAAGCCGATGTCCAAGCAGCGTCCAAGCAAGGCCGCGCACGAAACCAAACCGGTCGGACGGGTCGACGTCCAGAACTTCTGGTCGAAGCGGCTGTTCAAAAACACATACACCCGCGGTGGTCAGCGTGTGAAATTGGCGGGCTGGTCCATAAAAATTCAACATTTGGGCCGCCGCCACACCTTTTCGCTGGCCACGCTGGACAAGACGGCGGCGGCCATCGAAGCCAAGGCCATTTATGACACCATTGTGACCGAAGGCTGGGATGTCGCGTTTGACCACGAGAAGAACCAGACCGGGTTTCCCCGGACCGACGCGTGTTTCTGGCGGCAGCAGCTGCTCCTGCGCCGCTACCGCTTTCCCGCTTCGGGCGAACCGGAAAAATCTTTTACCGCGCGGATCGGGCATGCCGGCAGCGCCTATTTTTTCCCGCTCGGCACGGCCGATCTGGACGAAGCCGCGAAGATGGCCTGCCGGATTTATTGCACCGTCGTCCGGCAGGGTTGGGAAGCGGCCGGCAAACTGTTTCCGCGCGAACTCATCGTGGCCTTTGAATGGTCCGCCAATCCCATCATGTGGACTTACACTACGGTGCATACGGTGGTGGGGCGCATCGCCCACGTTGAAACGCTGCCCGCGCCGGCGCGGACGGATTTGCAACGCGTGTTGATCGTCGAGACCGACGCCGGCCTGCGCCGCGCCCTGATCTGGTGCATCAACCATCAGCCGGGTTTTTCCGCCGTTCCCTGCGCTTCGCCGGAAACATTTGCCTCGGCGTCTGCCGCATTCAAACCAAGACTGGTTTTGTTGAATCGCAGCCTGGCCGAGCGCATGGGCATTGAATTTTCCGGCGGGCTGGCACCGCTTCCGTCCGGCGCGCTGGCGCTGGCTTATTCCGTCTCCGTGGATGGCGACCATATGTTTGTCGCCACACCCGGCGGCGCGGAGGGTTACATGCTCAAGCGGATCCATCCCGCCCATGTCCTCGACCCGATGCTGACGGCGGGAACAGTTCCCGGCACCGCGGCCGAAGACCATCTCACACCCGTCAAACTTTTTTTCAAGAGCCTGTTGCGCCCACGTTCCGGGCAGCATACCGACGCCCTGGCCAAACTCACGCCGCGTGAAAATGAAGTACTGCTGCTATTGAGCAAGGGCGGCGTGGACAAGGAAATCGCCACGGCCATGGGCATCAGCGTGTGGACCGTGCATGGCCATATCAAAAAAATATTTGAGCGCCTCGGCGTGCGGACGCGGACCGAGGCCGTGGTTCGTTATTTGGAAAAATAATTGGGCGATGGCACCTGCCCGCGATGCGCCGGGACTGAACAACAAAAAATAACATGAAAAATTCCAGGAATATCCACCGGCGAAAGTTTTTGCAGTTGTCCGCGCTTGGCGTTGCGGGCGCGTCGCTGGGATTGGCAGGCTGCGCGACTGGGAAAAAGTGCGGCGGCTCCGCGAAAAATAAAATTCCCGTTGGCGTCCAGCTTTATTCGGTGCGCGAAAATTGCAAGACCGATTTTGCCGGCACGATTACCGCCATTGCGCAGATGGGTTATGCCGGGGTCGAGTTCGCCGGTTACTGGGAACGTTCGGCGAAGGAAATCCGCAAGCTGCTGGACGACGACGGCATCGTGGCCTGCGGCTCGCATACACCGCATGAAATGGTGCAGCCGGACAAACTCCAGGCGACGATTGAATTCAACCAGATCATCGGCAACCATTATATCATCGTGCCGAACATGAATGGCCCGACGCGGCAGTTCTGGCTGGATCGGGCGAAGGAATTCAACGGCGTCGCCGCCCAGCTTCAGCCGCTCGGGCTTTCCATCGGCTACCATTCGCACTTGCACGACTTCAAGCCGGTGGATGGCGAAATGCCGTGGAACATTTTTGGTGAAAATACCAGTTCGGAAGTCATTCTCCAGCTCGACACCAGCAATTGTTGTGACGGCGGGGCGGATCCACTGACCGAATTGAAAAAATTCCCCGGCCGCACGCGCAGCATGCACATCAAACCCAACGGCGGCGGGCCGGAGGCGGTCATCGGCGAGGACAAAATCAATTGGACCGCTGTTTTCGAATGGTGCGAAACCCGCGGCGGCACGCAATGGTATGTCTGCGAGCACGAAACGAGTAAAGACCCGATGGGCACGATGCGCCGGACCTACACCGCGCTGAAAAACTTCGGCCTGGTTTGAAAGGCTTCCGCCGCGGTTCTCGAAAACGTGAAAAATTCCGGCACCACCTCCGCCAATCCGCACTTGCGCTGGATGCGTTGCGGGGACTGGTGATTCTGGCAATGCGGCTGTCAGGGCAGATGCCATTCAACCCGGCTGGAGGAATTTATCTCAACGGCAGTTCGCTGGCCTAGGCGGCAGTCATCCGGTTGGATCCGAATTTTTCCCCGGGAGGCATATTTACGATTGTGGCGTACCATGCTTCACGGCAGACTCGTTGCATCCAATCGGTCAAATTGAATGGGCAGCCCATGAATCGCGTCTGGATCACTCACGGGGAAATCGCGCAGGGCGGCACGTTGGAATTTGAGATGGGCATTCAACCAAATACATCGTGGGGAACTGAAAAATAACATGCAAACCGGCGAATCCATTCAAAGCCCGTCAACCGGCACCGACAGCGGCCAAACCTATCGCGGGCCGTTTTCCATCATGACCGTGCTTTTTTTCATGTGGGGGTTCATGACGGTGTTCAACGACATCCTGATCCCGCGGTTCAAGGAGGCGTTCACGCTGGATTTTTATCATGCGATGTTCGTCCAGCTGGCCTTCTTCGGCGCCTACTTCATCGGGTCCCTGGCCTATTTCATCATTTCCGCCAGCACGGGCGATCCCATCGCCAGGATGGGTTACAAAAATGGCGTGGTCATCGGGCTCTTAATATCTGCAACGGGCAGTGCATTATTTTGGCCGGCGGCGACGATGATTTCGTATCCATTGTTTCTGGCCGGGCTGTTTATCGTCGGCCTCGGCTTTGCCATGTTGCAAATCGCCGCCAATCCGTATGTGACGATTCTGGGGCCGGAACGCACCGCCGCCGGCCGGCTGAATCTGGCGCAGGCTTTCAATTCGGTCGGCACCACCATCGGGCCGTTGATTGGCGGGTATCTCATTTTTCAATACTTTGCCAAAACCGGCGCGCACGGCGTGGATTCCGTCAAGGTGCCTTACCTGGCGTTCTGCATCGTCTTCGTGATTCTGGCGGTGATATTTTTCTGCATCCGCCTGCCCCATGTCGGCGAAGGCAAGGTTGAAGCCGGCATCGGCGCGTTGAAATATCCGCACGTCCTGCTCGGGGTGCTGGCGATCTTCATGTATGTCGGCGGGGAAGTGGCCATCGGCAGTTCCATCATCAATTTTCTTGGCCAGTCCAATGTGGCGGGACTGACGGCCCTGGAAGCCAGCAAATACGTTTCGCTGTTCTGGGGCGGCATGTTGATTGGCCGGTTCATGGCGGCGGTGGAATTGAGCGAAATGAAAATGATCAACAAGCAGTTGTTTCTCCTGGGCATCCCCATCCTCGGCTTTTTGTTGTTCTGGACGTTGCGCAGTTGGAATTCGGATCAGGGTGGCTTTGATTTTGGCGGCGGCTGGGTCATTGTGAAAAATTATCTGCCGTTGCTGGCGTTGTGCTGGGCGTTGTTCCAGTTCGGCCAGGCGCTGGCCAACCGCACGCTCATGATTTTCTCGCTGACCATCGTCGTTTTGCTGGCCATCTCGATTTTTGCCGGCGGCAAACTGGCGATGTGGTGCATCGTGGGCATCGGCCTGTTCACCTCCATCGGGTTCCCGTCCATCTTCTCGCTGGCGCTAGACGGCATCGGCATCTTTAAAAGCCAGGCCTCGTCCCTGCTGGTCATGGCGATCCTGGGCGGCGCACTTTTGCCGCCGCTTCAGGGGAAGATCGCGGACTTTTTCATCAAAGGCGGCAACGAACATGGCCTGCAATACTCGTTCATTGTCCCGCTCATTGCCTATGCCTATGTCGCCTTCTATGGTTGGAAAGGTCACAAAATCGGGCGCCAGCTGGCTCCCCCAGCCAACTAAAAGATTTATGGTAGGTTTCGGATTATGAAAAAAACTATTTTATTGCTTGTGGCCGCCGCAGTTATGTCCGCGACAGTCCGCGCACAGGTGGATTATGTTGATCCCGCGATGGGGGGACAGGGTTTCATGCTGGAACCGACGAAACCGACCGTTTCGTTGCCCAACAGCATGGTGCGTGTTTATCCTGTGCGAAAAGATCAATTGGACGATCAAATAAGTTCATTTCCGCTGACCATCATTTCACATCGTCTGGGCGAGCTATTCTGGCTGATGCCCAGCGACGGTTCGCCCGACACTTGGAGTCATCCGGCGGCTTACGATCAAGAAGTCGAAACGCCATATTATTATTCCACGCGGTTTGACAATTCTCTGATTCAGACTGAATTCACGCCGACCGCGCGTTGCGGTTATTTTCGTTTCACCTTTCCTTCCGGCAAACCCATTGTGCTGCTGGCAAATCGTCAGGGCGGCGATCTTTCAAGCGAAAGTGACAACAGCATTTCCGGGATGGAGACCTTCGCAGGCCAAAGCGAGATGTCTTCGGGCACCATGCACGCCTATGTGTACGGCCAGTTTAACGTGCCGGTGACCATTCAATCCGGCGACCGCGACAGCGGAAAACGGCTGACCATTTCTGCGAAAGACCACCAGACTGTTCTGGAATTCCGTTACGGCATCTCCTTCATCAGTACCGAACAGGCGAAGAGGAATTTGCAGGAGGAAATCCCGGTGTGGAAATTTGACGAGATCGAATCGGCGGCACGGCATCGTTGGAATGAAGTGCTCGGCCAGATTCAAGTCGATGGCGGCACGCTTGAACAGAAGCGCGTTTTTTACACCTCGCTTTACCGTTGCTATGAACGCATGGTCAACATCACCGAAGGCGGTCAATATTACAGCGCTTTTGACCACCAGGTGCATCAGGATTTACGACCGTTCTACGTGGACAACTGGCTCTGGGACACTTATCGCGCACTGGAGCCATTGCAGACTTTGCTGAACCCGGGAACGGAAGCCGACAAGCTTCAATCCTATGTCCGCATGTATGAACAGTCGGGCTGGATGCCCAGTTTCGCCGTTCTTTGGGGCAACCATGAATGTATGACCGGCAATCACGCTGCACCTTGGATGGCCGATGCGTGGGCCAAGGGGGTGACCAATTACGACATCGCGACGGCCTATGCGGGTCTGAAAAAAAATCCCGTCGAAGGCACC
>OCTA010006150.1_pt1 | contig 10289 bp, 8 predicted proteins | sample 1538991 | NCBI WGS metagenome assembly OCTA01 (sample SAMEA3539302, study PRJEB22396) | soil metagenome | biome: tundra; feature: field; material: soil | place: USA | collected 2010-05 | depth 0.15 m | reverse complement strand
AGCAGCAGTGAGCCGCCGTGAAGCGGGAGCCGTTCGACATCCAGCGCCTTGAGCCCGCGCTCGGCGAAGAGGTGCGTCAGCGCCGTGAGCGAAAAATAGCAAAGGTGCTCATGATAGATGGTGTCGAATTCGGCGTGCTCGATCATGTCCCCGAGATAGGGAAACTCGAGCACCGCCACGCCTTCGTCGGCGAGGACTTCTCGGACGCCGTCGACGAAGCCACCCAGGTCGGCGACGTGCGCGAGCACGTTGTTGGCGTGCAGGACGTCGGCCCGACGTCCCTCCGAGACCAGTTTTCTGGCGAGGTCGGCGCCGAAGAACTCGGAGATCGTCGGGATCCCGCGCTCTTCGATGGCGACGCGGGCGACGTTCTGCGCCGGCTCGATTCCCAGTACCGGAACCCCGGCCGCCTTGTAGTACTGCAGCAGATAGCCGTCGTTGCTCGCGACCTCCACGGCCAGCGATGTCGGACCCAGGCGCAGCTCGGCTATCAACCGGCCGACCAGCTCTCGGGCGTGGGAAAGCATCGTCTCCGAGAAGGAGGAGAAATAGAGGTATTCTCGGAACAGCTGCTCCGGCGGGACCGTCTCGGTGATCTGAACCAGCTTGCAGGTGTCGCAGAACACCAGGTCGAGTGGGAATCGAGCTTCGGGCTTTCCCAGATCCTCCTTTCGAAGGAGAGAGTTCGCCAGGGGCGTCTCGCCGAGCGACAGGATCAGCTCGAGGGGTCGGGAACCGCACGATCGACAGCAGATCTCGTCGCGGTTCACGCGCCCGCACCGGTCGTCTGCAGGAATGATCGGTACCACTCGATGGTGCGTCGCAGACCCTCCTCCAGCGCAAATCCAGACTTCCAGCCCAGATCGCGCCGCGCGGCCGCCGCAGAGAGGTACTGGTGCACGATCTCGTGGCTGGCCTCGTTTCGAATATCCGGGCGCAGCTCGGAGCCCATCAACTTCAAGATGAGATCGACCAGGTCGCGCACCGTGATCTGAATTTCGTTCGAAAAGTTGAAAGCGCGCCCCCGCAAGGTCGGATCGCCAGCCAGCTTCTCCGCGAGCATCATGTAAGCGATGGCGCCGTCCTCGACGTAGAAGTAGTCGCGGATGAATGACCCGTCCGATCGGATCACCGGACGATGCCCGCGCAGGATCGAGCGGATGGTCCCGGGCACGATCCGGTTCCAGTTGAGATCGCCGCCGCCGTAGAAATTTCCGCAGCGGGTGATCGCGACCGGTGAGCCGTACGTCGTCGCAAAGGCCTGCGCGATCAGATCGGCGCAGGACTTGCTGACGTCGTAGGGGTGGCGCCCAACCAGGGGCGTCTCTTCGGTGTACGGAAGCTCGTCGTGATCGCCGTAGGCCTTGTCCGACGAGGCCAGGACGATCTGACGCACCAGCGGGCTACGCCGGCAGGCCTCGAGCAGGCACCAGGTGCCGGCGACGTTGGTCTCCAGCGTAGATACGGGATTTCGGTTCGCGATGGTGACAATCGTCTGTGCGGCCAGATGGATGACGGTATCGATCTCGTGCTCGCCCAGCACCCGCTCCAGCAAGGCCTGATCGCGCACGTCGCCGCGTACGACTTTGACCTTCTCCATCAGAGACGAACGGACCACCTCGCTCTGCGGGATCCAGTCACGGACCAGACAGACCACGTCGGCGCGGGCCTCGACCAGCCGCGCAACCAGCCACGAGCCCACCAGGCCCGTTGCCCCGGTTACCAAGGTCGGACGATCGAGCCAGAAGCCACCCGCCGCCGTCATTCCCAGGTCTTCCAGGGAGCTCGTCCCGACGACCAGAGATCGTTGAGCAGATTGAACTCCCGCAAGGTGTCCATCGGCTGCCAAAACCCCGCGTGCTCGTAGGCGACGAGCTGTCGATCGCGCACCAGCGCCCGCATCGGCTCGGCCTCCAAGATGCACTCCGCGTCGGGCGGCAGGTAGTTCCAGAGTCGGCGCGGGTCGAACACGAAGAAGCCACCATTGATGAGGCCACCGGCCGACTGCGGCTTTTCGTTGAACTCAGCCACGGTGCCGGCGGCGACTGAAAGCTCACCGAAACGCCCGGGTGGTCTCACAGCCGTCACCGTGGCGACTTTGCCGTGGGCCCGGTGGAAGGCGACCAGTTGAGTCACATCGATATTGGCGACCCCGTCGCCATAGGTGCACATCACGAGATCGTCGGCCTCGACGTATTTCCGGATCGCGGTGAGCCGGCCACCGGTCATCGTCGCCTCGCCGGTGTCCGCCAGCAGAACCCGCCAGTCCTCGTCGAGCGGCCTGCCCAGGAACTCGGTGGTGCCGTGCGGCCCGAGCGTCACCTGGAGATCCGAGCTCATGGCGCGGTAGTTCAGGAAAAACTCCTTGATCAACCACCCTTTGTATCCCAGGCAGAGGACGAAATCGTTGAACCCGTGATGGGCGTAACCCATCATGATGTGCCAGAGAATCGGCTTGCCCCCGATTGGCAGGAGCGGCTTCGGGAGGTTCTCGCCCGCGTCGCGGATGCGGGTTCCCATCCCGCCGCAGAGGATCACGGTTTTCATGGTCCGGGACGCCTTATACCGTGTCGAGCCACGTGAGTGAAGGTCGCCGCGGGCACCACTATCGGCCTCAGCCTGGGCAGGCGGCCGGCGGACGAAGGGTTTCGAAACCGGCTTCACCTGTTAGACTGCGGCTCACACTCCAGCTCAGGGGGGTCGAATCGCTTGGAAAGCAAATTGGCAGGTCGCGGTCGTATTCCGATCGCCGGACCGTCGATCACCAAAAAAGAAATCGAGTACGTGGCCGACGCTGTGTCGCGCTGCTGGTACCAGGACGCGAACCTCTATCATGAGAAGTTTCAGCGGGCGTTCGCGGCCTACCTGGGTGTCAAGCATGCGACGCCTCTTCCGTCCTGCACCGCGGCGATCCATCTGGCACTGGCCGGGCTGGGGATCGGGCCGTCCGACGAGGTGATCGTCCCGGAGAGCACCTGGATCGCCTCGGCGGCTCCCATCAATTACCTCGGAGCGACCCCGGTCTTCGCAGATGTCGACGAAGAGACTTGGTGTCTGTCGGCCCAGTCTCTCGCCCAGCACCTCACGCCGCGGACCAAGGCGGTTATTGCGGTGGACCTTTATGGCGGTGTCCCCGACTACGATGCGCTTCGCGCCGTCTGCGGGCCCCGCGGAATTCCCATCGTCGAGGATGCGGCGGAAGCCATCGGCGCTGAATTCGGAGGCAAACGTGCCGGAAGTCTCGGCGACTTGGGCGTATTTAGTTTCCACGGATCCAAGACGCTCACCACCGGGGAAGGTGGAATGCTGGTGACCGACCGGGACGATATCTCCCGGCGGGTGACGGTTCTTCAGGACCATGGCCAAGATCCCACCGACCGGCTCTACTTCAATCGAGAGATTGCCTTCAAGTATCGGATGAGCTCGATGCAGGCCGCGTTGGGATTGGCCCAGCTCGAGCGGATCGACGAGCTGGTCGCCCGAAAGCGCGAGATCTTCTCGTGGTATTGGCAAGAGCTCGGGGAGGTCGATGGCTTGAAGCTCAACCGGGAGCCTCCAGGCACCAAGAACGGCTACTGGATGGTCACGGTCGTGATTGACGATTCCTTCGCTCTGCCCAAGGTTGCCCTCATGGAGGCTCTGGCGGCAGAGGGGATAGATACCAGACCGTTTTTTTACCCCCTCAGCTCCTTGCCGGCCTATGGATTCTTGGGCGGCGAGGCGAAGTGGCTTCCAGAAAATCCGATCGCTTATCGCTTGAGCCGGCAGGCCATCAATCTGCCGTCTGCGCTCAATCTCGGTCGCGATGACGTGCTCAGGGTCTGCTCGTCACTAAAGGCGCAGCTGGTCCGCTCGAAGAAGCCGATGGGCCGAGTCGCCGCCAGCCACCGATGACCATCGCAGTCGGCTGTCCACTCTGCTCGAACCAGACTTCTGAGAAGTTGTTCGAGCTCCGAAACTCCCCACCGGTCCAGAACCAACTCTTTCGATCGGTTGACGACGCGCGCGCGCTCAAGCGCGTCAACGTCACGTACTACTATTGTCCCGCCTGCCACTTCGCATTCAATCCAGCCTTCGACCGTCTGGCGGTAGACTATGCGAGCTACTATAACGAACAGGTAGAATCACCCACCTACCGGAGCTACGTGGATACCCTCGCCGAACGACTGGCAGGCGATTGTGGGCTCGACACTCGGAGTCGGATCCTCGAGATCGGGTGCGGATCTGCCTATTTCCTCTCTCGTCTGAAAGCGGCCACCGGATCGAGGCACATCGTCGGGTTCGATCCGGCCTACCGAGGGGACTTCGGGATGACGGCGAATGTGCGCCGCCGACTATTTGATGCGGAAGACCACGAATCGCCGGTCGATCTGGTCGTTCTCCGCCATTGCCTCGAAGGGCTTCTCAACGTCGAACCCGTAATGGATCTCATTCGTGCCAGGACCTCGGAGGGAGCGCGCCTCTACATCGAGGTGAACGACCTGGACTATCTGCTGACCGAACGAAATCCGTCGCTGTTGTTTCACGAATACTATCGGTATTTTTCCTCTCGGGCCGTGGACATATTTCTCCGCCAAATTGGCTTTCGTATCGAGAGGCTGTATTCGGTCCTGGGCGGCTGCTATCTCGGAATCACGGCGTGCCGGGCGCCGGCGACGTTCGACCTGAGCGGCGCATATGGGAACCTGGAAGCGATCGTTCGCCAGCATCGGAAGGTCGTTGTGTGGGGAAGCTCAGGGAGATGCATTTCACTTCTCAGTCATATGTCGTGGGGCGACGAGGTGGTGGCATTTGGTGTCGACATCGATCCGGCGAAACAGGGAATGTTCATGCCGATCACCGGACAACGGATCTTGTCACCCGCCGAGGCCGTGGCGTTTGGTCCAGACCTCGTGATCATCGCCAATGAGATCTACGCCCCCGAGATCCGGAAGGAGTTCACCGAAGGCGTACACTTTGTTTCAATTCAGGGCCGATTGCTCTAGGTGAATCGAAATCGATGAAGGTACTGGTCACAGGCGCGGGCGGCTTCATCGGATCGCAGGTGGTCCGCCAGTTGGCCGTCGATGGTCACCAGGTCGTCGCTGTCGAGCGCAACTCGCAGCACTCGGGCCAGATGATCACCGCGCCGCCCGGGGCATCGATGGTCGCGGTCGACCTCGACGACGTCGCCGCCGTTCGAGAGCTCTTCCGTACGACTGTTCCAGACGCGCTGATCCATCTCGCCTGGTACGCCAATCCAGGCGACTATCTCACCTCCCACGCGAATCTGACCTCGCTGGCCATGACGGCGGCTCTGGTCGAGGTCGCGCTGGCGGCCGGGTGTCGGAAGCTCGTCCTGGCCGGATCCTGCGCCGAATATGCTCCTCAGGAGCGGCCGGTGGTCGAGAGCGACCCGATCGATGCGCACACGATCTATGCCGCGTGCAAGCAGTCGGCCTGGCAGATCGCGCGCGTCCTGGCGACCGAGGCCGCCGCCGAGCTGGCTTGGGGTCGCATATTTCACATCCACGGACCGGGCGAAGACCAAAATCGCCTGATTCCCTGGGTCGCTGGCCAGCTCGCAGCCGGCAGCGCGGTCCCTCTGACGGACGGCAGCCAGGTGCGCGATCATCTTCATGTTTCGGACGTCGCCGCCGGCCTGGTCGCGCTTCTCGCTCCCGGTGCGACGGGAAGCTACAACATTTGCTCCGGTCAGCCGGTCACACTCAGATCCGTTCTCGAGGCCGTAGGAAAGATCGTGGGACGGGCAGAGCTGCTGAAGTTCGGTGCCCTTCCCCATCGACCCCGCGAAAATATGTTTCTGGCGGGCGACTCCAGCCGTCTTCGAGCGCTGGGATGGGCGCCGCGCTTCGGTCTGGAAGAAGGCTTGTCCGATGCGCTCCGGGGACGTTTTTAGGCTATCGTCCGTCGCCATGAAGCTGAGCATAGACACCGATGCCAAGACCCTGAGCGTCGAGACGTCCGGGAAGAGCCAGCACCTCGCCCTCTATAGCCCCGAGGCTTTCTCCGCGCTCTCATCGGTCTGGGTCAACGTCGGGTGGGGCGTCAAGTACACCTACGGGTTCTCGTGGATGGGCCGGCCGATGATTCAGCTTCCCGACGACATGATTCGAATCCAGGAGGTCATCTATAGCGTTCGGCCGGACGTCCTGATCGAGACGGGGGTTGCCCACGGTGGGTCCCTGGTTTTCTACGCCAGTCTCTTCAAGGCGATGAGCCGGGGGCGAGTGATCGGCGTGGACGTCGAAATTAGACCCCACAATCGAAAGGCCATCGAGGAGCACGAGCTCAAGCCGCTCATTACCCTTATCGAAGGCTCGTCGACCGACCCGAAGATCGTCTCCCAGGTCGAGAGCCTGATATCGCCCGGCGAAAAGGTTCTCGTCGTGCTCGACTCGGATCATTCCAAGGCGCACGTGAGCGGTGAGCTGGCCGCCTACGCGGGAGTCGTGAGTCCTGGATCGTACATCGTTGCCACCGACGGAATCATGCAATTTCTCGAGGGCGTCCCCCGGGCGAAGCCCGAGTGGAAACACGACAATCCCTCCGCGGCCGCAGCGGCATTTGCCCAAGAACACCCGGAGTTCGTTCTAGAAGAGCCGCCGTTTCCGTTCAACGAAGGCCCCGTCACCGAGCGAGTCACGCATTGGCCCGGGGCATATCTGCGGAAACGGTAGTGGCCGAAGATACTCGAAGGCGGTCTCCGCGGGTCAGCGTTTGTATCCCCACCATCGATCGCGCCGACCTTCTGAGAGAGGCGATCGAGAGCGTGGCGGCGCAGACGTTCACCGACTTCGAAATCGTGGTCGCGGACAATTCCGGGAGTCACGATCTCCAGAGGAAAATAGATCAGGTACTGGCCGAGTTTCCGCGGCTGGACCTGGTCGTGAAGAGGCAGCCGTCTCGCGTCGGGCCGGCCGAAAACTTCAACAGCCTCATCGATGCGGCGCGCGGGGAGTTCTGGGTCTGCCTGCCCGACGACGACCGGCTGTGTCCGGATTTTATTGCGCGCGCGCTCGCGGCTCTGGAAGCGCATCAGGAATGCGCCTTCACCTTCGCCGATCATTGGATCATTCGAGCCGACGGGACACGCGACGAAACCGAGAGCGCAAACAACACCGTCCGGTTCGGCCGACACCTCCTGCGCGAAGGTGTATATCGGCACGATCAACTCTTCGGTATCGCTCTCCGGCAGTCGATGTGCCTGCAAACGGCGATGTTTCGCCGATCCGTCATTCAGACCTTCCGCTTCTTGCCTGGCATCATGCTCCTGGATCAGTCGCTCTTCGTCCGCATGGGCGTAGCCGATGAGCCCCTTTGCGCCTATTACATCGACGGTCGGGTGTTTGAATATCGGATACACGGTGCCCAGATAACGGCGACCACCCGTCGGGCCGAGATGATTCGCGATCAAATTGCAGTCTTTGAAACCCTGCGCGGAATCCCGCGCGCTTACACGCGTGACGTCAACGCCAAGCTCAGCCGTGGATATCTGGCGCTCGCACTCACCGAAGCTGAAGAGGGCAGCCTGCCGAGCGCCCGAATCGACGCGGCCAAAAGCCTCCGCCTGGCGTTGAGCTTGCGCGGCGCGCTGGGGGCGCTATTGGTCATGGCGGTTCCTGCCGGTGTTCCGCTCGCGCGTCGAGCGTACGGGTGGGCCGCTCGATTTCTGGGCAGCTGACACATGGTTGGTGAGCGAAGCGTCCAGCTGGCCCGCAACGCGCGGGCGGGAATCATTCGCAATGTCATCACTGGAATCGTCTCTCTGGCGACCGTTCCACTCGCGCTGAAGGCCCTGGGGACGGAGGGATATGGGACCTTCCAGGTGCTCCTCTCAATCGGAAACCTGGCGGCGATGTCGGACGTTGGTCTGGGGCTGGCTCTCTTTACCAGAGTAGGGCAGCTGGCCGGTGCGAGGCAGCACGACCGGATTCGTCACACGGTCGGCGGGGCCCTGATGGTGATCTCGCTGGTGGTCGCGGTGGTGGCGTCGATATCGATCGGCGCCCTCGCATTGGTCGATATTCCACGGTTCCTCAAGACGCCGCATCTCCTTCACGACCAGGTGCAGATCGGTCTCTACTTGATCTTGGCGGCCTTCGTGGTGCGCATGCCGCTTTCGGTGTTCTCGAGCGCCCACGGTGGCTTGCAACTCAGCGACCGAACCATCGGTTGGACGGCTGGTGGCGCAGTGTCGGCCTCGATCGGTATGCTCGCCGCTGCTCTGCTGACCAAACGGGTGGACGTCGCCATCGGCGTGCACCTGTTTCTCAGTCTGGCGGGGACGGCCGGCGCCATCCGGCTCGGCTGTCGACTCGAACCCTCGAGCAAACCGGCGTTCCGCTGGGAGGACATCGCGCTCGGCTGGGAGCTCCTCCGTTCGGGATTCTTTTACTACGTGCTGCAATTGGAGGGCACGATCATTGGTGGTCTCGACAATTTGGTGATCGCGAAGGTGCTGGGGGTCGGTACGGTCACTCTCTACAGCGTGGCGTGGCGGGTCATCTCGTTGCTGCATTCGATCGTGTATTCCTTGGGAGGGAGTTTCTGGGCGGGTGTGTCGCAGGCGATCGGGCACGGCGATATTGTCTGGATCCGGTCCGAGGCCGCGCGCTTGCGGAGGCTCGGGACCTTGTGGATGGCGGTATTTTCCGGCGGCTTCGTCGCAGTCGGTGTTCCCGTCATTGCCCTGTGGACCGGAAACCGCTTGCAGGTGAGTCCGCTCCTGCTCGTCGTCCTGGGGATCTACTTCGCGCTTCTCGGTCACACCATGATCGACATGGCCATCCTGAACGGTGCCAACAAGACGCGACAACAAATTGTCACGGTCGGCCTGGACGCCACCTTGAACCTGGGTCTCAGCGTGTTCCTCGCCCATCGACTGGGATACGTGGGCGTGGGGCTTGGCACACTGGTGGCGTATTCCCTGTGCTCGTTCGGGCCGCTCCAGTATTTTTCCTGGCGCCTGGTGGCCGAAGGTTCCCGCCCTCCGTTTTGGACCCGCTCGCTGTCCGCCATGGTCCTCTCGGTCGGCGGCGGTTTCGGGATCCACCTGGGGCTCTCACGGATCGTCGGTCTGGGCCGGATTGGCGTGACCCTGCTGGGGGGAAGCGCCTCCCTGCTGGTGACCATGGCGCTGATCCGGGGCATCACGGGCGCCGAGGGAATCGACGCGTTTCGTGCGAGCTTCAGGAGAACCGCGCGCCCCGCGGTGGCATCGAGCCCACAGCCGATTTGACGCGGTTCGGCGCTTGCGCCTCAATCCCTTGCATCATAAACTGCGCCCGTGAGTCCACCTGCGGATCTTAGCGTCAGCGAAATCGCTGGTGAGGCCCCCGGTTCGAAGATCGATTTTCGCGCGTATTGGCGGACGATCCGGAAGCGATGGCCCTTCGTCGTCCTCTCGATGATCGTCGCGACCGTCATCGCCTTCGTCTACACATATCGGCAGCCCAAGGTCTATGAGGCGACGTGTCAGGTCATCATCGAACCGATGGCGCCCCAGGTTCTGCCCGGTTCGAAGGACGTCGTGGAGCTCGGAACGGGAACTTTTTGGGCCAACAGAGAGTTCTACGAGACCCAATATCGGATCATTCAATCGACCAACGTCGGTCAACGCACGGCGGAAAAGCTCGGCCTTCAATACGATCCCGATTACGCATCGGTCGTTGGTCCTGGCCACGATCTCGTTGCGCTGGGCCGGTCTCTGTCGGCGCAGGTCTCGGTCAAGCCACTCAAGGATTCACGCCTCGCCCTGATAACCGTCGACGATCGAAAGCCGCAACGGGCTGCGCTCATCGCCAACACCGTCGCCGACACCTATATCGAATACAACCTGGACTACAAACTGGAGGGCGCGCGATCGGCGATGGCGTGGCTGGCGGAGCAAGAATCGGACCTCAAACGGCAGCTCGAAGGCTCGGAGCTCAAACTCTACCAATACAAAAAAGATCGAAATCTCCTGGCCGTGAGCCTGGACGACAAGCAGAGCATGCTCAGCCAGAACCTGTCGAACGTGAACGCCAAGCTCACCGATCTTCACATCAAGCTGATCGAGCTCGACGCCAAACGGAAGATGATCCAGCGGGCGCGCGACAATATCGCCGACAAAGCGACGCTTCCCGAGATTCGCGAAAAGGACGCGATCCAAAGACTTCGGGAATCGTTCATTCAGATGTCCAAGGACTACGCCGATCTGTCCAGCAAATACGGCCCGGAGCACCCCAAGATCAAATCCCTCGCCGGCCAGATGCACACGATCCAGAAGGCCTACGAGCAAGAGGTAG
>OCTA010006149.1_pt1 | contig 10289 bp, 9 predicted proteins | sample 1538991 | NCBI WGS metagenome assembly OCTA01 (sample SAMEA3539302, study PRJEB22396) | soil metagenome | biome: tundra; feature: field; material: soil | place: USA | collected 2010-05 | depth 0.15 m | reverse complement strand
TCGAAACGAGGCTCAGTACTCACAGAAAGTTTTTAGCTACAACTCTGGCAGTGGCATTCTTTGTGTTCCTGGCCGGATCCGGCAGTGCGCAGGGGCAGACGGCCACAGTCAACTGGACGGATGTTCACCAAGTAATCGACGGCTTTGGGGCGTCAAATGAATCTCACGGCGGGAGCATGTCGTCGGCCAATCAAGCTTTCTTCTTCGGGACAGGAAACGGGCAGCTTGGCTTGTCCTTGCTGCGCGTGGGCGTCACTGATGGACAACAGGATGGTGGTGACTGCACGAGTGTCAGTACAAGTTGTGCTGGCGTCTATGTCAGCGATATGCAGGCAGTCATTGCAAATGGCGGAAGAGTCTATGCCTCCCCTTGGTCGCCGCCTGCCATTTACAAGACAAATGGAAGCACGCATTGTACTGCGGGTGGAGGAGGCGGTGCGCTGGCCAGCGCGGACTATGCTTCGTATGCGACGTGGATGGCTAACTTTGTCAAGAGTCTGCAAACCGAATACGGCATCCCCCTCTACGCCATTTCCGTACAGAACGAACCTGATCAGTGTGGGGCTTACGACACTGCCGTTTGGTCAGCGGCAGATATTGATACATTCATAAAGACTAATTTGGGGCCTACGTTTGCAGCAGATGGGTTGTCTACGCTCATCTTTGCACCGGAAGGCGCTAACTACTCTTCGTCAAACGGTTTGGGTTCTACATGTGGCACCGACTCGTCGTGCTATAACCATGTCGGTGGCTTCAACTGGCATGACTATCAGGCCAGCATGAGCGGCACGAACACAGTGGCCGCAAATCCCTACCCTTCCGGCTGGCCGTCGGGTAAGAAGTATTGGCAAACGGAAGCCTCATGCGGGTCGGGCTATGGGCCTAGTTTCTGCGAGACTCAAGCTTCCTTCCATGCCGACATGACAACGGATGGTCTTGGGTGGGCCGCGCTTATCGACCAACGAATTGCCGGTGACAACGCGAACTCTTGGTTTTTCTGGCAGACGATCGACTATGACTATGGTGGACCGGCAACCAGCACGGATGGCTCGCTGATGGCGAATGTGGCTGGTGGAAGTGCTGTCGCAAAACGTGCCTATGTACTGGGTCAGTACGCCAAGTTCGTTCGTCCCGGCTATTACCGTATCGATGCGACGCGACAACCACAGACAGGTGTGAGCGTTTCAGCGTTTCAGGACACCCCCTCCAGTACCCTGGACATCATCGCGACGAACTACACCGGTTCTCCCGTGTCGCAAACATTCAACATCACGAACGCTCCCACATTTTCGACGCTGACCCCGACGATTACCTCTGCGAGTTTGAGTCTCGCTGCACAGTCGAATGTATCTGTATCAGGTAATTCCTTCACCTATGCACTGCCTGCTGACAGCATTACGACATTCGTGGGCCGCGCTTCGATTCCGCTTCCCCCCACGAACCTCACTAGTACGGTGTTGCAATAGGAAGTCAAATCTCAAGAGGCGGCATGGTGTTTCCTCTCGATCAATGTAGAGTCAGCGTGGATAGTCTAATTAAACGAGAGATCCCCCGGCAGAGCCGAATAAGCGTTAACCTAACGATTGCGTTTTCTAACTGACGGCGATACCATTTCGGCTATGGGCGGCCCAATAGCGAACAGCGAGTTTGAGAACTGGGATGTGTTGCGAAGGTTTCTCCCGGAAGGATGGGAGGAGCAGGCCCGGTTGTGTGGCGCGATGCGGAGGGCGCGTTATATCAAGTCACCTGAGACGGTGTTGCGCATTCTGTTACTGCACCTGGCGAACGGCTGCTCGTTGACCGAGACGGCGGCACGTGCGCAAGCGTCGGGGTTGGGAGTCATCAGTTCCGTGGGCGTATTTAAGCGTCTTCGAGCCGCGGGGCCATGGCTTCGCTGGTTGGCGCAACAGGAGCGCGGGGCAGCGGTGCTGCCCTTGAGTGCGGTGGGCCGAAGGGTGCGGGCGGTGGACGCCACAACGGTCTGCGAGCCGGGCAGCACAGGGGGCGATTGGAGGGTGCATTATGCAGTCAATCTGGCCGATTTGCAGTGCGACTTTTTCCAGTTGACCGAATTGCGGCAGAGCGGCGAGACCTTTCGCCGTGTGCCGATAAACAAGGGCGATATCATGCTCGGCGATCGTGTGTATGCGGCGCCCCCGGGTGTGGCCCATGTGCTCGGCGGCGGCGGCGATGTGGTCGTACGCCTCAACCGCACAGCTCTGCCTTTGTTCGATTCTCGGCATCGACGGATCGATTTAGCCAAGCGGATGCGAATACTGAAGGGGCATGCGCCAGGAGAGTTTCCAACCTGGATTGAAGATCCGCAAGGCGGCTGGATCGCCGGCCGCTTAGTGGCGCTGCGGCAGAGTGCCGAGGTGACGCGCTGGGTGCGCGAGCGAATGCTGCGCAGGGGGCGGCGCGACCAGGAGCCTGTCTCCGAACTCTCGCTGGAGTTGGCCGAGTACTTCATGCTCTGGACCAGTCTGAAGAAGCTTCGCACCGTCGAGGTTCTCGAACTTTATCGGCTGCGCTGGCAGATCGAACTGGTCTTCAAGCGGATGAAATCGATTCTCGGGCTGGGCCACCTGCCCAAGAAGGACCCGCTCAGCGCGCAGGCATGGCTGGAAGGGAAACTCTTCGTGGGCCTATTGATTGAACGTATGGCGGACGCGGCCGCTTCATTTTTCCCCTGGGGCTACCCCGTGGCAACCACGCCGGAGCCGGTGGCGGGAAATTGAGTTTATGTATCGTCAGGTTGGTACGGCGCTACTCCTGCCTCAAAGCTTGATTTCTGTGATCAGCCAATGGCCTGCGATCAGCAAACGTCTTGCGGATACACCGCGCAAACGAAAGCGGTTTGCATGGCGCTCTTAGGTTAACGCTTATTCGGCTGTGCCGGGGTGGCAGTAGCAGTTTGACATTTGCGGGAGTCCATCCAAGAAACTCCGAGAGGTGAGCCGCCAAGCACACATCAAGGAGAATCTGGATGGACGAGTATGAAAGCTTAAGCCACTCGAAATGGGAGTGCAAGTACCACGTTGTTTTTATCCCGAAGTGCCGGCGCAAAGTGCGGTACGAGAATCTGCGCAGGCATCTGGGTGAGGTGTTGCGAAAACTGGCCGAGCAGAAGGAGTGCCGGATTGAGGAAGGGCATCTTCTGGCCGACCATGTACACATGATGATCTCGATACCGCCGAAATATTCCGTATCGACGGTGGTGGGATTCATCAAGAGCAAGAGCGCGATTCATCTGGCGCGGGTGTACGGGGAGCAGAAGCAAAATTATGCTGGACAGAGCTTCTGGGCCCGGGGATATTTCGTGTCAACGGTAGGTCGCGATGAGACCACGATTCGGGATTACATCCGCAACCAGGAGCAGGAAGACAAACGACTCGACCAGTTGAACATGTGGCGATGACCTTGCCACCGATAAGGTGGCCCAATACAATCGGGGCCGCGTTAGCGACAAGGTGGCTTCAGAATGAGCGTCGGTAATTCCTTGCACCCACTTCGTTACAGCTTCGTAACTATTGGCTTCGAAGGAGACGCAGGTCTGCTTCATCTCCAGGCCCGGTCAATGAGGCTGTACTGTCCTCCCGAGTTAATCGAAGAAATCATTATCGTAGACAACTCGTCGCGTGACTCAAGAAGAAAGTGGCAAGGCGAATTGTTATATCAGTATGGTGATCTTGCCAGCTTTGTGCGGATTGTCCCGGCCGCAAACATAGCGGCCATGTCGACGGATACAGATGGCTGGTTGACTCAGCAGGTCTTGAAAATCGAAATCGCATCAATCGTCCGGTCCGAACGTTATGTGGTCCTAGATGCAAAGAATCATCTCACCGCACGTCTTGGTCGGGAATTCCTGGAGACTCTTATAGGGCAACCGAGGATGAGCGGCATTTCGTATGCCGGTCATCCAATGCAGGAGTTTTTGGAGCGAACGCTGGTGTATTTGGACCTTGATCCCAAGGCGCACATCGGCTGGTTTACTCGGACAGATACGCCGTTCGCGATGCTGACGAACGAGGTTCGCGAATTGGTACGGCATCTCGAGCAAAGAGAGGGCAGGCCGTTTGCATCGGTTTTTCTTGACGGGATACTGAGCGAGTTCTTCCTCTATTCGGGCTTCCTGATGTCAAAAGGAAGTCTGTGGCAAATCTACAACCGCACGCAAGAGCGTGAACCTCAAGTCTGGCCGGACAATGCCGACGAAAAGGGTTGTGCCGCGGCCATCCAAAAGGCCACGCAAACTGGGTGCCCCTTCATGACAGTTCACAGGCGAGCCCTCGCAAGAATGGAGGAGAAAGGGCAAAGATTAATGGCTGAATTCTGGCATGCGCGGGGGCTCTTCGCTTCGACAAAGGATGGCATTCGTTTCCTCCGAGATCCAAATTGCATTCATCAGAATTATGGCGGCCGCGTGGTTTCGTGGCCGATTTCCATGATCGTGTCTGGTTCAGCTCTCCTGCAGAAATAGATTCACCAAACTCGGCGGACTTAGTGCCATAGCAGAATTAAATTGGGCATTCACCGATCTCACCGATCAACATATGGAAACGAGACCATTCAAGCGGTCAAAACGCCGGCGCCAAATCACGAACATACCGTCGCGCGATGCATGGCGGACGAGACAGGTCTTTGATCTCTCGTACGGATCGATGAATGGCACCTCGACCATAGAATGTGACACCGAGATAACAAAGTGTAACCTGGAACGAACGTTGCAATCATAATTCGGAGCGCCATGAAGATCACTGCCATAGTGTGCACCTATAACCGATGCCAGAGCCTGTTGCAAACATTGGAGAGCATCGCGGGATCGATCCTTCCCGAATCAGTGGAGTGGGAAGTGTTGGTCGTCGATAACAACTCGAAAGACCAGACACGCGAAGTGGCAGAGAGCTTTTGCCAGCGCTACCCAGGCCGTTTTCGTTATGTTTTTGAGTCACAGCAGGGACACACCCGTGCACGAAACAGGGGTGTCCGCGAAGCTCGGGGAGATATCCTCGCATTCACCGACGACGATGTTATCGTAGAGCCAACGTGGCTGGAGAACCTGACAAATCCTCTCAAGAACGGCCAATGGAGCGGAGCCGGGGGCCGCATTCTTTTGGCAGATTTTCAAAAGCCATCTTGGTTGGCGATCAACGGTTCGCATAGCTTGGCTGCATCCCTCGCCGGGTTCGACCTGGGCGATCAGCCCCTTTCCCTTTACAGATCACCATTTGGAGCTTCAATGGCGTTCAAGAAGAGCGTGTTCGAAAAATTCGGCGGTTTTCGTACGGATTTGGGGCGCTTGGGTACGAACTTGATCGGCAACGATGATACTGAGTTTTGCACAAGAATCATGGGTGGCGGGGAGAAGATCCTCTATGTGCCTTCCGCGGTCGTTTACCACGCCGTAGGGGAAAGCCGCCTCACGAAGGACTACTTTCTTACCTACCATTTTGATTATGGGCGAGCATTGATTCGCGAAAAAGGAGACCGCAAGCCAGTTGGATTTATTCCGCGATCCTTCATTAGCTTTTCGAACCGTCTGCTGAATACCCTGCCGAGACGAGTGTGGTGGTGGCTTCGTGAATCCGATCCGCAAAAGAGATTCTTCAACAAGTGCCACGTCTGGACGACTGCCGGCGAAATTGTGGAAATCTTCCGTCGGTAGTTGGTTATAAATTCGGATGTTAGGCCGAACTCGGCAAACCTGCCGACCAAAGTAACGAATACGATGACGCCAACTACTTCACTGTCGACGAAAGCCCCCACGGTCATCATCACAGGCCCACCTTGGCCGCGGAGCGGCACTGCCCGCGTGATGCAAAATCAGATCGACTATTATCGAAATCGCGGGTATTTGACCGTATTTATCTGTGTTCCAATCCACTGCTCCTATACGGAGACACACTCGGATTGGGAGAGCATCCAGATTGGGATGCGTGAGTTGGGCGCCGATCATACCTTCTTTGCTCCGATCAATCGTCGGCGGTTCGTCGCCTCAAAGTACATGGCGTGGATTCGGCACCGATTTCGTGGCACAGCGCTCGACTGGATCGTATTCACTGGAGAGTCAGCGCAGTTGACGGACGACGCGACCCGATTCATTAGCCAACTGCCAGTCAAGCTTGTCCATGTCAACCACGTCTTTACCCTGGGCTTTGCGCAGCGCTTGCTTCGCAGCACAATTCGCTCAGGTCGGCGATTACCGATCATCCTTGACACCCACGACATCCAATCGAACGCACTAAAGGATCGAGGCGAGATCAATCCATGGACGCATCGTGATGACACTCTCGATCGGTTGCTTGACTCCGAGATCGCACATCTCAAAAACGTGAAAGTGCTTGTCCATGTCTCCGTTGAGGATTTTAATTTCTTCAAACATCGCCTGCCGCAAAAGGAGCACATACTTGCGTTGCCTACGATTGATCAAACCTTTGCATCGGATGTCAACGCTTCGCGCCAGTCGTCAATCGACCCGATTGACCTGCTCTTCGTAGGCCAGAGCACCGCTCCTAATGCTGCTGCTGTTCGGTGGTTCTTCGAACAAGTCTGGCCCCTTATCGAGCATCGCGGATACAGTGTCAAAATTGTTGGCGGCATTGATGCCCTTATACGTAAAGAGCTGCCGGGGCTCTATCACGCATTCAGTTCTCATTTTGTCGGTCCTTTGGCGGAACTGGCTCCCACGTACCGTGCCGCTCGGTGCGTCTTCGCCCCAATGGTTTCTGGGACGGGCATCTCAATCAAGACCATTGAGGCCCTTGCGCTCGGCAAGCCCTTTGTCGGCACGTCGAAAGCTTATCGAGGCATGCCCATGGACCAAATCGAACAGGCCGGCCTCCATGCATATGACACTCCTCGAGACTTTGCCGATGCCATTGCGCAGGCTCTTTCTTTTGAAAACCCAGCGGCAGCGGCCAGCCGCGCCGCCTACAGCAGCCTTTTCTCCAATCAGGCATCTTTTTCGTCACGCGACGAAGCCCTCAAGATCGCTTGTCTGGCCGGAGACACTTTATAGGCTTCTATTTGCCAATAATTCAAGACTTGGTCTAGCGGGTCTTATGTAGAATACGAAACCGGGATAACAAGAACTGATCAGGAAATAGCGAGCACCAACAGTTCCGGAGCGCCATGAAGATAAGCGTCATATTGTGTACCTATAATCGCTGCCAGAGTCTGGCCAAAACATTAGAGAGTCCGTGGGCGCGAACATGGCATTTCGTGCGGAAATATTCCGAAAGCATGGTGGTTTCCGAACGGACTGACGAAGAGCTATTCTCTGGGGTTCTGGTTCAATTACGGACGTGCTGCGGTACGAGAGCATGCCAATCGATCTAATGTTTGGAAGATTCCGAGATGGTACTTCTCCGTCCCGATAATTGTCTTCAACGTGCTGCCCGCAAGGCTCAGACTCTGGCTGTTCGCCCGGGATCCGAAACGTCGGTTCTTTTTCAAATGTACGGTCTGGAGAACTTTCGGGGAGATTTTCGAGCTCCCGCGAATCTGGCTCGAAACCAAGAGGCGCTTGAAGAGGAGGACGAGCGAAAGCAGCGAATTGCTAAGCCCGGATGTGACACTTGGAGAATAAAAACAAGTTGAGTCAGGACGGCAGAAACTCCATGAGGATCACTGTAATACTGTGCACCTACAACCGTTGCCAGAGCCTGGCAAAGGCGATGGAGAGTGTAGCCGCATCTGTTGTTCCCGAGTCGGTCGACTGGGAAGTGCTGGTAGTGGACAATAACTCGTCGGACCATACGCGGGAAATCGTAGAAGGCTTTTGCAACCGATTCCCATATCGCTTCCGCTATCTGCATGAACCAAAGCAGGGAAAGTCGAATGCTCTCAACTCCGGAATACGGGCCGCCAAAGGAAATTTATTGGCTTTTATGGACGATGACGTTCTCGTCGAGCCGACCTGGCTTAATAACCTGACAGCACCTTTGCAAAGCGGCGAATGGAGCGGTGCAGGAGGCCGCATTCTTTCGCAGGACGTAGTTTCGGCACCCGATTGGTTGGACTTGGATGGTCCTTACGATGTGAGTGGAATGCTTGCTCTCTTCGATTTGGGAGACCAGGCGGGCGAGCTTGGCCGGCCCCCCTTTGGCACGAATATGGCTTTTCCAAAGGCGATCTTCGAAAAGTACGGTGGATTTCGCACTGACATGGGACCCTGTCCGGGCAGCGAGATTCGAAATGAAGACACCGAATTCGGCCGGCGCTTAACGGCCGGCGGCGAGCGCCTGTGGTATGAGCCCTCCGCCGTCGTCTACCACGCTGTACCGCAGAACCGCCTGACGAAGGAATATCTTTTGCGATTTTGGTTCGATCAAGGGCGAGCTACAGTTCGGGAGAATGTCAAACGACCGGGCATCTGGGGAATCCCCAGGTGGTGCTTTACGATCCCCAAGATTGCCATAAGCGTTCTGCCGGTCAGAGCATTCCATTGGCTTCTGGCACTGAGTCCAAAACGGCGATTCTACTACAAGGGCTTCGTGTGGATGACGTTTGGTCAAATTGTGGAACTTCACAGTTTATGGCTGGAGAAAAACAAACAGGGTGCCCGACTTCAAGTGACAGAAGCGAAATGATGGGCCTGGTTTTTGGGATAGATGGATTGGAAGCAACTGAAGTAGAAATTGAGTGCAGCTTTTGAATGCGATGAAGATCACTGTCATTTTGTGTACCTACAACCGTTGCCAAAGCCTGCAGAAGGCCCTGGCAAGCGTCTCGCTGTCTGTCGTGCCGAGTTCTGTCGAGTGGGACGTCCTGGTTGTAGACAACAATTCCAATGATCTGACGCTTTCAGTTATTGAGAGTTACTGCCAGAGATATCCGAAGCGCTTTCGCTACCTATTCGAATCCCATCCGGGCAAGTCGTACGCGCTCAATTCGGCGATTCGGCAGGCAAATGCAGACGTTCTCGCCTTTATGGATGATGATGTCGAGGTTGATCCGAATTGGCTGCATAATCTCACGACCGGGTTAAGCGGCACCGAATGGGCCGGCACCGGCGGACGCATTCTGCCCGAGGTCGCGTTCACGCCTCCACCGTGGCTCGATACCAGCGGTCGCTATGCGCTTGCCCCGCTGGCCATGTTCGACCTTGGCCTTGACCCCGGCGAACTGCACGAATCTCCGTTTGGAACCAACATGGCGTTTCGTCGCGAAGTGTTTTCAAAATACGGTGACTTTCGCACCGATTTAGGTCCTCAACCCGGCTCCCAAATACGAAATGAGGACACGGAGTTCGGTACTCGTGTGCTGCGGGCAGGGGAGCGTCTCTGGTATGAGCCTTCGGCCGTGGTATTCCATTCCGTTCCGGGCAAAAGGGTTTGCCGGGAGTATTTCCTGGCCTGGTGGTTTGACAAAGCACGCGCCGATATCAGGGAACAAGGAATTCCGCAGGACGCGAGATGGTATCTCGCAGGAGTTCCGCTCTATCTCTATCGCAGATTATGTGTATGGACCCTGAAATGGATTTTTGGCCTCGGCATCAAGCGAAGATTCTCTTGCAAATTGAAAGCCTGGAGTGCCGTGGGACTCATCAAAGAGTGCCATCAGCTTCATTCCGATCGGGCGAAATCGGTCGACAAGAGTCCACGATTGGTCAGCTCGACGCCACCCGTCCCGCCCAAATAGCATTCGACACCACAAAGCAGAGAAGAGCCTTAGTGGTAGGCACATAGACGCTGTACAGTCGATCTGGTAATTTTGACTTGTGATCAAGAAGAAATCAGCACTTAGGCGCACTTTCAATCGCATCTTAGGATTGCTGGCCAGGTTTCTGCCTGGAGCCACTACGTTGCGCCCATTCCTGCATAAACTTCGCGGGGTTCAAATTAGCGGCCGGGTCTTCATCGGCGACGATGTGTACATCGAAAACGAGTATCCAGAATGCATAGTATTATGCGACGGAGCGCAGGTTTGTCTTCGATCAACCCTGATTGCGCACACTCGAGGCCCGGGTCGGATCGTTATCGGGAAGAATGCATTCTTGGGGGCCAATTGCGTGGTCACGGCTCCGGTTGGAAGAACACTTGACATTGGAGAGGGTGCAGTGGTGACAACGTGTTCGGCAATAGCGTCGAACGTTCCCGCCCACACAATGGTCGGCAATGAAAGAGCAAAGCAGCTGGCAACGGTGACCGTTCCATTAGCTATGGATACCTCCTACGAAGAATTTCTTGCCGGGCTCAGACCACTTAAGTCCCGCTGACGATGCCCGTGTCCAGCGACCGTGTACTCGCCCATCGTCCTTGACCCTACCATTCCCGATTCCCAGGTAT
>OCTA010006148.1_pt1 | contig 10289 bp, 13 predicted proteins | sample 1538991 | NCBI WGS metagenome assembly OCTA01 (sample SAMEA3539302, study PRJEB22396) | soil metagenome | biome: tundra; feature: field; material: soil | place: USA | collected 2010-05 | depth 0.15 m | reverse complement strand
TGCTATTAGCAGGTCTATTCTTAGTGTCCAAATACTAGGATTAGGCCAGGAATCTGTCGTGGATGCCAGTCGGATTCCAACTTGGCGGCGAGAGTGAGGGAGATCGCAAATCTCCGCAGACCGCGTGCGGCGCCGCCTCACGGCTCGCGTGCGGCGCGTCATGGAGGCCGTAGCGTGAACCTTCGGGCGCCGCGACCGGCCAACACATACCGGAGAGCGCAACTATGATTAGCAAGAATCTCGCGCGGCGTTTGGAACGTCTGGAAGACAGCCTACTGCCGGCCCTCGAAGAGCCGCTCGTACTAAGAATTATATCCGTCTCGCCGAACGGCGAGCGGGTTGACAGCGGGATCGGAGTTCAAAATCCCCGCAGTCCCGAAGCCGTTCAAGAAGAGGCGCTGGTGAAGGCTATCGTCAGGTCATTGCTCAGGCTCCGGGAAAAACGAAATCGTAGGCGAATCGACGTCGGCTCGCGTCATAGAGAATGAGTCCGACGAGGAATTTTCAACTATGGGAGCTTTCATCCGTAGGCACAGATGGCTTTCGGCAAGCCTAATGCTCGTAGCCGGGTTAATCGGATGGTGGGTTAGCGGTGGGATTCGGGGCCAACTTGTTGCACATTTCGACGTGGCGCGAGGACACTACGAGATACTGAGCCTGGGCTTCCCCGCCCCTTGGCGTTCCGAATTCGCCCGCATCTTGCGGGAGCGGTATGGGATTGAGCAGCGGGTGGTTGCAGGATGTATGGTGTCTCCGGTACTGCTCGCCTACACCGAGGGTTACAACCGGGTGAGCATGACTGCGGCGAACCGCAAGTTTGGACGTGATGTTTTCAAAGAGAGCGCGGCTGATGCGATGCGGAGAATGCGACCGCTGGTGACGGGGCCCCGATGAAAGCCATCGCCAAACGACTGCGCCGGCTTGAGGATCAATTTGCGCCCGCGCAGCGAAAGCCGCGCGACTATTTCCGCATCGTGCTACGCCGGCTGGACCGCAAGCCAGGCTTAGAGGGCGCCACGTGCCGAAGAACTTGGTGGCCGGACGATACTGTGAACGAGAACGTGGTGCTTGGCACGCGCCACGGCGGTCGCGATTTAACCGACGAGGAACTCGACGAATGGGTTCAGAGCTTCCCCATCGAGGAGGAGGACGGCATACGCTGCATACCAATGCCGCCGCCCTGAATGCCGGGCCGGCCTCGAACGCCACCGGCCCCAACGACGAGATCCGCATCGATGTCTGGTACGTGGGGTCGAAAGCGAAGGCCTGAATCCGCGAACGCGCCGACCGGAGACCGCTACCGATATCAAGGGATAATGCCGTTGCCGGCCAACTTTACGGCAGCACCCGGAAGGGCACATTGCTCGAAAGCGTGCCGTTCGGTGTTAGTACCTGGACTTTTCCGCTGGTGGCGCCGGTGGGTACGGTAGTGGTGATTTCGGAGGGCGAGAGCACGTTGAGTCGAGCAGAACCGATTCGTTAGGCGCGCTTCGCCGATGGCATCCATATGGTATGGTTCACGTTGTCCCACCTCGGGCCGGACGCCGATTCTGGGTACGTCACTTGGTCCCCAAGCGGAACGTGTGTGCGAGCGGGCCGACGTTCAGAAGGCTACGTTGTCAGATGATCACACGATTCCTCAATCGTTATCGTCAGGTCGAAATGGCGATCACGATTCGCGTTACCATCAAGGATCGAGGAGCAAGCGCAACCGCGAATTGCCCGATCAAGCACGAGGCTTATGAGCGACCGGAAGGATTTCGAGATTGTGTGTCCGAACGACCACAACCAAACAGTTACATTCAGTCAGGAAGAATTCGAAGAAACGCTGAAAACCGGTGCGTTGGTGTTCCATTGTAATACCTGCGACACGGACTGGCCTCCGTCCCATGAAGACATCGCCAAAATCCGAAAGCAGCTGTCGAAGAATTTAAGCTAGTGGTCTGGAGATCAACGTTTATCCAGCCTGCACGGGCGCGCTTGACCTTCTCCAGGGCAAGCCCGCAAACTCGCACGCCAGGCAGCCCAGCACCGGCTTAAACACGCCGATATGAACGATTCTCGCGGCGCGGCAAGCCGGCCCTACGATAGTGGCTACGCGCCGCCTCATCAAGGCCTCGTAGGTTCAAATCCTACACGGCCACCAAGCAAAGCGTTGTACTTTTGCTTTCCTGCCAGCCCGGCGGGAAAGCCAACTTCTGACTAGCGAGAATATCAAGATACCTGCTGAAGCCGTGGCGAGCACGGGAGGTTCCATTTTGGTCAGTTCCTTTAGGCGCTTCGGACTGCCTCATTCGCCTCCCAGTCTTATCGGCAGCTTTATTCAAAACCACGAGCCTACTAGTCGAGAATTCTGTATCGATTCGTTCACCAGAGGCTCGGGCGCCCCTCCTCAGCCGCATCGTGTCCGGGCCGCTGCTGGCGCGGCGATGCGGCGGTCCTCCACGGCGATCACCGGTCTCGCCGACTGATGATGGTGGCTAGTGCGGCTCGGCCCGACAGGCTCTCAGCCGTTACGCGACGGTGGCCGTCCGGTCCACCGCAATCGCTGGCGCCCGCGGCGCATGATGCGCGGCTGGGCGTTGCTCCTCCTCGGGGCGCATCGCGTCCGGCGGCGGCGGGCGCAGCGATACGGCCCTGCCAGGCGGCAGGAGCACTGGGCCGCGCAGCATCAGCCCCTCGGCATAAAGCCCCGAACAATCGGTGAGAGAAAAGCGGCGGCTGGGCCACCCTATCGTAAGCACCGGCGATGGGCGGCTCGGCCAGAGTTCCGGGGCTGGCTCGGTGGAAAATGCGCGGATGCGCCGGGGGGTCGGGAGGCGGCAGTTTGTTACGCAACGGAAGAGGCGTGGAAGGCGGCACGAGTGGAGGCGAGGGGCAGCGTTGTCCCGCATGCGGTTGGATGGACGTGCGCCGATCCATGCCCCATGGTTTCCTCGACGCTCTGGTGACGATTGTGGGGCTGGTGCCGTATCGTTGCCGCAGTTGCGGTCAGCGCTTCTATCGCCCGCAGCAAGACACCCGTGCAGCGACCGAGTGAAAGCTGTAGGGCGGGACCCGCGACGCCCGAATCAGGGCATGCCCCGCGTCTCCGTAGTCGCGGCAGCGCAGCTCTCGGCTGAGCGGGTGCGGCTGTGCGCCTGGCGGCCAATTGAACCAGGCGAACCGCACGTAGTGCTGGCGTCGGCGGCCACGGGTTTCGCATGTCGCTTTCTTGCGGGACGCGGTCGGGAGGACCGACTGAGGCGCGCGCTGGAGAGACGCCGACTGGCGCGCTTCGAGCGGCTGAACCGGCAATCCGCGCACTCTCCGGCCAGAGACCGCTAACGATATGCCTCCATATCAAGCAGTCGCGATAGCCCAGAAGGTACCTGACGCCCCGAAGGTAAATTTGCCGTGTTGCTGTGAGTGCCCTTCCTACTCCCACCGCAGGGCTACCACCGGATCGATCTTCATCGCCCGGCGCGCCGGCATGTAGCTCGCCAGCATCGCCACCGCCGTCCACGCCAGCGATGCCATGGCAAAAGACACCGGATCGAGCGGGCTCATCCCGTATAGCAATCCTCCCAGCAGCCGGGTCGCTGCCACGCTGAGCAGCAAGCCAATCCCAATCCCCACCGCTGTCAGCCTCAGCCCGCGCCCGAGTACCATCCAAAGCAGGTCGGCGCGCTGCGCACCGATTGCTATACGGATGCCGAGTTCGCGTGTCTGTTGAGCTACCGTGTAAGCCACCACGCCATACAGCCCGACAGCCGCCAGCACCATCGCCAGCCCGCCGAACACCGCCAGCAGGGCCGCCTGCCAGCGCACCTGAAACAGCGATCCCGCCGCGCACTCCTCCAGCGTTTCGATCTCGTATACGCGCAAATTGGGATCGAGCGCCGTCAGGGCCGTGCGAAGCGGCGCTGTGAATTGCTCTGGGCGCCCGGCCGTGTGCACGATCAGCGTCATGAATCCGGCCCAGTCCTGCGCCAGTGGCCGGTAGACGAACGGCTGCCGCGGCTCGTCGAGCGAGGCGTACTTCGCGTCGCGAGCCACGCCGACCACCTGCGCCACCGTACGCGGCTCCTTTGTGTCGCAGCCTAGCCACACCGATTGGCCGATCGGTTCCTTCGCCGGCCAGTAGCGCCGCGCAAACGTTTCGTTGACCACCACCACCTCCGGCGCGCCCTGCCGGTCGAGCGCCGCAAACGGGCGGCCGCGCACAATGGGAATCCCGAGCGTGTCGAAATAGCCCGCCGCCACGATGTCCGACCCCGCGCGCCGTGGACGCGTGGTCGCATCCGGCGCGGCGCACCTTGCAGCGGTGATGCTCAGCGGCGTGTTCTGGCTGATGGTCGCGCTCTGCACATCCGGCATCGTCCGCACCGCCGCCAGCACGCGGTCCAGGTACAGGCGGCCGGTGTCGGCCGTATATTCGGGCTCGGAAACGGAGAGGCGCGCCTCCAGCCGGCCCGCCATCGCGAAGCCCGGGTCGACTTCCAGCGCGTGCCCCAGCGCACGCACCAGCAGCGTCGCCGCGATCAGCAGCACTAGTGACAGCGCCACCTGCGCGACCACGTACAAGTCGCGCTGGCGCATCCGCCGCGAGACGCCGGCGTTCGAGCGCACCGCATCCATTGCCGGAGCCAGCGTGAACAGCACCGCGCTCGCCAGGCCCGCCGCCGCGGCATATGCCACCACCCGCCAGTCCGGATCGAGCCGCAACGCGAGCATCCCGCCGTGCGGAAACCCTGGCAGACTGCGCGCCAGTAGCCGCCCGCTCCAATATCCCACGGCCAGCCCCAGCACCACGCCGCCCGCCCCCAGCACCATGCCTTCCGCCAGTGTCTGCCGCGCCAGCCGCCACGGTCCCGCGCCCAGCGCGCGCCGCACCGCCATCTCGTGCCGCCGCACCGCCGACCTCGAAAGGATCAGGTTCGCTACGTTCACGCAGGCAATCAACAGCACGACCGCCGTGACCGAAAGCAGCAGCGCGGCCATGGGCGCCGCCACCCGGCGCACATCCGGCCGCGACGCGCCCGTCGCCACTGCCACCGTGACCGCCCCCGCCGGCGCGTTGTCGCGCGGAAAATCGCGCCGGATCCGCGCGTCCAGCGCACGCATCCCGGCTTCCACCTCGCGCAAGCTCTTGCCGTCCGCCAGCCGCCCGATCAGCCCCACCAGCGGCCGCTCCCACTCGCCCGGATTCGCCAGCAGATCGCGCACCTCCGGCTGCGAGGCGAGCGGTATCCAGATCTCCACCATATGCGGCGGCGACATGCCCACGAAGCCTGGTGGCGCGACGCCGATGACACGATACCGCTCGGTCCCGATGCGCACGCGCTGGCCGATCACGTCCGGGCTGCGTCCGAACAGCCGCCCCCACGTGCCGTCGCCGATCACCGCCACCGGATCGCTGCCCAACCGGTCGTCGTCCGGCCTGAACCAGCGCCCGAGCTGCGCCGGCATCTCCAGCACTTCCGCGAAGTTCGCCGTCACCGCGTCCGCCCCAACGATGTGGCTCATGCCGCCGCTGTCGATTGCGACGCGCATATCGTCGTACGCCACCAGCCCGGAAAAGAGCCGACCGGCGGGCGCGGATGCGCGTTGCCGGAATTCCAGATAATCGCGGTACGAGCAGGCCATACCGTCGCTCTCGCGCCCAACTATCGCCAGCCGCCCGGAGTGCGGCAGCGGCAGCGGCTGCCAGAACAGCTCGTTCACCATACTGAAGACGGTGCTGTTGACCCCGATTCCCAACGCCAGGCAGACCATCGCCGTCAGCGCGTATCCCGGATTCCGCCGCAGCACGCGGACCGCGTAGTGCAGGTCTTGCCGCAGGTCGGGCGCCGTCAGCCGGTGCGGCGAGAGCCGCACCGCCACGCAGCTCAGCACCTCGCCCCAATACCAGATCCGCCGGCCGCCCCGCGCCTCGAACTCCTCGCGCAGGTCGCCTGCAATGATCTCGCCTTCGCGGCCGGGCACCAGCCGCCGCAGCAGGCGCTCCGCCATCGCCGGGGGACGCTTAGGCAAGCCGCACCCCCTTCCACATCCGCTCGAACATCGCCTTCGCGCGCCCCAGCGCCTCGATGCCCGCTGGCTCCACGCGGAAATAACGCCGCGACCGCCCCCCGCGCTCCGCGGTCGGATCGGCGAACCACGAGCCCAAATATCCCTTCGCCTCCAGCCGGTCGAGCGTGGAATACAACGCTCCCACCGTGACCTTGCGCCCGCACCGCTGCTCAATCTCGCGCCGGATCGGCACGCCGTATGCATCGTCGCCCAGCCGCAGCACGGCGAGCAGGACGATTTGCTCGAACTCCCCCAGATAATGGTCAGACATTAGTTCTGAATTGTAGACCAAATCGGGCGCCGCCGCAAGGGGCGCTTGCTCATCGCGGCAGCACGACGCCGAATACCTTCAGGCGCGACGGCCACGTCACCTCGCGCATGTGGAATCGACACTCTCATTCTGCTGCCCTGGGAGGACGCCAACGCCGTTTTCATGGGGTCCAGCGTCGCGGTGTGGGGATGAACCCGCGTCTCGGAGGAGAGTCGGGACGATAATGGCAAACAACGTCGTCTCTGCGCCGGCTCAGAACAGGTCGGATCCTGAGCTCGCTCATTCAGGTGGGCCGCGCCTGCTAGCCTCAGAGCGTCTTCGGCCAAGCTCGGCACGGCCACGCATTGATGTTGTGATGAAGTTCGATGAGGCCGCGGAAGTCCGATACCAACGTTTTGTTTGGGACGTCGATAGCTACCATTAGCAATGGTGGCATTGAACAGTGGGTCGTCAAATCGCTTCCGAACCACTGCCCTAGGTCTTGGACTACGGCTGCGGTCTCGGTGCCAACACAACGGTCTTCGGATCGACGGTGATCTCCCGCAGCCTGGTTGCGACCTCCGGCGTCATATCCTGCTGATAGCGCCCGCCCAGGTAATGCGCGAAAAACTTCTCCGCGGTGGCGATCATGGCCATGTTGTTTACTGGCCGCGCGAATCCGTGGCCCTCATCTGGCGCCACCAGGTATTCCACGGGGAATCCCTTGTCGCGCAAGGCGATCACGATCTGGTCCGACTCCGCCTTGTTTACGCGCGGGTCGTGGGCGCCCTGCACTACCATCAGCGGCGTCTTGATCTTGCCCGCGGAATTCAGCGGCGATTGCCGCTGCAACTGGGCCTTGCCTTCCGGCGTGGTCGGATCGCCCATGCGCTGGTAGAAAAGCTTGCGGATCGGTTCCCAATAAGGCGGAATCGAGTCCAGCAGTGTGATCAGGTTGGACGGACCCACAATCGATACGGCCGCCGCGTACAACTCCGGCGTGAACGTCACGCCTGCCAGCGTTGCATAGCCGCCGTACGACCCGCCGATGATGCCGGTGCGCTTGGGGTCCGCGATGCCCTTGGCCGCCAGGTATTTCGCGCCCCACGTCAAATCGTCCTGCATCTTGTCGCCCCACTGGCGATTGCCGGCGTTCAGAAATTTCTTTCCATATCCGGTGGAGGCGCGGAAGTTGGGCTCCAGCACGGCGTAGCCGCGGTTGGCAAAAAACTGCGCGAAGCCGTTGTAGCCCCACACGTCGCGTCCCCAAGGCCCGCCGTGCGGCAGAATCAGCGTGGGCAGATTCTTCGCCGGCATACCTTTCGGCAGGGTGAGGTAGGCCGGAATCTCCAGCCCGTCGGAGGATTCGTAGCGAATCGCTTCCATAGGCGCCAGGTCTTGCCGCGGCAACTTCTCCCGGAGCTTGTATTGCAACGTCAGCTTCTTGGATTGGCGGTCGAACAGGTAGGTCTGGCCCGGCTCGGTGTCGGAGTTTGCCGAAATCAGCCAGAGCTTCTCGTCGCGCGTGTGGGATGCGAAGTTAATCTCGCTGCCTGGCAGCTTGCTTTCGAGGAATTTATAGTCCGCTTCGAACGCCCGATCTTTCCAATAAATGCGCCTCTTTTCGTACTGGTAAACGGTGGCAATCAGCCCATCGCTCACGTCGGAGAACTCTGCTCCTTCGAAGTCCACACGATTGTCCGGGTCCCGCTCCACCAACTCCTCATTGCCGGCTTCCACGTCCATCAGGACCAGTTTCACCAGGTTCTCGCCCGTGCCCTTGTTGGTTTGCAGGTAGAAACGCTTGCCGTCTTTGTGGAACCGGACTGGCCCGCAGGTCTCCAGCACATCGCACGAATAGATCTTCGTCAAGCCTTTCTCGTCGACGCGCAGGATCTCGGTATCGCCGTTGCCCGCCGAGCGCGTCGCCAGGCGCAATTGATCCTTGCGATCGAAGATCCAGCCCGTGATGCGGTCGGTGTTCTGGCGCAGCAGTGTGCGCTCGCCGGTGGAGATGCGGATCTTGTACAGATCGTGCCACGACTTGTCCCGATCGTTCAGTCCGACGTACACGATATCGGGCTCGCTGCGCGGCACTTCATAGAGCATGGTGCGCACTCCCTTGACGTCCGTGAGGTTGCGCGCCGCGGGCACTTCCGCACCCGCCGCCGGGGCTTCCCCAGGATTCACCGCGTAAACACTGTAGTTCTCATCCCCCAGCTTGTCCTGCACGTACAGCACGAACTTGCCGTCCCGGCTCCAGAGATACCCCGGGATGGGACGCTTGGTGTCGTTGGTAATAGGCTTGGCCGAATCGAATGGCGCGTCAGTCGGCTTGACCCAGATATTGCGGGTCTTGTTCAAGGGCTTCAGAAAGGCGATGTACTTACCATCGGGCGAGATTTGCGCGCCCGAGATTTCGGGATCGCCGAAGAACAACTCGCGATCGATCAGCGGCGGTCGTTGCGCGGCAGCCGGCGCAAGGAGCAGGAGGATAGTCAGGGAAAGCCTGGGCAAGGAAGTCATAAGGTTGTGTTCGTAATCTTGAGGGTGCGCCTTGAGGCGCTGCTTGTCAAGCGGCCAATGCGTGTTCCAAGCCGCGCCCATTAGAATACGGAGGCCCCCGCTGAGGACGCATTTGCAAGCCGCTCAAACCCGCCGGTGCCGAATCTCGTATGCCGAACTGCCGACTCACGTGGAAAATAGAGGTCGATATTGCCCGATAACGCAGCAACGCGGAGGGCGAGACCGTTGAGATGCAAGGCGAAAGACGGAAGGCGAGCACCAGATGACTGTCACCGGCTTGCTTGCTGTGCCAACGGACGGTAACTGGTTCCGACTAAAGAGGCGTAGCCTAGTTGCGCTGCACTAAGGAGAAGACTTCTGGCGCCCAAGTAGGCCAAGTGGGCGTCCTTCTCCACAATCCCCTGAGACATAAGCTTGAAACGCTCTCTGAGGGTCAGTGGTTCCGCAGTGCATTCCGCCAACATTGCGGACGTTTTCTCAACCTGGACGAAAATAGGTTCGCATGGCAGTGACGCAGTTTGCATGCATCTCTGTAAATTCCGCGCAATTCATTGGACGCCGCCTTTCCTCAGCCTGGCATTTGCCTGTGGGGGTGCAAACGTCGAGCCGCCCGGCTTCTCCGTTTGTCTCTTCCGGATACTTCAACGGCTGGGGCGAGCCGGACCTCGCCATTGCACATTTGGGCGACAATACCGTGACGGTGCTGGCCCGGAGAATCGTTAGGATTTCATACTCGCAGGCCGTCTACCTATCCCTGCGCCTTTTCCCAATGACTGTCCACCGTCTTCATGACACGGCGCGAAGTCTCAACGAGTAGGCGTTCACACTCTGCGAATGATCCACACAACTAACACAATCACGAGAACGGTCCCGAGCAATCCTAAACCGAGCATTTCATTTCTCCTTTGAAAATAAACTTACAGCGGGCACGTGCGCGCATTGTTCGCTCTGGCGCGATGCAGGCGTCGTGCATTAATCGCTATTGCACGAGTCGCACCAAACGTCGTTCTCTGTTGAGCCGATTCGCTCGCCGGCGAATTGCGGATTCGGTGTGGAAGGATCGAGGCCCTCTGATCGTAACGACATGCGGTCACGTGACCGCGGGCGGTCAGAAACGTCACTGCGTACATTCATGGTCGCCAAGGGCACACCAGGGCGTAAGTTCAGTAACCTTGCGCCCAAAAAACACGTTTCCACGTCTTTTCGTGGATGGCAATACGCTCGAAGTGACCTGGGCATGCAGTGGGCTCCGAGGAGCCTACTTGCAGCGTCCAGATTGTTCCGATGGATCAAGCCGCTGCCTGGAGCCAGCCACGGTGCGTACGGCGGAGCTGTTCAGAGAAGAGCTCCGGCGGTTCCTGAACGGGCGGTTACAATCGGACTGTGCCCTACCCTGAACCACTGATCGCCGCAATGCGCCAGGATCTCACCCGATACGGTGTAGAAGAGGCGAGAACTC
>OCTA010006147.1_pt1 | contig 10290 bp, 8 predicted proteins | sample 1538991 | NCBI WGS metagenome assembly OCTA01 (sample SAMEA3539302, study PRJEB22396) | soil metagenome | biome: tundra; feature: field; material: soil | place: USA | collected 2010-05 | depth 0.15 m | reverse complement strand
ACCACCGAGATCTACACTCTTTCCCTACACGACGCTCTTCCGATCTAAGAGCTGTCCGATAACCTCACCGGTCATCTTTACCTCTGGAGTGAGATGTCAGAGAAGTTGGCACTATTCAACTCCGGGACGTTCCAGGCATACGGAGCAAAGTCGTGGCTCACGGATCGGTACGATAATCGTACTACTCCAGAGGAGGTTCGGTATCGCAGCACGAATAAGTCATCCGATACGCCGCCGATCACCTTCGCCGTTGCACCTCGGATTAACATTCTCGCTGCATCCTCGGAAAATTGGTTCTACACCAACCTGGCTGAGGACGATTCTGCGGGAGGATGGTTACCTCGGTGGGTCTTCGTCCGCGTGGGTAAACGTGCCCGGTCCTGTGCCCGTCCAGCCGAGCCTGATCCCGCCGTTGCCGCAACGCTCAGTTCTCAACTCCAAGCGATCTCAAAATTGTCCGGAGAGGCAACCATGCCGGAGGAGATCTGGCAGGATTACGAGTTGTGGTACGAGGAAACTCAACGGATTTTTGAATCCCATCCAAGTCCCGCACTTGCGGTGCCCTACTGGAATCGTCACAAGGGTATGATTCTCAAACTGGCCGTGATCTTTGAAGCCTCTGCGAATCATCGGCTGGTGGTCGGATGGGACTCGTGGAAACGTGCCAAAGAGAAATCCGCCGAACTGGTGCACGACATCTTCGACATGCTCGACACCAAGATGACTGCAACGGGCTACACGCTGAAACGGTACGAGGATCACATTCGGGACCGTGGGAGTGACGGGCTGCTCAAGTCGGAGTTCACCTACGCTTTTAAGGACGATCCTGACCGAGAGAAACATCTCACAACGCTGTTCGGCGGAGATGTCATTCATCAGTTCATAAGGCCGGGGAAAGGTAGACCGGGAACGATCCTAGTCCATCGGGATCATTGTTCTGGCAGGTGCGGTAGGTGTGGGACGGTGGTGACCGTGTAGGCTCCCGCTGTGAGTGGTGACTTTCTTCCTTCTTTCCGACTTTCTTCCGGTGCGTTTCGGAAGAAAGTTTGGACGGGAGCGGGGAGGGTAAGTGGTGTAGTATCTTATATTTATATTATTTTTTTTCATTTTAATACTACTTTCTTCCTTTCTTCCACGCTCTCTGGTTCTCAATCCACAGCCGAAGCCGGAGGCGAGTTAGGGATCAGACTGGCATGGTACCGGAAGAAAGTAACCTATCCTGTTGAACCACTTGGGGATCTTCTTTCCTGCGGGTGATGGAAGGAAGCGGAAAGAAGCCCCGAGCTACCAGCCTCCTGCTCCGGCCCCGAGAACCCCAAACCGGCGTTCCGATGCCTCACTCGCACGGGTCGAGCGGGGCCGAAAAATTATCGATCTCCCTAACCCACTGAAACCACACCACCCGCCCTCGCTAACTGTTGATAATCCCGTCGCGGCACTATAGTGATCCAGGCCAAAAACAGCCAAAAATCGTGATGCGGTAAAGTGTCTGATCCGTTCGCGGTAGCTCATCGACCAAGCACAAGTGCTTTAGTTTCTTACAATAACCGCCGCAACCAGACGCAACGTCGTGACGCCTTGGAATCCCGGCACCATTACAGTGGTGCAGCCGCCTGCCGTCTACCATTCGCCGCCGACCACCCCGCCCGTATCGACCGCACCGCCGATGGTGTCGTCCGAGGGTTGCTGTGCCCCCGCTGTCGTGTTGGTATCTCGACGTTCCGCGATGATCTGGACAACCTCCGTGCGGCGGTGGCTTACCTCACGAGTTGTCGCCTGGAACAACTGTAGTTTTCCATCCCAAATGCCGATCCAATGGGGGAACCATGCTGAGATCAGCCATGCCAGTGCTTGCTGTATCGTTGCTCGGTTCCGCCGGTGCTCAGGAACCTGACCCAGCATCCCGAGTCTACGCGGAGGCATCCAAAAGCGTATTCCTGATTGTCGTGAAATCCGCAACCGGAGAACCTATCGGGCAGGCAACCGGGTTCTCGATTGACGGAAATAAAATCATCACAAACGAGCACGTTGTTCGGGGTGGAACTCCCTGTCTCGACCTCGGAGCAGTGCGCGTAGGCTTGAAGGTAGTCAGGACCGATCCAGTAAACGACCTGGCAGTCTTGCTGCCGGACGGAGAGCTTTCGTCCGTGCCTCTGAAGCTTGCTGCCAGCCAGCCGAAGCCGGGTACTGCTGTTTTCGCAATCGGCAACCCATCCGGCTTGGAGAGGAGCATCAGCACCGGCGTTGTTGCCGGAATACGCACAATGCATGGCCACGAACTTCTGCAAATCTCCGCACCGATCTCGCCCGGTTCTTCGGGTAGCCCTATATTGACCGCGAACGGTGAGGTTGTGGGGGTAGCGGTTGGGATGCTGGACGATGGCCAGAATCTCAATTTCGCTGTACCATCCAGCGTTGTGCTCCGATTCTTGAACGGCGAAACGAGCAAGCCTGACATAACTTCGCTGCTTTCCAAGGCTGGTGAACTCTCAAAGAAGCGGTGGACAGAGATGGAGTACTCGTCTGAGACCGGCTCTCCGTTTCAGCGAGCAGGAGCAGAAATCGAGGATCTGCTGTTTCGAGCATTGGAAATGGCTGATTCGGATTCATCAAGCCTTGCTGCTGTATTTGACGAAGCTTTACAGGTTCGTTCACCACTAGCCGTTACAGCGTCCGAACGGTTGGTAGCTACGAAGCCGAGTGCCGACGCTTATTTTAGGCTTGCGAGAAGCCTTAAGATGCGATTCGCATCCGAGGCTGCACAGGAACCGGAAAACCCCACGCTCAAACGAGCCGAAGCAGCGATACGATTGGCTTTCAAGGAAACACGACAGCCGACGATAGAAATGTACGCCGTCCTTGCCGACATTCTTGAAGATCGTTCGCTCTTTGCTGAGTCCCGTACATCTTTTGCCAAGACTTATGAACTAGCCACCTCACGTGGCAATGAATGGGTAGTCGTCGATGCTCTTCATGGCCTTGTTCGGACGAATTACTCATTGCAGGCATTCGCGGAATCGGATCGATATTTTCAGTTGTTGGTAGAAACCGGTCAATCCAATGCGGTTGATTGGCGGGGTCAGGGTGCTCGGCAATACGCTCGGAAGGAATATAAAAACGCGGGTGACAGCTACAAACAAGCGGCACCAACTCCAGCGTTCTGGGAGAACTGGTGTCGTGCTGCAAACGCATATTCGAGAGCTGTGGGTGCTGAAGACAATACACTCGAAGCTGCTAGAGCCTGCATTAAGAATGGAGCAGATAAGAAGGATTCGGATGGGACGTTGGCGTCCGCACACTTTTTGATTGCATCGGTTCTAAACGGTCGTGGAGTCTACGAAGAGGCTCTCAGCCATTCTCGTGAGGCAGCGGCCATTGATCCAAGTGATGCCTCTTATCAAGATACCCTCGCCGACTCGTTCATGGGGCTAAGAAGATTCCAGGAAGCGATCAATGCTATCAAACAAGCAATACGACTCTCAGACGGTAAGTACGCATGGACGCACTTTACTCTCGGCTCTGCTTATTTTGAGACTGAGAATTGGCAATTAGCGGAGGACAGTTTCCAAAAGGCGGCAGAGCTTAACAAAGAAGACTATAAAGCCCCGTACAATGTTGCACTCTGTTTAGAACATCTCGGGTATCATGGTGATGCTGTCTCGTGGTACGAAGAGACCCTACGTAGGAATCCAAATCAGGAACGAAAACAGGAGATACTGAAACGCATTCAGATTATCCGCCAATAATTTCCTGCCCCATAAACACGTGTTCGGTGTCCCACAACCATCAGATTACGGGACGCGGATTCCGTCCACACGGCAAGCCTCGTTTTGAACGGTTTACCCCGTCGCTCCGGGGGTAGGTTTTTGGGACAGGAACCGATGGACGGTGCCCCGTCCGACGTGGAGGGTGGTTGCGATCTCCCGGACGGATGCTCCGGCCTCGTGCATGGCACTGACCTTGCTCCGGTCGAACACTACCCGGCGTCGTCCCAACTGTTTTCCGTTCCGGCGAGCGTTCCTCACCCCAGCACAAACCCGTTCCCGAATCATCTCCCGCTCGAACTCCGCAACGCTGGCTAGAATCTGTAACAGCAGACGGCTGGTGGGGTTGCTCTCATCCGTATCCAACGATTGGCTCGTTGCGATGAACCTAACGCCGTAGCTGGTTAGCGTTGCCAATTGCTGATTCAGGTGGAGCACTGAACGTCCGAATCGATCAATCTTGTAAACCACGATGCAATCGAACTTGCGGAGTGAGGCATCGGCCATCATCCGATCCAACGCTGGACGGCTGGATTTAGAACCGGAGAACCCGGTGTCTAGGTATTCGGCGGAGATGGTCCACCCACGACGTACTGTGTACTCCCGGAGTTCACGTACCTGCATCTCACAGTTTTGATCGGTGGTGGAAACCCGTGCGTAGATCGCAGCACGAATCGGAGCGGTAGGGGCTTCCGACGAAGCCCCGTGATTACCTTGTGTCCGCCCCATGCTACCGTCCAGCCTTTAGGATGTCGTCCGCTGCATGGAAGATCCGTTGTGCCGATCGTTCCGGTACTTCGTTCCCGTGGAACCACGATTGGATGTACCCACGGGACTCTGAAGCCCCTGGAAGCCCCAGCGATTCACAACACAGCAACGCCACGCATTCCGCTTCGAGTTCCCGGATGTCTCGGGGTGTACGGTCGGTGGAATCACTGTTAAGTGAACCCTCTGCGGTGTGGCCTAGGACGATATGCGCTACCTCGTGGAGCAAAGTGGACGCGGGTTGCTCCGCCATCGGATTGATAGCAACGCTCCGATGTTTGGCGTAGCCTTGGACGTTCCCGTCCATCATCGTGAATGGAGTACGCTCGATGTTCAGAACTGCTAACGCTCGGGTAGCGTCCCATCCCGGCAAAGGTTCCGGGATGTACTCTGCTCCGTCCGTCTGTGACAGCACGAACCAATGGGGAACGTACACGAACCCGGTGTAAGTGTGCTCGGTGTCGGGTTGGTCCTGCTCATCGTCGGGTGCCGTGGGTGCGTTCGTCTTGTACCGTACCGGCATACACAACGTCAGAGCCTTCTGGCCACGTTTCACGAACCGTCCGAGTTCCTTCCATCTCGGATACGTCGCTAGTGGCCCCGGTTCGATACCACGTTCCCGGCACTGGAACAACGCTAGGAGCTGATTGCGTACGCTGTACGCGTGGAACCGGTTGAATGCGGTGGATACGACGCCGGGTTCGGTGACTGCTCGGTGCAGGAGTTCTGCCCAACGTGGAATGACAGGAGATGTAGAATTGTTGTAGCTTCGCATCGAAATTTATCCTTTCGATCTGGAGTTAGGGAGCGTGGACGGCTGGTACCGTCTACGTTCCCATCAAGATATTAAATGGAAATGTCCCGATTTGCAAGGTTCAATTTGGATTTATTTGGATTCAATACCGCTCCTGTTTCCGCGAATTACTTTCGAGCACCGCTGATGGTACCGGAAGGATGCCGGGGGTAGTCCGATTCATTCCCGAATGGAACCGGCGTGGGTGAAGGCGTTACCGCAGCGTGTGTCCGGGACGAACGTGCGGGGGTGTGGGGGAAAATTTTTTGAGAAAAACTGTTCCGCCGGATGTTAACAGATCCCACTGCCGCACCGTCTTCCAGTCGAACGGCAACGAGGTACATTCGATGTCCATTCTTCGATCCGCAATTGTCGTGCTCGTGGTGGGCACGGTTGTGTCGGTGGCTGCTCAAGCCCAATCGGATTCTCCTCCGAGCAGTTGTCCGGTAACGACACCACCGAAGCCATTCTTCGTCCCACCTACGCCGTATCCGGCTACAACCTCCGGCGGAAGTTTTTATTTCGGCACCCCAAAGTTGTGGGCTTTAGTCTGGAAAAGTCCGTGGCGTGGGCTTGCTCTATGGAACGAAGGCTACCGACAGAAAATCTTTTGGTGGAGCGAGGGTTACGACTGGAAGCAAGATCCGCAACCAGCCCTATCGGTAACCGGCAAGCGTCTGGATGCACCTACGGCTCCCCTAGTCTCGGACGACCACGCAGACAACGGATATCGTGACGACATGAGATCGTTCATCGTGACAGGGGTGAATTTTCCGACGATCGGATGTTGGCAGATCACCGGACGATTTCATGGACAGGTACTCTCGTTTGTTGTGTGGGTGGATAAGTAGCTCCCCACACTCATCCCCGAGCAACTCGTGATAGCAACGAAAGTTTGCTATGCACCGCCTGGAGATCCGCCGTCTGAAGATTCACATACCGCCGCGTCATCTCCAACGTGCTATGCCCCAAGATTCGCTGGAGCCGGAACACGTCCCCACCGTTGCGGATGTAGTTCAATGCGAAGGTATGCCGCATCGTGTGGAAGCTGAACCTTACCCCGGTGATGTGGAGCCGGGTACCGAAGATTTTGAAAGACCGTAGGAGGTTCCGTTGGGTGAGCTTTGATCCCATTCGAGCCTGGAACACGTACGCCTCGGGTGGACCATCCTCCCTCCGCAACCACTTCCACGCAAGTTTCCTCATCTCCATCGAGATCGGCACCAGACGATGCTTCGCACCCTTGCCACGTACTCGCAGGAGCATGTTATCGAGATCCACATCCTCGCGTGTGAGGGATAGGGCTTCGTTGATACGTAACCCGGTATCAAGGAGCAAGCACGTCAGCGTGTGGATGCGGTGTTGGTACATTACCTTTGGCCGAAACTGGATGATCCGTTGCACATGCTCCGGCGTTAGCGTGGCAAGTACCTTCTGTTCTTCTTTGAGCCGTGGGATGCGGATAAGCTCGACCAGGTGACCCTCCGTGTGTGCCCATCGGAATAACGCATTCACGGCTCGGAGATACGTGTTTACCGACGTGGCGGATACTCCCGCCTGCCGGAGTTTGGCGATACGATCACCGACGGCTGCTTTGGTATCCATCGCCCCTGCGAATGCTCGGAAGCTTTGGCGATACCACACGACAGTTGCCGGGGAGACGTTTTTGAAGTACGTCCGTTCCTGGATGAACTGCTCAACTAGGTGTTCCACTGCCCCTCCTTAGGCAAAGGGTTTATGGAATCTAGCTGTTCCCGGAGTCTTAGCGGAACGCGTTGAAAAAGAAAAGATTGGTACGCCCGGTAAGATTCGAACTTACGACCTTTTGCTCCGGAGGCAAACGCTCTATCCAGTCTGAGCTACGGGCGCATAACAAAACAAAACAAACAACTTAAATAACGACTCCCTCAGATCCTCGTCATCGCTATAGTGGAATCCCGAAGCTGCGTCTGAGCATTCTTCGGTCCCTTCCCTTGCATCAGTGTAGCAAATGTCCTCCGTGGCCGACCAAGTTCTGCCTCAGCTTCCGGAGGGAGTTCAACTGTGATTCGTCATTAGTACGTCTTTCAACAACGTACCGCTTCGCAAGTGTGAGGAGAAATATCGGCATTGTCAGTCAGCCCGCCGCTTGCCCACCGGCCTTTCTCGGCGGATAAGCGACGTCAGAGACCCGGTCGCCGGCAATGTTGCCACTACCGCGCGCCACGATATGATCTGACTACCAAGAGTGGAATAAGACAGCAACGGGGAGAGGCAATCTTGATCGGCCAGAATCTTGTCCCATTCTTGTCCCAATAAATGAGTCGCTTTCGGGACATCCAGGCGGTTTTCAGCCTTTGTTATTAATTCATGATAGCCCTCCACGAATCCAGCCCTGAAAAGGCTGGCGGCGGCGGTTTGATTCCGTCCCTGGCCACCAGTTCTCCTTTATTTGCCGGAGCTTACAAGAACCTCATCGTGAAAGAATGCCGTTCCGACTATTCCCTCCACGCCATTCATCGACACCTCAAAACACTGGGATGTCAACGAGATGAAGTTCTCCAGAGCGCAGCCCGAAGACGCTTGGCGTCTGCCGTCGGCCTTGAGGGAAGACCGCGCGGGTGCTGCCTTTCAATGCACTCGTCATCCAACCGCGGAATTGGTGATGCAACACCTTCACGATGAGTAGAACGTCAGACTGTCCGAGCCAAATTCCCCGCAAGCCAGTCCAGAAAAGTATGCACGCGACTCCGGGAAAATACGCTGGAGGCCGCCAGAAACGCAATGAGCAAATCGGGCACGAATGAACCGTTGTAATATCCTGCAACGTCTCATTGCCAATCCTGCCGCGCCGAATTTCAACCTCCCGATTCGAATACGCCGGCAGCTTTTGGCTACGCACACCGGGTTCGCAAGCACTGGTGGAAACCCATGCGAGCCTCGCTTCCAGATCGCTGCTGCGACCCACACACATTTTGCGGACTACCCGTCAATCGTTCATCGATTATTTCTCTTTAACATTGATTCGTCCGGTCGATTGGCGGTTTGCTTGCGGTTAAGAAGCTACACTAGGGAACGCGACACATGCGACGCATTCTTGTTGCCAGCACCTTGTGCTTCGTTGTCATGTGCAACGCGGCGCCGCCTGAAAAGACGCCGCCATGGCTCAACATGCAGCCCGGCGTCCGATACGTGGGCTCCAAGGTTTGCGCCGCATGTCATCGGGCGATTTACGAGACCTATCGGAGAACCGCGATGGGCCGCGCGCTCGACTTGGCCCAGAATGATCCGGGACTCAAAGTCATTACAAAGACAGTCGCGGTCTATGACCGGACTTTGGATCGTTATTATGAGGCGAGCCGGGAGGGCGATGAATTCTTCCAGTCCGAATACCAGTTGGATCGAACCGGACAAGATGTGTTTCGAGCGAAGCATAAACTGGAATACGCGATCGGCTCGGGAATCAACGGCATTGGATACGTAGTCCGGCGGGGCGCGTATCTTTTCGAAGCACCATTGACCTGGTACACGCAGCGCAAGCAGTGGGATCTCTCACCGGGCTATCAAGGCGGCGATCGCGCCTTTAGCCGCCCCATCGAGAGTGCGTGCATCTTGTGTCACAGCGGCAAGCCGGCAGTATCGACGGACCACCCTGGATTATTCGGCGATCCCGCTTTCTACGAGATGCCCATCGGATGCGAGAATTGCCACGGACCGGGCAGCCTGCACGCGCAGAAGCGGGGCAGCGGGCGTTCGGCATCCAGGCCGGATAGGACCATCGTGAACCCTGCGCACCTGTCGCCGCGTCTGGCCGAAGAGATCTGCATCAATTGTCACCAGGGCGGAGACGTGCGCGTGCTCCAGCCTGCAAAAGAAGATGCAGATTTTCGACCGGGCATGCACTCGGCCAGCATCTCCGAGCTGTTCAAGGCGCCGGTTCAGCCTGGTCAATCGCCCGAGGCAAACCTACTCGAGTACCATTTCGAGATGAAGATGAGTAAGTGCTTCCGCGCGAGCGGCGGATCGTTGAGCTGCCTCACTTGCCACGACCCTCATCAGGAGCGCTCCGGGGAAGCGGGCGCGAGGTGGTTTCGTGGGAAATGTCTGACGTGCCATGCCGTGCGGAGTTGCACAGCTTCCCGTTCCGAGCGAGAAGGCACGACACCGGCGGACAACTGCGTCGCATGCCACATGGCCCGGCGGACCAGCGAGCGAATTCCGCATTCGGCGCTGAGTGAACATCGGATTGTGCGCCGGCCGGCCCAGCCTTTTCCGGACGCGGCTTTTCATCAAACCACGCCTGATCTGCCGGATCTGATTTGGGTGAACCGGCCGGAAGGAGCCCCAGAAACAGCGCTACCGCCGGATACGCTGATTGAAGCGTACGCTTTGCTGGCGCCGCGTTTTCCGCAATATCGCGCGCACTTTCTAAAATTGCTGCTGGCGCGCATGAACGACGCCGCGCATCCGTTGAGCGAGCCGCTGTGGGAAGCGCTGGCGCGTGAGGCGGCGCTGGATGGGCAAACGGACAGCGATGGCCTGGCAATCGCGGCGATGCAACGGGCGATTGCTTTGGGTGCGAGAGGCTCCGCGGCCTACCTCGATCTGTCAGCGTGGCTGAAGAGAGAGCAATCTTTTGATGCGGCGGCCGGAGTGCTGGAGCAGGCTCGGGCCCGATTCCCCTTCGATCGCGGCGTTTCCAGATCCCTGATCGATGCCTACGGGTTGGCCGGCCGCGACGCCGATCGCAAGGCGGCGATTCAGCGTCATCTGCAACTCTTCCCTGAAGACACCGACCGGTTCAAGGCGCCTTGACGGCGCCGCGCAGCTTCTCCAGGAGTTGGTCGTGGAGATGTTGCATATCGAGAACATCAGCATCCACGGACGCTTGCGCCGTCGGGGAAACGGCTGCCAGGGCGCGCTCGCGAGCGGCTTCCGAAGTCTGTCCCAGTTCACGGTAGGCTCGTGCCAAAGCTTGAGATCGGAAGA
>OCTA010006144.1_pt1 | contig 10293 bp, 5 predicted proteins | sample 1538991 | NCBI WGS metagenome assembly OCTA01 (sample SAMEA3539302, study PRJEB22396) | soil metagenome | biome: tundra; feature: field; material: soil | place: USA | collected 2010-05 | depth 0.15 m | reverse complement strand
CCGTGCTTCTCTTCGGAGTAGCGGTCGCGTTCGGCAAAGCGGCAGCCGTAGTTCGCCGTTCCCGGAAACATGAAGATGATCCCGCGATTGCGGTAGCTCCACGGATTCAGACAGAACTTGTAGTCCGCCGGAACGCTCTCGGCGACGTAGCTCAGGTCGAGCTTCCGATCTTCATACTGGTCGTAGCACAAGCCATTGCCGGCGTCGAAGTCGTCGATGACGATAATCGGCTTCTCGCATTGCCCGAAGATGATGGACATCTCGTCCCTTAGCGGCCAGTAGGCCCCCCAGTGAGCATCGAGGAAGAACATGGACTGCTTCCGAATCTCCGGCAGGTGCGCGCGGAGGAAATCCGGCGAGGTCTTCGTCTCGTAGATCAGGTTGTCCGCAAAGTAGAGTTCCGGCCGGCGCTTCCAGTCGATCACATCGCAGGTGAACACCTTCTCAAACAGCAGGCTCATGGCCAAGGATGTCTCCCCGTCATACGTGCCGGTCTCCACGAAGTTGCGCAGGCCGAAGTCGCCTTGCAGCTTCTTGACCACCCGGACGAAATTGGGATCGATGACCACCCGGCAACGCAGGTTGTCATGCATGTATCGGTCGAGCGCCTTGGTGTCCTGGCCGAACTGGCGCCGCAGGGCATCAATCTCGGTGGCCGTCAACTGGTGGGCCTCCCGTTTCTTGAGCTTGTAGTTGATGAGCCAGTTGAGCAGTGATTGCCCCACAGCCGTCTTCTTGAACATTTCCAACATAGCGAATCTTCTCTTGAACCTTTTCCTGGCCCAGTCAGCCGCGTTTATCCCAGCTTCTTGTTCGGGTCGCGCTGCCCTTTGGAGGTCAGGCCGACCAACAGGCCCTTGGCCTCGTTGGCCACCTTGCCGAGGAAACGGAAAGTGCGCCGCGCAGAACTCATTCTCGGCCAAGCCAGCATGGCTTCGCGACGTACACGTTCCGCCTCGGCATCGCGACCCAAAGCCAGGAGGCACTTCACCTTCATCTCATGCGCCTGCCGCACTCTCACGTCGGCCATCTGGGTTACTTCAATGTACTTAAGCGCCTCAACGTATTCCTTCTTGTCGAAGTGGTCTTGCGCGGTCCCAAGCAACTTGGAAACGACGACGGCTTCCTGTTTGAAATACAGGGGCGAGAACCGGTCCCGTTCTTCCGGCGACATGGCGGTGTGCCGTTCTTCCTGGAACACATGGTAGAGGTCGGAGAACCTCGCCGCGTCCTTTTCAAAGGATGCGGCCATTTGCTCCATTTTCGCGAGCGCGGCGGCGCGGGCTTTTTCGTCATCGGGATGCATAGCATTAATCAGTTTGGTCGCGGATTCCTTGCGGTCCCGCAAGGTGAGGTGAAAGAATTGTGTCCAGAATGGCAAACAGCGCATCCGCTGGGTGCGGCCCTTGCCGCGAATGGGCGACATCAGGATCGGGATGTTGATGTAACGTTCAATCATGCGGCCAATCTGGTCCTTCCACGTGTCCTCAAACCAGTAGAAGAAGTAGGCTGTATAAACTGACTCCAGGGTCTGCAACCAACCCCAGCCTACGATCGGAAACGTGGCAATGTCCGGAGCGACGGGGTCCCACGGACACGCGAGCACAACGCCATCCGGGTACGGCTTAAAGCTATCGCGGACAATCCGGTCCCAGCCGTTGGTTTCAAATCGAACGTCGTCGTTCGCAAGCATGTAGATTTCAGCAGTACGGCCTGAGAGATCCCAGAGAACTTTAAACGGAGTGTCCCAGTCCGGCGGGCTCGGACCGATGTTCCAGCGGACTGGGAAACCGGGATCCGGAAACTTCCCGGCGTCGATCGCCGAGCGGGTCAGGTCGTCGTCATCATCTACACACAGCCAAAGGGACACCTTGTCCTTTTGCACAGTGGTCTTACGCAAGGAGTCAAAGACCTCCACCAGCTTTTCTGGCCGGCCGCGGGTATTCAGCAAGAGGGCTATGTCGCCGCGCCTGATTTTGGAATCGTCGAGTCTGAATTGATCGGGCTTTGCGCTGGCCATAATTCAATACTTCATGCTGCGGCGGTGACGCCTCTTCCCACGGCCACATAGCGGACCTGCTTTGGCAGTCGGGAAGAATCAATGCTCCGCCAGCAGTCCACCACGGTCAGCGGCCGGTTGGCGGCATAGCGCTCCACAGCATCTTTGAATTTCGCGTCCCGCGTTGTCACGACTACGACGTCAGCGTTGGCCAGGCAGTCGTCAGCAGCATCTACGTAATTAACTGCACTTCCGAGTGCCGCCCGGGCGTTATCACTGGCCAGAGGATCGCACGCAACAATATGCAAATCATGCTTGAGCAATTCGCCGATCAGCTTCATGGCCGGCGATTCAGTAATGACCGAGGTGTTGGCCGTAAAGGATAAACCCAGAATGCCCAGTGACTTGCCGGAGGACCGGTTGACTTCACTCAACACCAATTGGGCCAGATGCTGGTCCTGGTGTTTATTCACGCGATGCGCCGCCTGGACCAGTTCGGCCTGAACGCCGCACTTTTCGGCCAGGGTAATGTAGGCGTGGACATCCCGGGGAAAACACGTGCCGCCAAAGCTCAACCCACCCTGAAAATAATGCGGTGAAATGCGGCGGTCGGCGCCAATCGCCTTAGTGACGGCGTCCACGTCGGCTGTGGGAATGCGTTCGCAAAGATTAGCGACGGAATTGGCGAAGCTGATCTTCAACGTGATATAGGCGTTCAGGCAGACCTTGGCAATTTCAGCATTGATGATGGACATCCGGGAAATCGCAGGCTTGTTCTCGCAAAGTTGCCGGTGAATGGCTTCGATCTGACTTCCCGCTTCCGGGTGGGTTTCTCCAATCACCGCGAGGTCTGGACGGAGGAAGCCGTTGATCACGTTGCCCAACGCCACGAAATCCGGACTGTAGCCGACGGAAAACCCGTCATTCAGCTTGCGGCCTGATGCCTTCTCTATTATTGGAATGAAAGAGGAGTCCGTCGAACCCGGCATAACGGTGCTGCTGATGACGAAGAGATGGTGGTCCTTCTTGCTGTCACGCAAGGCTTCGGCGAGCGAGCGTAGCGCCGATTCCACGAAACGATTGGAAAAGCTTCCGTCCGGGTTGCTCGGCGTGGCCACCAGCACAAAGGTTGCGTCGGTCTGCTCAATTGCTTCCTTATGGTTGCGTGTAGCCCGCAGTGTCTTGCCGCCATGCTGAGCGAGTAGCTCGGCCAAGCCGGGCTCAAACCAGGGAGCGATGCCGCGATTCACATGATCCACAACATGTTCTTCGATATCCACGCCGAGGGTTTGAAAGCCTCGTTTGGCGAAGCATGAGGCGAGACAGAGCCCAAGTTTTCCCAATCCAACCAGCGAGAGGCGTTCGGTCATATACATTTTTCCTGGTGATTATGGTTCGCAGCACGCAGATCCTTCCGCTGAATTTCCACATGACCAATCCAGCCTGGATGAGGTTTGAAACCCAAAAATGGATTCTTGCAGTCGCGCAAGCAGCTTGTCCATGCAGCCTCGTTGGACATGACCGTGATATTCTCCAAACTCCGCACGCCGAAATCAAAATGAGGGTCGTTGAGAAGATTCCGATAAAGCTGTAGGAGCATAGGATCAAGCCCCATCAGACGTGTCGCGACAAGATCAACGGCTAGGAGGTTCTCACCCGCTATCAGCACACCCGCTTCTTTGGGATCCGGGGTAAGCGGTCCCCGGTTTTCACCGCCAATGATGCCATCGACAACCGAAAACCATTTCCTCTGCGGGCAATCCTGGACGACGCCCTGCTTATCTGCGAAAACGGCAATCTTCATCAGATCTGTCGCCATCCTCCAGGTTGAATCATTTGCGTACCAGCAACCGGGTTCGTAAACGCGTTTGCTCGCAGGAATCTTCACCCCGAGTGAGGCGCCTACCTTGAGATACAAAAAGCCGAAGAGAAATCTGTGTACTAATTCCAAGGGCAGCGATCGCGGCGCTAGCAGATGATCGTACATCCATCGTTCCCAGTTAATGATGGAACGCTCGAACCCGGTAAGAAGCTTGTCCGGGTATTGATCTCCGCCTTCGCTGGGTGGACCCAGGGTGTAATGAACCAGATAATTCTTATTAGTGCAAATCCCCACCAGTCCTTTGGCGTTGAGCGTGGTCCCGCACCGCTTGTGTACTTTCAGTTTGGGCACGGAAATCACAACGTCCGCGTTCAAAATGGTGCGCGATACCTCATATTCCTGCCTATCGCCGGTATGTCGTGTGATTGTTTCTTGGCGGTCGAAGACAGCACCGTAAAACTTTTCCGGCTCGCGGCCATACAAGGAACTGCGCTTGTCGAGATTAACCACTATGACGCCGGCTGGATCCCCCTTGAGCTTGCGCTCGCAAGAAGGCATGTGCCGGGTTTCTATGAAAGGAATGCGAGACTTGCCCCAATAATCTCTTAGGTCCAACACCTCAAAATGTGGTTGCCCGCGAGAAGTAAAGAACTCCGTGAGCGCCTGCAGTCCCAGGTTTTGCCGCAGTTCATCCCAGTCCGTATCAAAATTCGGCGCGTCAGCAATCACGATTCGGCCTGCTCCCTTCAACGCTATCCAGCAATAATCTGCAACCGCCCGCAGAACAGAAGGGTGTGTAATTACAGAAAACAGATCCTTACCCTCATAATGTCTGCTGCGAACAAAATTCGGCTTCAAGACAACGGTCATTCCTGGCTGAATTATATGGCCCAGCGGATTCCATCGGTCTGTGTCCAGGTTCCTCGCATCCAGCCGTAGCAAGTGGAGAAGTTCTCTGACTCCGTCATAGGCTACGTTAGGCTCCTCCTGCAAAAAGCCTTTAAAGGGATACTCGGGGTAGGCGGTCGACGGGTGAAAAGGACTTCGGCTGGGATAACGCACGCCCTTCGTTCTGAGTGCTGCCACTTCGATGCTCATACTTTAGACCTGCAAAGCTTGTTCAAGCGCGGCGTTGTCAAACTTTAGCTTGAGTTCCTGAACCAGCAGACGGTGCTTGCCACGTTTGGTCAGGGGAATCTCCGGAACAGGTTCCAATGTCAGGTCCACGTCATTCAAGCAGCGTTCCAAAAGCCTTCGCTGCATTTCCTTTTGCGTCGCTTCACTGAACGTATCCCGCGGAACAAACTGGAAGACGATCTTGCCAGGCTCCCGCTGCACAAACTGGAACTGCTTGATCCGATCGTAGAAATCATCGTGCATGTTAAGCATCGAAGTTGACAAATAGCGCCCGGACTTCGTCACGATGAGTTCCTGCAACCGCCCCTCGATTCTTTCCCAGATTTGATAGGGCCGTCCACAGGCAGCGCAGCCCCAGCTCTTAAAGACGGCCAGATCCTGAGTCCGATAGCGAATGAACGGCGTGGCGTGCATGATAAAGGAAGTGCCGACGATCTCGCCGATCTCCCCGGGGGTGGACACGAGTTGGCCGTCGCGACCGATCAGCTCGGCATAACCGTACTGCGGCAGCACGTGATATGTGTCTTCGTGCTCGCAGTAGCCCGCCAGCACCGCCATCTCGTAATGGCCGTAATGAATGAAGATCCTGGCCTTGAACACCTCCTCCAGCAGGTCCTTCTGAAAATCATAGAGATGTTCCGAGGAACAGAGAATCCCTTTCAGCGGCGGAAAAGCACCCCCGGTCTCTTTCAAAAATCTGGCGAAGAGGTAGCCGGAAGAGGGATAACACCTGACCCATTCGGGCTGGTATTCCAGAGCGCGACGGCGGTAGGTTTCCATCTGCTCCGGAACGAAGTCGTAGGTGGAGCACCGCAGCTCGTTGAACTTCGCCGCAAACTCCATGCGATCCGGGGCATTGATCAAGAGGCCGCGAAAGACAATCTGCCGGTCTCCTTCCTTCCAGCCGAAGCGCGCGTATTGGTGCGCTTTGGAAGCAAGTTCTTTGCTGAAGGATTGAGGATCTCGATACATGCCGCAGGGGATGCCCGTGCTGCCTCCCGTGGTGACGAGGGTCCTCCCCTCAATCGGCGCCGAAAACTCCTCTAAACGGTCGCGGATCATTTCCTTGTCCACATAAGGAAACCGCCGCAAATCGTCGAAGCTGCGAATGTCATCAGGATGAACCCCGGCTTCCTGGTAAAGCGCCTGGTAGCCGGGCGTGTTCTCGTAGGCGTGCCGGGTAATGCGCTTTATCTCTCGGAGTTGATAGTCGGCAATCTGATCACGCGTCCATTGGTCGGAATCTTTCAGGAATTGCCGCCAGGCAACATAATCTTTGTTCTGCAAATCAGCGTGGACCATACTCAACAGATTTCATATCAGGCGTTATGTCGGGCCTAGGCTCAATTCATAAACCGCTGCAGCGTAAGCCTCTCGTTCCGAGAAAACAAGGAATTCATTAGGGCTATGCGCTGCGCGGGTGTAGAACAGTCTTCTTCTCAGGGTGGTTTTACCGCGCAAAACCGGGCCTTCGGTATATCGCTTCATATGTACAGCACGGAATGGCTCTCATTAACACCCCGCTTCAGCGGGGTGTGGGCGATGGTTTCGGGACCGGAACCGCTTCAGCGGTTTGCCCGCCGCTGTAAACCGCTGAAGCGGTTGTGGGGCTTGTTCGCGTGCCACACCCACCTCGCTGACGCGGGGTGTTAATGAGAGCCGGGCGCCCACCCCGAAGAAATCTGTCTTGTGCCCGCACTGCGCATCAGGAGCATTCGGAAAGCCGCCGATTCCAGCTTGGCAACCCAAGACAGTCGAGCCTCTGGCCCCTGGGTTCCTCCAACCCCGCACCCGACCGTCCCGCGGGCCGCCCCGGAGCCTCACCGTCGCCCCTCTGATCGGGGATCAGAGGGGCGACGGTGAGACTCCCATGGGGCTACGGAGGCACGAGCGGGCGGTAGGGGAGCCAATTCACCCCCATTCCACCGAAAACAGCAAAGAACCCGTTTTCCTATCGCAACACTCGGTTTTACAGCAGGAAACCGGAGGCGCTTTTCCGGCTGGGGAACGGCAGTTTATAGCGGCGAAATCAGGCTCGAGCGGGTTGTTTGGCCAGGCGAGGAGATGGCACTGGCGTCTTGTCCTTCTCTCGGCCAATAGCCAGGTAGCCGAGCAGCAACAGCCCGATAAGCACTGCCCCAACGCTGACAAAGAGCGTGCCCACAGGCGGTTCGAACCGAAACTCAACGGTGTGCGGGCCGGGCTGCAAATAGACGCCCCGCATGATGTAATTGCAGCGTAGCAGCGGCTCGGGTTTTCCATCCACGGACACCTTCCAATTCGGGTCGTATCTATCGTTGAGCAACAACACCGTCGGGCTGCCGGCCTTGGCTTGCAAGACGATGCGTTTGGGCGCGTAGCTGCTGAACTCCACGGTGCCTGAGTTGGTGGTGGATTGAGGGCTGGGAATAGAAGGACTTGCGACCAGGACCGCGCGCTCCGGGTCGAAGTTCGCGCTTGCCAGGTTTGTGAGCGTGGCCTCGTCGTTGGTGCTGACCACCCAGTTCGTGTAGAGTTTGGCGCGCGGCAAGGCGCCGGTGAAATCGAACACGGCATATTCGCCCTCGGGCGCGATCACCGCCGTCAGCTCATCATAGGCAGCGGGGTTCGGTATGCCGGGTTTTCCCTCGATGTGGAATCGGGCGGCAATGCGGAACCGATGCTGGAGGGGGTCGATTTGTTGATTGAGCACGTCCAGGAATCCGGCCGCGCCTAGCAGATAGCGCGTATTGGTGAGCTGCCAGCGCCGGGTGATGCGAGGCAGGCTGTTGGTGGTGCCGTTGAAGAATAGGGCGCTCTCGAAGGCGACCTGGTCCTCCCGCGGGCGCGGATTCATGACCATGTCGAGACATTGGATATTATAGTACTGAAAAAGCTGTTGCAGCCATTCTATGTTGTAGAGTTGGCTGAAGAGCACATACTGCTGCGGCGCGGTAAAGGGCAGCACTGACACGCGGTGTTCGTAGGGCTTTTCACGGAGGAAATCGATCACCGGGTTTGGAGCGTATTTCCGCTCCCAGTTCCAGGTGACGACCCACGGGACATTGGCCCGAGCCAAATCCACCACGACAACCAGCCCAAGCAGAATTGCCCCCGCTCGTGCCCGCTGGCCATTGAAATACCCGCTCAGCATCAAGGTGACCAAACTAACGGCCAGCGCCAGGAAGAGGATGAACCAGCCCACCTGCCGGATGCTGAACCCGGCGATGGGGCCGGCCATAGTCGGATCAAAATCGACCTCTTGCAGGTAGGCCGCCAGGCGGTCGTGCGAGGCGGAGTAGATCCACCACCCCAGCAAGCTGGCGGCCAGCGCCATCAGCGAGCCTCTCACCCAGTTCTTGTCAAAGGCCCCGGCCTTCGCCCACCAGGTTTTCAGTTGCGAGGAAAGAGCGCGCTTAGCTGCTGCGGGCGTCTCCAGGCAGCTTCGGCTCAAACCGTGCACCCCAAAGGCGAACAGGATGACCAGGACCCATTCGACCACATGGAAGAACTTGCCTGGATTGCGCATGGTCGAGGCAAACGGCAGCGCATAAAACAATTGGTAGAATGGGGCAAAACGGCCGAAGCCTATCAACACACAAAGCAACCCCAGGCCGCTCCAAAACCAAATGAACTTCCGCTCCGCCAACGTGAACACCGAGGCCCCCTTCCGTAACGCCTGGAGCACGCACCACAACGCAATAAATACCACGACTACCCCGGCATAAGGGCCACCGCCGCCGTAGCGGATAAAGCCCCGCGGCCGTTCCGGCGCGTTGCCTTCTTTGGCGGCGTCAAAGTACCTGTACCAGGCCGGGTCCCGCCCGCAGCGGCCCCAATAGTTCCCGCCGTCTGGAGTGTCCATCCGAAAGCCATAGAGTCCCGGAATGAGCATGCTCAGCGTCTCTCCCTTGGGCATACTCCACATGGTTGCCTCATCCCAGCGCTGGGCTTTGCTTGCGGCGTCCTGTCCCATGCCGGCGACTCCCTGGATTTGGGTGCTGACGAGGCTGCTGACGGCCGAGATAGCGATGAAACCCGCGAATGCCACTACCACGACAAGGCGCGCCAAGCCCGCGACCAGCCTTTTCGGCGCCGTTCCTTCGCCCGCCAACGACTGAAACACAACAAATGCCGCGACCGCCATGCTGAAGATGGCCCCAATGTCAAAGGCGTCCATCACGCCCAGGCCGACGGCAAAACCCGCAAGCGCGACTCGGACCCAGCGCTTGGGCGATGTTTCGTCGGCCAGGGCGGCCAGGGCGAGGAAATCGCAGCCAAAACTCACTGGTTGGGACCCCACACCCCAGCAGGCGGTGGAAAAGAAGCCCGAGTTCAAGCAGGCGGCGATGCTTCCGAGGATGCAGGCCAAAGGGGAGAGTTTCCACTGCCGGAAGCACAGCCAGGCGCTTAGGCCAAGAAACAAGAGGGCGAAGGGCGCATTGATCTTTGAAAAGACGAGCGGGCCCAAAAGGAAGGCCAGCACGCTCCAGACATCCGGCGATGCGCTGGGGCCGGGGCCTCCCAGCCAGTTCAAATCCTGCCAATTGCCGAGAAAGACGCCGGGGAGGCTTCCGCACTTTGCGCTGATGGCACCCAGCGGGCCGTCATTCGAAAACACCGTCCGCCCTGACAAGAGGCCATTCCAGAAGAGGCAGCCCAATAGCACCACCAGGCAGAGAGCGACCCAGCCAAACTGGCGCATGGCGGATGGTTGACCCTCCGGCCCGCTTTTCGATTGATTCATACCGCTTAAGTGTTCCTCATTCCCAGGTGAAAGAAAATACAGTATTTCCCGACCCGAGGAGGCGAAGCTGAGCCTTACTCGCAGACGGTCGTTTCAAGTCGGGGCGCTTATGGAGTGCGCCGGCAGAGCGCAGCGGCGACGGCGCTGTGGCTTGTCTTGCCCAGCCTACCGCCGAAGCCAAAGCGGTGTCGCGCTGCGCTTGCCCCCGCACTCCACAGCTCCTTTGCGGGATCACGGGTTCATCGGGAGGGTTAAGATGCGCTCCAACCTATCCCTGGGACCATTTGCTGTTTGCGGGATCGGGCTTTTCCCTGTTTAATCGGAAGAAAGCGCTGCATGAGTAAGAACTGCCTTGTAACCGGCTCCTCGGGCTTGATCGGCTCGGAAGTATCCGTCTTCTTCCACGGGCGCGGTTTTGCGGTTCACGGCGTGGACAATAACCAGCGCGAGGCCTTCTTCGGCCCGCAAGGCAACACCCGCTGGAACCAGGAACGGCTGCGGAGTACACTGACCGGCTTCACGCATCACGAGCTTGATATTCGCGACCGCGCCGCCGTTCTGAAACTGGTTGAAACCCTCAAGCCCGCCGTCATCATCCATACCGCCGCC
>OCTA010006143.1_pt1 | contig 10294 bp, 6 predicted proteins | sample 1538991 | NCBI WGS metagenome assembly OCTA01 (sample SAMEA3539302, study PRJEB22396) | soil metagenome | biome: tundra; feature: field; material: soil | place: USA | collected 2010-05 | depth 0.15 m | reverse complement strand
TTCGGTTGATTCGACCGGCCAGATCCAACTCCTGAGCGAGGTGGTGAATCGCGGTCACGGCGCCGGCAGAAACCGAAGAGATCCTCACCGGCACTTCCTTCTGCTGTTGCTGATGGCGCTGCAGGATGTCGTCGACGCGGCCGAGATGGGCGAGCACGCGAATGGAGGGCTTGCCGTTGTTGCGGAAGGATTCGACGATGCGGTAGTACTGAATGCCGTGAGAACGGTAGGCCTGGAGAGAAGCCATCAATTACGTATATACACTACTAGATACCGCCTGTCAACAACTATTATTTCTTTAAACATCCGGCGCAAAGACCGTAATGATTTCCGTATATACCTATTTGGGCGCGCCATCTCCTTTCCTGCCATTACCTTGCGGAAGAATTGCGCTGTCGCCCTAGGAAACTCGCGCTAGCTTGGCCGTTGGGTCAGGTCCGCGCCGGTCCGCTCGCGGACGCCCCAAGGCCGTTTTCCTCCTGCTCGCCTGCTGCACCCAGGAGGAAGATGCGGGCAGCGTTCGCGATGGAAGTGTTGTTCGTTCGAACCAGCCATCGCTGAGCACGGCTACGCGGTCGGCGCCAGGGACCTCTTCGGCAGCCGTAAACACCCGGCCAATGCGGGCCGGCGCGCCCAACATCGGGAATATCCCGGCGGAAGCAAATCCGGCCTTGACCCGGAGCGGATGGTCTCCGCTGGTCTCTTCCAGGGTCATTCCACGGAAAGCTTCTATGGCGGCAAAAACGTTGCTCTGGCGCTTCCATTCCAGATAGTTCTTGCGGGCCACCTGCATTCGATCGCCGAATCGGCGCCGGCAGTCCGGGGAACCGCTCCCAAATGAATACCAAGCGCGAAGGATCGGGATACGGGAGTGCGTTGAGGACCACGCTGTCGAGAACGCTGAAGATCGCGGCGTTGGCCCCTATTCCGAGAGCCAGGATGCAGATGCACATGAGTGCATAGGCGGGGCTGGCGCGCAGGGTATGAAAAGCATATCGGAGGTCGCGACCGAAATTCATGACCACATACTATCAAAACGGCCACCGAACCCGGCCGGAGCCGCTAGGCCTGCCCAATCACCGGGCTCTCGCGGGCGGCTTCCACAACAGTTTTTGGTCACTTTTCCGGGATAAGGGAGAGGGATACCGCTGCTCCAGCGGTGGCTCGACCGACCAGACGGGCCGCATGCGCCGGCCTCTCGCTGTTGCCAGCAGTTTCGGGCTACACCACCATCGAGACCGAGGGCAACTTCTCGCGGCCGATCGCGCAGGACGCCGCTGTCGAGTGCGCCGAGGCGCAGGTCGTGTCCCAAGTGCGGCAGACCAGTTCGTCCCGAGCGCTGCTTGTGGAGGATGGTCGCATGCTGTGTATTGCAATTCGAAGACCTAGAGGGTGCTGGGAGGCTGCTAGCGTCCATTGCTGTTCTGGCTGCGCCACTCGCTCCCCATTGTTACGCTTGTGTGCGAAGGGTGCGGAGGCGACGAAAGACAGTAAGTGGATCACTTGCGCGGGGTATAGCTGGCGCTGTCGTTGCTTAAAGCCAAGGGAATGGTCAGGGACCCACTGGCGCCTGAGCGCCGGTCGACCAGGAAGATGCGAATCGCGCGAATTTTGCTGTCGAGGGAGAGGTCCCTGGTCAACTTGAGACCGTCTTTGAAGTACCTGTCGCGTTCCTCCTCCGTCATCGTTAAGTCGATGGGAGCGGGAGGGACCAGTTCCTGCGGCCCGTCATCGGTGTAGCCGGCAACGGCAAGCTCGATCTGCCCGCTGTAGCGGCGATCCTGCGCAGAGAGCAGCAGGTCTGCAGCATCGACGCGAATCCGCAAATGCATGGCTGCCGGAGAATCGCCGAGCGCGGACAGCGACGCCCGCAGACCGATCCCCGGATCGTCAGGCAAGCGCGCCGCCGCCTGGCGTAGGATCGCCACGGTCCGGGCTTCGGGCGACAGCGGCGCGCGGTCCGCGTAATAACCCTGTTGGACTTGCGCTCGCAGGCCTGGCCGATCAATCGTAACGCGGATCTTGTGAAACTTGCCGTGCGACTTCTCCGATTGCGGGAAATACCCGATCGCATAGCAGGCGCCGGCGTCACCGATGGCCCCCGTAATCGCGACTTCGGTGTGATCGCTGGCGTACGTCCGGCCACCCGTCAGAGCGGATACCTGTTCGAGCGTCTGCGTAGTCAAACTGCCTGGCACGCCAACGCCATCCGCCCACTGGTCTACTGTGTACACAGCGATGCGCGTCCGGGCGAAATTAGCGGACAATGCCCGCAGGTATGGCGCAGAATCGAACCATTGGTTCCCGACAAGAGGAAACGAAGCCGGAACTCCGTGCGAGATCCAGACCAGGCTTTTGCGGCCCGGAAACGCCGCCATCGAGTTTCCCAGTTCGTTCAACGCCTTGTAGGTCCATGAGGTTCGCAAAAGCGGATCCTGTTCCTCAATAGTCCTCAGACCAGATTCCTCTCGCATTAGCCGATTCAGCGCGTCTTCAATGTTCGCGGTCCAAGACGGGCCCGCAGGATTGCCCGCCGGTGTGAGCGATAACGGATGGACCGGATGAAGAGCGCCGTGTATCGAAAGAAGGTATAGGTAAACGCTGTCAGGCGATTTGAGAGTCTGCAACGCGCGGATGAGCTCTTCCCAACCCGCATACCGTACCAGGAACCTCGCGTTTAGGAGATCCAGAAGAATTACCGTCGGCGGCGAAATTCCGGCTTCGCCCCGGTTGCCAAACTCGTGCGGGACGACCGTTGCCAGTTGTAGTCTCATGCTCGCAGGAGGGCGAAAATACACGATCCGTTGGCGCTTTCCGTCGTCGTACACCTGAAAATCGTCCTGGTTCAAATCAATCACAGGTTGGCTATGACGGTCGAGCGCCGCCACGTCGAGCCAAGTCATTGTTTCCGCAGTTTGTTGTTCCTTCGGCGAGCCGGCGATTGCGGCTGTGTCAAACAACGGCACCGCGAGAATGAATGCGACGGCGACGAGGGCGCACCATCTCGCGATTGATTTCGGAACCGCTTTCGTCGCGAGAGTGCCCACCAATATAGTAGTTCCTGGCCGAGTCCGCTGCCGCCACCAGGACCCAACCACGCGGCGCCTGGACCGCCGGCAAGGGCGCGGTTGGAGAGACTCAGTTCGACTCAGCGATCGTTGAGAGGTTCTGGGCCTCCGCGCTGCCCGCAGCAACAGATGAACAGTATCGGAATCCACACTGTTCGCCAAACGATGCTCCCTCCAGGCGCAAATCAGTATACACCCAATGTCTCACGTCGATCCTGCCCGTTGCGATCTCTGCTAGCCGCCATCCCCGGACCGCGAAGAGAGGCCTAGTTCGACTTCCGCCGCTTATTCGGTTCCAACGTCCGCCAATTCATCCGCAATCCGGCAGGGATGTGAAACCGCGTCCCCGTCATGCGAAGAACGCCGGTACCCGGAATTTGCGGCGCGGGGGCCTCCTCCGTAACGGCAGGATGAGGGAGTGGCACGCCGCCCACGCCCCCGCTGAGAATGGCGGTATTGAGGGACAAATTCTCCATCTGCCCCGCGCTTTTCGGAAGGAGTTCGCCATAGAACTCCGCGCTCGTGTTTTCCCATTCCAATTCCGCGAGTTCGATGGTCAGGTCAAAGGTGGGTCCTGGCGAACGCAACCGCTCCAATCCGCGAATGCGGCCGGTCACCATGGCGCCCTTGGGGACAATCATTTTGGCTTTCTGGCGTACATCGTTCGTGACACGGCCGCGCAGCAGATCTCCCACGTGCGCCGTGGTGGAATCGATGGCGGTCTCCAACTCAACAGACACGGTAAGGCCCTCGGGCAAGTACATCTTCCGCACGGGCGGCGCTGGAGCCGGTGCGGGCGTGTCCGGCATGTCGAAGCGGATGGACGACTCGGCACTGTACTCGTGGCAGTGCGAGAATTGAATGTCATTCCGGTGGACCTCGCCCGAAAGCAGCGTCATGAGCAGCCGGCCGGCTTGAGGCAGTAGCACATCGGAATTGCCAATTCGCATCCGCGCGTAATCGATGAGAGTCACGGTCCGTTCGATGCCGAGCTCAGCGGGTACTTCATCCGACCGGACTTCCATGCGAACCAGTTCCAGGGAGGCGGAGTCTATCCAAAACGAACCTATTATGCCGACCTTGGCCGAGGCGCCATTGGCCAGAATCTGGTACCCGCTCCAGATCGCCGGAACATGGAAATCGAAGCGCGCCACCGTGCGTCCCGCTATGTCTTCGTCCCCGTAATACCGGATGGTGGTGGTAGCTTGCAGGAAGACGGTGTGGGCATACGATGCAAAAACGCCGCTGCCCATCAGTCCGCCGCTCGCAAACGAGGACACGTCCTCTTCTTCGAACCGCCGCGCGCCGGGCCAGGCCAACAGTTCCTTGCCTTCCAGGTTGGAAACCTCCAGGAGTACGGCGTCGAGGGGGCTGAAAGCTTTGGCGTGCCGATACTGGACTGACCGTTGGATGGTTTCGAGGCACGTGTAATTGGGAACCAGTGACAGCACCTGCCGCATCCGCCCTTTGAAGTGCGCGAGCAGCAAGACTTCGCGCGGCAAATCGTCTGGCGCGGCCACCACTGAGCCAGAACAGGCCAACAGCACGACGCCGCAGAGCTTCCACATCCGCCCACTATCGTATCGCTTTGGAACTGCCGGTACCGAACGATCTGCGGCGAGCGTGTTCGCTGCATTTGAGTCCGTCGGCTGGCCCATGGCGCTATTGTGCATCGCTGGGCGGCTCCGCCCAATAGGTCCGCCGTGAACGAATCAGGAGATTGCCATGGTTCGGCACCAATACCTCTATCTGGTGCATCCCGGCCGCCTTCTTGCGCTGCGGAAAGCTCAGAATGTATTGGTTGTGGACTTCCCCCCCGAGCTTCTCGATCGCATTCTCGATCCCACGTTCCTTCGCGAACGGATAGTCCGAGCCCCCCCGTGACCAGCGTCAGCGCTTGAACGGCGTTAGTCTTGCCGAGCCGCGCGGCTTCGAAGATCATCGCCAGGAAGTCCACGGTGGGGGGCGGGTTGGGTGGATCCTTTCGCGCACCCAGACGATTTGCGCGAGTCCGTCGGACGTCCCATAACACTATTATTGTGCATCGCCGGTCTGCTCCGCTCAATAGGTACGCCGCGATTCGAATTTGGAGATCGCCACGGTTTGGCACCAAGTGGCGACGTTCTTCGTCGGTCACTCGTTCCATTCTAGCGCTTGTTTCTGGGCGCGCGCAGACTGGACATTCCTGACATGCGAGGCCACTTTCAAGGAGCGCATTAAACCCGGCGAGCTGTACGCCGTGCTGGCGTCGGCCGGCGACGGCAAGGGCCGAAGACCGTTCCTGCGTGCTCATCTCGGCGCCAAGAACGCACATGCGCGGCTCGGCGCTGCTGCTCGGCCGCTTCGTGTCCGGCTCAAGCTGCCGCGGGCGAAGAACGGGGGAATGTCCTCCTGCTCACCTGCTGCGATCAGGAGGCGTCTGGCGAAAAGAGCCGCTTCCAAGCCGAACTAACTGGAAATACCCGCGCGGTTCCGATGGAGAGTGGGGTCGATCACAGCAGCCATCTTCGCTACGTCAAGTCCGCCGCCCAGAAAGTTGTTCACCTTCTCAGCAGTGAGGAGCGAATCGGAAATCGCGTTGCGGTGTTCTATCACCAGCAGTTGCGTATCCGGGCGCCGTGCCAGCATTGCTTTCACGCGGCCCAGCGTGCGCTCGTATTCGTCTCTCAGCATCCGCCGGCGTTCCGGCGTCGCGGCCAGCGGCTGATTACGGCGCACCAGCATGCGCTCCTGCGAATCGAGTACCTCCTTGAGATCGCGCTCGCTGAGGATCACGCGGCAGGCCAGACCCGGCGGCAAGGCGGCCAGCAGTGGCGCGACAATCTTGACGACTTTTCCCCGCCCCTCGAGCAGCCACTTCGAGTCCTTCAGCAGATTCTTCACCGGCTCAAATTCGAGGTAGCCACGCGGATTGTCTTCATCCGCTTCGCGCAATCCGTCCGAGAGGACGCCCAAGCCACCCGCCGCCAGCATTTGCATAAGCATGGAAGTACCCGAGCGCGGCAAGCCGGTTACCACGATGAGGGATTCCGCGAGCGGCGGCATCTCGGCCGTGTTGGACGTAAGCGGTGTATCGGGCGGGGTGGATGGAGCGGCAGCGTCTTCCACACTTTCAGCCACCTGGCGGCGCACCGGACGCGTGGTTCCGCGGCTCCTCATACGGCGCGCCAGGCGCCGGTGCTCGCGCGCGGATTCGGCGTCGCTGAGGTGCTTCTCGAGCAAAGCGGCGAGACGAAGGTGCGCTTCCGGAAAATTCGGGTTGAAGGAAATAGCTGCACGGAACGCTTCGGCCGCCCGTTCGTATTCCTTCATTCCCGCCAACGCGCGCCCAAGCAGGAAATGGGCCAGCGGATAGTGATAAATCCTCTCAAGCGCCTCCAGAGCCGAATGCGCGGCCACGCTGAATTTCCTGCGCCGCAGAGCCATGCGGCACAGGCCGATATGTGCATGCGCGTTGTCGGGATCGATCGCCAGCGCCTTTTCGTAGACCTGCTCCGCGTCGCGCCAGCGGCGCAGGCGCAGATACAGGTCGGCGGCCTGCAGGAACAGTGCCGGCCGCACCAGGTGCGCTTCGGTCACCCGTTCGAGCGCGGCCAGTGCTTCCCCGTAGCGCTTCTCCGCCGTCAGTACCTGCGCTGTCAGGTAATCGATCACGGGCGGCTGGAAGCGCGCCAGATTGCGCCAGCGCGCCAGTTCGCGCCGCTCGTCTTCGCTGAGCAACGACTCAGGCTCGGCCTCGGCCTCCTTTCGCTCGCGGGCACGTTCGACGGCGACTTTGCGCAAGGCCTCGATCTTCGCCGGTGCCTCTTCGAACAGCGCCCGGCGGCGGCCATCCAGGTCGTCGAGAATACGCCGCATTTCCTCGTGCATCCCCAGGGCCTGGCAGGAAACGAACAGCCGCACGGCGAAGCGCTGCTCATCGTTATCGGCTGCGTGGAGCTCAGTGAAAATCTCGTGCGCTTCGATGTGCCTATCGTCGTCCTGATAAGCTTCGCCGAGGTTATAGCGCAGCTCGTAGATGGTCTTCTTCACCGCCACTTCGCGATTCTCATCCGGGCGATCAATATATCCCAGCGCGATCATCTGCTCCAGCGCTTCGCGCGCCGCAACCGGATCGAGCCGGGTATGCGGCGGATGGCATCCATCCGCGCCCGGAACGTCTTCCCAGCTCGGAATGAACGCGACCTCCGGTGTTTCCACGAAGGCCTGTGAAAGCACCTTGCCGTCCATATCCTTGCCTACCGGCAGTCCGTAAAGCGCCAGGATAGTGGGCGCGACGTCAAGCACCGATGGCCCGTGCAGCAATTCGTTTTTCTTTATGCCGGGCCCACCCATAGCGAGGATGCCATAATCGCGGTGCTCGATGGCAGGTCCGGCGGGGATGTCTGGAATTGACGCGGGACGCAGGTGATCCGGATGGAAGCCATGATCCGACATGAGAATGACGGTGGTATCTTCGCCGGCTTTCTTCAGCAGAGTCCCCAACATCCGATCGTGGAACTGGTACGCCATCGAGACCACGTTGTGGTACAGTTCGAAGTCGCGTTCCCCGATCCAGGACTGCCGCGGCGGATGGTACTTCATGAAGCCGTGGCAGAAGTGATCGATCGCGTCGAAGTAGACCGCGAAGAAATCCCACGGCTGGTTGTCCACCAGCCACATCGCAGCGGAATGCATGCTCATACATTCCGCCAGCGTCCGCATGCACACTGCCAGGCGCTTGTCATTGTCCTGGTCGATCTCCCTCGCCAGGGGAATGAACGGCTCCAACATCTCTGGTACCAGCCGGTCGGGATGCATGCGCAGATCGGCCAGGGTCTTGGCTAATTCCGGCGGATGAACTGCATCAGCCGGCAGCGGCCAACCCTCGTCGAGCGGCCTGCCGGCACGGTGGTAATGGTCGGAAACTATCACACCGTCGATCGGCTCGGCGGGATGGCTGGGCCACCAGCCAATCACCACGCTACGTAGATGGTTCTGATTGAGAATGTTCCACAGCGCTTTCGATTTTCGGGAGAGGTTCGAGACCGGCTGTACGCTGCGTCCGTCCGGAGTTGGCTCGGAGAAGCCGTGAATGCCATGCTTGAACGGCCGCTTTCCGGTGGCGATCGAAGTCCACAACATCGGCGAGAGCGGCGGATGCAGCGTGGCGATCTGCCCCGTGGCGCCGTTTTCGACGAGGCACCGGACGTTGGGCATTTTGCCGGCATCCATAAGTGGATGGATGACCTTCCAGTCTGCGGCATCCCACCCGACCAGGAGAACCTGACACGAAGCCATTGAGAGGATGCTCGGCCCGAGCCGCGCAATTAAATTATACGTTGTCTTTGTCCGTAAGAAGTAATAAAGCCCGCCGCTGAGGGATGACCCTCTTGTCCTTGTTTATTGGGAGGAGACAAACTTCTCGATGACAAAAATAAAGTGCTGCTCAGGGTGTACTCCGAGCTTCGGTTGGGAGAAACTCATGTGTTTTGCACCTTCGATAGCCGCCTGGCTGTTCGGATCGGACGGCTGCAACGAGTGCGCCTCGACGAGCTGCCCCGATGGCGTAACGACACCGAACACACAGACCATGTGGGCCATCGCGCCAGGGGCGTACGGGCCCCGCCCGAAATCGCGCCAGATCTTTTGCGCTCCTGCCATCGCGATTGCCCGTCCTCTCGCCTTCATCTCCTCGGTGGGCACAAACAGGCTCGGATCAGCGGCCGGAAGCTCGGTCAGGCTGTCGACCGAGATCTCCGTTACGACTTTGCCAGCCTCGGTCACGGTGACCTTTCGAGGCAGCACGTGGCCAGCCAGCGGTCGGGCATCTGAGTACTGATAGGCGTAGTAGCGCCCCGGTACTTGCGAATGCGTCTGGAGCAAACCGGATTGTGGATCGACACAGTCCTCGGTTTCGTCCCAGCGTCGGCCGGGAGTTGCGCTTGCAGCGGTTTTTGACCTGGATTGCAAAATGCAAGTAAGTTGTGCGCCCTTGAAGGTAGCAGTTGACGTCCGGATAAACGCGCGAGCGACGCGTTCCGAAGACGGAATTGGGTCGAACAAGGCCGCACGCGCTTCCTGCAGGCGAAGTGGGATGTAGCTCGCCGTTTCTTCTCCGTAAAGCATCCCATTCGAGGAGATACGGGTAATCGCGTATGAGGCCGAGGATTCTGCCGTCCACCGCAACCCTTGTTTCGGATCGAACACATCTTCCATTTTCCAATCGCCATCAAATTTCGTCTGACCGCCGGAGTCTACCGTAAAGCTGACCTTGAGATCGTAACCGCGCCCCGCACTGCGCAATGCATAACCATCTCGGGCACGGTCAAGAAGTCGAACAAGGGCCTCGCGATTCGCGCGCGCCTCGACGGCCCGGATTTGACCAGTGACCATTTCGAGAGGGTCGCTCGGTATGGGCGCTGTCTTCGATGCGTTTTGACCAAAAGCTGCAAGCGACAGTCCGCCTGCCGCGATCGACCACAACATAGCTCCGAAAGCCATTGAATGAGCCCTCCAGAACAATTTCTTAGCCTGCGCTAAACGACGAACCTCTCTCACAACCCTGCGCTAAACGTTCTCGACCTCGGGCGCAAATCGCAGCCTAGGCTGGTATGGCTTCTTTGGGATAGCCGCTGAGCCGCCTCCGGATCCTCCGCCGGATCCGCCGCCGCCAGATCCACCTCCGCCACCAGTTCCACCGCCAGATCCGCCGCCGAATCCGCCGCCAGTTCCACCACCGAATCCGCCGCCAGTTCCGCCTCCGGATCCGCCTACAGTTCCGGTTCCAGTACTCGTCACGACGGAACTCTGCAGCGAGAACAGCACACCAGTTTGGGTTTGCATACCGCCGACAATAGCCTGAATGGGAACGTCCCCCTCGCCAAGCCCGGGTGGAACGCGCAGGTTGATCTGATAAAGACCAGCGCTTGACAGTCCCACGAAAGTCGGCTTGACAATGACGTTATTGATGTAAATACTGACGGTGTCGATCGTTGGCGCCGCACCGGAAAACGCCTTTCCAGCCGGGACGGCGGGATTAGTCGGTCCGAGCCCGATGGCGTAAAGTTCAACGATGTCGCCTTCCCGCGCGGCCACCGTGGAATAGCCAAGGGAACTCCCGGTGGGGCCGAGGATATCGTAGGTTCCCTTGCCATAAGCCCCAGAACCGTTCGACCTGACAATGATTCCAGCAACATGCTTTGTGTCAAGCAGACAGAACGAGGGAGCAAAATGACTCAGAGTCA
>OCTA010006141.1_pt1 | contig 10297 bp, 10 predicted proteins | sample 1538991 | NCBI WGS metagenome assembly OCTA01 (sample SAMEA3539302, study PRJEB22396) | soil metagenome | biome: tundra; feature: field; material: soil | place: USA | collected 2010-05 | depth 0.15 m | reverse complement strand
GGCGGATCGAGCGGATAACCGAATCGCCCAAGCAACGTAACTGTCGTTAAATCCCGATTACACTAACAACCGGATCGTTGGTGTGATAGCCAATGGCTGTTGCGAAGTTCGACGCTCATCAATGCTTAAGAAATAGTTCACGCCATTTTCTCGCCTTCACCGGCTCCGACCACGTCGATCGCGCCGCTTAGGACCAACTCAGCGTAAAGGTGTCGGACATCCGTGCGCTGCCACTTCTGCCGAGCCAGCGGCCCCCTAAACCGCCAGATCTCGATAGTCAACGTATCATCCAGCCGGAGAACTCCGACCATCGGATCCTCGAAAACAAGCTCTTGCCGCACCGGGTTGGGTCCGGAGCCAATCACTGTCCTCGTCGTCACGTTCGTTACCTCTATCCCGCAAACCCGGACAGCGAACGTCGGCCTGCGCGCTGTTTTCGATGAAGTCATAAATCCCCCAAGTAATGCACCTATATAAAGGACTACGACTCTAAGAAGTCTGGACATCGTTGGGTAGCCTGAACGGAGCTGGCCAGCAGGTTGGGACGTGGCGGTTTGAGGCGAGCGGAAAACTTGTGATTTTCGCCCGTTCAAACCCTCTTCCGTAAAGGCTGGGAATTCGAGGCTTTCAGATCATGAATTCGGGTGGGATTTTAGCTCGGCGCTCTGGAACCGAATTACTTAGGGCTTGCTGACAAACCGTCCGGAGGACCTCTCTGGGTACTTCCCCCAAGCCCGTTTATAGGGAGTCTGGGTGCAGGAGTTAAGCCGCGCGGCAAAGTGCGGCCCACATCTACTGACTTCTGTGGCAAGCCTTGTCCGCAATGAGACCCTGAGTTCCAACCGCGTCCGCCAGAATTCGGCTTGCCCGGCTGCTAAGATAGTTCAGCAAGAACGAAACAGCGCTGATTTCGCATTTCGCCGCAAATTTGCCCGGGTACGCTGAACCTCTCTTTCGGTTATGACGGAAACTTCAGAGTCAAAGGGAAAACCGGTCGCTGACAGATCGATTCTCCAGTGCTTGCACCGAATGCCAAATAAGCGTCAGGTGCTTTCAGCAATTTCCCGGATAACAACCGCGTATCTGAGCGACAAAGAACCCTGGGTGGTAGGTTATAGCGGTGGCAAAGATTCAACCGCGGTTGTTAAACTGATCTTTCAGAGCCTACTCCGGCTTCGCTGCGCGCGGAAGCCCGTAACCATCATCTATTGCGATACCGGTGTCGAAATACCATTGGCCTCAGTCTTGGCGCGAAAGGCCCTCAGCGATCTAGAAATCGAAGCCGCCGCCTTCGGTGTTCCGATATCCGTCAGAATTCTGTCGCCGCCGGTAAGCGAGAAATTCTTCGTAAGGGTTATAGGGCGAGGATATCCACCGCCGACCGACAAATTCCGCTGGTGCACGGATCGGTTGCGCATCGACCCAGTTACGCGATTTTTGGACTCGGCGGATGCACAGTCAGCGACAGTAGTCCTCGGCGTGCGGGAATCAGAGAGCGCGACGAGATCACTAACGCTCAGCGAAAATCAAACTCAAGATCGATTTTGGAGAATTCAGCGCGGTGAGCGCGGCCGTCGATTATTCATGCCAATACTGGACTATTCGGTGCTCGATGTCTGGCACGTAAATCTGAAGCTCGATCTTCCAAGCGCACTGCGCGCAGATGGTGACAACGTACCAGCGGACGCGCTCCCCCTTCTTCATGGTCATCATCGGCATGTTTCCAAACATGAAGCCGTTGATCGACGATCTGAAATTCACGAACGCGAAGCCGGAGCCGAACAAAGAGAAATTGCCTTCGTGATCGCTGGGCGAGTTTTCCAGCTTGCTGACGCCTTTCGGGTCGCTGGTGTAGGTATCAATGTTGTGCTGCAGATACCAGCTCGTGTTTTCGTCGACAATCATGAACAGGTTCACGAATTCGCGGTCGACGTCCTTCGGACGCCCGGTTGGTCCGGCCATGCCTTCACGGCTGATGATGATGGCTCCGACGAGTCCGCTCTCGACATCCTTCGGCTCATCGGCGTGCGAATGATAGAGCCAGACAATCGAGCTGGGATCGTTTGGACCGGGACCCGCGCGCTCGGGAACTTCCCAGGTGTAAATGTGCGTTTTCCCCGGCGGCACGCCACTCTTGTCGGCCGACGAGGCGCCGTCGTCATACCCGGCACCCTCCGAATCCTTGGCGTAGAACACCCCGTGCGGATGCATGCTGAACGGATGGGTGGTGTTGTTCTTGAATACAACCTTGATGGTGTCACCCACCTCGGCGCGCAGAACCGGGCCCAGCATACCAAGGTGCTGCCATTCCGCGCTGCGCGGTTTCAGCTTGGAGAACGTCTCATCGGTGTATTCGCGGTAAAGCGCCTTGCGGTAGGTGCTGCCAATACGATGCGGGCCGCGTTCACTGAAGAGCTGGGCGTATCCCATGAACGGCATACCCATCATCCCGTCGGCCGCCAGCGGAGTGTAGTTCCACGTTCTCACCACTACCCAGCATCGGTCCAGAAGCACGCTTGTTGGAGCAGACCGAAGCTCTGGGCGTATGGTCGGCCTTGCTTCCACGATTCGTTTCGTAGGCGTGATGCCCGTTATCCGTCCACAATCGGCGGTTCCCTTGCACACTTCTGAGAAACCTAGTTTCGCCAACTAAGCCGAATCTACGCAACGAAAGCCGGTCGCGGCCTATTCTGTTCCCGAGTGTTGTGTTATCATCCCGGTGCATCTCGGGTAACGCTATGCGCAAACGCCATAAGGCGCGACCTAAGGAAATCACGACTCTCGCTCAAGGCCATCTAGTGAGCCGGCGCGAACTGCTCTCCGGCGCGGCTGCCATTCTCGCCTGCTCCTTCATTCCGGTGGCTTCCTTTTCCGCCGCGTCCCCGTCGCCAGTCCCTCCGAATGTTTTCACAGCGAAAGAGCGCAAGACTTTGCAAGCGATGGTTTCCCGGCTTATTCCTTCCGACGAAAATGGGCAGGGAGCCATCGAAGCAGGCTGCATAACGTACATCGAGCTTGCTTTAGCCGACGCCTATCGATCTTCCAAGGACACCTACGAGTCCGGCCTAGCAGCCCTAGACTCCTACGCTAAGAAAATTTCAGGCACATACTTCGCTTCGCTTCCTCCCGCGGGGCAAGACAAGATTCTCACCGAGTTCGAACAGAACTCGTCAGCCAACGGATTCACAGAGAGCGCGGCTTTCTTCAAATTGGTTCTTGCGCACACGAGGGAAGGAATGTTTGGGGATCCCTCTTATGGCGGAAACACAAACTTCGTGGGCTGGGATCTGATTGGCTACCCGGGCTCCAGGCTGTATGTGAGTCCAGCGATGCAGAAGCTGGACGCAAAGACACCCCGTTCGAGAATGTCCGTGAAACAGTGGACGCATGGCGCTCATTAAGCTACCGAAGACAGATGTCGTCGTGATTGGCCTGGGGGCAGCCGGGGGAGTTGCCGTGCTTCCGCTTGCTCGCGCCGGTTTAAGAGTAGTTGGGCTGGAGGCGGGCGGCTGGTTCCAGCCCGAAGACCATCTTCCTGACGAGATTCGAAACAACGTGCGGAACTGGCCCCACGCCGTGCAGAAAGCGAACCGGGAAGTACCCACCGCGCGTAATGGACCGAACGGTCCCGCTTTGCCGCGTCCCGCTTACCATCCGATGATGAATGGTGTGGGTGGTACCTCCCTACACTACTGGGCTCAAAGTTGGCGCCTGAAGGATTGGGATTTCAAGGTGCGTAGTGAGACCCTCCGCAGGTATGGGCCTTCGGCAATTCCTCAGGGCTCCACGGTCGAAGACTGGCCGCTCTCGTACGAAGAACTAGAGCCGTACTACGACAAAGTGGAATACGCCATCGGTGTATCCGGCAAGGCAGGAAATATTCGAGGAACGATCGATCAGGCCGGCAACATTTTCGAGAGTCCCCGCCAACGAGAATTTCCGATGCCTCCATTGCGGAGCGCCGGCCTCGCCGACAAAATGGCCGCGGCGGCTCGTCGCCTGGGTTGGCACAGTTTTCCTCCCCCTGCAGCGATCAATTCCGTACCTCGGAATGACCGCAGCGCTTGTTTCTACCATGGATTTTGCGGCCGCGGCGGCTGTCCCGTCAGCGCCAAAAACTCGACTGCGGTGACGACGATTCCAGAAGCCATGGCTACCGGGAATCTGCAAGTAGTCCCCCATGCGCATGTGATTGCCCTTGATTCCGACAATCAAGGCCGGGTGACTGGCGTTCGCTATGTAAAGGAAAATCAAGAATATTTCCAACCTGCAGAAGTTGCGCTGCTGGCAAGCTACACGTATGAGAACACACGTCTTCTATTGCTATCCAAGTCCAGCGCCTATCCGAAGGGTCTTTCAAATAACCACGGTCAAGTGGGGTTGCACTACATTTCTCATTCGCAGGGATGGGGAGCGTGGTACGGCGTCGTCGGTCTGTTTCCCTTCGACGTGAATCGTTGGTACGGCACGCCCGCACAGGGGACCGCCATCGACGATTGGGCGGATGACAACTTCGACCACGCCGGACTTGGCTTTATCGGCGGCGGGAGCATACATGTGCCCATGGAATTGAAACCCATCGAGGCAGCCAGCATGTCGACATTCGGCAAGGCACCACGCTGGGGCTCGTCTTGGAAAGCTTTTGTGAAACAGAATGCAGGCCGCTGGGTCGCTACTTACACCCAGGTTTCTACATTCCCGTACGAAGACCACTTTCTCGACCTTGATCCGGAAGTCAAAGATCCGCTCGGTTACCCAGTTTGTCGTGTAACCGTCAGCCTCAAGGAAAATGAGAAACGTGCCATGCTGTTCATACAGGGTAAGGCCGAGCAATGGTTGCGTGAGGCCGGAGCCATCGCCGTCGAGAGAGCGCCTCTGGCAGCCATCGCCATAAACACTCACGCCTATGGGGGCACCAGGATGGGCGATAACCCAGAGACCAATGTCGTCAACCGCTGGGGCTTTTCTCACGAAGCGCCAAACCTCGGCATCCTCGGCGCTTCCGTCATGGGAACCAGTGGTGCAAGAAATCCAACCCTAACCGCTCAAGCCCTCGCGTGGCGCACTGCAGAGCATCTTGTAACTGAATGGAAATCAATCGCGCTGTAGTCCGTTGCACAACCTTCCTCGTTCCAGCAAGTCACGCTTCGTTCAAGTCGGCAAACAGAAGATTTGGCGGTCCCTGAAACCTTGGCGATTGACGAGCAAACGTGAAGTAATCCTAAGGTGAGGTTGGCGACTATCCGGACATTGTTCCCAAAATTCTCCACTGTTCTCGCTTCCACGAAGCGAAATGCGATGGAGTCGCTCGGTAGATCAGCGTGTCCGCAGGAGAGCCACGCTGCCGCCCGCCAGTACCGCGCTCATCACCAGGGCTAGCACGCCGGCCACCTGCGTCCCGGTCCGGTCGGTTAGAAATCCAATCGCATACGGACCTACAAAGCCTCCGATATTCGCCATCGTGATCAGTCCGCATACCGCCGCCGCAATCCGCGCGTTCAGCAGCTTCGTCGGCAAAGCCCAGTAACAGGGGTAGTAGCTCATGATGCCCATCATCGCGATGCAGAAACCGATCACAACCACCATCCCGCTGATGCCAGGCAGCTGGCTCATCGCAAGGCCCGCAGCCGCCACCCACGCCGCAATCGTGGCATGCCGCTTGTGCAGTCCGGTTCTGTCTGCGTTCCAACCTGCCACGATCATCGTCGGGATGGAGAACACGTGCGGAAGCGACGCGACTAGGCCCACCTGCCAGATCGTCAACCCCGGCAGCTTCTGTACCATCTTTGGCAGCCAGATGTTCAGGCCGTATCCGGTAAGGTTGATAAAGAAGTATCCAGCCACCAGGATCACCACGGTGCTGCTGGCAAACCCCCGCAGAATGCTGATCTCCGGGTGGCCGATTTCTTTTTCCCTTTTCTCGCGTTTCAGTTCCCCGTCAATCCACGCCTTTTCATCCTCGCTCAGCCACCGCGCTTCCTTCGGCCGGTCCGTCAGGTAGAACAAGGTGACGATTCCGAAGATCGCCGCCGGAATACCTTCGAGGACCAGCAGCCAGCGCCAGCCGGAAAATCCCAACCAGTGCACGCTAAGCAGACCCCCGGCAATGATCCCCCCGGTCGCGCTCGAAACCGGAACAGCCGTCATGAACAAAGCGACCGCTTTGGCGCGATCCTCTTGCCGGAACCAGTGCGTCATATAGACAAGCACCGCGGGGAAAAAGCCCCCCTCTGCCGCCCCCAGCAGAAAGCGAATGATGTTGAACTGGGTTGCAGTCTGCACGAAGCCCGTGAGTGATGCGAGCAATCCCCATGCGATCATGATGGCTGCAATCCACGTGCGCGCACTGCGGCTGTGCGCGACCATGGCTCCCGGAATCTCCAACAGGCAGAGACCGAAGAAGAAGATCCCCGCTCCGAATCCGAATACCTCGTTGGAGAAGTGCAGCTCTCGAGTCATGTCGAGACCGGCGAACCCGACGTTTACGCGGTCAATGAACGCCGTCATGTAAATCAGGAAGAGATACGGGAGCAGGCGACGCGCAATCTTCCGACGAACGGTTGCTGCAGCGTTCGCGAGCGCAAGGGGCAAAGGAACTCCGAGCACCACGGCAATCAAGGGGTCTCAACAAGCGCGGCGCGCTCGCCAAGTCTACATCAGATGGCGGATGGGCATTGCATACCTTCCTTTTGAGAATCCAAGAATCCAAGTCTGTATCAGCACCGTTCTGGGTGGTTGACGGGCATCACGCCTACGAAACGAATCGTGGAAGCAAGGCCGACATGCAGGAGTTGAGCAAGCTCGCCATTGTTCGTCGATTCAGCCTGGAAATAAAGTCAGCATTCGCCAAAGAACCGCGCACGGACCGTCTCGTTTAAAGGCAAGTCGGGGCCGCTCAGAATGTGATCTGGGACCCGTGTGGGATCCTCGGCAATCAGGGGCATGGCTTTCGCGCGCAATGCCGTTGATTCCGGTGAAGGGTCTTGAAAAACCGCGCGATACCAACCCTCCACGGTGTGGCAGGCCAGAAAACTGCGCTGATGTTGATCCGCGTAGCGATGTCCTGCCGCATCCCAATTGGAATTGCTGATGAGTTCGTCGCGAAGCACTCGCGCAGCACGCAGAGCGAAAGAAAGCCCCTGGCCGTAAGTGGGATCGGTGGTGGCGGCAGCATCGCCGACCAGTGCCACACCATCGCGATATGGATGTTCGATCCAGTCATCGCTCGCATCAAAACTGGCCAGCGGGCCGGCACTTTTCGCCTCAGCGTAATAATCCGCCAGCGGAGCATAGCCTCTCGCGGATTCACGAAAGAATTGATTCAGCATGGATTCGCCCTGCAGGCGGTAACCCATTGTCTTGGGATAGACAAAGTAGGCGCGGAACCGGTCATCCGCTTGGGGAATTAGGCCTGTCCATGTGCCAATCTCAGGGTTGAAGACCGCATAGAAGATCTCTTTGGAGGTGGGTATGTTCGTGAGCATCACGCCGGCCATGTAGAGGCCATTTTCCTGATCGGCGACTCGGAACCCCGCCCATTTCCGTGCGGCGGAGTTGCGGCCATCGGCAGCAATTACGAGACGCGCTGACATCCGCTCGTGGCTGTGCCCATTTACAATCACCGTAGGCGCGGTGCCGCACTCGATGCGCTCAACGCGGACGCCGCGGCGAACTTCCGCTCCGGCGTTTTCCGCAGCCGCCAGCAGCGTTTCCTGCATAACGCAGTGGGGGAAAGAAAGAAGAGGTAATTGCTGCGGCGTCGTCGTGCGAAGATCGCGCAAACCGGAACCGGTGCCGCCCTCGACCTGAGGCACTTCGTGAGCGCATGTTTCCTTGAGCAGGCCGTAAATACCGAGTTCATGCGCTTCGGCCACGCCCCAGGGCACAATCGCTTCTCCGCGCACACGGTCTTTGAATTGCTTTTCGCGTTCGAGTACCAGAACCTTAGCGCCGCGTCCGGCCATGGCCATGGCCAAAGAAGACGCGGCAATCCCACCGCCTACCGTGATGATGTCGTAGCTCTGTGCCACCATTCCGACCTCCTACCGACGTGACTGCGTGATTTGAAATGTGGCATCGAGTTATCGACGCATCTTGAAGGTTTTTGCAAGAGGTCAATCAGTCCACGAATGGGACCGCAACGCGTGGATGACGGGCCATCCTGTAGTAATCCAGCCGCCGGGCTTTAATACAATTGGGTGAGCCCTTCTCGCGCTGCCATGGCTTCCAATTCTTCCGGCGTCGTGTCGAGCCTGGCGTGGGCGATCATCGCCTCTGCGATTCCGGCCGTATTCGAGGAATCCGGCCACTGTTCCGGCTGCCAAAGCTTCGCTCGCAAAACGCACTTTGGGCAGTGGATCAGAACACGCTCCACGTGCATCACGATTGCGAATTCCGGGACACGGCCCTCCACGGCCATGCTCTCGCGCAGTGCCCGGTCGCGAACGATTCGCGTCTCTCCGGTTACCCGCAGCGTTTCGCCTTTACCGGGAATCACGAAGAGGATCGCGAGGTACGGATTCTGGAGGAGATTTCCGAAGGTGTCGACCCTCTTGTTGCCGGGCCGGTCTGGGATCGCCAAATACTTCTCGTCAAGCACCTTGACGAAGCCAACGGGATCGCCCTTCGGGGAAATATCGGGGTAACCGACCGGAGTGGCGGAGGCCATGACGATGAAGGGCGACTTCTCGATGATGGCACGCGACACGGGGTCGATGTGATCCATGACCTTCGCGACCACCGGAGGTACCGGCGCGCCTATATGCCCGCGAATTTCTTCCAGACTGCTGATGACATCGTCAAATTTCGCGAAGGGATCTTGCCGTTCAGTCATGTCACCTCCCCCTGCTGTGAAAGCTCCGCTCATGCAGGCAACTCCGCTAAGCATAGCTGATCACGGGCAAACCTTACCTTACTGGCAAGGGAAGGTCTTCCCACGATCTGCACGGAACGGCTGAAGGCACATCCGGGGTAGGGTGCTTCCCGGCAAGTTGATGACAAGTCGGCTGCGCGGATTTCACTTGTCCAATGGCCGTCTTCGGCCAACCCTCTGTCCTCGTAGACGGTCATCCGGGTCATGCCTCATTTACGGTGGGCTCCAACAAGGCAGACGACCATTTGGCACGGCTTAGAACTCTTGTTGCGCCAAGCGTGCCGCGTTCCGTTTTGCACCACCGTGTCGCCTGACCGAAGATGCACTTCTACACCATCGTCCAGTTCCAACCAGACTTCGCCCGAAACGATATACTCAAAGTCAATGGTGTCCGTCGTATGCATGCCCGACTGGTCAGGCTCCAGGTGGGCAATGGCGCCAGGCAATTTTTCTTCGGCTTCCTTCAAAGCCACTTCCACGTCAATGGGTGCAGCGGCGGCTGTGCCGTCGGGAGGCAGCGTGAACAACCCGAACCGGAATCCGCCCACGGGTGGGAAATAGGTCACGGACGGGTAAAGCGATCCATCATCGGGGAACGTCGGCGCCGCGTCCGCACCCCAGAGGCGGTGGAATTCCATTCCGGGCAATAGTGCAACGGTCAGGGCATCCACCTCAGTGTCACTTGCCAATTTCGCTTTGCCATCCGCGCCGTGTCCTGTAACCACTCGTCTGATCTTCATTCGACCTCCGCGAAGCCATCCGAGTCTTGCAGGCTTGGCGATAAGCTATCACAACAGATGATCGTATCGTACGAATGACGTGCCTGTGGGCGCTCCCGGTGCAAGAGTATTACCCCGCCGGGCATCGGCTTGGACGCATTGTCGCCATGTCCTCCATTTGGGCTGCCCGCATTGCTCCTGCATTCACCTGCAACCCTTCCTTGATCTTGTAAGGTAAGGTTGGCCGACGTGCCGCCCAGTGGATCAGAGCGGTCCTTCCGAGTGCCCGCTCCTAGATGTCCCGTTAACGGCGAGGGTATCAGCCACGGACAGCAACCGCAGAACGACCACGCCGTTGCGGAACCGGTGCTCGTCAACCATGGGCCCTACACCGTTTCCGCCGACGGCAAGAAATTCGTAATGAACACCGTTTCGCCGCAATCCATCACCGAACCGCTCACCCTCATCACCAACTGGCCCGCCGATCTGAAACGGTGACCTGAAAGAATGAGCCTCGCAGCGGGAACCAGACTCGGCGCGTGAAAAGCATTGCATCCCTGACCTGACCGGCGAATTTTGTACCAGGGGAAATGTTAGAGAAACTGGTACGAGAGGAGCTGGAGCATGGCGAGGAAGAAACACAGTCCTGAGCAGATCGTCGCGATCCTGCGGCAGATCGAAGTCGAAGTAGCCAACCACAAGCCCA
>OCTA010006140.1_pt1 | contig 10298 bp, 16 predicted proteins | sample 1538991 | NCBI WGS metagenome assembly OCTA01 (sample SAMEA3539302, study PRJEB22396) | soil metagenome | biome: tundra; feature: field; material: soil | place: USA | collected 2010-05 | depth 0.15 m | reverse complement strand
ACCATTGGCAATCCCCGGAGACGGCGTAACGGTAAGGTGATCTCCGGGTATGGCTCCACCACAATGAACCCTCGGCGGCGGCGGAAACGGTAAACTGGAACGCATGAGTCTTCAAGTCCATTTCGGATCTTCCTTGGAGCAGCCAAGGCGGCGCGCTCGGGCTACGTACCATGCGCGCGCGTCGCGTCCGGTGGGGCTCTCTCCGCGTCAACTTCAGGCTGCGGAACTCGTAGCGCGTGACATGAGCAATCGAGAGATTGCGGCGGAATTGGGGATTGGCATGTGGTGGACTGAAAAACTAGTATGCTCGACCTTCCATCGTCTCGGCCTCGAATCTCGCTTGCAATTGGCCCTGTGGTATTGGAAGCAACAGAAGGGGGTGGCTGCGTGAAGTTCTCAGTCATCCATCCGACTGCGCGCGTGAAGCCTACCGGGAGCTTCCCTCGGGGATGGCTGGAGGCCTGCTCCGAGTGGGCTTACGCGTGCAAGAACCCGGCCGACGTGGAATACATCTTGATCGTTCACGAATCCCGGGTCAGCGAGTTCTGGGATCATTTCAAAACAATGGATACGGGGTGGCTCCCGAGGTGGGGCCGCTTCACGGTCGTAGTGAACCACTTGCGCGATTGCGTGGTGGATCAGTCGAACGAAGGCATGAAAGCAGCATCAGGGGAAATCATTATCGGGGCCATGGACGATCTCTTCGCACCTGACGGATGGGACACGAAACTCTCTGCGCTCTGCCCGGATACGTCAAAGCCGGTCGCGCTGCACTGCTTGCAGAAAAACCCGCGAGACCATGAGATCTTCAATCCCGCGTGCCACACGAAAGTTCTGCAAGACTTGCTCGGCCCGATCTCACCGGAATACGAGAGCATGTGCTGCGATGACGAATATACCCTGCACGTCAAGCGGCTCGGCGTGGTTGTCAAAACCGGGCTTGTGTTCGAGCATAGGCATCCGAGTTTCGGGACCGCGGAAGAAGACGAAGTGTACGCCATACAAAACCGGGAAGAGGCGTATCGGATCGGCCAAGAAGTCTTTGAACGCAGACGTCTGCAAAACTTCCCACGAGTTGAGCTTCCGGGGTTCCCGAAAATGGAGCCGAAACCAAAACTAACGATCCTGAACAAAGCGGCGAACGGCGTGGCGCGGTTCTTGAACCCGGCACCCGTGTCGCTTCCGAGACGGAACATCGCAGTCTGTTTGCCCGGTGAAACCTTCGGTCTCGAATGGTTGGCAGGCATCTTCAGTGTTCAGGGCGTGCTGGATGAACTCGGTTTCAATTTTCAAGTATTTCTCGGGCACTTCTCAGGCGCGCACGTGACGCGCATTGCGCTTGCTGAATCCGTGCTAAAGCAGTACGGGGGTGATCCATCCTGTCCCTACGTGCTCTGGATCGACGATGACAATATCGTGCCGATTGAAACCATGAGGCGCTGGGTCTCGGCGTTCGATTCAAACCCGCAGATGGATATTCTCGTGGGCTGGTGCTGGATTCAAGCTGGCCCGGTGTGGCATCCCTCGGTTGCCCTGTTTGACCATCAGCAGCAGGCGGAATGGATGCCGCTCACAAAGATCTTTGAAGGCGGGCCGGAAATCAGAGAGATTGAAAACCTTTGTTCTGGCTTTCCATGTGTGATGATGCGCCGTGAGGTTCTGGAATCGCTGGGGCCAATGGCCTTTAGTTTGATTCCGAATCCGGCGCTCCGCTACGGGTTGCTCGGGGAGGATTTTAGTTTCTTCCTGCGGGCCAAGCAAAAAGGCTTTCGCGCGTTTCTCGATCCGATGGGCAAGGTTGGACACTTCAAAACGATTCAACAGGAGCCCACGGTTATTTATGAGAACGCGGATTCGAAATTACAGGGAATGCTGGACCAGGTGAACGGTCGGCCGGTCGAAGCTCCCGAGGAGTATCGCAATGTAGGCGCGTAAAAGTTCCCCGGTCGGGACCGTACATCCTGATCGGGTGATGTAGTGAAACCGGGAAAGCAGCCTTAGCTAAGGGGCTGTTGAGTGGCCTTGCGCCATTCGACAGCCCCTTTTGCTTTTCCGGGAGAAAAAACATGGGCTGCGGCCCAAGAGGAGAAAAAGACGATGAATACGAAGTTCAAAATCGGCGCGGTGCTGATCGCACTCGCACTATGTGCCTTGCCCGCAGCCGCGTTTTCCCATTCGATTCTTTTGACGCTAACCGGCTTGAGCCTGGTAGCCGGGGTGACGGTCACCTACGCATCCTTCCAGGATGGCTCGGGGCCTCATCAGGCGTTTACGGGTGGAACGACTGCGCCAACCATTACGCAGTCTCAAACCGTGCAGGCCGTCGTGGTGACCATCAACATGGCTGACGCCGATACCACGGCGGTCATCACGCACAACATGCAGAACAGCGCGGCGCAGCTGGCGGCCTTGCAGCCGTATATCCAGTGGTATTTGTCGGCCATGGTGGCGGGCGCTACGGCGGCGCCGCTTCTGACATTCGCTCTGACGAGCGGGAACGTGGTCACGGTCACCAAGGCTTCGGCGTCGAGCTCGGGTGGAACCTTCATCGTGATCGTTCGCCGGCCGTACTCGGCCTCGCAGTAGGAGGTGATCCGTGGCAACGGCAACACGTGAGACGTACATAGCGAATCCAGGAGGTCGCATGGCCGCGAAACGAAAAAGGCGCATGAGCGCAAAGCAGATCAAGTTTTTCGGAACTTCGCGGCAGCGAGCCGCGTTGAGATCCAAACGAAAATCCTCGCACCGGCCGCGCACCAAAGCCCGTCGCAAGAATGCGGCGCGCAAGGTGATTACGGGGTACGGATCAACCGTGATGAACCCTGGGAAAACGAACGTGGTTTTCAACAAGGGGAAGCGCGCGAATCCCAAACATCGTCGCAAGAAGCGGCGCTCGACCAAACCGGCGCGAAAACGAAACCTTGGGGGGATCTTCGCCCTCTCGGCAAATCCAGCAAAAAGGAGCAAAAGCATGGCAAGAACGAGAAAACGCAAGTCCAGCAGTAAGCATCACCGTCGCGCTGGATCTGCCAGACGAAATCCGACGCGGAGGGTTCACCACCGTCGTCGCAGCAATCCCGGTTTCGGCGGGCTCGGGAGTCCTCAGGATTGGTTGTACGGGGGAGTCGGCGTCATTGCCGGCGTCGTGGGAACACGAGCGCTTCCGCAACTGATCCTCGGCGCGTCCAATACCGGCATCATGGGGTATTTCGCAAACGCGGCCGCAACCGCGCTGCTGACCTTTGCGGCCCACTTCGCCTCGCGGTCCAAGGTGCTCGCGGCCTCGGTTTTGGCGGGTGGCGCGGCTTCGATCCTCTCCAGGGTCATCCAGGATTATTCTTTGCTCGGCTCTTATAGCGCGCAAGTGGGCCTGGGCGACTACCTGATGAGCGACTTCCTGACGCCTCAGGCGCTGACCAACGGTCTGAAGAACGCGCAGTTGCGTCAGCCGGGCTGGGCTGGGTCCAATATCCCGGTCAACGTTCAGGGCGCCAACGCGGGCGTTTCGGGCATCTACGGGCCGCCTCTGTACTAGCGGACTGAAACGGGGGCCGTTCGGCTTTTGAGCGGCCTCCAAACCTTCACGCATTTCTAGACGGCGGGTTGATGGTTTAAAGCCAAGCCCGTAGGAGCAAAGATAATGGCAACAGCAGGCGGAATGTATGCAGGCAGAACGACCGGAAGCGGCGGCCCGATTCCCGGTCTCCCGGATGGTGGAGTGGATATCAACGCGCTTCGCTCGCAGTTGGTTTCCCGCGACATCTGGACGTATTACTACACCTTGAAAATCGCGGCGAGCACGACCTTCGCGCCGTCCTACCAGCTTTTCAACGCGATTTCGGGCAACGTGGACCCCTACGCCATCACAACGGGGCAGGTTCTTTCGCACGTCGAAACCAACATGCCGTCACCGGCAAGTAACGGCTTCTCGGCGCCGCGCGACCTCATCATGGACAAACTGACGTTCTACTTCCGGGGCTCGGGTTGCGGCCTTGCGAATCAGGGCGTGGGCACGTTCGCCAATGTCTCGGACATGATGGCGTTCTGCCAGTACTCGTACTTCGAGTTCAAAATCATCGACAAGGTGTTCGTCGAAGGCTACCTGGAGCTTCAACCCTCCGGGCAGGGCTTCACGGGCACGGCCTCTCAGCAGGCCACCGGCGTGTGGACCCTCGGGATTCAGAATCCCCATGCGGTCAACCGCATGAACAACTTCGCGAAGTACCTGGCTCCGCTCATGCAGTGGAGCTTGACTATCTACTTCCCGTCCAACTCCGGACCCGCGGGAGTATCCGCGGTCACTCTGGCAACCGGCGCGGCCGGGGCCGGCTTCTGGCTGGTCTCGAACATCGGTGGTCTGACCGATCGCGCGGTCCAGTAGGCACGCTTTCTCCGCGCCTTTCGGCGGGTTGCGGAGTCCGACAAGGGGAATCGTCCGCTGCGGTTCCCCTTCGTCTACAATTGAGATATGGCATGGCGGCACTTGCTTCGGACATTCGCATGTGTCGCCCTGCCATACCTTCTCTTAATTGCGGCAGCGGGGTTTCTGGTTGTGGTGGTTCTGTTCGTGGAGAAATAATCGTGAAGCCGGGCATCAGTATCGATCGTTCGATGGATGGCCGAATTGTTCTGAATATGTCCTGCGTCGGCCCATGCGCCCTTACGTACTCCGAAGCGATGGAACTATCAGAGATTGTGCGGAAAGTTGCCGGAGGTCAGGTACCTAACGGCTTGATCTGGCCTACGAACCCAGATATTGCTCCCGAACTAATGATGAGCACTTTTATTCCGGTTGGGGGTCTGGTGGTATGACACGCTATCGGGGACGTAGCCACTTGCGCCGCATCAGCATTCGCCGAAGCCTCTGTGGAATCAAGGTAGTGCATGAGCGCACAGTATTTGGAAACAGTGTCGAATTCGGCCACAATCTTTGCAAGCGTTGCATCGCGGCCAAACGAAGAGGCTATAGTGTGAAACAAATTAGAATGGTGACCGTATGCTGATTGCTCCCGGTTCTCCGATTCCCGACAATACCCCGATACCAGCATTGGCAGACCGCAACCAAAAAGCCCTGCGGGCGGGTCAAGTCATTCGGTTGGGTATGATGAACCGGGCGCAGGGCTGCACGGCTCCAGTCGGGTCTACCGGCTTGCCGGTCTCGCTTTCGGTTGTTCCAAATCCATCCCTACTTTCTGTCAACTCGATGCCGGACTTCTTCCCGATTCCCATGAACCTTTACACGGGGTCTGGTCTCGCTGCGGGTTCGTTGGGCCCTGGGATGGATGCGACGTTGCCGCTTCCCGTGGCGATTCAGGTCTGGCAGGCTCAGCAGCCTTCGGCAATAGCGAATCATCAGGTTTCAACCATGGACCCGGCGTCCAGCGTTCAAGGCGGCTCGGGTGCTTCCATCAGCTCATCGGACCTGGCTGGTGCTCCTGAAGTTTTGCCGATGAACGTAACGCCGGAAATGGCAGTTGCGCGCAGTCCGCAGATGATGGCAGACCGCAGACGAAGACGCGCGCAGAAGTTCGCGGCATCCTCGGATCGCTCGGCTGGGGTGACCTGGGGCGGGCTCCCTACGGAACGTCCGGGCGCTTGCGGGCAGGCCGGCGGGCTCAGTCCCTTGGCAATTCTTTTGATTGCGAGCGGACTTGGTGTTATTGTGTATGCGGTAGCGAATAAATGAAAGCGACACCCATGACGGCGACCAGAGGCGCTATTAATGAACATTCTCGTTATCATCGGATCGGCCGTCTCGCTGCTCGTTTCCTTTTCCGCTATCGTCGTGGTGATTGCAAACCTAAAATCGAATGTGGACGCGCTCAACAAGCAGGAGGAGCGCATGACGGCGAAAATCGAGGATTCAACAAGAGACATCACCCATCTGCTGGTAGAGGTCAAAAGTTTCATTTCGGAGCAGACTGTAATCAACAAGTACGTGGCGAAAAGCTTGGAAAGCGTGGTCAATCGCTGCGAAGAATGCCGGGATCAAGGCACACAACAGGATGGAGTGGCTGCATTATTGGCCGAAATACTGAAGCACAAGAAAATCGTGGATATCGAGTAGCCTGATGGATATTCAACTCTTGACCCAAGCGGATTTCGTCCTGAGCAAGTGCGGCAGACCCGTAGCGCCCTCGGGGCTCTCGGTGGTCTACATCCCCGGGGGCTTTCTCGTCCAGAAGTATTTCATCGTGAATCCCCCGACTCCATCGCAGAGCGTGACGATAGAGATCACGGGTGACACAAATTGGTGTCTGCGGACGCTCTCGATCTCAACTACGGCGGCTACTGCGGTATCGGTTCAGGTCTACCTGCCAAACGGCAAGTTTCTGATATCGAGTCTTCAGGATGCCTTGCAAATCGCGGGGTATGGTTCCTACCGCTACCTGTTCACCAAAGAACTTGAATGCCCTCCCGGCTCCAAGATCGTGGTGACCTTCCAGGATACGAACCCAGCGGTCGCGCAGCCGATCTCCATCCTTTTCGATGGAGCCTACAAGTATTGGATGAAATCGGGCCAGAGCCAATTGTGCCCGGTGTCGGACCTGGCCGGGGGACTTCCCCGCGTTTTCGGTTCGCCAAATCAGAACATCATGGCGCCGGCCTGGCAGCAGGGCGTGGGGCAAACCACGCCGAAGGGCTATAAAGATCAGGAGTGGGTCTATGCGATGGATCAGACCATCGCCCCTACGCTCATTGACGTTGTGGCGGGGCCTTTCAATCCGACTCAGGTTATCCCCATTGACATCGGCTCAGACTTCCGGTGTCGCAAACTGCTGTTTGCCATCACGGCGGATGCGACGGTCACGGCCGGAACGATCCTGGCGAAGATCCGCACCGGCTCCGGGTACTCTCTAACGGACGACTACATGGACGTGGCAACCTACATCAACGGCGCGCCCATGCCGGTGGATTGGCGCATCAACGCCGGAGACAACGTTTATGCGGACCTCCAGTTGGTGGATCAGGCGGGCACGGGGAATATCGGGATTCAGTGCTACCTCGAAGGGGTGAAGCGCTGGAGGGTTGCGGCATGAAAACCCTGTGCAAAACTCCCCACGAACCCGTCACCCATGACGGGTTCCGGTGTGCATCCCCTTTGAAATCAATAAACCGTTCCGGGGTGGTGGCATGAGCAACCTATACCGCCCTCAGTACGCTTTCGAGACCCCGAGGGGCTTCCGGGATGAGACGTTCCACTACTCGTTTGACAAAACAAACGTCGCGGCCTTGGGGGTCCTGCTCCCGACCTTGCAGCTTCGGAATGACATTATCCTCCAGTTTCAGAACGATCAGGAGTTCGTCTGCCGGGCCATCAGGGTATTGGGTGCCGTAACTGAACAGGGCGGCGGCACGCCGGTTTCAAACCTGTACATCTGGCTCAAAGATCCGTTCGGCAACTACCTCTCGCAAACCTACGTTCCGATTTCTCGATACCTGACGGGCGCGGGTGCCGGCATCATCGGCCGCTTGCCGGTCATTATTGAGCCTGAGATCATCTGTCCAGCCGGGGGAATGTGGACTATGTACCTGTACAATCCAACGACCGGCTCACTTCTTCCGCCGTCCATCACGTTCTTTGGGGTCAAGCGGTATCCCCTGGAGCCTGCCGCATGAGCACAAGCACTATGCGCCATCAATTGAGACCGCAATTCCAAGAGCGTCACTACGATTACGTGATGGGGCCGGATCAGGATAGCCGGCTGGCTTCAGTCACTTCAGGGCAGCTCATCGGCGGCATTGAGCTTCAGATGGACCCGGACGCGCCTTTCCTTCTGCGGGGTCGGGCCTATCGGGTGGCTTACGATACCCTCACGTCAAGAACTCAAGTAGGACTCCAGAATCTCTCCATGCGGTTCTCCGGGCCGGATCAGGATTACAGAAGTACAGCATTGATTCCCCAAGGGCTGCAAATGGCGTACGGGGGACAGAGCGCAGCGTGGAAGCCTGTTTACCCGCAGATCTACTACCCGGCGCGAAGCACGATGGTAATTGACATCCTAAACACGGGCGCAACCACGCTGACGAACCTGACGCTCTATTTCCGGGGTGTAAAGCTGTTCCCGTGGGGCGTGAATCCGGGGTACACGTATCCGGCGAAGTGCGCCATGCTGCCTCAGGTCTACCCGATTGTACAGCCTTCGGTTTTGAATCCCTACGGGTCGATTCAAAACCTCCTCACCTCGGACGAGCGGCTTTTGCTGACGTGGCAGAATGTACCAGACACATCCTTTGTGCTTCGGGCGCTTCAGGCGGGGCCGTCCTATTCACCCGTGGCTTTGGAATGCAGAATCACTCTCCGGGATGAGAACCGAAAAGCCTTCAGTAACGCTCCAGTGCATTTTGAAGTGCTGTGCGGGCCTTCAGGTGGCAACTACCAGACGGGGGCCGGTGGTTCAATTGGGGCAATCGGCACGGGCAATTCAGCACCTGGGATTGTGTACCCGGAAATCTACGTGCCTCCGTCGCATCTTCTGTACTTCGACATCTACCGGGACGACGCGAACTACGCCGGCACGGCGACGATCCCCAACTTCCCCATCAATTTGATTGGGGTGAAGGTGTACCCGCGATGACGATTACGAAGGTTCTCAAGCCAGAAGAACTCAACGCCGTGAGGTTGGTGCAAGTGGCCGTGAGCATCGTGAAAACCTCGCGGGCCGATGACTCGCTTCTGGACCTCACTGAACGAATTCTTGATGCTTTGGTGGCCGAGGGGATACTCGGATGATTGGCAAAACTCAGGAGTTCAAGAGCATCCGGGTCGAGCGGGTCGGTCGTCGCGTGCAGATTGTCATGGCTAACGGTGATTTCGGGATGAGCCCGCGTGAAGCGGAAACGCTGGCTGCGGCTTTGATCGAAATGGCCGCAAGGCCGGAACGGCACGTTATATGGCGTGAGCCCATCGAACTGTGGTCCGAGGGTACAATCGGTGAGAAGGTGGAAGCATGAGCATGCAAACCTCACTGGAAGGTGATCCCGGCAAGATGGCCTATCTTCGCAATCCGAATTGGACGCCGACGCCGCATGAGCATTTGCGGGGGGTCAAGGTGATGCCGGGCACGTGTGAACGGTGCGTGTTCGGAACTGGATTGCATACGGTGGATTGTGTATCCCCGAGTGCGCCTTGGGACGCCAGCAGCCGGATGCTTAGCCTTCAAGTGATGGATGCGGCCTTGCGGAGGATAAACCGATGAGTAGTCTCGCCATGTCTCCGCTTCAACTGGATGCGCTGAGCCGCGATTACTGGGGCCACTATGACGCCTGGGTGACCTCGCAGCTTGCGCCCCTGGCGGATAATCAGTGCTATCAGCCCAAATTCTACAAGGCCCCGGCGAGTGCCGATGAAGTGATCCCGGCTTACGGGAACGCGAGTTACGGTTTGAAAATCACGCCGGGCTCTCTGATTTTCGGATTCTACTTGCCGGCCATTGTAGCGACCTTGGTGCCGCCGCAATTCAACGTTCAAATCATCGACCAGTCTTTGCGCCACAAGTTTTGGGATGAGCCGATCCCGTCCTTTTTCCTTGGCAATTTCAAACCGACCTCGCTATCCGCAAACCCTCTTCTTGCTTCCGGTGCCATCGGCTCATTTCCGTACTTGATGAACTGCCCGCATCCTGTGACAGGTGACGGGTTGTTCATGGTTCAAATCTGGGAAACCTCAGGCACTGAGCAGAGGATCGAGCTTATAATCGGCGTTCTGGAGGTGACGGACCAATGCTGAGACCGTCTTTGCTGCTCAATCGTACGCCGCAACGCATCGCCAATGGTCCAGACCTGATCCGGGCCGGTGACGCGGTGAGACGCGCTGAAAAGAACCGGGACGCGTGGCCCTTCCCGCATGTCTACCCTCCGGTGAACTCAATCCGGCGCGATCCGATGGGATACTGTTTGGCTCCCGCCGTCAACGCGCAAGCCGTGATACTCGCATGGTCCGTGCCTTCAGGCTTCTGGTTCTACATGGAACGCCTGGGCCTTTACTACCAGGGTGAGACGTTCGTGTTCGGTGGCTTTCTGCTGACCGTTGACCGAAACACGCCGCTTGGAATCCCGGGCATCGGCAGCACTGAGACGGATCTGCAAAATATTCCGTTCCCGCTCGGCTCTTTTGAGCACGGGCCGATTGAGCTTGACCGGACGCAATTGTTCGCGCCGGAGGATCTGATCCAAGCCAAGGTGACGAATATTTCCGTTACGCCGGGTACACCAAATTGCTTTGGGGCCTACTTTGGAGGCTGGCTGGTGCCGACGATTGAAGTGCCCGACGCGCAGTAAAGCCGGTGCCGAATGGG
>OCTA010006139.1_pt1 | contig 10299 bp, 9 predicted proteins | sample 1538991 | NCBI WGS metagenome assembly OCTA01 (sample SAMEA3539302, study PRJEB22396) | soil metagenome | biome: tundra; feature: field; material: soil | place: USA | collected 2010-05 | depth 0.15 m | reverse complement strand
TCATGTCCAGATGCGATTCCGTGACGGTGAAACCGGCGTCGGTTTTTTCCAGCGTAACGGTCGCCGTGGTGTGGATGGATGCGGGCGTGAAGCCGGCCTTGCCCAGCTCCGCCGAGAACGCCATCGAGAAACAGCCCGCGTGCGCCGCTGCGATCAATTCTTCGGGGTTGGTGCCAACGCCCGTTTCAAAACGGGTGCTGAACGAGTATTGCGTTTGTTTGAGCGTGCCGCTCTCGGTGGAGATGCTGCCCTTGCCACTTTTCAAATCGCCCTGCCAGACCGCTGATGCTTTGCGTTTCATAAATTTCCTTTCGATGATTGGAACGGGAATTCGTTCCAGCGCCGACAGGCTAAACCAGTTTTGAGAAAGTCTCAAGCCGGCCAGCCCAAGAGTTTGCAGCCCGCTAAACCTCTGCGATGGACTTCAGGCTGGCCAATCCCTTTTCAAAATCGCCGCCGACCATTTTGTCATAGTTCATGATCAAGCCGAACGCCTTGCCCATGAAATTATTTTTGCCGAACATGCTCCACGTCACGACCGTTTGACCGGCTTCGGGCTGGAACGTGAACTCCGCCGTGTTGGTGGCTTTGAATGGTTTCAGGAATTCCAGCCGGATGCGGATCAAATCGGCGGGCCGGCTTTCGGTGATGGTCATCCGGCCTTCGCCCACTTTTTTATTGCCCGCCCAGGCGAAACTCGCACCGGTTCCAGCCGGCGGATCTTCGTAGGTATTCTTGCACGCCGGATCCATTTTGGCCCACGGCGACCACGCCTCCCATCGGTGCAGATCGTTGACGTGCGGGAAAACTTTTTCCGGCGGCGCATTTATCTTCGCCAAGCGCGTGACGCGAAACTCGGACGGTTGCATGGCCGCGATGATGAGGAACAGCACGACGATGGCCGCGATGGCGATGAGGATGATGTGCAGCATAGGTTTGGCTGGTTGCCGGCTTCGTTTGGTTTGAAATTTATAAAAGTTCAGCCGCCCGCCATCGCGCCAACGATGAGGAACGGCTCCGCGCCACTCACGACCTCCGCAGGCAATGGCGTTTCGGGCGGTTCGAGCGAGAGGTCTTCCTTGCACGCAAAAAAGCGGACGAACGGACGGCGTTTCAACGTGTCGTGATCGCGAATCGTTCCCTGCAAGACAGGATAACGCGCTTCGAGCGCATCCAGCACTGCGCGCACCGTAACGGGACTGGCAACTTCAAGCTGCACCTCGCTTTCCACGCGGGCGAGGTTGAGCAGGTGAAATGGAAGCACGACGCGAATCATTTTTTGGATTGTTGGATTGATGGAGCATTGGATTGTTGGGGTCTCGGAGCTTCGCTTCCATTCATCCAACAATCCATAAATCCATTAATCCGTAGTTTCATGGCAGGGTTTGCACTTCGACGGAATAAACCGCCGGCAAGTCGTGGACAATCGCCGTCCAAGTGTCGCCATTGTCAGCCGAGCCATAAACCTGTCCGCCGGTCGTGCCGAAATAAATGCCGCATGGTTCAAGCGAATCAACGCACATCGCATCGCGGAGCACGTTGACGTAGCAATCTTTCTGCGGCAGACCCTTCGTGAGTGCCTCCCATTCGTTGCCGCCGGTTTTGCTGCGATAGACGCGCAGTTTTCCATCGGGCGGATAATGTTCCGAATCACTTTTGATGGGCACGACAAAAATCGTTTCCGGCTCATGCGCGTGAACGTCAATCGGGAAGCCGAAGTCCGTCGGCAAATTTCCGCTGACCTCGGTCCATTGCTCACCGGCGTTGTCCGTGCGCAAAACGTCCCAATGTTTTTGCATGAACAACACGTTCGGCCGCGACGGATGCAACGCGATGCGATGAACGCAATGACCAACTTCCGCGTCGGGATCGGGCAATTCATAAGGCGATTTGAGTCCGCGTGTGATCGGCTTCCACGTTTTTCCGCCATCGTCGGTGCGAAAACATCCGCCGGCGGAAATGGCGACGTAAATCCGTTTTTCATTTTTCGGATCGAGCAGGATCGTGTGCGTGCACATGCCGCCTGCGCCGGGTTGCCAGAGATTTCCCTTCACGCGACGCAAGCCGGGAAGTTCCATCCACGTTTTGCCGCCGTCGGTGGTTTTGAAAATCGCCGCGTCCTCCACGCCGGCGTAGGCCGTGTCCGGGTCGGTGAGCGACGGTTCGATGTGCCACACGCGCTTGAATTCCCACGGATGCTGCGTGCCATCATACCATTTGTGGCTGCCCACCTCGCCCTCATAAACGAACATGTTGCTCTTGCCGTTGGGCATTCCGCCCGGCCCCATCAAATCTTCGGGTTTGGTGCCCGGTGGATTCCAAGTCTTGCCGCCGTCATCCGAGCGCTGAATGACCTGCCCGAACCAGCCGCTCGTCTGCGACGCATAAATGCGGTTTGGGTCAACGGGCGAGCCTTTGAGGTGATACATCTCCCAGCCCGCGAAATGCGGCCCGCTGACCTCCCAATTCTGGCGCTTGCCGTCGGCGGTCAAAATGAACGCGCCCTTCTTTGTGCCGACCAAGACTCGGATTTTGCTCATGATTTTCTCCTATTTTGATTTGGGTTTGAATGCTTTGCCCGACTTGCTCCCGGCTTATATGCCTGCTTCAAAGTTTTGATGTCAAGCTTGTCCACGCTGGCGCAAAAGGCACGCCCGCCTTCGTGCGAGCAAACCATGCGCTTTTGACCGGCAAATTTTTTGGAAGCTCAAAATTTCCGTCCAGCTCGCGGCCAAGGCCCGGCGGGTTATTTGTCCGCCGGCACGAGGCGCACGCTGCGCAGATTCATCGGCTGCCAGCCCTCGGCGACGGGCTTCACCGTCAGCGTCACGCTGCCGGCGGCGAGATCAAGCGCGCCGATCAGATTCGCGCGTTTGAATTTGGTGTAATCTTTGGTGGCCGGCGCAGTGCCGGAAAGTTTTTGTCCGCCGACGATGACTTCAAAATTCCCGGAAGCTTCCGCCGCGATCTCCGCCGTCACGCTGAATTTGCCGGGCCGGTCCATCTTGAACGTCCAGTTTGCGGTGTCCTCCGGATTTGTCCAGTAGCCGACGTTGTCCTTGCCGTTGCCGGATTCGTATTGCAGGCCGCCGTGCAAATCGGCCTCGCTCGCCATCAAGCGCACGGAGCCGTCAGCCTCCTGAAAGATTGGCGTCGCGGCGACTTCCGGTGCGCCTTTGATTTTCAAAATGACGGTCGAGGAAATTTTGTCCGGCGCATTTTCCGGAACGAAAATCACCACGCCATTCGCATCGTCGGCGGTTTTCAATTTCTTGTGCCAGCCCAGCCAATTGGAATTAAATAAATACGCTTTGACGACTTGGTTTTTCAAGCCAGGCACCACCAGTTTGCCGTCCGCCGGCCAGTTAAAAACATGCAGGTAGAGCGTTGTCGTGCTGCCGCAAACTTTCTTCGTGCAGCGCCCCCATGGCAGGCGCTTGAACGGACTTGCGGTCGTGCCGTAAATCGCGTCGCCATTCACCTTCATCCACGCGCCGACGGCCTGGAGCCGCTCGACGCTCGGTCCGGGAATCAGCCCTTCGCTCGTCGGCCCGACGTTGAGCAGATAATTGCCGCCCTTGCTCGCGATGTCCACGAGGTTGCGCAAAATCGTCTCGGTGGATTTCCAATTGTTGTCGTAGCTCTTGAAGCCCCAGGTGTCGTTCATCGTCATGCAGGTTTCCCAGTCGCGCCCGGGAAAGCCCGTCGCGGGGACGTATTGTTCCGGCGTTTCAGTGTCGCCTTTGTAGCCGCCGCCGAGCCGGTTGTTGTGGATGATGCCCGGCTTGAGCTTGAGCGTGGCGATCAGTTTGTCCGCGTTTTCCTTGCTCATGTCGCACGGCGTGTCCCACCACAGCACGGCGGGAAATTCGCCGTAGTTCGACAGCAGCTCTTTCATCTGTGGCATGGCGATTTTGTCAACATATTCGTTCATGTCATGCTTCTGCGCGGGATCCCAACTACCGCTGCATTCCGAGCCGCCGTTGTTCCAATCCTGCGCCTGCGAATAATAAAAGCCAAGCTTCACGCCGTATTTGCGGCACGCGGCGGCGAGCGGTTTCAAAACGTCTTTCCCATAAGGTGTGGCCTGCACAATGTTCCACGGACTGGCCTGCGTCTCAAAATTCGCAAAGCCGTCGTGATGTTTCGAGGTGATGACGATGTATTTCATCCCAGCCGCCTTCGCGAGCCGCACCCACTCGTCGGGATTATATTTCACCGGATTATATTCCTTCGCGTAGGCTTGATACTCGGCCATCGGAATTTTTCCGTGGCACATGATCCATTCGCCGATGCCGCCGATCTGTTTGCCGTTGTAGGTTCCGGCGGGGACGGAATACACGCCCCAATGAATAAACATCCCGAAGCGCGCCGCGCGAAACCACTCCATCCGCGCGTCGCGCTGGGCGGTGGTTTCGTTGGCGTAGGGATCCGGCGATTCCGCAGCCGGGACGATGGATGGGATCAACACTGCCAGCAGCAGGCTGGACAGCACGAGTTTGGTTTTGATGTTTTTAATCATGCGCAAGGAGTTTGTTGATTGAATTATCTTACAAAGCCGGTTTGCGCCAGTTGAAAATTACTTTGCGCCCGCCGGTCGCCGGTTGGCAAATTTGATTTTGGGGTTCGATTGATTAAATCGTCATCGAAATCTCAATCATTTTTTATGCGCGATGAGGATCAAGAAACGGATTAAAATCAGGACGTTTTACCGGCGAGAGAAACTTTGAACTCTGAACCTTGAACCGCTAATCTGTTCGGATGTTCGACTCGTTAAGCACCAAACTCCAGAACGCCTTCAAGAATTTGCGCGGCCTCGGAAAAATTTCCGAGAGCAACGTCGGCGACGCTTTGCGCGAAGTGCGGATGGCGCTCTTGGAAGCCGATGTCAATTTCAAGGTCGCGCGCGATTTCATCGCGCGCGTCAAGGTGAAGGCGCTCGGCGCGGAAGTCATCGCCAGCGTCCAGCCCGGCCAGCAGATAATCAAATTTGTTTCGGATGAACTCGTGGCGTTGCTCGGTTCACAGAATGCCGCGCTGAATCTTTCCGGCACGCCAAGCTGCGTAATGATGGTCGGTTTGCACGGCTCCGGTAAAACCACTTCGAGCGGCAAGCTCGCCAAACTGCTCGTGAAACAAGGCCGTGCGCCGCTGCTCGTGGCGGCGGATGTTTATCGTCCGGCGGCGATGGATCAACTGGAAACGCTCGGCAAACAAATTGACGTTCCCGTTTTTCTGAAACGCGGCGAGACGGATGTTTTGAAAATTGCGCGCGAGGCGCTGGCGTTTGCTCAAGCGAACAATAGAAATATTTTGATTTTCGACACCGCCGGGCGCTTGCAGATTGACGAACCGCTCGTGCAGGAACTCGTGCGCCTTCGCGACCTCGTGAAGCCGCAGGAAATTTTGCTCGTTCTCGACGCTGCCACCGGCCAGGAAGCCGTGAATGTCGCCACGCATTTCGATCAGGCGCTGAACATCACCGGTTCCATTCTCACGAAGCTCGACGGTGATGCGCGCGGCGGGGCGGCGTTAAGCATGAAATCCGTCACCGGCAAGCCGATCAAGTTCGCGGGCGTCGGTGAAAAGCTGGACGAGTTCGAACCGTTTCATCCCGAACGCATGGCGTCGCGGATTTTGGGCATGGGTGACGTGGTGAGCCTCGTTGAACGCGCCGCCGAAGCGGTGAGCGAGGACGAAGCCAAGCGCATGGAGGAAAAAATGCGCAAGGGCGAGTTCACGCTGGAGGATTTTCTGGAGCAGTTGCGCGCCATGAAAAAACTCGGCTCGCTCGAAAGCATCGTGAAGATGCTGCCGGGCGGCGGCGACGCGCTGAAGCAGATGGACATCGGCAAGCAGGAAAAAGAATTCAAGCGCATGGAAGGCATGGTTTGTGCGATGACGAAGAAGGAACGGCTGAATCCCGTCATCCTTAATGCCAGCCGCCGTCGCCGCATCGCCGCCGGCAGTGGCGTGACGGTGACGGAATTGAACACGATGCTCAACAAATTTTTCCAGATGCAGACAATGATGAAAAAAATGGGCAAGATGTCCAAGATGATGGGCAAAATGGGCGGCGCGATGCCGGGAATGTTCCGGCGATGAGTGATTTGAAACGCCAGTCGTGAGCTTGCGTGGAATGGCAGAACCGGGTAATGTTTTTTTGTGAACGAAATCATTTTTGAAGTTCAAGAAGATGAAGCGGACGGCGGTTACGTCGCCACCGCGCTCGGACACGCCATCGCCACGCAGGGCGACACCATCGAAGAATTGCGCGAGATGGTGCGCGATGCGGTGCGTTGTCATTTCGGCGACGGTGTTCCGGGAAAAATGCCTTCGGTCATCCGGCTTCACTTCGTGCGGGACGAAGTTCTGGCGTCGTGAAAATTCCACGGGACGTTCACGGCGACGACTTGGTTAAAGCCCTGCGCGTTTTGGGTTATCAATTTGACCGTCAGGACGGTTCACACATGCGTCTTTCAACCAAACTGAACGGCGAACATCACGTCACGATTCCAAAACACAAACCGCTCAAAACCGGCACCCTCGTCAAAGGCGTGCTCAAGCCCGTGACGGCTCATCACCATTTGACGGTGGAAGAACTTTTGCAGAAACTTCGTTTGTAAAAATGGGCGGCGCGATGCCGGGAATGTTCCGGAGGTAAAATCCGGGCAAACGGCTTTGACACGAATTTCACGAATTCACACGAATTGAAAGTGCCGTCGGGGAAAATTCAAACCGCGAACTACCCGAACCACGCGAACACGAATTCCAATGCGCTGAAGGCGCTACGGAAATTAGCCCAGGGTTGGTGCGCAGCGCCTACCCTGGGAAATCGTCCCACAAAATAAATTCCTTCGCCCATCGGATGGGAGAAGGTGGCCGCAGGCCGGATGAGGGTTGTTGAGAATGCGTTTCGTGCATCACGACCATAGTTCTTCGGCTTGTTTCAAAATTGCCTGCACGCGGCTTCTGCGTGATTCGATTTCGTCCGCGAGTTCTTGCTGGGCCTTGTCCGACATCTTTGGAACAGGAAGCTTCAGCATATCTCCATACGATAGCCGATAGCGACTCGGAGTCGCTCCTCGGGTTTTTGAATAGGCAAGTTCCCGGTAGCTGAGGCACCGTAGCAAAGTGAAAAGTGCCAGTGCGTTGAAGCCTGACTTTACTCGCAAAACGAGGAATTCAGGCGAGGCGAGTGTTCGCCGGCGTTTGTTGTGAAACATGACAACTTTGCGATTGATAATTGTCGGCCCAAGGCGGGCGTAAAGTATATCTCCTTCCTCAATCTCGAAAAATGAACCCCTCAACTCTGCGCCAGATTGAGTGCGAACGATGGTGACGTCAATTGGGTTATTGGCTAGGTCATCTATTCGAACCAAATCCCAAAGCTTTTCTGGACCAAGTTTTTTTGGATTGAGTTTGCCCTTCAGCACATCGGCAACGTTGTGGATGCGTTGGCCGCTAAATAATCTCTCCCGAAAACGGTTGATGTATCGAACAGGGTTCAATGCGTCGTCCAGTTCGCTTTCCCGGATCGTAGTGATCAATGTCTGATGGCGTTCAATCTCACCGATCTTGAGCGTGTCAAAAATTAGTTTGTCCGTAGCTGAAAGGGGCAGACTGGCGTTTGTTTGAGCATCAGGAACGTAGCTGTTCGGATTCTGCGTAAATCTACGGAATTGTTCAACCACGGCGGGCAATTGGTTCTCGTTCTTGCGGCCAGTCGCGTCATATCCGACGGAAGTCGGCGCGGCCATGAATATGATTTCATCCTCACGTTTCTCCTCTGACGCGCGTTTCCTAAGAAACAATATGCTGGCCTTAACTCCAGTGCCGAAATGGGAAAATGCCTCTTCAGGTAAACTAACTGCGGCGATAATCTGGAATCGTTCTAGCAGTCAATCACGCACGAGCTGGAGCGATGTATTAGTGAGAAGTCCGTCGGGCAGCACGACGGTCGCGCGACCGGTCTTCAGTTTCAGGAAGTGCCAGATGCGTTCAAGGAAAAGAATTTCGCTTTTTTGCTGCACAAGTGGTGTGGTTCGCCCTTGTGCGTTCGTCTTGTGGAACAGGCTGAAGTCGGCAGCAAGCGTTGGGATATTCGCGGCTGCGGTGGTAACGCCAAAAGACGGATTAGTCAAAATAAGATCAAAGCTCGCGGGCTTAAAGCCGGGGTTGCGAGCTGTGAAACCGGCAATAGATTCAAGAGAATTTCCAGCGGCAACATTGGTATGACCGTCGTCGTGAACAATCATATTCATCTTTGCGACGCGGGCTATATCGCGATTAATTTCAATGCCGTAAAGATTGCGCTGGGCGAAATTGTGCCAATGATCACGGTGCGCGCTAGTGCCAGGCTTGTGTTTACGGTTCGCTTCGGAACGAACAGCATCAAGAGCGTGAAGCAAAAAACCACCGGTGCCGCAACAGGGATCCAGGACAAGATCTTTCGCACTCGGCGCGGTTATCTGCACGCAGAATTCGACGAGTTCACGCGGTGTAAAGTATTGCCCTGCGTCACCAGTGAAATAATCACGTTGAAATGTTTCAAAGGCGACGCCCTTGGTATCGAGGTCGGTTTCAGAAAGTGACAGACTTTCGAGGTGAGCAACAACGGTAGCGATGGTGGTGTCGGTAACTTTGATCTCTTCGTTAAAAACTTCAGCATCGCGTTCGCGGTGGCTTTCATAGAGACGGCGGATGCAACGGGCGAGCGTGGCGTTGTCTTCGCCAGTGGTAATTTGAACGGTGTAAGGCTCGCCTTGATCGGTGTCTTTTTCGTCAGCGATTTTCACGAAGATGAGTTTGCACATCTCGCTGAAAGCCGCATCGGGTTTGAACTCGCCACCGTTCCAAATCGAGTCGTGGCATTTCGAGAGGGCGGAAATCAGGCGGCTTTTATCTACCTCATGGATGTCGTGCGCTTCGTCGCCTTTGCGGTATTTAATACGGAGCGGTTTGCCGTAGCGGATGGGAAGATCGGCAAGGCGGTTTTTTTGCCGTTCCAACGCAGGAAATTTATCCGAGCAATCGAAGAAGAGCCGCGATTCACCCGCGACGACACCGACGTAAGCAGCACGAAATTTGTGCGCGTGACCGTTGCCAAACGCTTGCTCGACGGACTGGCGCAATTCGGCGTCGGTGATGCCGTCGCGCTTGCACTCGATGACGCCATAGGGGTCTTTGCGCGTGTCGTCGCGAAATATGACGAGGTCGGCGCTGTCTTTGGGCGTGCGGTCGGGAACGGTGATTTCGACTCCGATGCGACCGGGTGCGTATTCGTAGCGGTAGACGAGTTCGGCGTAAAACTCGGCGCGGACTTTTTCCTCGGGGTCGCTCCAGCGCTCGGAGTGGTCGGCGGCAACGTAGTTAATGCGCTCCGTTTTGCCTTCGCCGGTGAGCTTCAAATGCCCGTCCGCAAAAGCGCGTTCAAGATTGGTCATGCAGATTTCCCGATTCGTTTGCGCACGAATCAACCACGGGAAATCTAAAAACGAAGAGGCGCGAACTTAACACGCCCTGGTCCGAGGCACCGCGAAGCGCCTATTACACGAGACGCGCCAAGTCGCGCCCATTTGGGCGCGCTCGGTCGGTTCGTGTAAAGGACTTGGAAAATTCGCGGTTTTCGGACCAGCCCGTAGCCGTAGCTACGCAAAATTGTTAGTTAAATAATTTGGTCGTTGATTTTTATTTTCGGACAGCGGCGAGTGTGCGCCGGAAAATTATCGGCGTCAATCCGCGTCATCGGCGGTTAAAAATGTTTTCCCCGACGACCCTCACCCGGCTTTCAGCCACCCTCTCCCGCTCCTGCGGGCGAGGGAATACATTTTGTTAGCCGTTGACCCAGGGTAGCTCTCGCGTTGCACGAGCAACCCTGGGCTAATTTCCGTAGCGCCTTCAGCGCATTTTGCAACCGGCTTTGGAAAACTTCTTTTGGCGAACGACCGATTTGTCTAGGCTTGGGCTGTGCGAGCCGAACTGGTCAAATCGCCGTCGCACCCGCCGCGCATCCTGATTGTGGATGACGATCTGGGGCAGCGCAGCCTGCTGGAATTTGTTTTTGCGCCGCCAGAATTTCTTCGGTCATCCGGTTGCATCTCGTCGGGACGAAGTTCTGGTGTCGTAAAAATTCCACGGGACGTTCACGGCGACGAAAAACAACATGCGACTATGGTCGAACTCCTTTGCATTAACTTGATGCCTGGATTCACCCTTCCTATCATTGCCGCCAAAGCATGAATCCCGTCATTGGTTTGCATTTTCTGATTGTCGTCACAATCTTCGCCACAGCGGCTC
>OCTA010006138.1_pt1 | contig 10300 bp, 5 predicted proteins | sample 1538991 | NCBI WGS metagenome assembly OCTA01 (sample SAMEA3539302, study PRJEB22396) | soil metagenome | biome: tundra; feature: field; material: soil | place: USA | collected 2010-05 | depth 0.15 m | reverse complement strand
CCGCACCTGCCACAACATTCCCCGGTCCCGGCTACTGGCTTGCCCCCCATCGATGGCCACGGTGCCGCGGTTTTTGCCGGTTTCCTGGGATGGACCCTGGATGCCTTCGACTTTTTCCTGGTCGTCTTCGCGCTCACCGCAATTGCCCAGGAGTTTCACCGGACTGACAAAGAAATTGCTTTCTCCATTACGCTTACGCTGGCATTTCGTCCCGTCGGCGCCTTCATCTTTGGATTGATGGCCGACCGCTACGGGCGCCGCATTCCCTTAATGATCGACTTGGTCTTCTACTCCATGGTTGAAGTCGCAACTGGCTTCGCTCATAGCTTTACTACCTTTCTGGTGTTGCGGGCCCTGTTTGGCATTGGCATGGGCGGAGAGTGGGGCGTAGGCGCCTCGCTCGCCATGGAGAAAGTTCCAGCAAGGCTGCGCGGATTGCTTTCCGGCATCCTGCAGCAGGGATATGCTCTTGGCAATCTTCTGGCCGCGGGCTGTTTCTTCTTTGTCTTTCCGCGCTGGGGCTGGCGGCCCATGTTTTTTATTGGCGGACTACCCGCCCTGCTCGGACTTTTCGTACGTTTCCAGGTGAAGGAATCGGAAGTATGGCGGAAAACTCGTCATCCTAATTGGAGCGATCTGGGCCGGGCAATCTTATCGAACTGGAAACTGTTTTTTTATTTGACCCTCTTGATGATGATGATGAATTTCGCTTCGCACGGCACGCAGGACATGTTTCCCACCTTCCTCAAGCGTCGTTGGCATCTGAAGCCGCCTCAGGTCGCAACGATTGCCGCCATATCCATGGTGGGAGCGATCTGCGGGGGCACGCTGGTTGGCTTTTTGTCGGACCGTTTCGGACGCCGCCGGGCGATGATCACCTCGCTCGTCTGTGCGATCCTTTTAGTTCCGATGTGGGCTTACGCGCCCTCTCTAGCCTTGCTGGTGTTGGGTGCTTTTCTGATCCAGTTCATGGTCCAAGGCGCATGGGGAATCATCCCGGCCCACCTTTCGGAATTGTCGCCGGACTCGGTGCGCGGATTTCTTCCCGGCTTCGCTTACCAATGTGGCGTGCTTCTGGCGAGTTCAGTCCCCACTGTGGAGGCGATTCTCGCTGAGCACACGAGCTACGCCAATGCCATGGCCCTGACGGCGTTTGTGGTCTTCACCCTGGCCGCGGTGGTGGTCGCCCTGGGACGCGAGAAAAAGGGCATTGAGTTCGGCGCCTAGTACTGCGCGTGGCTTCCGCCAATTTCCCAACAACTCGACCCGCATGCTCTCACCCGGAAGTTGTTCCTCTTCTGCTCAGCTTGCGCGACTATTCGTGGGCCGTCTGTGCGATAACAACGGCCCCGCTTACAACCACGTCCACCGAGTGGCCATCTAACTTACAGGCTTCGATCCTGTGGGAACTTATCTTCCACAAGCTCCAAACTAGGATTAATCCTTTCAGGTGACTTATTCTGACTTAGTCCAGCAGCTACCGTTTTCAGTCAAGAGATACTCAAAATCCGCAAGAATCCTCCCAATCGTATTCTGCTGATAATGCCACAATAATATGCCAAACATTGGAAAAAACGTGGAAATACGACCACATGTGTCCCGACACTCCATAGATCAGTTTCTGCTTTTTTCCGAAGGCCGTAATCGCTGGTAAAGCATGATGCAGTAAAGTCAATAGCCCGCAATAACTTGCATACATTCCGAAATAACTTTCGCGTTGACGATGGCTTCGTGTTGGAGTGTACTGCATCGACGGCGAAATCTCGCCGTAAACGAAAAGGAGCACAACCGCTATGTTTACTAAACGCGCATCGATCTTGGGGATCGTACTCGGGCTCATGGCAATTCTGTCAATGCCCGCGAGCGCAAACGTTCTTAAGAGTGCCACGGCGACGGCGAACTGTCAGGGATATTCCCTAACAGCGGTCGCAGGAGATCTCGTCCCGAACAAGACCTATACGATTACTTATAACTTTTCGTTGACTTGCAACGGTGGCTTGCCGGTGAATGTGCCCGGCAGCATCGTTTTTAAGGCCACTGCATCCAGCATGACGGTCACGACCTCGGGAACGTTCCCGGGGCTGGCCGGCAGTTGCGTGGTGACGGGAACGGCCGCCTTACAGGTAGGGTTGGCCAAGCAAATACCGATCATCATTAACGGCGTGAAATCTGCTCCGCTGAGTTGCAGCTTGCCCACGGCCAACTGCGCGGTGATCGTTGCCGAGCAAGGCGTGCCGATCACGCCCGTGACCCTGACGGCTAGTGGCGGCGCAGGCGGTCCTTACACATTCACGGCTACCGGTCTGCCGGCAGGTCTGAGCATCTCGACCAGCGGCACCATCTCCGGCACGCCAACCGTGAGCGGTACATTTCCCTATACGGTCACGATTACGGACGTGAACGGCAACAAGGGCAGCATCAGCTGTTCGGTCACTGTCAATCCGCCGCCGCAACTGACGTGCTCGGCGACAAACTCTGGTGAAGTGGGCGTACCGTTCAACAGCGGTTCAATCACAGTCACGGGTGGAACTTCTCCGTATACGTTCTCGATCGGCAGCGGCACCTTGCCGGCTGGCCTGACTCTGAACACTTCGACCGGCGCGGTGACGGGAACCCCGACGGCTGCGGGCACATTCACTATTAAGGTGACAGATTCTCTCGGCGCCACCGCCACCGGAACCTGCTCGATCACCATCGTTGGGCCGCCGCAGGTAACCTGTTCGGCGACCAACTCTGGCGAAGTGGGCGTACCGTTCAACAGCGGTCCGATCACAGTCACGGGCGGAACGGCGCCGTATACGTTCTCGATCGGCAGCGGCACATTGCCGGCTGGCCTGACCCTGAACACTTCCACGGGTGCAGTAACTGGCACCCCGACGGCCTCAGGCACATTTACGATCAAGGTGACGGATGCCAACGGAGTCGTGGGCACCGGGACTTGCGCAATCACCATCGTGGGCGGGCCCCAGGTAACCTGCTCGGCGACGAACACGGGTGAAGTGGGCGTACCGTTCAACAGCGGTCCGATCACAGTCACGGGTGGGACGTCTCCGTACACGTTCTCGATCGGCAGCGGTTCATTGCCGCCTGGCCTGACCCTGAACACTTCGACCGGCGCGGTCACTGGCACCCCGACGGCTGCGGGCACCTTCACGATCAAGGTCACGGATGCCGATGGTGTTGTCGGCAACGGAACCTGTTCGATCACAATCAATACACCTCCGTGTCTGACTTCCCAGCTTGGTCCCGCGGGCAACTTCTCGGTACTCGGGCTCTATATCGACCTCGACGGGAATTTGCAAATCGGCGGAAATGTCGGGATTGGCACGAATGGGAAAATAGATGTGGCCGACCACGACCAATTCCCAGGCACTTTGTTTGCGGATCCCACGGCCAATATTAGTTTCGGCTATCACAGCGGGTTCACAGGCGGTGTCACGACCGAATCCTTTACCGCGATACAGAATGCGGTAATGGCTGAGGCCGCTTTCGTCGCATCGCTGACTCCAACCCAAACCTTCAGTCAGATAACCAGTGCAATCACCATCACCGGAAACGGCGGACAAAACGTCATCCAGGTGAATGGTCCGGTGAATCTGTCGAATGGCCACAATCTGACCATCTCGGGAGGTCCCAACGACACCTTCTTCTTCAACATCAGCGGAGGCTTCTTCTTGAATGGGGCCAACGTTGTGTTGAACGGGGTGACGGCGAACCAGGTCATGTTCTTCTTCCCTGGCTCGGGAGACCCGATTCAGGTCAGCAACGGCAACACCAACGGAATATTCCTCGCGCTACAGCGGACCATCACAATTCAGGGCGGCACCCACGTGAGCGAGTTCATCTCGGGAGCTGAAATTGAGTTGGGGGCCTCGCAGTCGTGCGGAAATAACAACCCAACTGTGATCAAGCCTCTTCCGGTCTGCAGTCCGGAGCAGATCAACCTCTCCTGCCCGGCGAATGCCGGCATCGTGGGAATTCCCTATAGCTCAGCGCTGATCGCTACGGGCGGCGAGTCACCGTATACGTTCTCCATCACTGGCGGCGGCTTGCCCCCGGGCTTGACGCTGGACACCGCCGATGGCGATATTACTGGGACCCCAAGCGCGGCGAATCCCTACAGCTTCACTGCTAAAGTAGTGGATTCATCCGGCTTGTCGTCGGGTACGGCGTCCCAGAGCTGCAACATCACCGTGACTACCAACCCGTACGTTTGCACGATTCCACCCTCCAGCTCGCAATGTGGAGGCAGCCAGGTTCAGTGGAATTGCTTCAAGGCGGGTTCTGGCAGCGTGGTCTGGGTCAACATGCACATCGGGACGCCTTCCGGCGTTTCGACCAGCTCAGTCACTACAGTCCAGTTCACCAACGTCAGCCTGGTAGTCAACGGGAAGACCTATCCGCTACCGGATGGCTTCCTGATCTTCGATCCGGCAGCACCGGCGACCCCGACCACCACGTTCGACTCCAGCTATTCGCCGAACGGACGTTGGGTCACGACAGTCAATCCGAGCCACCTCAGTGACCAGATCTTCTTCGACGGTCAAGCCATTCCGGTGGACTCGAATATTTCCGGCGGCGGCAATGCGAGCATAAGCTTCACCACCGAATCGACCGACAATAACCTGTCGTTCGGCTGGCAGTGGGGCGCGGCCGCATACAGTTCATGGCCCGGCAACAACCAGGCCAATATCCTGCCGTACCATGGAAACCTGAATGCTGGTTCGCCGCAAAACAGCCAGGTCCAGCAGTCGCAGATCAGCGGTCCGAACGATGGCAGCAGCGGATGCCACGGTGGCAACAACTACACCGGGCAGTTTAGTAAGACGCTGTATGCCGCCTGTCCCAGCAGCTGCTCGCCGACGCAGATCACTCCTTATATCCAGGTGGACAACTATAGCTGGCAGCAGACGAACAACATAACCGTGAAGAGTTGCGGCCACAACGTGAACCTCGGTCCGCAGCCGGTCAGCGGCGGATCATGGAGTTGGACCGGACCGAACGGCTACACCTCCACGTCGCGTCAGATCAACAACATTCCGTTAAGCAACGGAACCAATACTTTCGTGGCTACTTATACGAATCCCGGTGGCTGCCAGAGTCAGGAGACGTTCACGATAACTGTCCAGTAACTCGGCCAGAGCTCTAAACATAAGTGCCCCGCCCAGATATCTGGGCGGGTTGTTTTTTGGTGCGGACGCAGGCGCACTTTCGCCGCAGCCTACGGTTTCACAGTCGCATGTAGATTAGGGATGCCGCCGATCGCAAATGGCAACAACTAACAAATCCGGTTAGCCGGCCTCCTGCTGCCAGTTTCTACTGTCTACAATCTCCAACGTCGAAGTGCATCGGGAGCGTTTTGCTCCTCTCGCTCGCTTTGCGCAGACGCTCGGCCACAGTCGCCGCCGGAGGCCGTAGAGCAATTAGAAGCGCTTCGCGCAGTCGCAACTGAATCCATGCGATCGAGACAAACCGGAGAAGGATGGACATGCTGCTGTTCAGCCAAGGCCGCGTGAGTTTCGAGGCCGCCTCCGCAATTCACCAGGACCGTCAGATATTCGAGATGGTGCATTGGCTGCAAATCGACCAGGCCATAGCCCACCAACACCAGTAACAAAGTCAGCGCGAGCCCAGAGAACGTCATTACCCAAAATCTTCGGACATCCCGCAAAGCACCGGGAACCTGTCCTCCCATCTCTGCCTGGCATTGTTCGCGTGTCATCGGGGGCTCCTATTTCTGTCTCGTCAACTGAACTGTTTTGATAGCTTTCTAGATGCACGCCCCCAACCATATTGGACTGCGCGTAAGTCATTGATTCCGCGCCTCAGCCTCGCGAGAAAACAGGAGAGGCCGGTGACAGACTGTCTCAGGGCCAGACAGTTGGGACAGTTTGTCCCATGCTGGATTGATGGAGTCCTGATCTATCAGCAGGCGCGGATCGCCAGGCGCGGTGCAGAAACCGTCAGGCAGAGGCCGGAAATCAGTGGCTAGCAGTTGTCCAACAGAATGGTCAGCAGCGCCATCCGCACATAGAGACCGTTCATTGCCTGGCGGAAATACATGGCTCTCGGATCGGCATCCACTGACTTATCTAACTCAACTGTCCGGGGTAATGGGTGAAGGATGAGCGCGTCCGCCTTCATGCGCTGCACGACTTTCGAATCGATAGCGTAACGCTTGAGGCCTTCCATGTCCCGGATCCGCTCGGGCCGGATCCGTGTCTGGTAGACCACATCGACCTCGCCAATCACCCGTTCTATATCCGACTCGAGTTCGTAACGGACGCCATGCTCATCCAGATACTCCAGGATGTCCGGTTTCATCTGGAGCTGCGGCGGGCTGACGAAGAACATCTTTACCCGTTCAAACTTGGCCAGCAGATAGGCCAGCGATCGCGCCGTACGCCCCTTGTCCAACTCTCCGATAATGGCCACGCTCAGGCCATCCAGTGGACGCTGCCGGTAAATCGTATACAGGTCGAGCAAGGCCTGCGTCGGATGCTGCCCGCCATTGCCATCCCCCGCATTGATCACTGGCACGGTCGAGACCGCCGCGGCCCGCCGCGCACCGTCCTCGGCGGAGTGCCGAATTACAATCACATCCGAATAGCCGCTGATAATCCGGATGGAATCCTCCACCTGTTCCCCTTCGATCTCCGAAGAAAACGCACCCGCGTGCTCGGTCGACAAAATCCTGCCTCCCAGGCGATGCATGGCCGCCTCGAAAGAGAGTCGAGTCCGGGTCGATGGCGCATAAAAGAGAGTAGTCATGATGCGGTTCTGGTAGTCGAGAGAGCCTCCGCGCGCCACCACCCGCTCCATGCCCCGCGAGCGCTCGAATAATTCCATGAGCAGCGGAACGGTGAATTGCTGGGACTCGACAACATGTTTCAATGGCAACCCTCTCCGGGTCGATTCTAAAGCCTGAGAGATGGGCCAGCGATGGGTCACTGTCGAATCTGACATTAGCGTCCTCGCACGGGGAGTTCGAGCTCTCCGCGCCCGAGCCCCTGGTTCCCGAGCTCATGGTTCTTGTGATTATGGTTCTTGTGATCAAGATGCTTTAGATCAAGGTCGCGCTCGCTTTTCGCCGGATCGGGGCCGGGGAACATGTGCGTACCCGTTGATCCGGCTACCGCCTGGCCCAGATTTTCGCAAGAAGTAATGATGGCTTCCTTCCCGCCGTTGTGCAGAAAGCGCAACACGGATTCGATTTTCGGCCCCATGTTCCCCGGTGGGAAATGGCCTGCTCTTGCGAACTTCTCCAACTGCGCCGCCTCGACCCTTCGCAGCGGACGCTGATTGGGTTTCTTGTAGTCCAGATAAACGTAATCGGTGTCGGTAGAAATCACAAAGAGGTCTGCGCCGAGGCGTGAAGCCAGCCAGGCAGAGATGCGATCTTTATCGATGACCGCCTCAACACCCTGCATTCTGCCGTTTTTCCAGACGACCGGAACTCCCCCGCCTCCGCACGCGATGACCAGCACGCCGTGCTCCACCAGATATCGAATGACTTCGAGTTCGACAATGCCAACCGGGTCAGGCGACGGAACCACGCGTCGATAACCGCGGGCCGCATCTTCTATGATCTCCCAACCGAGAAGACGCTTGCGTTCCTCCGCATCGGCGCGCGAATAAAAAGGACCAATCGGCTTGCTGGCGCACTTCATCGCGGGATCGTCGGACAACACCAGGCATTGAGTTAAGACCGTCGCCACCGGTACATGCAGATCGGCTGCCTGCAGTTCGGTCTCCAGTGATTGCTGAAGAAGATATCCGATCTCTCCCTGGGTCGAGGCGCCACAGACGTCCAACGGGAGCCCGGGCACCTGGCTTGCTCCGCGTTCCGACCGCAGAAGCGCCGCCCCAACTTGCGGGCCGTTGCCATGCGTGAGCACAATGCGGTAACCGGCGCGGATCAATCCTATGATCTGGGCTGCGGTCCGTTGAGCATTTGCCCGTTGCTCAGCGATCGTTCCTTTCTCTCCCGCGCGAATCAGGGAATTTCCGCCCACGGCAAGGAGGATCGTCTTCATAAACAGTCCAAAGTAGAGCGCTAGGCGGCCCCGCCCAGGCCGGACGGACGCGTCGCCCCTCTCTCCACCATTCCTATATGTGCGCCAACTCTTGTAACTCGACGAGTCCCGGCAATTTGATGAACTCACCTTTCATCAATTCCAGCATGATCGCTTTTTGTGAGTGCAGCCGGTTCTCCGCCTGCTGAAAGACCAGCGATCGAGGCGAATCGATGACTTCGTTGGTCACTTCTTCGCCGCGATGTGCCGGCAGGCAATGCAGAAAGATGGCGTCCCGCTTGGCTCGGCGGAACAGGGTCGCGTCGACCTGGTAGGGCATGAAGCTATGCCTGCGGCTCTCCGCCTCCGCCTCTTTTCCCATGCTGGCCCAGACGTCGGTGTAGATCACATCCGCGCCGGAGGCTGCCTCATCGGGATCGTTTGTAACCGTGCAGCTTCCACCCGTCTCGGCGCCACGCTCGCGCGCCCACTCCACCGAGTCTGCGTCGAGTTCGTAACCCGGAGGCACAGCCAGCCAAACGTGCGCGCCTAACTGGGCCCCGGCGAACATCAAGGAGCGTGCCACGTTATCGCCATCGCCGAAGAACGCAATCTTCAAGCCGTCTACATCGCCCTTCGCTTCCCAGATGGTGAAGTAGTCCGCCATCGCCTGGCAGGGATGACTGAAGTCGGTTAGTCCATTGATGACAGGAATGCTGGCGTACCGCGCCATCTGCTCCACGACTTCATGAGAGAAGGTGCGGATCATGATGCCTTGCACCATGCGTTCGAGGTTTTTTGCGACATCGTACACCGACTCGCGCTTGCCGAGATTGATCTCCGCGGGAGAAAGATACAGCGAGAAGCCGCCCAGTTGCTGGATGCCGACATCAAAAGTCACACGCGTGCGCAACGAAGGTTTCTCGAAGATCATGGCCAGCGTCTCGCCCCGGAGCGCCCTGCCATAGGCGCTCGGGTGGGCCTTCACTTGACGGCCTAAAGTGAGCAGGTACTGGATGTCAGAGGGCGAGAAATCTCGAATCGAAAGAAAATCTTTGCCAATGCCATTGCCATTCATATTCCGGCTCCTGCCAGCGCTGGCTCGTGCTCGCGCACAAACGCGGCAAGCAATTCGGCCAACCCGGGCTTGGTGAGTTCTTCGACTTCATAGGTCACGCGCAGATTGGGCCTGTCGATTTTGATGACTCGCGCCAGGTCAATCGGTGTAGCGATCAGGACCAGATCGCACGGGGTGCGGCGGATGGTTTCCTCCAGTTCGTGTCTTTGGAGCGAGTTATAACCCATGGCGGGCAAAAGGTTCGTCAGGTGCCGATAACGGTCGTAAGTGCTGCGGATGGACCCTACCGCATAAGGCCGCGCATCCACCAATTCTGCCGCCCCACATTGCCGCGCCGCGACCACACCGGCGCCGTAGGGCATCTCTCCGTGTGTAAGCGTAGGGCCATCCTCCACCACGAGTACGCGCTGTCCCTTGACCAGGTACGGCTCGTCAACGGAGACGCGGCAGGCCATCTCAAAAACGACCGCAGCCGGGTTATGGAGCTTGATGTTCTGGCGCACGGTCTCAACGTCGCGCTGTTCGGCGGTGTCGACCTTGTTGATCACGATCACATCGGCGCGCCGCAGATTGACTTCGCCCGGGAAGTAAGACAGTTCATGCCCCGGACGGTGCGGGTCTACCACCACGATTTCCAGGTCCGAAACATAGAAAGAGGTGTCGTTGTTGCCGCCGTCCCACAAAATGACGTCCGCTTCTTTCTCCGCCTGGCGGAGAATCTTTTCGTAGTCCACACCGGCATACACCACTGTCCCCTGGTGGATGTGCGGCTCATACTCTTCGCGTTCCTCGATCGTGCATTGCTGCAGGTCAAGGTCTTCCATCGTGGCGAATCGTTGCACTGCTTGCGCCGCAAGATCTCCATACGGCATGGGATGTCGAATCACCACCGGCCTTTTACCCTGCCGGCGCAACTCTCCGGCGACCAGTCGCGAGACCGGGCTCTTGCCGCATCCGGTTCGCACCGCGCACACCGAAATAACCGGGACGGACGACTTTAGCTGCGTGTGCTCGGTGCCCAAAAGCCAGAAATCGGCGTCCGCAGCCACCGCGCGCGAGCCCAGATGCATCAGGTTCTGGTGAGAAACATCGCTATAGGAAAACACCACCGCATCAATCTCGTACTCGGCGATGAGGTGCTCCAGATCTTTTTCTTCGAAGATAGGAATGCCTTCCGGATACAAGCGTCCGGCAAGTTCCGGCGGAT
>OCTA010006135.1_pt1 | contig 10307 bp, 12 predicted proteins | sample 1538991 | NCBI WGS metagenome assembly OCTA01 (sample SAMEA3539302, study PRJEB22396) | soil metagenome | biome: tundra; feature: field; material: soil | place: USA | collected 2010-05 | depth 0.15 m | reverse complement strand
TCGGCCCCGGAGAGGTGCTGGAACAGATCCAGAGGGCGTTTGAGGACGAACTCGTAGAACCGTTCATGATCCCCCTTTCGATGCGCTTCCAGAGGCGATTGAGATGCTCAAACATCCCGTCGCCTCGAATTGTCTGGGGGCGCTTCGGGACTATGTATAATGCAACGCCTGGCCGAAACCTATCCCACGCCGCGAAAAAAGGAAGAAGTGCCGGTCTGGATTTATCTGTCCAGCGAACTCAGCCTCAAACTTCACGGCGCCCAGAGCTATCACGCCTTCCCGCGCATTCTGCGCTGCGGAGGCCTGATCGAGGCGCTGGGACCCGAGTTGGGTGGCCGCAGAAGTCTGCATCCCGACACCGGCGACGTGACGCTGGCCTGCCCGGGGTTCAACGACAAAAACGACTACGACCGCCAGACCCCCTGCGACCAGGACTTCCTCCGCAAGTTTGCCCGCGACACCGAGACCGACCTTTTGCACGGCTGGTTCAATCGCCAGGTGCCGCGCTGTTTACGCTCGCTGGGTCTATTTGATCCAGAGGGGTTGTTCATCGGAGATGCTTCATACCTGTTCGTTCCCGATAACGAGCATTACGAGCAATCCGATCTGCTGTGGTTCGATGAGCAAACCACCCGGTGAACGCCGAGGAAGTCGATCTCCGCGACCAGCGCTATCAACAGCACCGCTGCTACAAACTGGTGAGTCTGATTCACGTCAACCGTAAGCTGGACTTCTTTTTCGTCGTGGCGGCCCGCGTGGTTGCCGGCCGGCGGCATGAATGCCCCATCCTTTATGAACTGGTCGAAGAGGTGGTACCGGCCGTGCACAAAGGGTTCATCAAAGTGCTGATTGTGGACCGCGGTTTGATCGATGGCGAGCGCATGGGGCAGCTCAAACAGAAGTTGGCGATCGACACCATTGTGCCCTTGCGCACCAACATGGACCTCTACGCCGACGCCCTCGGCCTGACCCGGTTGCGGGGCTTCGCCTGGGAGCCCTATGAGCCGCCGGTGCCGCCGTCACCACCCTCTACCGCGCCAGCCAAGCCGCTCCGGGTGCAGAAGCGGGAAGCCAAACGCCAGCGGACTTTGGCGGAGCGCAAGATCCAGGCCGCGGCTTTCCGATTCGTCCGCTGCGGCGCCGCCCGCGCCGGCGCTGCGCGTGCCTCAGACCTTGCTCGGCCTCGGTCGCGGTCTGCTGAGCTGGAGCCAGTGTCCGGTGCCGCTAACGGCGGTGGTGAATCGGGAGCGGGACGAGTGCGGCCAAACGCAAGACTGGGTTCTGGTGACCACTTCCGAACATTTCACCGCCGCGCAGATTCGCTCCACTTACGAACTCCGACCGGCCATCGAAATCGGTGAGCCGCCCCGCAGCGGTCGAACCGATGACGCAGCCGAACCGCAGCGAACTAAATGCGCAACCGAAACTCAGGTCGCTGAGATGGAAATGCTGCGTGAGGAATGGACCCGCACCGGTGATGATGGCGATGTCGAATCCAAAAAGGAATCCCCCCAGCGCGGCGGTGGAAGCTAAGAAGATGACGTAACCGAGATTGATCTTTGCCTTCATGCAATGGTGCCGCGAGGGGTTCTGTTCGGATTTCATAGTCTGACCTCATTTCTAGTCTTGGGCGAGTCGAACCTGTGCGTCGCCAGGTTCTTGGGGCGCGGTTTTACTCCTCACGCCAGGCCGTAGCTGGCCGAATCGAAGACACCCGCGTGGGTCTCCTTCATCTCATCCAGTAACGAGGCCTCGTCGCCAGGCAATGACTGCAACTCGGTTTCGATGCGGCTCAACCAGCCGGCCTCCTTTTTGTTCAGATTGAGTGCGCCGAAGTCGACGCACGTCCTCAGCAGATGGACCGCGGCCAAACCGGCACTCACAGTGGCGTGGTAGTGCGAATCCGCTTCGACAATCGCAGTAGCAATCTCGATCGTCGCCTGCGGGGAAAGAACCGCCGCCTGGGGACTCAGGCACTGGTCAGAGTCGATGAGCCACTGCTGCAGCGTCAGGGCGCCACCACTGGCTGCGGCCGTATTCATCAGGCGACAGTCGTAGGCCAGCATCTCCGTGAACACCTCCGGGGCGTTGCCGGAAAGCAGACGGACGTTTTGGACGCTTTCGTTGCTCCAGAGGTCGCACATCGCAGCCGCAATGTTGCCCATCGGGCTGAAGTGCGCACAAGCGGCGGATTTGCCCTCCATTGATATAGGACAACCGGTGATTGCTTTGATCACGGGGCCTTCGTATGCGCAGTCCTTTGAGGGGCCGACAGCGCCCTGCTCAAAAGCTACGAGGCTGCGGACCGCGCTCATGGCTCGCACCACTGCCGCCAGAACCTCAGGCAGCATCTTCTGGTGCGCCAGTTGCATCGCCGTATTGGCGAAGCCACAGGCCGTGTCGCCTCCCGGAACAGCGGTTCGGCTCGATTCGCACATCCGCGTGATCTCGCCCCAGAGCCAGGCCATGTCCCGAGGCGCTAGCACGCCGAGAGCGAACGCGATGGAACGCACGTCGCCGTACATCAGGCCCGGGTCGTGGACCTCCTTGCCGCCCACGGACTCGATGGAGACGACGTCTGCCCCTGCCTCTATGCACAACTCGAAGGATCGTCTCAGTTGCTCCCATGCTGGGCCAGATCGCAACTCCGGTGGCTTCCTCTGGTCGCGAATATCGGTTGGCGTTACGCGCAGGGCACATTTGAGCCCGTGTTTCTCGTGGGCCTGACGCAAGTGCCGGCGCAGCAGAGCCGTGATCTCGGCGCCCCACTGCGGCGTCTCGGTCATGGCCGGCAAGAGTTCAAACTCAAGCACGACGCCCGGTACTTGGAGCGAAATGGCGCGTTTGAGGATGTTCTTCGCCATCTCCTCGTAGTGGTCCACCACCTTGCTCCAGTTGTCGCCGTCGATCGTGATGGCCGGCAACGTGAAGTTCACTTCCGGGTAAACCTGCCCGGCGCCAATCGTCAGGCCGAAGCCACATTTCACAGGTTTTGGCGCGCGGCCGAACACCAGTTGAGGCGCTTCCGGAATCGCCAGCTCTGAGTACGTCATGATTTGCCCACCCCGATGAGTGTGCGCGCAAGGGTAACTGCCGTGCTCGCGTTGTCGCTGTATCCATCCGCACCAACCTCGTCGGCAAACTGCCTGGTGACCGGGGCTCCGCCCACCATGATCTTCACTTGCTCACGCACACCAGCTTGCTTCAGCGCGTCGATCGTAGTTCGCATTGCCGGCATCGTCACGGTTAGCAACGCCGACAGGCAAACTATATTGGCGTTGCGCGCCTTCACCGCCTCGATGAACTTCTCCGGCGGCACGTCCGCACCGAGGTCCAGCACATCGAAGCCGCCGCCCTCCAACATCGAGGCCACCAGATTCTTGCCGATGTCGTGCAGGTCGCCTTTCACCGTTCCGATCACCACGCGCCCGGCCGGCTCATCGCCGCGCGCGGCGAGTAGCGGCCGCAACAGTTTGAGCGAGCCCTTCATCGCGCGCCCGGAAAGCAGTAACTCAGGTACGAAGTACTCTTCGCACTCGAAGAGCCTGCCTACTTCGTCCATGGCAGGAACCATATACTGGGTGATCAACTCCATCGGATCCACGCCCTCAGCGAGCGCTTCCTGCGTAACGGCTACCGATGTTTTCTGGTCGCCGTTCAAAACGGCATTGTAGAGCTTCTGCAGATCAGCCATGTTTTTCTCCGTTGAATTCATGCACCGCGTCAATCATTGCGACGATATTTTGAACCGGCGTGCCAGCTTGCACGTTGTGGATCGAATTGAAGACGAAGCCTCCGCCCGGTGCGAAGATCTCGCAGCGGCGCAACACCTCTTCGCGCACTTCCGCCGGAGTTCCGAATGGCAGCGTCTTTTGCGTGTCGACTCCACCACCCCAGAAGACCAGCCGTGAGCCGTATTCCCGTTTCAACTGCGCAGGATCCATGCCGGTGGCTGAACATTGGACTGGATTCGCGATGTCGAACCCGGCTTCAATGAAACTCTCAAAGAATCTCGCCACGCTTCCGCAGGAGTGCTTGAACGTCTTCCACGTGGTGTTGCAGTGAATCCAATCGTTGACCCGCTTGTAGTATGGGAACCACAATTCCCGAAACGTGGGGACGGAGCAAAACGCCGAAGTCTGCGTGCCGAAGTCGGTACCGCAGACAAAGACGGCATCGACCGAGTTCCCGACGCGCTGATGGATGCGCGCCAGATTTTGCAGTGCGAACTCACATTGCGACTCGAACACTTTGTGGATGTAGTCGCGGCGCGAGCGCGTGGAAACGTACCACTCGGTGACGTCGCGGATGCCCTTCGGGTCCTTGAGAAACGGAGCGGGAACCAGCGCGATGTCGCCGAAAGCCGTTCCTCCGAAGTTGGCGGTCACGGCACGGCCCGTTGCCGCCAGCTCGCGCGCGCTCCTGGAGAAATGTTCGAGCTCAGTTTCACTAATGGGGCCAAACTCCTCCAGGTTGTCTTCCGGATTCAACAGTTCTTCATTGAGCGGCGGCTGCCGGACGATGGCATCGAAGAACGCGCTGCCGGTGGGCATTCGCGCGCTGGGCGACGCGGTCAGATCGCCCTCGGGGTAGATCAGAACCTCTCCGTTGGGCTCCTCGGTAATGCGAAACTCCTCGCTCACCAGCACGTTGAGCCCACGGAAGTTCCATTCCTTCCAGTTATTAGTTGCGAACCCGAACATCGTTGTATAGGGCGCGATTCCGACCACGTCCGCGCCCAGTGCGTTGAGCAAATCCTCTTCCAGCAAGCCGAGCATCTGATATGGCTCATGCACCTTCACTGGACGCCGTTCCAGGCTGTAGTACTCCCGCAGGGCCGCCACGCAACTGACGTGCATTCCGGTGACGGGAGTGCTGCCGAAGTCGAGCGGCACTCGATCCGGTTCGCGGTGGCTCAACGTTGTCAGGATACGTTCTCTACTGTTCATGACTGGTCTCACAGGCTCGGGCAAAACACTCTTCCGCGATCCGGCGCAGAACCAGCGATTGCTCCCAGCGGTCGCTCTCTTCGGCTGCGGCAGATCCGCTCTTGTTCAGCAGACGGGCGTAATAGATCCGCGGGCTCAGCAGTTCGGGAACGAAGAGCAGATAATCGCCTGCCTCAGCCGAGGCGAGGAAGCCGCGAAATGAAGCGGTCCACAATGCCCTGAAGTGGTCCACGTACGGGTGCGAGTTCGTGTCGCCGTTGCCGATGTCCACCTGGATGCATCCCGGGTTGCCGATTCGACCGTGGATGAAGCGAACACGATCGAGCACGGAGCGGATGAACTCGAGCTTGTTCTCGAAGCCGCCGTACACCATCTCCAGACCGGTGTACCAATGTGAGAAATCGCCGTTGAAGCGTAGTTCGGGGAAGCGTTGTACGAATTGCACTGTGCGCCAGAGGTCCTGAAAGATGGTTGCGCGATGGGTCTCCACGTAAAGTGGAACATCATGCCGGACGGAGGCGGTGAGTACGGCATCGATCAGCCGGTTCGCTTCGTCATCGTCTTCCATACCCCAGCCGACGTGAAGCGTGGCGCATTCCAGACCCTCGTCGCGGAACCTGGCGGCCAGGAGTTCCGCATCAGCGGGCCGGTTTACCCGACCCAAGCCGGCCTTGCCCAACCCGAGACGAGCACAGGCGGCCTGGTGCGCGGGAGTCACCGGCTCTGTAAACTGCACCCCTTCATAACCCGCCTGGAGAATCGCCTCAAACTGCGGCTCGGCCTCGCGAGTGGAAGGACCTGACGAGTCCGGAGGCAGGTCCTTGAGAGTCATCAGATTTAGATAACAGCGTAGCCTCGGCGGGCGGGCCCTGCCGTCAGAGGTATTGCGGATCATGGATTCGGCTTTTCCAACAGGCTGGCCGCGCTGGTATCCTTGCCGGGGTCCAGCCAGGCGACGTCGGAAGCATCCTCAGAGAAGCGCTTCGCGCCGACCTCCATGATCATGGCGTCGTCGACTTTGCTGAGCGGCGTGTATCGCGGGTGGTGGGCGTCTTTGTAGGGATCGTTGCGCGCTGCGTTGTAGCAACAGATCATCGACCAGCGCGGGTTTTCGGAGTGATTCTGATCGCTGCGGTGGAGCAGGTTTGAGTCGAAGAAGATGGCGTCGCCCGGTTCCATCTCGACGTACACGAGTTCCAGGCGCTTGGCGAGTTCGTTCACGCGCTCAAGATCGGCGCCGGCCTGGTCGCCGGTGAGAATGTGATCCACCCTGCCGGCGAGATGAGAGGCCTTCAACACCTGGAGACAGCCGTTCTCCTTTGTGGCGCGGTCGACAGCAATGAAGACACTCGTGAGGAGAGGGAACAGAACCCCGTTCTGATACCAGTAGCCGTAATCCTGGTGCCAGGCCCAGGCGCCGCCCACCTTGGGTTCCTTCATGATCATCTTTGAGTGGTAGTGGTAAACCTCGCCATCCAGCAGCGCCTCGGCGGAATCGACCAGCGACCGGCAGCGGGCGAACATCCCGTAAACGCCGTTGCCCGGATGATTCCAGAGCGAGAGACGGATGACACCACCCTGGTCGTCGGCCTTACCAAAGGCGTGATCGTCGAGCGCCTTGTCGTCCTTTGCCGACCGCCGCAGAAGTTCGATTTCCGCTTTGTCGAACATGCCGCGTGCCAGGACGAAGCCGTCCTCGTGATACCGTTTGACTTCTTGCTCGTTGAGTGGTCCCCTTGCCATGTGTTAGTTCCCCAGTTTTGTAGTTTAGTTCCGAATGCCGGCCGCTTGCATCAGGCGGTCGGTTGCCGTGTAAGCCTCTCGCACCCAGTCCACGATCTTCGCGGGCTCGGGCGAGTATTCCAGTTCGATGCTCACGGTGCCGTCGAAGCCGGTGGCCTTCAGCGCCTGCAAGTAGGGCGGGAAGTCGACCACCCCGCGGCCCGGCGGCAGGTCGCCGTGCTTCTGGCCGTCGCAATCGGAGAAGTGGACATGAGCGATGCGTCCAGCCAGTCCGGCGAGATCCGGCGGCGCGGTCTTCGCCAGCGCCAGGTGCGAAACGTCGGCATTCGCCTTGACGGCCGGATGCGCTACGTCGTCCAGAAAGCGGATCATCTTTGGGAGATCGTTGATCAGCGAGAGGTGGAAGGGCTCCAGTTCGAGGGCGATTTCCAGACCCAGCCCCGCTGCGTGTTCGCCGAGTTCCCGGACGTGCTCCACGGCCCAGTTCCACTGATCGCGCGGTGCGATCACTTCCTGCTGCCAGATGTACTCGCCGAGCACCAGCAGCAGGTTCCGGCCCTCCAGTTCATACGCCAGATCGAGGTAGGCCTTGGCGCGTTGCACGTGAAAGCGGCGCACCGGGGTATTGAAATCCGCGATCCCCAGAGCGCAGCACACGGTCGACACCACCGGCAGTTGCACTTCCCGCAAGGTGTCTTTGATCAGCCGCCGCTCACGAACGTCAATCTCCATCGGGTCGGCGAAGATGTCGATGGTGTCGAAGCCGATCTCTTTCGTCAGACGAATCCCTTCGGCCGTTCCAACGGGCGAGCCCAGCCACGCGGAACTGATCAATCCAAGTTTCATGATTTGCCTCCTTCCATGATCTCTTGTATGCGCACCGGACGATGTTCGTCGAGCGAGCGGTAGCAGGCGTCGACTAACGCCATCGTCCCAAGATTCTCGCGGCCGCCGATCTTAGGGACGCGTCCTTCGGTCAAGCTGTCGAGCAGTTCTCCCATCGTGCCTTGGAAGGCATCGGGGAACCAGACCTCGGGCCACTCGGGTGCGAACCAGACGCCAGGCTGGCGCCTGGTGGCGAATCGAATCGTGCTCGGCACGGCGTTCGGGTAGCCGGGCCAGCCGATGCTACCCTGGGCAAGTCCGTCCGTGCCCTCGACGCGCCACTTGATGTAGTTGTCGGACGCGGCGCCCTCGCGCGCGGGACCCGCCCACACGTCGTCCCACGAAGACGCGCGCATGCCGTTGGCATACTCGAGGATATAGAGCACGATGCCATCGCGGTGGGGGAATTGCGTGCGCGGATCGGTTCGCGCACTGGCGAACACAAATTCGGGGTCGCCGAACAGATAGCGGAAGCAGTCCAGATGATGAATACTCATCGCCGCCAGCGTCAGCCCCGGATAGTCGCGCAGCCAGGATTGCCAGTGCGGGATGGCGCGCATTTCGATCGTCGCCAGGATCGGCTCGCCCAGGTCGCCGCGGTCGAGCAGGGTCTTGAGTGCGCGGATGGACTGGTCGTAGCGCATGTTCTGATTGACGGCGAGCACGATCCCCGCTTTCTCACACGATTCGACGACTGCCGCGGCGTCGCGGTAGTTCATCGCCAAGGGCTTTTGCGACAGGATCCCGCGGATATGGCCGGCGTGCCGCACGGCCTCGGCGATGATTTGCGGCTGCACGTCCGGTGGAACGGCAATGTCCAATACCTGGATGGAAGCGTCGGCCATCAATTCCGGGTACGATTCGTAGACACGGCCGATTCCGCGGGCGGACGCCACCTCGCGCGCTTGTTCCACCAGTTTGCCGGTGATCGCTGCAACGTCTAGGCCCAGCTTTTTGTAAGCCACCAGGTGGATGTCGCGCATGATGAAGCCGCTGCCGATAGCGCCGATGCGCCAGTCGCGCCGGATGGGCGGCGGCGGCATGTGGTTTAGTTCCAGATTGATCATGGTTAGAAGCTCCGCCAGGCTGCCATCGACCGCTTGAGATTCTCTTCACGATCGCCCTTGACGTTATAGCACTGCAACCCGATTGGGCCTTTGTAGCCCATCGATTTTAGCGTTTTCAGAAAGCTCCGCACGTCGAATGCTCCGCGATCCAGAGTCTGGATCAGGCGACCCCAGTCGCCCTCGTGGTCGGCTCCATTGATGCTCACCATCCATGTGTGAGGCAGGGCCTCTTTGAGCCGGGCGGCCATGTTCGCCTCATCCCCGCTTCTGAGCCAGTGGCAGAGGTTGAAGACGATGCCCAGGTTGGACCGGCCGACTTTCTCGCGCACGCGCAGCGCGTCTTCGACCCGAGCCACGTGCATCCCATAGTGCGGATACAGCGCGACTTTCAAGCCAACTTGCGCTGCCATGTCGGCCACCTCGCGGATGACGGGAACCGCGAGGTCGTCGCCGTTCGCCGCTTTTCCGTTCACCGTGAAGGTGATCAGCGCGCCGCTGCCCTTCAATTGCCGGATGGCTTCGGGCAGGCCCGGGTCATAGCCGGGCTTGGCATCGGACAGGTTCATGCCAGTGTAAATGCCCAGCACCTTCAAACCTCGCGACTTGTGTGCCGCCAGCAGTTCCGGAATGTTCTTCGTTCCGGAATAAAAGATACCCGCATAACCCGTCTTCTTTGTGAGTTCGGTCTGCTCTTCGATCGACAACACGCCGCTGCCTACGCCGTTGTCGAAGACATACAAGGGCCGCTTGGCCGCCGGCATCATCGTGGCGGCGGCAAGCAGGAGCAGGATGCTCTTCATGCCACACCCCAGGGGTTGCGCATCGGGCGCCGGATCATGATGCGGGCGCTATCGTTGCCGGCGATCGTCTCATTCGCGGGATCCCACCGGACCGGCTGACCGGTTCGGATGCAGAGATCGGCGAGTTCGCTGACCATGTCCGACCGGAATGCGCACTCGATGTCGTCGGCCACCGGACTTCCCGTGCGAATCGCTCGAATCCAGTCCTGATGATGACCGGCCGTCAAGGTCTGCTGGAAACCCTTCGGCAGGCCTTCGGGAATACTGGCCAGTGCGCTGTCATGCAAATGGATCTCGTTTGGTCCAATCACCGAACCCATCAATGAGGCCGGGTGGGTGACCACCTTGCCGTAGTTCACGATGACCCATCCTTCGGTACCGACAAAGACCGCGCCGTTGGGAAGCTTCGTAAAATCTGCGGGGGTGCGGCGCATCGGGGATGTCATGGTAGGTGTCGTTGTCCATGAAGTGCATCCCCAGGCCATCCTGCCAGGTGCAACGCACATTCCATTGGTAGGCGGTATCGAAGAGTCCTTCGGTTGGGAACTTGCCGGATCCTTCATAGAGCAGCGGAGGGTCTTTTCGGCCCACCGCGTCGGCCCAGCACTGGACCTGATCGAGCGGATGAGCCGCCCAGTTGGCGATGTTGCCGAGGGTGTAGTCGGATAAGTAGTAGATCGAGTTTCGACCGTTACTGCCCTGCAGACAACGATCCGCGGAGAACGGCTTGACGGCACCGGGCCGAGCAGGCGACGGCTCTCCTGGGCATCGCACACCGCGACGATCACCGCGTTGTCGAAGGAGGAGTACTGTCTTGTCTCAAAGACGGCGCGCCCACCGCTGCCGATGATCCCAACGGTCAC
>OCTA010006134.1_pt1 | contig 10308 bp, 8 predicted proteins | sample 1538991 | NCBI WGS metagenome assembly OCTA01 (sample SAMEA3539302, study PRJEB22396) | soil metagenome | biome: tundra; feature: field; material: soil | place: USA | collected 2010-05 | depth 0.15 m | reverse complement strand
GTTCTCGTCGACGAGACCCTTCACGATCTTCATCGGCCAGGCGAGGCTCTCGGCTCGCGCCGCAAACGCCCGCACCGGCTCGATCGCCTCGCGACCCGCACGCAAGATGCCTCGGAAGGCGGAGTCCTTTTCTTCCTGGTCCGTGATCGACGGATCCATGTGGAACGTGAAGCGCTTCAGCAAGACGGCCACCGCCTCGCCGCTCTCCATGTCGGCGAGCGCCTGGATGGCCTCTTGCCGGTCGTAGTTTTGGGCGCGCTTCTCTACCCGGTCGGCCCACTTCGCGGCCGAGCCCTTCGGACGCGGCTTTCCTTCCGCCTTCGAGGCGCCCTTGAACCGATCGAACAGACCCATGCTTCTCCTAGCGCCCGCAGCGGCGGCGGAGTCTAGAACGCATCCCAGAACCGCGCGATGCCTGCGCGCTGCCTCTCACGGTTCTGGAACGTTCTCTCCACCGAGGGCGATCGGCCCGAGCTGAACGAGCAGCCGCCTAGAGCGGCACAGCCAGGAGGACGACTTCTTTGTTCCTCGCGTGGACCTGGTAGCGCACGGGGCGGCCGTATTTCTGCGCCGCGTCTTGCTCCATGCTCTGGATGCGGGCGGCAAACGCCTGCTCGCTGATGTGGTCCGTCGGCTCGCCGATCGCGCGCTTGGCCGCGATGTATTCCCGGTAAATGCGCGCGTAGTACTGGGCCTGCGGCTCTGCCGCGAGCCGCTGGACGACGGCGGGATCCACGGCGCCGTCAGCCTGCTGGGTCATTCGCTTGTCGTCGACTTCGAGCGAATCGGTGAAGTTCGCCGCGCCGGCCGGAGAGCGCGACACGCGGCCTTCGTCGTCCGTCGTGTCTTCTTCGACTCCCATGAGCTGATTCAGGAGCTGATCGATACGGAATGCGAGCCCCCCGAGCTCGGCATGATCGAGCTCGAACCGTTTGTCGGCTTGCCCGTTGAGGATGGCGAGGAGCCCCTCTTCGAGCATGTTGATCGGCCGGGTGATGTAGTTGCCCAGGAGCCATCCGCCGACGATCACGAGTACCAGGCCGAGACCGAGCGCCCCGAGAGTCGGCAGAAGGGCAAGCCCCGTCGGATCAGCGATGAGGGCCGCGGGCGATGCGGCAACCAGGAGCGCGCGCTTGCCGTCCTCGAACGATGGCAGCGGCGCCGCCGCAATGAGCTCGTCCCCGTCGCGAACGACATCGGTCTGCTGGTGCGAAAGCGAGTTGGCGAGCATCACCTTCGCCGTCTTGTTGACGCTGTCGTCGAGACCAGGCGACTGCTGCGCCGAGTGGGCCACGACGTCGAAGCCATCGCCCTTCGGCGCGACGAGAATGAGAGGCCGGCCCGCGGTGGCCTCGCTGACCCGCGAGAGCGTGTCGTCGAGAGGCCGGCCGATGACGAGCGCGCCGATGATCTTCGCCTGCTCGTCGCGGACCACGACGTACGAAGCGAGGTAGCGATCGTGCTCGTACCAGACGTCGGACCCTGAATGGCCCGTCGTCAGAGACGACTTGAGTCCCGCGTACATCCCCGCGAGGTCGTCGCCGCGGCTCAAGTTCGAGTTGTTGCGGCCCGCGATGTGCCCGGCCGGATCGACGAGCGCGACGAGCGTCGGCACGTTCTTCTCGAAGAGTGGTGCGTTCTTGGTGCGGCTGACGAGATCGTCGCAAACCTTCGTCGCCGCGTCGCCGCGAGCCGACGCGGTCGCTTTCGACAGCGCGTCAATCGTCGCTGGCTCGCTGGCGACTGCCGCCAGCCATCGCTCCGCCCGAAGGCCGTTGAGCTGCACCCACCCTGCCGCACCATTCACGTCGCCCTGGGCGCCGGCGGTCAGCTGGTCTTTGTCACTCGTCGCGGCGCCGATAGCCGAGCGGACGAGTAAGAACGACAGCAGACCGACCACGGCCACGATCAGAGCGTTGACCGCGATGATCTTTATTCGCATTGGCCCTCAGATCCTCCCTGCTTCCGGCGACGTGGACGTCTGCGCGCGCGGACCGCTCGAGCGCGCTGCGAGCATCGATCAGCCAAACCGAGGCTTGTCTGTCTACCGGCTCTCAAAACGCTACCATTCGCGTAGAGAGCGCGGCAACATGCACGTGGGATATCGCACGTGGATCGCCCCCTCCGGCCGGTCTCGCCTCGCCCGCCTAAAGAAAGCGGGCCCCGTGCGCTCGTCGTCGACGACCCGTCATTCGATCGCCATGCCCCAGTCGGACATCACCCCGAGCGCCCCGAACGGCTGATCGCGGCACGCGGGGCCGTCGCCCGGCAGACGGCCGCAGGGACACGCTTCGACCGGGTCGCGTCTCGCCTCGCCACCGACGACGAGCTCGTGCGCGTCCACGACCGGACCTTCGTCGACGCCCTTGCCAAGCTGCGCGGCGAGACGGGCTATCTGGACCCAGACACCTACGTGTCGGCAGAGAGCGTCGAAATCGCGCGCCGAGCCGCGGGATCGCTCGTCGCGATGGTCGACGCCATGCTCGACGGTCCCGTGCCAAAGGGCGTAGCCCTCTTGAGGCCCCCCGGTCATCACGCTCGGCCGTCGCGGGCGATGGGCTTCTGCCTCCTCAATAATGTGGCGGTCGCGGCGGCTCACGCGCGAGCGCGCGGCGTCCAACGCGTGGCGATCGTCGACTGGGACGTGCACCACGGCAACGGGACGCAGGAGATCTTCTGGACCGACCCCCACGTGCTCTACGTCTCGACGCACCAGTCCCCCTTCTATCCGGGGACAGGCGCGGTCGACGAGACCGGACGCGGAGACGGCGACGGTTACACGGTGAACCTTCCGCTCGCGGCCGGCGGAGGCGATGCCGTGTACGCGAGCGCCTTCGAACGCGTCGTTCTTCCCGTCGTCGAAAGCTTCGCGCCGGAGCTCGTTCTCGTCAGCGCAGGGTTCGACGCGTCGGCGCGCGACCCACTCGCTCAGATGGAGCTCTCGCCGAACGCCTTCGGCTGGATGGCGCGGGAACTCGCCCGGGTGTCGGCTGCCACCACCGAGGGACGAATGGCCCTCGTTCTCGAGGGCGGCTACGACCTCGTGGCGCTCGAGGCCGGGCTGAGCGCGGCGATCGAGGGAATGCTCTCCGACCGGGCCGATGACATCGAGGGCGCGCCCGACGCCGACGACGGGATCCGCCGTGCGGCCGCTCAGGCCAGACGCATCTGGGCGGGGATCTACTGACCTCTACGACGCGTGCCCCTCGAAGACGCGCACTCGTCGCGGCGAGAGGAACACGTCGTCACCGGTCCGGAGCGCGAGCTCCTGGAATCTTCGCTCGTCGAGCTCCGCGACCAGGGGAGCGGACGCGGCGTCGGCTTCGAACTCGATTCGTATGGAGGCCCCCGCCGAGTGGACCCGCCGTATCTTGGCGGCCAGAGAACCAGTGTCGGTGACCGAACGCGAGAGCTCGATCTCGTGCGGTCGCACGTATCCGACGACGTTCGAGCCGCTCTCGCTGACGACGGGGAACTCGTTCACGTCCCCCAGAAAGCGCATCACCCACGCGCTTGCCGGGTCGTGGAAGACGTCGACCGGCTTGCCCACTTGCTCGAGTCGTCCCGCGTTCATCACGGCGACCCGGTCCGCGACCTCGAAGGCATCTTCTCGATCGTGGGTGACGAGGACGGTGGTCACCCCGGCCTCGGCGTGGAGGCGTCGAAGCCAGACGCGCAGCTCTTGCCGTACGCGCGCGTCGAGGGCGCCGAATGGTTCGTCGAGAAGAAGCACCTTGGGCTCCGCAGCCAGCGCGCGAGCGAGCGCGATCCGCTGCCGCTGACCGCCGGAGAGCTGCGACGGAAGCCGCCCGGCGAAGCCTTCGAGCCGGACATGCGCGAGGAGCTCTCTCACGCGCTCGGTCACGCGGGCCTTGGGCGCGCCACGGACGCGGAGTCCGAATGCGACGTTCTCGAACACCGTCATGTGCTCGAAGAGCGCGTAGTGCTGAAAGACGAGCCCGACGTTCCGCGCGGCGGCCGGAGTGCGCGTGACGTCGACCCCGTCGAAGAGCACGGTTCCCGAGTCGGCAGTTTCGAGCCCGGCGAGCACGCGCAAGAGCGTCGTCTTGCCGCAACCCGACGGCCCGAGGAGAGCAACGAGTTCGCCCCTGCCCACGCGGAGCGATACGCCATCGAGCGCCAAATAGCTGCCGAAGCGCTTTTCGAGTCCGTGAACTTCGAAGCTCATGACCGTGCCTGGACCTTTCCCCTGACTCTTCGCTCGAGCCAGACCTTCGCGACGAGAGTGACTACAGCCAGACCCACGAGCAGCGACGAGACCGCGAACGCCGCCGAGAAACGATAGTCTTCGTAGAGCGCCTCGACGTGCAGAGGCAGCGTGTTGGTCTGCCCGCGGACGTGACCCGATACCACGGACATCGCGCCGAACTCGCCCATCGCACGCGCGTTGCACAAGATGACGCCGTAGAGCAGCCCCCAGCGAATGCTGGGCAAGGTCACGCGCCAGAAGGTCTGCCAGCCGCTCGCTCCGAGCACGACGGCCGCCTCTTCCTTGTCTCGGCCGGTCGATTCCATCACGGTCATCACCTCGCGCGCGACGTACGCGAAGGTGACGAACGCGGTGGCCAGCGCGATCCCGGGCCAAGCGAAGATGACCCGGACGCCATGGTCTCTCAGCCAACCTCCCATCGACGACCGCGGACCGATCGCGAGGACGAAGATGAGCCCGGAGATGACGGGCGAGACGGCGAACGGAATCTCGATGAGCGCCGTGAGCAGCGTCTTGCCTCGAAAGTCGAACTTGCCCATCGCCCATCCCGCAGCCAGCCCGAACACCACGTTCAACGGCACGACGATGGCCGCGGTGCATACGGTGAGACGAAGGGCCGCGAGTGCGTCGGGCTCGATCATCGCGCGAAAATATGCGGGAACTCCGTCTCTCAGCGCTTCGACGAGAACCGCCGCGATCGGGAGGACGACGACGACTCCGAGGAACCCGACCCCCACGACGATGAGCGCCCACTTGACGAGCGACTCGCTGCGGATAGCCGAGCGCGGGGCCACTTCTCCGTCGGATCGGCCTTCGAGCACGCCGGTCATCTCGGGGGAAATCTCAGGCGAGTGCACGGAGCCTCTCGCTGGACGTACGCGACGCGTGGATGACGACGAGCAAGGCCAGCGAGAGGGCGAGCATCACGACGCCGATGCTGGCGGCGCCCGCGTAATCGTACTGATCGAGCTTGGTCATGATGAGGAGCGAGCTGATCTCGGTCTTCATCGGCATGTTCCCGGCGATGAACACCACCGAGCCGTACTCGCCGAGCGCCCGGGCGAGCGCGGCCGCAAACCCCGCCCGGAGGGCCGGCGTCAGAGCCGGCAGGATAACGCGCGCGAACGTCTGGGCCCGCGAAGCCGCGCGCGTGATGGCCGCATCTTCGACCGCGGGGTCGAGCTCTTCGATGACGGGTTGCACCGTCCGCACGAGAAACGGGAGACCCACGAACGTCAGCGCGATGACGACCCCGGGCCATGCGAACGCGAGGTGGATTCCGAAAGGTGCGAGTCGCGAGCCGACCCACCCGTTGTCGCTGTAGACCGTGACGAGAGCCACCCCGGCCACGGCCGTGGGGAGCGCGAGCGGGAGATCGACGAGCGCATCGACGACCCGCTTCCCGGGGAAGCGATAGCGCGCCAGCACCCAGGCCAAGACGAAGCCGAAGACCACGTTGATCAGCGCCGCCGCGAGGGACGTGAGCAGCGTGAACTCGAGCGAAGCGAGCGCGCGAGGAGCCGTGACCGCGTGCCAGAAAGCGGCCCACCCGCCGCTCGCCGACCTCGCGACGAGGAGCGCGAGCGGGAAGAGCACCAGGAGTCCGAGGTAGAACAGCGTGAACCCCAGCGTGAGACGGAAACCCGGGATCGGTGAGCGCCGCTTGCCGAGCATCAGTTGCCCGGCTTGTAAATCTGGTCGAACGTCGCGCCGTCGGCGAAGTGTGTCGCCTGGGCCTTGTCCCAGCCGCCGAACTCGTCGTCGATGGTGAAGAGCGCGATCTTCGCGAAGGGAGGGTCGCTCGGGGGCGGATCGACGGTCCGGTAGAACGCCTTGGCCGCGATCGTCTGGGCCTCGGGTGAGAACAGGAACTGGACGTACGCGTCGGCGACCGCGCGGGTCCGCCGCTTATCGGCGACCTTGTCGACGACGGAGACGGGCGTGGCAGCCACGATGCTGGTCGAGGGGATGACGACGTCGAACTTCTCGCCTCCCGCTCGGCTCTTCGCGAGGAGCGCCTCGTTCTCCCAGGCGATGAGCACGTCGCCCAGCCCCCGCTCGACGAACGTCGTCGTGGCGCCGCGCGCGCCGGAGTCGAGCACCGGCACGTTCTTGTACAGCTTCGACACGAAATCGCGCGCATCTGCGTCGTCGCTGCCGGGTCTGCGCTTCGCGTATCCCCAGGCCGCGAGGTAGTTCCAGCGCGCTCCGCCCGACGTCTTCGGGTTCGGCGTGATGACGGCGACGCCGGGCCTCACGAGGTCGTCCCAGTCGCGAATCGTCTTCGGATTGCCGTGACGCACGAGAAAGACGATGGTCGACGTGAACGGGGTCGAGCGGTTGGGCAACCTCGAGGCCCAGTCGGCCGCGATGAGCCCCGAACGAGCCACGGCATCGACGTCGTACGCGAGGCCCAGCGTGACGACGTCGGCTTCGAGCCCGTCGATCACGGCGCGCGCCTGCTTGCCCGAGCCGCCATGCGACTGGCGAACCGTCACCTTCACGCCGGTTTTCTCCGCATAACTCTTCGTGAAGGACGCGTCGATCGCCTCGTAGAGCTCGCGCGTCGGGTCGTACGATACGTTGAGGATCTCGACGTCTTGGACGGCCACGGTCGCTGCCACTCCACCGTCCGCGGGAGAAGCCGCCGTCTCGTCCTTCTTGCCGCACGAGAGAACGAAGACCGCCGCCGCCAAGAGCCCTGGTACTGCTGGAGATCGCACTCCGGGCGTTTTGTCCCGCCTGCATGCGTTCGTCAAGATGGAACGTGGTCTTTCATACTAAACATGACGATCGGCGGGCCCAACCCACGAAGCGACGCCGTCGTTTGCCGTAAACTCTCTTGATCGGCCGTGCGCGTCCACTATAGTGGATGACGGTCCACCTGCCGGACGTCGCACCGATGCACGACAAGCTCGACGCCGCCCCGCGCTCCACCGGTCCTGCGACGCTCACGATGAGCCATGCGTCGCCGAGCGTTCCGCTCGACCTTGCGCGCGTGGTGGGCGAGAACCTCCGGCGCCTTCGCACCAAGAGGGGCCTATCGCTCCAGCGACTCTCGCGCGCGTCGGGCGTCAGCCGCGCCATGCTGAGTCAAGTCGAACTCGGGCGAAGCTCGCCCACGGTCAACATCATCTGGAAGATTTCCCAGGCGCTCGCAGTGTCGGTGACCGCGCTCCTCACCGACGCGCGCGAATCGCAGCCGACGGTGCTTCGCGCGGGCGCCGCGAGGCTCCTCACGTCGCACGACGGCTCCTTCTCGTCGCGCGCGCTGTGCCCCTTCGACGCGGATGCCGCCGCGGACTTCTACGAGCTGCGCCTCGCCCCGGCGTCGACCGAGAGCGCCGATCCTTATCCCCCGGGAACCAAGGAAAACCTCGTCGTCGCCGAGGGGACGTTACGCATCGTCATCTCCGGACGTCCGCACCGCCTCGAGGCCGGCGACGCGATCTTCTTCGATGCAGACTTGGCCCACAGCTACTGCAACGACGGCGCCGACACCGTTCGACTCTACCGGGTCGTGACGTACGACCGAGCCCCCGTGCAGGCCGCGTCCCACCGTTAGCGCGCTCAGCTCGCGCGACGCCCTCAGAACTTCGAGAGCTGGAGGGCGTCGTCCAAGACGTAGTCGTTGGCGACCGCCTGCACGTGGCAACCGTTGCAGTCGCCGCCGGGCGTGTTCGTGTACGACTCGCCGCTCGGAGGCGCGGTGCCGCGCCACAAGCGCTCGATGTTGCAGTTGCCGAGGTCCTGCACCGACCACCACTCCCAGCCGTCCGCTCCGCCGGTGTTGAATCCCGTGCCTCGGGCCTGCCGCTTGATCATGGCGAAGGCGATGCGCTTGGAGGCGTCCGTCTGGTTCGACTCCTTGAGGACAATGGTTCTGACGGGGAACTCGTGGGCCCCGTTCGGCGGACTCTTGTTCCAGTAGACGGTCAGAGGCCCCGCGTCCGCGTGAACACCGTCGGACGCGTCTCCAAGGGCGGCTGCGGGAGCCGACTGCCACTTGCAGAACCCAGCGAAGTCGCCGGTCTGCGCAACGAACGGCCCCGCGCCGGTTCCACCGTCCGCGGTCGTTGCCTCCGAATCGCCTCCCGATGAGCACGCACTGAGCAACAAGCATCCTAGGAGGAGCAGGAGGAAATGGTGGGCGCGCGAAGCCATGCCGAAGACTACTGATAATGAAAGTGGGTTGCAATAGCGCTTGACGTCGAAGATGAAATTCATCATCAAGGGGCATGGGCGTCGTCATTGCGCGTGCGAGGACAGGCTTCGTGCTTGTGGGGGCTGCGCTCCTCATGTCTTGCAGCTCGAATTCGAGTGCGCCGGCGCCCCAGGCCACGATGTCGGGAGCGACTTCGAGCGCGACGACAGCCTCGCTTCAGTCGCTCGCGCTCGCGATCACCGCCGTCGACACCCGGTTCGTCACCCGAGACCACTTCATGGCCGCACTCGAGATGCAGCTCTCGGGCGAGCCCTTCGCCGAAGCCATGGGACGGGACCTGTCCGGATACAGCCGCGACTTCTCCTGCCAGGCGACCGTCTGCGATCCGAGCATCTACCACGACCCCGCGCTCAACGGCGGCGTCGCGGGCGGACCCGTGTTCCGGGACGATCTTCCGGGGTTCGCGAGCGCAGTCGAATCGTACGAGTACTCGAAGCAGCCGATGAACAACATCGCCTTCGAGTCGGGCGCCGGGACGTCGCTCGCCTTCGGACCGGTGCTGAACGCAACGGGCGCGACGGGCACGGCCGCCCTTCAGTCTTTGCGCGACTGGGTCCAGCACCTCGCCATCGGAAGCAACGCCGTCGGCCGGTTCGTATCGACCACGGTCACTCGGACCAACCCCCTCGGATGGCCGGGGTTCTGGCCCACGCTGCAACCCTTCGCGTCCTGGGATCCGTCGATCCAGGCGAGCAACGCGTCGACCGGTTGCTCGATCAGCTCGGACGACGATCCAGGCGCGAGCGGGTCACTCGCCTGCAACGATTACGAGTGCGACTACACGACCCTGCACCTTCCGAACCGATCGGCGCAGGTCACTTCCGTCATCGATCCCGGCTCGTCGGGCTGGGCCGGATGGAAGGAAGCGCTCTGGACGCTCAATTACCTGCAAGTGATGCACGATTCGAACGAGGCCGCGGTGAACACCGTCCCGCCCGATCAGCTCGCGCTTGTCGGCACCGCGGGGAACACGGTCCTCGGTGACGGCGGTCCCGGAAACCCGACGGCTCCCGGCGTGTTCCTCGGCTCGAGCGACATCGAGGGTTTCCAGGCCGGGAACTTCCTCCAGATCCTCGACAATCAGTCGCAGCAGTGGCTGACGCAGCTGACGACCACCGACGGCGCGACGCTCGGCGGCTTCGGCAGCTTGAGCGAGGCCCTCGCCTACAGCCCATCGAGCTCTCTCCGCTGGCTTCCAGGCTCGATCGGCGTGACGGAGGCCGCGGACGATGCGAGCGGATTCCCGCGACCGACCGGCTACTCCATCGCGTCTCCCGACAGCCACTTGCTTGACCTCGCGGGTCTGCTCGGCGCGTACTCGAGCATCTTCGCGCTCACCGATCAGTCGAACACGCAGGTCGGCGGCAGTCAGCCCGCGCTCGCGTACTTCGACGGCGACCCGTTCCCCGTTCAGAACCAGACGCCGACGGGCCAACCCACGCTCCACGACCGCGCGCTCGCGATGGCGCGCGTCCTCGTCGTCAACATCGACCGCCTGCACATCGATCCCGCGAGCGGCATCTTCGTCGACGACGTAACCCTCGCCGGAGGTCATGCCGTCCGGGGGACGACCCTCTCGACCGACGTCGCCGCGTACGCGCTGCTCGCTCTTCGCACCGTGCGCCGGGCGGTCGACGGCATCCTCACGCTCTATACGAACACGAAGCCCGACGCCCAGGGTGTACCCTGTCCGCTCGATACCTTCCCGCCGCTCGACGGCGTGACGTACGCCGTGCGCCTCGATCAGCTCGTCGCGTCGCTCTCGAGCGTCTTCTACGATCACCTCACCACGGCTGACGGCCACGCGTTCGGCGGGTGGAGCCTCGCAAAGAGCGCGCCCACCGACGACGGA
>OCTA010006132.1_pt1 | contig 10309 bp, 10 predicted proteins | sample 1538991 | NCBI WGS metagenome assembly OCTA01 (sample SAMEA3539302, study PRJEB22396) | soil metagenome | biome: tundra; feature: field; material: soil | place: USA | collected 2010-05 | depth 0.15 m | reverse complement strand
CTGTTGCGGGTCACGACACCAGCCAACCACTCGTTCAAATAATCCTCGACCGACGGTGCAATCATCGTGTCGCCGGTGACCTTTTCCGACACGTCGTTAAGAACTTTCCGGAGCTGGGTCGTGGTCAATACTCCCTATTTGGCCTGCCGCTCGACGCGCTCCAATTCAATGGCAATCTCGGTCGCCCGATTGCGGTCAGTCGTCTTGGTGGAACGCTTGAGTTGCCGTCCATCGCGGTCGGTGTAGCAGGCCGTCCAGAACCTCGACTTCGCACGTTTTACAATGCTCGCCATATAGGTGAGAATAAAAGTGAGAATAAAAAGTTCAAAATATGGCGTTCAACAAAGTTGTAAAGTATTGCGGATCAATGCATTAGAAACGGTGAAGCGAGATGAGGGCTCGATTCCCTTCACCCGCTCCATTGATTCTATTGGGTTTCCTGAGGGTGTGCAGTAACAGTGCAGTAACCCGGAGCTCGCCGTAAACCGTCAAGAATCCCTGCCCTCCACTGTTTCCTAAAGGGAATTGAACCCAGGTAGTCCTAGCCGAACTCGGCAACGATGCGAGCCGCCTGCGGCGGCAACTCCCTCGCCGATCTGGCGCCGATTGGACTACGAGCCTCACTGGGGTCTCGTGGCGGCCGGCTGTCGAGATCGTTCAGCCCCATTTGAATCACTCGCCACCGCTCAAAGTCCTGCCAAAACACCACCTCACGGAAGACCGGAAAGCTTGGCACCCGAAACCACTCCCGCGCAGTGGAGTAAGAAACGCCGGCCAGAACGGCGAATTCCTTCGCGTTCAGCGCCTGGGCAAGCCGGCGTTTCTCCACCACCTGGTCGAGCCTCACTCTGCTCAACTGTTTATCGCGCAGCATAATCGCCCATGCCAATCGACATCAGTAGGACATTGCTCACCCTGCCACTGCGACTGCGTGGCCAGCGGTGCGCTGCTGCTGCGCCTGCTGCACGCGCTGGGCAATCTCCTGCGCCGTCATCTTAGCCGCCGGGTTGTCAGTGAGCTGCTCCACCAGTCCGGACACCGTCGTAAATACGCCGGCCTCTTTCTGGTGGTCCATCAGCCAATTTACGAACTGCGCATCAGCGGCCTGGCCTTGCGGCATGGTAGTGAGGACCGCCCGGACAGTCTCCACGCCCTGGATCAGCGCCTCATTCACTTTGCGGTTCCGCACCTGTCGATAGCCGTGATACAACCCGCCGAGGGCCAGCGCCAGAATGCTGCCAATGCCAGGCATGAACGTGTTGACGACGGAGCCCGTCGCCTCGATCGCAGCCAGCGCTTCCGGTTTGGCGACCAGGTTTGTCACCGGCACCTGCACGATGTTCGTGTAGAACACCGGCACGAAGTTGGTCAGCACGGTGGCAACCATCTTAGCTGCCACCGGTTCCCGCGTCGCATAGCCAGACACAGCGCCCGTGACGCTATTCGTCACATAGACGACGCTTGTCCGTTCCACCACCTGGGGCACGGTGTTCGTGACGACCACTGTGTTCGTCACCACCTGCACCATCGGCGCATTGCTCCACGTCACTTCCTGCTTATACGCCCGGTCCAACGTCGAGCACCCGCTCAGGCTGCTGACCGCCAACATTGCCGCAACAATCATTACGGCCGCGCCACACCACACACCGCACTTTGCATTTTTCATTTTCTGTTTCTCCGTCGAGATCACGCGAGTTCATCCCGGCATTGCTCAAGCACCTTTGTGTTGTTGTCCAGGCAGATGACCAGCTTGGCGTTCGTCGCGCTCTGCTCTGCCACTACACCACGTAAACTCTCCTGGTAGCACTCCCGCGACTCCTTGTGGTCTTCGAGCAACCGCTCGTGCTGCTTCACGAAGTAGCGCACCACCCAGACACCGAAGATCCCGATCACCACCAGGCTCGCAATGAACAGCCAGCGGTCGTTCATCGCCGCCGCGTGGTCCACGCCTCGCAAAAACTCGCTCGTGCTCATGTTCGTCATGTCCTTTCCTCTCTCACGCGCGCACTAGGCGCACGGCGCCACTGCCGCCGTCCACTAGGGCGCCAAACTTGGAGAGCATCGCCTGCGCGACACGCGAGATGATTGGCCGCGTGTCGCTCTTGCTGTACTTCGTGGTCGATGAAGTGCTGTCGCTACTGGTTCCGGTCGCAGCGTGCGTCGCGTGAGCCGTCGCCACCGAGTCTAGCCCCTCATCTGCCGACGCGGCCGTCCAGTCCGCAATCAACAGCTCTCGCGCCATCTCGCACATAGCCTGCGCAACCGCCGCCGGCACCAGGTCCGGCTCAACGAAATTGTCACCCACCCAGCCGAGCACGGAGACGGTGAGCAGGCTGGCGTCAGGATCGGGACACTTCTCACGCGGCCACTGCAACGCCTGCTCGCTGTGCGCGCGGAAGCCGTTGAACTGAAACTGCGAATCAATCAGACGCGTCGCCATCACCAGCGCCGCTTCCTTCTTGGCCTGCGTGGCCGCCGTCCATGCAGTGGCGTAGAGGTGACCATCGTGGTAGCCATCGCAATCGGCGGCGCTCGCGTAGGAGTTCGCGTCCGTCCTGCCGGTGCCATCTTCCTTGATCAGTGTGAGGGCCATACAACTTCAGTCCTACGGCGCTACGTATTCAAACTCGTATGACTGTGAGAAAGGCCCGACGATCTCAGTGCCGCACCGGTAGCGCATCCTGTAGGCCACAACGTCACCCTCGAAGTCGCTAAACGCCCTCACCTGCCGAAAGGTTCGCGCGTTGCTGGAAACGGCGCCGAGGTAATTCTCGACCCACCCAGTGGACTGCCGCGCCCAATAAACCTCGATGGTGCCATCAGGAAAGCGCCCCTGCTCGAAGGTGAAACTCAGCACCACGTCGAACCAGTAGAGCGGCTCGCCTGTGCTCTCCTCCAGGTTGTGGGTCACAATGGAAAGCGCCGCCGGCGTTCCATTGCCAGCGTTGCGCCGCCGCTTCTGTGAGCGCATCGCCCACCACGTCCGCACTACGTTGCTGACGCGTCTACTGGGCCGGCTGAGTTGAAGTAACTTCGCCATCTCTTTCCTTTGCTTGCTGCTGTTTCACGTCCTCGCCTTGCGCTGGCTGCTCTGCACCGGCAACCGCACCAGGCGCCACAACAGGCTTGGCGTCCGCTGGCCAGTCAGCCGGCAACAGCGGACGCCGCACCCGTCGAATGATTGGATACAGGCCGTTCATCAGATGCAGTTCGCGCCAAGTGCGATTTGCTTCCAGTTCGTGCCATCCGAGAACGCCACGCACGGCACGCCACCCGTGCCACCTGCGCTCAGGCTGATCATCGCGCTCTTGTTCTTTGCCGGCGTGATACCAGCCGCCGCCAAAGAGGCGACGTTGGTAAAACCCTTCTGGTTCAGGTTCAGCGCCTCGCCATTGCGGATGCGCTCGAAACTTCGGGGAATCTCTTTGCCCATAGCTGTGTGTCCTTTCAGGAAAGGCAAGCGCCGGGGACAACCGCGTCCCCGACACTCGCTTAGTTGTTGTGGGTGATGGCGACCAGCCGCATGTTCTTGTTCTCCCAGACGCGCACCCAATTGGCAGCCGTCTCCAGTTCCGCGATCGTCGGCGAGTCACCAGCCACCGAAGCGCTAGTAAACTTCACGCCGCGAGGATGCAGGATGTAGCGTCGGCGATTGATGCGCACCGAGTCGCTGTCCAGCGGCACGCGCGCCAACTCGACGCCTTCAGTGCCGATGCCACCTTGCAGCGGCGTGCCATCCAATGGCGCGACACCTTTGGCGAACGCGCCCTGGCCAAACAGGTACGTCGTATAAACCGTGCCGTCCGTGGTGCCCGCTCGCGTCGGAAGGCTGTCATCCACGACAACACGCCGGCCTTGGAACGTGGCCAGACTCGGCTTGCCTTCGCTGTCGGGCAGGAAGTCGATCAGATCGAGCTTTTTGAGCGCAGCCTCCGTTGCCGAGTGCATGCCAACGGTGGTCAGCCTGCTGACCGCGTCACCGAGCTTGGCGCAAGCATCCACGAACGTGGCACCATTCAGCCTGGTGGCAGCAGTTGTGCCGGCCACAGTTTCGGAATGAATCGCGAGCAGGTTGCCCGCCATCGAAGCCGCGCCGAACATGCCTTTCAGGCACGAGATGACCAGGCCCTCATCGGTCCGAGCCCAGTATGCGCCGACCAGGTCAACGATGGCCTGCATCGGATCATCGCCCGAGACCACCTTGGCCAGGTGGTTCACGCTCCAGACCTGCGCGTCATTGTGAATCCGCGCAATGTCCGTGTCCGCCGCGATCTTGTTCACCGCCAGCGTGCCCGCATCACTGAGGATTTGCCGAGCCGCCGTGAGGTCCTTCCAGAACGGCATCTTCACTTCACGACCGCCGCCCTGCGCTAGTGCATCAAACTCGGGCGCCATCTCGATGATGCCCGACTCGCCAAAGCGCGACAGCTCAGCCGTCCGCTCGATGGCGTATTTCTCGAAGTCCGTGGGGATGATAATGTCCGCCACTGCTGTCTTAGCCATATTTCACAATCTCCGGTTGTGACCCGCGTTAATCAGGCAGCCGCTTTCAAGCGTGCCGCGAGCTGCGGGTCGGTTTTCTGCAACTTCATTTGCTCCGTGAGGTTCCAGCTTTCCTTGCGGAACGGGTTCTTCACGGACCGGTTGTTTCCACCGACTCCACCGGAGCCGTTGCCGGCAGCACCGCTGCCCGCGTTGGATTCAAAAAGATGAGGAGCGTCAGCAACCTGCTGCTCGACCCACTCATCTAAAGTCATGGGCGTGATGCCATCCTTGCCGATGCGCAAGGTCTGGCCATCCGCCTCGTAGCCGCGCGGCGCACCATCCACCAACTTGAACACAGTGCGAGCGCGAGCGGTGATGTCAGGAATCGCAGTCGGTCGCAGTCCGCGCTTGGTGGCGACGGTGAGCACGCCCTGGTCGATTTGAATCGCAGTGAGGCGGCCATTCAGCGAGTCGCGCTCGGAAGTCACGGCGGTGAACTGTTTGTCCCATTCGGCCCTGGCGGTCCTGAGCCGGTTCTCTACGACCTTGCCCACTTCACCGCCCTTGAGCTGCTGCGCTTCCTCCAGACGCTGCTTCTCCTCGACCAGCTTGCGGACCTGGTCAGGGTCGATGCCATCGAAACGTTTCTTCTGCTCCGCGAGTTGGTTGCTGAGCGTGATGTTGTTGGCGCGGAAGTCATCTAATTTGGATTTGTCCACCGCACCATCCACATCCAGCATCCAGGCGCCATCGCGCTCGACATAGAGCGCTTGCTGGTCAGCCGGGACTTCCTCTTTCGACTTGAACTTGAACTTGAACTTGAGTGCCATAATCAAACCGCTGTTTGTTGTTGTTGCTGCTGCTGCTGCTGTTGCTGTTGCTTCTGTTGCATCACCTGCTGGCCGGCTCGCTCAGCCTGGCCAGCCCGGATCAACGCCTCCTCATCCTGATTCGTGCGCCCATCCGGCAAAATCTCTCCCTTGCGGAATAGCTCGAACATGGTGTCACGGCTGATTGCGCCGGATTGCCAGGCCGAAACCACCGCTTGCAACTCCAGGCTGTCCATGCCCTTCGTGCTGAAATCAGTGTTCAACTGGATCAGCACTTCCCCGCTGGTCACGGAATCCGGCACATCCTCAGTCGAGTTCCACCAGTAAACCCAACGAAGGATCTGCGTGAGCGACTCGCTGACGCTCGTCGCCACGCTGCCCAAAACGGAATACTCACCGCTCTGGCGCAGCTCGATTGCCTGTGCTGACTCGCCAACTTTCTTCTGGTCCTCCAGCAACCGAGAACCAAGCACAGCCATCAGCCGCTCATCACGATCCATGGCCCGCTCGACAGCAACCCATGCGGTGCTGGATCCAATGCGGAGAGTGGAAGTCTTGTCGAAACCACTAACCCAGGCCGTCGGCAACGCCGTGAAATGCAGGCCATGCTTGAAGTCAGCGTCGAGGCGATAATGGTCCAGGTTCACCGCGATCATGTCGCTCAGCGGCAAACGATCGACGCTCGGGCGCGAGTGGCGAGGACCATGAAAGACAAAAGGAATCAGCGGCAGCGGCTTGCCCAAACGCAGCGGAGTCTTCGTCTCAACCAACTGCCATTCGGTCTTGGTTCCCTGTTGCTGCTTCTGGCCAGCCTTCGGCTGCCAGACGTCAACCTGGCAATGGTATTCCCGCTTGCCGCCAGCATCCGCCGCCGTGTCGCCGGCCACCAACCGCAGGACTCGAATCTGGTCCACCGTTTCAGGAACGAATTGATCAGCACCAGGACCAGTTCCCCATCGGCAAACCGTCTCACGCAGGACAATCAGCGTCGGAACATTCCCACCATTCACGCGCTCAACGTTCCAGTTGATGATCTGTTCGGCAGAGTAGAGCGACACGTAAACCCGCTTCTCGACCTCATCCTCCCAATCAACCAACGAACCAGCGCGACCAACGCCCATCACTTCCCAAACGACGTTCTTGGCGTAGGCGGCAAGCGTGGTGCCGAACATGTCGGCATCGTTCACGAAGTCAGCCAGGGCGCGACCAACACCAGCACCCGATTCCGGCACCTTCACAAATGGCGGGCGTCGGAACATCAAACCCACGTAACCATCAGCGGTTCGAGCCGTCGCGTTGAAGAACGAAGCCCGCTTCTGATAAGCGGCGAACTCTTCATCCGTTTGGGAGTCCAGGCGCGGCAGACACTTTTCGGCCGCCGCCTTGACGGCATCTTCGCCCGACAACACATCCCGCGCGCGGGACCAATCCAGCGCGCTAGCGTCATAATCAGGATGCGTTGCATTTACTGCCACGGGCGCAACCCGAGCACCTGTTTTTGGGACAAAACTCCTTTCCCATCAGCACCACTGCCACGCGCTGCCGCGCGCTGCCAACCGCTGCCGCGCGCTGCCACTTTTCCCGAAAGAAATTGTTGACGGTTTCCGGCAACCCCGCGCCCGCTCCTGTCAGGCTCCGCGCCGGAGTGCGCCTCGGCGGCGCAACCGGCGCTGCGCCTGTCAGTCGCTCAGGACACCACGTCCGGTCGCAGCCCGCCCCTGCACCCCCGATGCTGCGCAACGGGGGTTCCGGGCCAGGCCGCTCCCTGCATCCATTTCAATTCGACCAGCACTCCGCTGGCGCGACTTGGAATACGCCCTCACAATTCGCACGTCCGCGGAGCAGCCAGCGCGCCAGGCTCCCCTCAACCCCAGCCTGTCACGCTGGCTGCTTCCGCTCCTTCCACATCGAACGCCACACCGCTTCGCGACCACGAACGCCCGCCGCGAAGCCAACGCCCGCAGAACCACGAACGTCCCCGGACCGCTTCGTTCGGGCGGCGGCCGGCAGGGCACGCGCCAGCCCCGCAAAGACAAGTTAGTGGTGTATTAATGGATGCGGGGCTGGCACGTGCCCTGCTTTTCGTCCGCCGCGTTGCCACTTCGCTCCGGAAAAGACAAAGTCAGTTAAAACGACCCCTTCGGGCCATCGGCAGTCGTGGGTTCTCCTGCGCGTCCAGCGCTGCCCGCGTCCCTACCGCCCTGAAAATGCTCTCTCAATAAAAAGTGTGAGAGAGCATTTTCAGGTCGGTAGGGCCGCTAGCCTCGATTTCCACGCTCACGGAAGAGGCTAACACGGATGGTATCTGAGGGGTAATTAGGCGAAGTCGATCACCAGTTGCTTGTTGCCGAACCAAGGCATGGGGACGGGTTGATTAGCCAGCCCGGAAGCGACCAGGAACGGGTTGTGGGCGCGCTTATCCAAGGTGACGTGGACACGGGTTTTGTCGATGGTAACGGTCGCGGAGACATCGAGGAGATTGCGGAAGAGTTTCTTGGCTTGAGCCCGCTCATATTCGCGCCCGACCTTGGCGGCCAGGAGCCGATAGAGAGAACTGGCCATGAGGGTAATCTGGAGGTCGAAATCAACTTTGAGCCCGACCATGGAGGAGAGGGCGTCGAGGTGGAAGAACTGGATGGCCTCGGAGATTCCGTTTTCGATGAGCATGCGATGGGCATAGCGTGTGACTAAATCCGGACAAGTGCGCTGGCTCTGGTTGGTGAGCAGGACGGTGGGTTCTTCGTGACCGAGTTCGGTGATGGTGATCTGGCGGAGGGTGCCGGAGTAACCCGGCAACGAGATGAGTTGGTCCAGGACCTTTGGAGTCCTGAAGGTGCGGGTCAGTGAAGGCAGGGTGATGCGACGCCAAGCCGAGGCGGGACGGCTCCAGATCTGACCCAGCATTTTCTTGGAACGACGCCGAAGCGTCATGAAACCAATGCCCAGCTGGTTGAGTTGATGAAGATGGGTGTAAGTGGTCAGTTGCGAGTCGAAGACCAATTCGGCCGGAGGCTTGCCTGTGCGGGCCTGCCAGAACTCGACGAAGCGGAGGATCTCGTCGGGCTGCTCGGCCTTGGACAGACCGGCGTTGCCGTAACAGAGGACTCGCTCGGTGGCATCGCGGGCCAGGAAGACGAGGATGCCCTGCTGTCGGCGGCTGCGGCTGGAAAGGTAGTGTTTTTCGAGGGGTTCCGCCTGGGTGTTGGCGGGGACGGTGTGGAAATCCAGGTCAAAGGAATCGCCTCGGGGCAAGCCGCCGGCGTGCACTTGGGTGGACCAAGCCGCCATCAGGCGCAGGTCGGCTTGGTGATCGATCTTGGAACTGTAGGCGGCCAGGTAGGAGCGCTTGGGAATAACGTTCAAGCCGGCAAAGACGGCCAGCCCTGGATCAAACACCAGGTCCATGACGTGGCTCTTACGTTCCTTGCCGATGAGCTTGAGTGCCAGGAGACTGCGCAGAGCCTGTTCGGCTGGGATCAGTTTGGACCCCGGGAGTTTGGCCTCCCGGGTGACGGCGGCGAGGTCAATGGGGTGGAGCAAGGGCACAAAGAAGAAGAGCCCCCCGAAGCGGGTGCGGAAGGATCGCGAGGACAGATCCAGAGTTCGGACGTCGGCCACGTCGGTCGCTTCGGGCTTGAGGGTGGCGGGACGTTCGTCATCCCGCCGCCGGGGCAGGCGGGCGAATCCTTCTTCACGCAGCAGCAGCGCCAGAGCGTTGATGCTAATGACCCGGTCGGCGGCGGCCAACTCACGCTGGATATCATAGACGGAAAGATTGCGTTTGCGCAGCGCCACGGCGAGGTCGCGGACCTGATCGCGGACGGGGGCGTGTTGCGGGCCGTGCTTGGGATGTTGGAAAAAGGCAGCACGCTTGGAGGGCGCGTGACGGAACTGGTGACAGAGCACCCGGAAGGCTCCTGGGGAGTAAGCGAAGTCGCGGGCCACCTCGACAGAGGATCGCGCCTCAACGAAGTAGGCGCGGAGGGCCTCGTAATGGCGGTGGAGCGGGTTTTCGGGAGCGAGGAAGAAGTGAGACTCGGGAGCTGACGTTAGTGCATTACGAGTATCTATAGACATGTATGTACACTGCTACATTCGCATTCAAATGTCAACCCATTGTGTGGTCTTCGACGCGAGGACACCATCTATTGTGCTGTCTGCAAGTGATGCAACACGTAATATATCGCACCCATCAGTCGCTTAGGAGAGAGCCAAGCCTCATGGCTGTATACAGGTCAAACCACCGCTTCAGTATCCGATATGACTAACGCCCTGTGGGTGGCGACACGGTAATAGCGGGCGAACATCCCCTTCAAACAGCTCCCCAGTTAGCTCGACTTCCTCTGGTGGAAATCGAGGCTAGGCGTTGGCAGTCCCTGGTCGGCGTTCGTTGGCAGCGGTGGCAGTGCCGGGTTGCAGCGTTTTACTTCCAGCGTGTGTCGTTGCCCGTGCAGTTCTGGCGCGCGTGCGGTTGTCCTCCGGCGTTTCGTCCGCGTCTCCCGTGGTGGCAGCCGTTCGTCTGGCGGTGGCTGCGTCTCTCTGGCTGGTTGCGTTAGGCGCTCAGTTCGCTCGTCGGCTCCGCCAAGCCAAACGTCGCCGACAAGGCCAACAACCAGAACCCCGGCCAGCGCATCACCAGTCCTAGCTCCGGAAACGCTCGCAAGCTCGCTGGCCTCCGCTGCGGCCTGTTCATGCGCTGGCCCCCAACGTCAGCCTCACCTCTGGCCGTCCGTGCTCCGCGCTGGGCCTACGGCTTGGCCCCTTCAACCCACCAAGCCACGGCCAGACGCTGCGCACTCCCGGCCAGAAGTGAGGAAAGCGCGTGCCCCCGCGACCCAAACGAAGCGCGCCAGACTGCCAGCTTTCAGCACGGAGCAAGACGGTGCTGAAAAGCTGGCAGACTGGCGCTTGAGCAAAGTCAGTCTGGCCTCTGGACGGGGGTCAAGTCCTGGCTTAAATTTGTCAGTTTGTCGGGTGTCTTTCTGATGTGGGAT
>OCTA010006131.1_pt1 | contig 10311 bp, 12 predicted proteins | sample 1538991 | NCBI WGS metagenome assembly OCTA01 (sample SAMEA3539302, study PRJEB22396) | soil metagenome | biome: tundra; feature: field; material: soil | place: USA | collected 2010-05 | depth 0.15 m | reverse complement strand
GCAAGACGGTTGTGGTGGTCACCCACGACGACCGTTATTTCCACGTCGCGGACCGCGTGCTGCAAATGGATTACGGCAAGTTAAGCGACGTTCCGCAACGATCATGAATGCCGATCAGTTCCGCAGGATCGACAATCGGCAATATGACAATTGGGCGCTCAGTATCGCGGTAGGCCAGGGCCGCCGCATAATTAGAAGCCAGCCGGAGATCGTGAAGCGACCACGCTTTCGACGCGCTTGTGTCGTGCGCGAGATGGATGAATCGTGCCGGTTGGCAAGGCTGCAGGGTCACGCGAAAACCATCCAGCGGCGCGGATAGCCCATCGCCACTGGCCTTGATATACGCCTCCTTGCGTGTCCAGCAGAGATAAAATCCATGCTCGCGCTGGTTCGCCGCGAGTGACATCAGTTCGGCCGCCTCCTCGGAACAGAAGAACCGGTCCGCAATACTCTGCATATCCGGTAGCGGGCGGATCCGCTCGACATCGACACCCACTGCGCAGCCGGCCGTGAAAGCAAATACGGCCAGGCCACCCGAATGCGACACATTGAAGTCGATACCCGCCGATCCGGCAAGCGCAGGTTTCCCCTTCGACCCGTACTTAAATAGGATGCCGGCCGGCGAGATGTTCAGGTATCGTCCTAGCAGAATTCGCAGGACGCCGCGCGCGACGACAAACGAATTCCGGTCGTGCTCAAATCGGTATTGCGCGGCGCGGCCTTTCTCGTCCGGGCTCAAATGCAACTCAAAGCAGTTGGCGACAGCGCTCGGCGCCTCGGTACGGAGGGGCCATACGTGAACACTTCGCCCCGAGAGGTCGAATGCACAGTCCGCTATGTCTTGCGGTTCCATCAACTGCTTTCCAAGCGAATCTTACAATCCATGTTTTCTGTTCATGTCGGACCATCATATCTTATCCGCATCCGGAGGGATTTGGCCCGCGCCAGCGCCGCTAGCGCGCTGCAAGTCTGGCGGTGGCGGGAGGCTACCAGCATCGCCTCGCGGCACGGATGGCTGGACTGTGGCTGATTTTCCGCATGCCAACCACAACCAAGTCTCGACCGCGAACGGGTAGCCGCGCTCTACGTGGGGTGTGTGGTGCGTAGGGGCATGGCCATTGTGGAAACGCCGCTCGATCTGGACAATCGGTGAATTGTAGTTGGAGCGATCCAGCGGCGGGTAATCCAGAATCGAGCTGTAGGCCGGGAATGGCCGCCGCGGACCGATAGCCCCGGGACCCGGCTGGGGCTGATTGAAGTATCAGTATCCGGCGATAGTCAAGGAACTGCAGACCAAGCTGGAGTCCTGCCCCACGAATCGTCTGTCATCCGGCCTTTTCGCCCCGCGCACGGTCGAAAACCCACTCCAGCTTAAGGGGAAGGGGGGGTCTGGAGACCCGCCGCAGGCGTGGACGCTAGGGGTAGGGAGTTCGGGATCCTGTTGGCGATGGGAGCGACCGCTACTTCTGACACGTGTCTTGAAGAGCGTGCTATACGGCGTGAAGGCGATCGATGCGCCGTCGTTCTGCGTCGCGGCGGTGTTGCTGGCCGGGATCGGCTTGGCGGCGTGTTACGTGTCTACCCGGAAGGCGTGCGCCGTGGATCCGATGATGGTGCTTTCGCAGCGAATGAAGTGGGGCAGGACTCCAGTCCGGGGTGCCCTCTGGCTGGGCCGGGTTCTTCAGAACCCGCTCTTCGGCGACAATAGGTGAATGTCCGACACACCCGCGCCGCGCCGCGAACCGCGCTGGCCCGCCATGATGGCCGTATTCTCCGTGGGTGGACTGTATTGGGCGCTACCGGAGGCGTTGAGTCCCGGACCAGGGTGGCTGGCGCTGGCACTGGCGGCCCCGCTTTCCATCGTGAGCATGGTTTTGTACCGGCGGTCCAAGCACGGGCTCAATCAGATCGTAGGATACGCCGTCTTGTGCGTGATCACCGCCGCCGTGATCAGCGCGCTGGCGCTGCTCATCGTCGCTCTACTGGATCACAAGGAACCGGCGCCCGTTCTGCTGCGCTCCGCCGCCGCGCTGTGGATCTCGAACATTCTGGTCTTCGCCTCGTGGTACTGGCGCTTGGATGCCGGCGGACCCAACCAACGCGATTTGCGCGGCGAGCACACCGAAGGTGCGTTCCTCTTCCCGCAGATGACGCTGGGCGATCGGGACCGGGACTGGATGCCCGGCTTCGTGGACTACCTGTTCCTGGCGTTCAATACCAGCACGGCTTTTTCTCCCACCGATGTTCCGGTTCTGTCGCGATGGGCGAAAGGCATGATGATGGTGCAGTCCACCATATCGCTGACCACGCTGGCGTTGTTGGCGGCGCGGGCGGTCAATATTTTGTGAGTCGCTTTGCGCGCCTGCCCTAATACAACAGGTTGCCACCAAAATCCGGGATTCCGCCGCCCTTCAACATTGCCGTCCACGCGTCCAACTTCCCTTGATCCATCTTCCAAAAACTACGGCACAGAGCGAAGAACTCCAACACAGTATCACGCTCGCCCGCGGTCAGCAGATCCTTTGCAAGGCTCATATTCGGGCCAAAGCTGTTCAACTGTGGCGATCCTGGCGTTTGAGCGGATGCCAGCAGGGAACTCTTCGCTTGGGCAACGTTGTTGTCGCGGCGCAGGGCAACTCGTCCAACGACCATGTTGCCGAAGAAAATGGCATTCCCGTAGTTCCAGTCCTTTTGATGCTCGGGCGCGGCTAACAGCAACTCCCGTGCATAGTCTTCCGCCTTGTTCAACTCTCCCGCATTAAAGGCGGCTTTGGCCAGGTCGGACAATGCGTAAAATCGCTCCATTCCGCTTGGCGGGGCGGCTTGCTCCAACTTCGCCAATTTCTCCTGTGGAGTTGACTCTTGAGCTTTCAGCCGCTTGAATATGCCCAGCATAAGATCCGACGACAGGCGACTCGCGGTTCCGAGATCGCCCTGCTGAAGAGCCGTCTTCACCTGGTCGGCCAGATCTTGCAGGGCTTGGAGTTGATCGGGCGAAGGTTTCGGTGGCGCTTGGGCCGAGATCGGAAACAGGCCTAGCGTTGCTGAAAGGAGCAAGGCCAGCCGCGCGGCGTGCATTATTCCAGCACTCCGAGTATCTCATCCTCTTTCAGAATCAAGTACTCTTCTCCATCGAGTTTTACTTCAGCCCCGGAGTACTTGCCGAACAGGATGCGGTCGCCGGCTTTGACTTCGGGCGGCATGCGCTCGCCGGTCTCCAGCAGTTTGCCGCTGCCCACGGCCTTCACTTCTCCCTGCTGCGGCTTTTCTTTGGCGGTGTCTGGAATGATGATGCCCCCGCGCTTGGTTTCGCCCTCTTCCAGGCGCTTGATCACGACGCGGTCGTGCAAAGGACGTAGTTCCATGTTGTCTCCTATCGTTGAAGATTATAACGAATTCGCAGGGCGGGTCCTGGAGGACCCGCGCAGACCTGGAGGTCTGCCCCACATCAGAACAGGATCTCCGCCAGACACCGCCCCACGCTCCCGCTGGGCGTTTCGATATCCAAATACGTCGCCAGCGTGGGCGCCACGTCGTTGACCGAAATCTGCTTGTCGAAGCGTCCCGCCTTGATCCCGGGCCCCATGAAGATCACTGGCACGTGCGCGTCGTAACTGAACGTCGTGCTGTGTGTGGTGCCCTTGCTTCCATAGAGCCAATACGGCTCCAACAACACGTACATGTCCGGACCGCGCGGCGCGTAGAATCCGTTCATGACTCGCCTGCCCACCTGCGCGTCCACCGTGCCGTTCAGCAGCATCTCCCGCGTGTACACGCGAAACACATGCGCAATGTGCCGCGCCGCCTCCGCCGCTGTGCGCTCCACTTCCCCCGCATCCAGCTTCCTTTGCCGGATGATCTCCTGGTTGAAATAGAACGCGGTATCCGAAGGGCTGAGCATCCACTGCCCCGCCCCGTACTTGTCGGTGAGCGCCGCCTCCACCGCCTTCCGCACCACTCCCTGCGGCATGCGCCCGCCCGGCATTCTGCGCGCCGCGTTCACTTCGGGAACGGGCGCCACGCCGTGATCGGCCGTCATGACGACCAACACATTGCCCATCCCCACCGCGGCATGCAGAAAGCTGAATAGCTTGCCAATGACGCGATCGGTTTGAATGGACATCTCCTTGACTTCGGGCGAGTCCGGTCCCGCGGCGTGCCCCACGTAGTCGTTCGCGGAAAAACTCACCGTCAGTAGGTCGGTCACATTTCTTTGCCCCAGTTTTTCAAGCTGTATGGCGCGCTCCGCGAAGCTTTCTACCAGTTCGTTGCCGAACGGGCTGCCTTCCAGCGCGGCATAAACCGATGTATTCGCGGGCAAGGTGTGGTCGAGCCAGTGTGCGCTACGGAACTTGTCGGCGGGCCGGGACGTGTTATATGCCGTGACCCACCCGGGCAGTTCCGGGAAGTAGAAACTGCTGCTGACGAAATTCCCGCTGCGCGGATCGAACCAATACGCCCCGTCGGCCATGTGACCGGCGGGCAGAATGGCGCTGCGATCCTTGAGTGAGATGCCGATGACCTTGCCGCCGCCGTCCGCCATCTTCAACTCGTCGCCCACGGTGTCGACCAGCAAGCGCCGGGGCGAAGCGCCCGAACCGCTGGCGCCCAGCAGCTTCACGGAATCGTCGCTGACACTCGCGACCACTTTGCCTGTTTCACGGTCGTACCATTCGTTACCCACGATGCCGCTCATGGATGGCGTGGCGCCCGACAGGAAGGTGCTGTGGCCCACCGCGGTCACTGTCGGATAGTGCTCATAGCGGGCATTGGTGAAGACGGCGCCTTCGGTGAGCAGGCGCTTGAAACCCGCGCGGTAGTCGCCGCGAAAGCGGGTCAGATAGTCGTAGCGGAACTGGTCGACCACGATGGCCAGTACCAGTTTGGGAGGCGCCGCGGCGAGGGCATGAGATGCACACAATAGGGCGAGAAGACCGGCCAGCAGGGCCGCGCGAAGTTTCAGCATTCTTCCATGATACGTGCTGGCCTTCTGGTGGGGCAGGCCCGTGGCCTGCGGCGGCCTCCCAGGCCGCCAGTGCGCGCCAGCGCAACTAAGCCACGCTTGGGACAAGCTAAAGCAACTGTCGCTGCTATTATAGATATAGACCATGAACACCTTAAGACAGCCCGCCGCTGCCACCCCGATGAGCCGGGTTGTCCGCGGCGCGTTCCCAGACCGGCAATTCGATGTCGACTTCTGGCAGCAACAGGGTGACGAAGCAATCTTTGAAGCCGCTTGGGAGATGGTTGGACTGGCCGGAGAATTCAAAGGTTCAAACGTGGAACTGAAGCCCGATTTCAAGGATCTGTTGCGGTTATTCAATCACCATCAGGTCCGGTATCTCATCGTCGGCGGGTATGCGGTCATGAAGTATACCGAGCCGTTTTACACAAAGGACATGGACATCTGGGTTGAGCCTGTGGCGGAAAACGCCGCACGAGCTTATCGGGCGCTGGTGGAGTTCGGCGCCCCAATGGCCGACCTGACCGTCCATGATCTGACCCAACCCCACACCGTTTTCCAGTTCGGCATAGCTCCCACCCGCGTGGACGTAATGACAACGATTGATGCCGTGACATTCCCTGAAGCCTGGGAGAATCGGGTTGAGACGCATTTGGGCGGCATTCCGATTTCCATCATTTCCCTTCAGGATTTAATCCGCAACAAAGAGGCTGCCAGCCGGGACACGGACCGGCTCCATTTGGAACGTCTGAAGAAGTATGGAGAATAGTGAGTCACAGTCGCCCGCGGGCTGTAAAGACAGACCGCGCGCGGCTTTTGAGCGATCAAAGCCCAAGTGAATCGATCTAAAGAGGGTGCGGCTGGCGAGGGACGAGCCAATGACAATTACGGCAGGCTTTCGAGTCCGGGACGGCATTTTGCTCTGCGCGGATACGATGTACACTGGCGAGGGGAAGTCCTACGAAACCAAAATCCTCACAACGCAGATTAGGCGTGTTACGGTCGCTTTTCCCTTTTGCGGAGCGCAAGACTACGGTCTGATGGCGATCGAAGATTGTCAGAAGGCGATCTTGAAAAGTGCATCAAAGCGGCAGTCAATGGATGAGCTTCAGGATTTGATACCTATCACATTGAGGCGTCTCTTCAAAGAGCACGCCGAAATGCAGCCAGACGACGCAATAGAACTCCTCATTGGTGCATGGACTACATCTGACGGGCTACGTTTATTGTCAACCCGGAAGGCGGCGGTTTTTGAAAGGAAGCAATACGAATGCAAGGGCAGTGGCTCTGCTCTCGCCAGGTATCTCATACAGGCAACCTATGAACACTATATGAGTCTCCATGATGTTATCATCCATGCAACGCGAACTCGTCCTGGCCAGCCGCGGTCACGCCCGTTTCCAGTAATGCGTCACCGCGATGCGGCTGGCGTCCGGGGTGTAGAGCGACACCTGGTTGTCCTCCGGCGTGCCGATGGTCTCCTCAATGGCTGTCCCTTTGGAAACCAGAGCAATGGTGTTGGCGAGCTTGCCGCCCGCTCGGCTGTCCGCTTCCCAAGTGCCCGCCAGCGCCAGTGCTGGCAGGCGAAACTGCCCGCCCCACCTCACGTGAGGGATCCTTCCAGCAGGCGCGTGAGCGCCTCGAAGCAGCCCAGCCAGCCAGTCCGGGTGCCTTCGCGAATCTCGGCGCTATCGAGGTCCGTGTGGGTAAAGAGCATCTCGGTCGAGGCGCCGCGGTCGAACAGATCCACGGCCCTGGCCGACGTACTTGCCGTCCGGCAGGGGAATCTCCATTACGTAACGCCCGCCGGGCCGAACGTCGAGTTTCACATATTTGGGATGGTGCGTGGGAACGTCCTTGCACATCCATTCTTCCAGTTGTTCGCGTTGGGTCCACGCAGCCCAGACCCTTTCGCGCGGCGCTTGAAACACACGGCGGAGCTGCAAGCGGCATTTCGGGACCCGCGGGTGAGTTTGTCATTTTACATTCTCCGGATTTTGAGTTTTTTCAAGATAAGAGGACAGGGCGTCGAATTGGTTTTCCCAGAATCGCCGGTACTGCGCGATCCATTCCGAAGCGCTCCGCATGGGCTGCGCCGCCAGGCGGCAGCGATGGACGCGCCCGTTCTTGCGCCGGACGATCAGGCGGGCGCCTTCCAGAACCCGCAGGTGCTTGGACACCGCGGGCAGCGACATCCGATACGGCGCGGCCAGTTCGCTGACGGAGGTCTCGCCTTCGGCGAGCCGGGCCAGGATGCCGCGGCGGGTAGCGTCGGAGAGCGCAGCAAACGTGGCGTCCAGGTGGCTCTCCGAATACTTAACCATATGGTTTAGTATAGCGTGGCGTACGCTTTAGCGTGCAGCGGCGAACTTCAGTTCGCCGTGCTTGACATGGTTTCTGCATTTCCGGTATCATCGAAATAGATTTCGACAACAATCGAAATGAAGAAGATCAACGACAGTCCGGAACAGATTGCCCGCTACGCCGACATGTTCGGCGCGCTGGCCAACGACGCCCGCTTGCGCATCTTGCGGCTGCTGCTGTCCGCTCACCCGGACGGCATGATCGCCGGCGATGTCCAAGCGGAACTGGGAATCCCAAACTCGACGCTGTCTCATCACCTGGAAAAGCTCCGCAGCGAAGACCTGGCCCGCGTGCGGCGGGACGGCTCTTTTCTCTGGTACACGGCGAATGCAGACGCTTTGCAGGAGATCCTGACATTCCTGTATGCCGAGTGTTGCACCCGGAACAAGGCGATCGAACCGGGGGCAATCGTCCAACTGTGTAAGTGAGGAAAATATGGAAATCAAAGAAATCGTGAAAGAAAGATACGGCCAGGCTGCCTTGCGTGTCTCGACTGGCGGCAGTTCGTGCTGCGGCGCCGCGGCAGCGATAGATTGCTGCGACCCGATCACGACACAACTTTACGATGCCAACCAGACGGCCGAACTTCCGCCGGACGCGGTGAAAGCTTCGCTAGGCTGCGGCAACCCCACGGCGCTAGCCGAGTTGAAACCCGGAGAAACGGTGCTGGATCTGGGATCCGGCGGCGGGATCGACGTGTTGCTTTCGGCCCGTCGCGTGGGACCGGCCGGCAAAGCCTACGGCCTCGACATGACCGATGAGATGCTGGCCCTCGCACGCGAAAACCAGCGCAAGGCCGGCGTCGGGAACGTCGAGTTCCTGAAGGGCGAGATCGAAAGCATCCCGCTGCCGGACAACTCCGTCGATGTGATCATCTCCAACTGCGTGATCAACCTCTCGGGCGACAAGGACAAGGTGCTGCGGGAGGCTTTCCGCGTGCTCAAGCCGGGCGGACGATTCGCCGTCTCCGACGTGGTGGTCCGCGGAGAAGTGCCGGCGGAGATCCGGCGCAGCATCGAGTTGTGGGTCGGCTGCGTCGCGGGCGCGCTCGAAGAATCCGAGTACCGGACCAAACTGGCAACGGCGGGCTTTGAGGGCATAGGCATCGAGCCGACCCGTATCCATACCGTCGAGGATGCCAGACAGTTCCTGGCCGGGCAGGGTTTGGACGTCGACCGCATCGCGGCGCAAGTGGACGGCAAGTTCATCAGCGCATTCATCCGGGCGGTGAAGCCCTGTGGCGCACGCTTCAGCGTGCCGCTGTCGGCTTCAGCCGGCAGTCCCGCGCCGGACGGCCAAATATCATAATGAACGGCCTCGGACTCTTCGAGCGTTATCTGTCGCTATGGGTGGCGGTCTGCATGGGGGCCGGCGTCGTCATCGGCAAGCTGCTGCCCGGTTTTGTAGCCGGGCTGCGGGGAATCCAATTCACGCCCGGCAGCCAAATCAACGTGCCGATCGCCATCCTCATCTGGCTGATGATCACGCCCATGATGATGAAGGTGGATTTCTCGGCCGTGAGGGATGTGGGACGCCGGCCCGCGGGCCTGTTCGTCACCCTTCTGGTGAATTGGATCGTCAAGCCTTTTTCCATGGCGCTGCTGGCCTGGACCTTCTTCCGTATTCTGTTTGCGGCCTTCATCACTCCGGCCGAAGCGGACCAGTACATCGCGGGCTGCATCATCCTGGCGGCGGCGCCTTGCACGGCGATGGTATTCGTGTGGAGTCATCTCACCAGGGGCGATCCGGCCTATACGCTGGTGCAGGTCTCGGTCAACGACCTCATCATGCTGCTGCTGTTTGTGCCGATCGTGCAATTCCTGGTGCGCGGCGCATCGTCCCTGACTGTGCCTTTCGCCGTTTTGCTGACCTCAGTTGTGGTCTTCATCGTGGTGCCTCTGGTCGCGGGCGCATCCTTGCGCGCCTGGCTGGTGCGAAAGCGCGGACAGGCCTGGTTTGAGGGAGCGCTGCTGCCGAAGTTCGCGCCGGTCACGATGGCGGCCCTGCTGGCCACGCTGGTGCTGATCTTCGCCTTTCAGGCCGACAACATTACCAGCCGCTTTTTCCATGTGCTGCTAATCGCCGTGCCCATTACCTTGCAGGTTTATCTCAATGCCGGCCTCGCCTACGGCCTCATGAAACTGTTCAAGGTCGAGCATTCCGTGGCCGCGCCCGGAGCGTTGATTGGCGCCTCCAATTTCTTCGAACTAGCCGTGGCCACGGCGATTGCGCTCTTTGGGCCGGAATCGGGCGCGGCGCTGGCTACCGTGGTTGGGGTGCTGGTGGAAGTGCCCGTGATGCTCTCGGTCTGCGCGGCGTGCAACCGCACCCGCCATTGGTTTCCCGCTCCCTTGGCAGGCAAGGCATGAGGGCGCGCGTGCTGATTCTATGCACCGGCAATTCCGCCCGCAGCCAGATGGCCGAGGGATTGTTGCGCCATCTGGGTAACGACGCGGGCGATCGCTTCGAAGTGGAAAGCGCCGGCACGCTGCCCAGCCGGGTCCGGCCGGAAGCCATCGCGGTGATGCGCGAGCTGGGGATCGATATTTCAGGCCACCGCTCGAAGTCAGTGGACGAGTTTGCCGGCCAGCGGTTCGACTATGTGCTGACCGTCTGCGACAACGCGCGTGAGAGCTGTCCGATCTATCCGGGGCATGCGAATCGGTTGCATCGCAGCTTCGACGACCCTGCCGCCGTCGAGGGCAGTGAAGAGGAGCGGCTCGCGGCGTTCCGGCGCGTGCGGGATGAGATTCGACACTATTTGCGAGGGTTTCCGGCCACCCGGAAGCCATAATCCGCGTAGCAGAATTCGGGCGGGATGCTGCTCCGCGCGGCGCAGCGCGCGATCTTGATCTGGTGCCGCCAGGCCCCCCCGCGCGAAGCGCGCCGCGTGCCCGTCGCCGGCCCTTGCGGATTGTCGACGGGCGAAACCGCATAGTATCCAGGGTCGTACCAGTCGGCGCACCATTCGTGCACGTTCTCGC
>OCTA010006129.1_pt1 | contig 10314 bp, 9 predicted proteins | sample 1538991 | NCBI WGS metagenome assembly OCTA01 (sample SAMEA3539302, study PRJEB22396) | soil metagenome | biome: tundra; feature: field; material: soil | place: USA | collected 2010-05 | depth 0.15 m | reverse complement strand
CGGTATACGTTGAATATGTGCGAAGCCAATCGCCACGTGTAGAGTAATCCTGAACTGTGATTACATTAGATGAATTGATTTTAAAGAGGCCAAGAATAATACAACCAGCATCTCCACCTGGTTGTGAAGGCGTAGCTGAAGAGGTACTTGCTTTTACACGAAATTGGAAACTCTCTGCTTCGTCAAAGTATACAGTCGCGTCATTACCATCTTCTCTGGGATCTGTGAGTAAACGATTGAAATAGACTTGAAGTAAAATCCAAATAAATTGTCCACCTGCTGGAGTCGTGCTAACGCTTCCTATACCTGTAGGCGTTCCACCTTGTCCAATGGCCGTGTCTCCAGTAACGGCCATTGAAACAGTCTTCGAACTTGGAACAACAATGCGTTGACCAAGACTATCGTAGGCGACACCAGCAGTTATTGTCGCTGCAGTTCCGGAAACTGTTACTTGAAGACCATTCGTGATACCACCAAGTAGTGCATAGAAGTCAGCAACTGCTGGTGTAGATAACGGAATCTGTGATCCATCTGCTTTCTGTTTAAAATCAGCGTCAATTGTAAAATTTCGGTCAGCTTGTTCTGCGTAATTAAACGCATTATTAACGTCATCTTCAGTTACAATTTCCCGAAAATAGAAGTTTTTGCGATTCGCCATTTATATTTTTACCTTAACCTGGTTCAACAAATCTTACAAAATGCGTATGTGCTGGTTTTATAACGTTAGCAATTTCAGTAATGATAGTCTTCTGCGTGTCAGTTAGTATTGTATCACTAAGTATCTCAAAACTATAGATTAAGAATTTCTCCGAAGTACTCAATATGGTATCAAAACCTAGTGAACTGACTCCCAAAATCCAACCCTCTAACAAATTAAACGGTTGGACAGTCACAGTTAAACCCAGAAAAAATTCAACTGCATTCGTGATTCCTCTATCAATACCACCATCTTTAAATGTTTGAACTAGACCATTGATTGTCTTACGTTTTGTTAAATCATCGTCTACGAAAGTGAATGGATTTCCTAAATTAGCAAGCGTAGGATCAAGCGCTTTTGTCGGCATCTGGTCTACGTCTTGTAATTTTTCAAAATTATCTACATCGTAGACTAACAATTGTGTCACTTCGTCTAAGCATCTAACAAAGCGTTGGTTATCTCCAGATGTATCTTGACGTTTATTTATTGCCGGAATGAAATTATCCCACAAAGATAATTGTCTGAGCGCAACTACCGGTAGTGGTTCTGCTGTAAAATCGCACGTAGTCGTCGGATTAACGTTAGGAACAAAAGCAACATCTGAAATATTGTTTGCAATCAACGTATATGATCTACCAGGACTTAATTCTTGGTCCAATGTTAGTTGAACGGTCTGCTGGTCTATTACATTTGCTGCAATAACTGCAGGCGTAAATGTTGGTATTAATAATTCAGGTTCCATTATTGGAACTAATTTGTATGGTCCTGTCCATGATAAAACATCTAAACTAGATTGTTCTGTAGCAATGCTTGTCTCAACAAAAGTAACTTCTTGATTTGAAACCAAACTTGAAATTTGAAAATAGGCATTGTTAACTGCATTCTCTGCGCCCACCACTGCGATATAGTCACGAACATTATCTGTCACAAAATTTGCGTTACCAGCTTCCAAGAAATCTGGCGCTGTAAACGTAATACGCCCGGATAGAGGACGTACACGAATCGCACTTTTAGTAGACGAATCCATAAGTACTGGTTCTGCAAACACAACGTTAAGCGTTGTCAATCCATTTGATGCGACAGAAACAATTTGTGGAATTGTTAGGTCAACAATTGTAAATGAATAAGTAGTATTTAGTGTTTTGGAATCTACTGTGGCTCCTGTGACCGTAACGGTTACAACAGCCTGAGACAGAAATGGTGTGTTGCGAATTAATTGTATTTTGTGTTCATCAAAAATACTTGACCCAGGACTATGCGCAGTTGCGAAGTTTGATCCTGAATACGTTGAATCAAATCCAACTCCTTGATTAAATGCAACAACAGTTCCATCCGCAACAGTGTGAACTGTAACCTGTGTGCTATTAGCAAGACCTGCTCCACCAACATCAATAACCACAATCTCAATAGGAGTTCCAACAGGAACATCCGACTCTGAAGGTTCTGGGACACGACTGATGATAAACGGGCGCGGAATAGCACCAATGCCTAAAGTAGAGACATCATCAATATGAACTATCGGTAATTGTACTCTAGGCATCGTTAACTCATTGCGTAGATATCATTAGGCTGTTGTTGAATAAGTGTTAGCCTTAGGTACACAGTATGTGTGCCAGATAATTTAGAAACGTTCATGCTCAAATCATTACGGTAAAAACTATCCTCGTTATATGATTGTATCACCCTAGATTGCTCTGTAGGTGTGCCGCTAATGTCTACGAGCAAAGACAACTTCCAGCGCAAGCCTAATTGTGTAGCTGTAATTGTTGACCTAGGTCCTTCAGTTACAACAGTTTTGTCTACGTATGCTGTTAATGAATCTGCAAGTCCAACCATTCTAAATGTTGTATTGTTTCCACCATGTGTACAACCGGCAACAGTTACGAACTGTCCTAAATCCTTTTGAGAAACTCCAACGGCTTTAACTATTTTGTTTCCTGGTGACGCCATAGTTTCACCAATTAACTGAAAGTCTTTGCTTATGTTTTGTGTATTTGGCAAAGATTGCGGATTGTCAATGCTAATGTGTGCACGAACAACAGCAACATTTGTTAACGTTAATGATTGTTTAACTTGAATGTAATCATTCAGTCCAATGTCTTCGTAACGAGGAACTGTGCCGTCGTATCCAAAGGTGAATACAAACGAACCGTCGAACGCGGGTCCGTTTAAAGGCTCTAAACGTCCTTGTGTAACACCTTTCTCGAAATCAAACGGACTTGCAGGCATGGAGACCTCTTACTTCTGGCGAAGTACTTCTAGTTGGTCCACATAAGCACGCTTCTGTAAAGCAGCACTGTAGAAAGCGTATCCCGCAAAGCCACCAGACAGTGGTGTAGTTCCTGTATTGACTGCAAGCGCGTCGTCTACGACAGTCGCCATACCTGCGACCGGAAGCCAAACAGGTGCTGTAACTGTATTCACAGTTAAATCATTTTGATACACAAGCAATACAACGTCACCGTTTTGATTAAAGATTGCATCCATCCGTAAATGAACCCAAGTTCCCGGTGAAAACGCATTAGATGAAACCGCCAATGTTGAAAGACTTGTGTCTACAGACAGGCCACCGTTCAACGGTCCTTTCCGCAGAACAATACGGTGTGGATTTGCGTCTTCGAGCCCTAGTAAATAAGCAGTATCTGTTACGTTGGGATTGGAGGTTAATCCAGACTTGCAATTGATATACAGCATTGGAGCGAAACCCGTTTGAGGTTCTGCAGATACTCCGCGAACTAAGGCACCGCGAACAGAGCCCCCAGTAGCAATATTGGCATCTGTCTGCATAGGAGCAAACAATGCATTAGCACCGCTATTACCAGTTGCATTAACATACAATCCAACGGCACCTAGCGAAGTAGAAAGGCTGTTGAAGCCATATACGAAACTACCACCTCCGTTTGGAGGAGCTGTCCCAGCAGTCACACCACGCGCAACTGTACTTGAGTCTAAATTACCCGCGTTTTCTGTCCAATCAAGTTGAGCCATTGTATCTGTACCTTTTATTTATAATCCAGGATCTGGAGGATCCCAGTCCGTGCTTAAGTATGGTTCGTGAACATAGTTTGGTGCTGCAAACTGTATAATACCACTTGCTGTAATATTTGTAACTGCGTTAGAAATCGCAGCAATGCCAGTATCTCCGGAAATGAATGGCATAAGGCGTGAAAAACCAACACCAGATCCTTCTCTAAATGTAGTTATCGTACTATGCAATACAGTTAGAGGATTAAAATAATCTGCCGTGATTGTTATAGGGGATACAGAAACTCCTATTGTTGTAGTTACTGTGGCAACTAATTTCAATCCGAAATTAGGTAATGTATACGCAGCGATAGGAGTATACGTATTTGTACCTGTATTTAAAGTACCCATAACAAGCCATTCAAAACCGCCAGGATCTAATTGCGCGTCTGCAAATGTAAAACTAAATGTATCTGTAGGCCAGCCTTGATGATAATCTTCTGCGCCTCCTGCCGTTTGGCGACCTACAATTGGCCCCTCAAATTTGGCCCGCACAAAGCTATCTAATTCTATTGACGTACCTTCGTCGAAAGCCACACCAGGGTCTCCTTCCAAAGATAACCCAGGGTAACCGTAGGTTCCATCAGGTGTGAACGAAACAATGTAACGAATACCTGTTAGTACTGTATCTGGACTCGTTACAACATAACCAGCAGGTAAATCTTGCGGAATAGTTATTGTAGTTGTTTTGTGCAACTCATCCATGTCTACGTATGTTATAGAAATAGTAAATGGAGTTTTTGTAAGATTTGTTAAGCGGAATTGAAGAACATCTGCATACTGGTTGAACCCGTTAACATCTGAATCTACAATTCTACTTCCAGATGTATAACTTCCAGCAATTAGTGCTGTGGTCGCCACCGTTGTTCCAAACACAACATTCGGAATAGCTAGGATGAATGGTCCTGTCGCGTTAGTAGGCCAGAAGCCTTCGTAGTTTTCGAAAGTGTTGACTGTTGGCACGCCGGAGTGTGGATCAAGGTGATACGAAAAGGTAGCTGTTGCTATTGAAAGTGTATCTAGATTGTTTTCTAGTCCTGGATCGTTTAGCCAGCCACCTTCGAAACTCTCAAAGAACCTGTTTTCGAAGGTGGCTTCCGCGGTATCTACTGCAGGTAACGCAAACAAAAATTGTTCATTGTTGTGCCAACCTTCTTCAAAATCTTCTTGTGCTTCATTTGTGTTGGCACTTTGTGTGATTGTGATAGTGCCATCTATGTTAGATGTAATAGAAAAGCCAAGTGTTGGTTGTTGCGCCGGTATCTGTGTCGTCACAACATCCAAACCTGGCCTTCCAAAAGTTGCATACTCACTTTCGGTGGAAACAATGTCTGTTGTCCAGTTGCTGGCATCTCCTTGGGTGGACCCCGCAACTTCAAATCCAGGATTCTGGATAAGGTGTGTAGACCCATCTGGTATACCATCGCCCGCGAGGCCACCTATAATTAGGTGACAACCCAGACCTCCGGTTACCAGATTGTTAGGCATGTATTACGGAGAGACCTTGTAGATAGGATCCGATGCAGGGTCTCCGGCCGCGTCAAAAGTATTCCGAACAGATAGCGCTGTTGTTGTGTCTTCCTTGTAAATTGTCATTGTATTCGCGCCTGCATCTTGTTTAACATTGCCAGTTAAGAATTGTAGTATAATGCGTGCAGCGGCTGCTAGTGAATGTGCAGGAGCAGCCCCATCTGAATTGACCAAGTAATTACAAACTAAAGTCGGAAGATCTTCTACCGTTCCAGTACCAACATATCCAGCACTGGAAAATACAGACGCTGCTGGCAGCACAGCCCACTGTACCGGCCCTATGACAGAAAATGTATTAATGGGTACTGAGATATGGTAGAGTCCTGATGTTTTTGTTGCTGGCGAAAATTCAGTAAAGTTACCTCCAGATAGTGTAATGTCTGTCTTTGTCCCGTCAGCATTGACAATCGTGCAGATGCCACCACGGATATCCGATGTAAGCACACCCGTTACTGGGTTACCGGACCCATCCAGCAAACGAATTGGAACTTGTACTGCTGCGTTTAATCTAAATAACATCATGAATATCCTTTAAAGAGTTACACCTGTATCTGCATCTACGATTGTAATTTTGCCAATTTGTGGGAACTGTCGTAGGCCAATCACTACGCTTGCGCGCAGCCCATTTAATATCAGACCTGTAGGGCCTTCGTCAACTTTGCGGATACCTGGGACTGCCAGGATTGCACTGAGAACACCGCTCCAAGCAATTTCTCCTACAGCAATGCCTACCGAGTTTGTGAGGTTGGCCCCAAAGTCAACAGCAGGATTTGGTGTTCCGTCTGTCAGTGCGACACAAAAGAAATCATTCATGGCATCGACAATACCCTGCTTGACTGTTGTTGTTACTGCGCCTTTGTCTAGATAAATGCGTACACCAACATCTATGTTAATGAACGGCGCGGCCTGAACACTCAATGCAAATGTAGTAGTTGGTGGCTTCAGCACAAAGTTAGCATTGACATTGTTGATCATTCCTTGTGTTGGCAGCGCGGCAGAGAAATTGCCACTATCCAGCAAAGGCCCAAAGGCAATTAGAAGTAATACACCAGTGTTCTCTGCAATGGCAGGATCTTGGTTGGACGTGAGCATTAGCGCACGAGCAATGCCACTAACTTCTAATGCGTGTGTCTGAAAATCTGCAATAGACACCGTGCGTGTTAACGAACGCAAAGATGCAGGACCTAACGAGCGTGCTTGAGCTACCGTCATACGATTAGTCCCACCAGAACAAGGAACTAAATTAGTAACAGAAACGCCGTTGACAGGAGTGCTTGTTTCGTCTGTTAGCGTGTCTAGCAGTGTTCCGAGCATACCAGTATCAATGTTACCTGCAACACCAGCAGTAACTTTGTAGTCACAACTAATTGTTCCTTGTGGAATTTTACCAAGCGTGCCGTTGCCAAACCGGAGGCGCGCTCGGTCATTCTGGTCAACAACAACTACGAACACACGTTGGTTGTCAGGTGTAGAATCCAAGAAAGAATCCACCTGCGTATACGTGCCATCTGTAGCTGTGACAGTAAGGCTATTGTCTAAGTATGGTGTTTGCGAAATACTGAATTCTTGGTTAGGCGCGTTGGTTGAACTGAATACTTCACCCACAATAGATTGAGTTTGTTCTACAGGTACATCTGCAAATGTCTGCCCAATTGGAACATAAGCTGTATTTGTATTAATGGTTTGGAACAGTAATGGATTTACAGGATCTAGAGATCTAATAACAGAACCAGGATTTATAATTACACGTGTTGTCCTAGTTGCTGGAATTGTAATTCGAACTGTTCCAAAAGCTTGAGAGGCGCCAGAGAGTTTGAAATTAATCAAACGTCCTTGTCGAACTGCCGACAAACGCCGCGTAAGCGTGGGCCAGAACGCTTCACGGGCTTGCGCATCTTGATAGAACGCTAGGTTATCCCCTACGTATGCCATAAGCTCCAGGAGAAGATTTCCGTAGTTGGCCGCATTGAAGTCTGTCCACGCAGGAAAAACCGACCTAGCGAGTCCCTGGAGGCGTAGACGTAGGCTCTGGAAGTCACGGTCGCTAAAATCTAAAGTTGGTTGTGTAAGTAAACTCATTTATAAAATTACCTCGAACGAATCTGGTCCTACAATTACTTGATTGTTAGGCGTGTTCTTGTCGATCACACTCCAGACAATTGTAGCAATCAATAAATTGTCTTGATTTTTAACATTCACTTGTACAGATGAGATACGAGGTTCAAATTGTTTTATACTTGTTTCAATGTCGTCTTCAAGTAACGCAGCAAGTCCATCTGTGTTCGCTTTGTTTTTAAATTTAGCCGTACGTGTTCCAAAGCTTGGACGCCATTGAATTTCACTACGTTGTGTGCCAACAATTTGTATAATGGCTGCACGAACAAGTTTAATGCCTGTTGTACTAATGAAATCACCTGCGCCCAAACGTTGCATTGGTGCAAGTAATCCACTACCGAGAAACTGTTGATTCTGAAGACTCATTAATCGCCTACAAACTCCGTAATTTTAACTGATAAAAGATGAATTTCGTCTGCTGCATGTGTCAATTTGCCCGCTAATAGTAACACACGAGCATCTTCTGCGGGATTTCCTATTAGTCCAGGAGCATCCGCAGCCAAGGTTGTTGCAAGCGTGTCTAGTAGATCAGCCATCTCGCTAATGCCCGGTAAGTCTACAGGCACCACAGATTTGATAATGTCTGCAATTAGTTTGACAACCTTTAGAATCTGTCCTACATCTTGTAAGGATACTTGCGTTCCTTGCTGAACTTCGATCAATCTATTAGCTGAACACGTTGTCGACGCTTGAAGATCAGTATCACCTAGCAACTTTGCGCTTGCTATTGCTTTTCCAATCGCAATACTCTCTGTTACCCAACGATTCATCTTTAGTGCGATCCCGCGAATCAAAGCTTCAACCATGATTAGTAAATCGCGAACCATGCGTACGTAAGGAATTCCTGGAACGAAATCTCCAAGTAAGCCAGCACTCTGAACTAATTTTTCTATATCACTTATAACTGCACCAGGATTTGTAAAAACATTTGGTACATCTTTGAAGGTTGCAATAATTTTTACAACAACGTCAACCAACCGAAGAATTGCTATGATCGGTGATAACGCAGGAGATACTTGTCCAAGCATCAACATTGCTGCTGCAGATGGTGTGGGGATCCCGTCCATCGTTGTTTTGATTGCTTGAAGTGCGCCAATGCCCGGGAACGTTATCTGCAATGCAGTAGCCGGACGTTCAGGCACGCAAACGAATACAGTATTCTCAGCCATGTTTATATGGCCTCATCCGTTGGCATAACTGTTCTACCTTTGATAGTGACTACTGGAGCATCAATGTTAATCGTACCTTGCGCGGTCATATTCACACCACCAGGTGCGTGAATGTTGATTACATGACTCTTACCGCCAGCGCCAGCGTTTATGGTTATTTCAATAACAGAAGTAACATCAGCTAACGTGGGTCCAGTCAGTGACGCTGCCTGTTGATTGTGCAAAGCAACTGAATACACGTCTGCGTCATCGGAGTTGTCAAACTTACCAAAAAATTTACCTGTGCTGTGATACAACGCTATTGCTTGGTCATCTGTTAATAGTGTTCCATCATCAGCAATTGTTGGAATCAATACTTCAAAATCATCTTCGCCAAACGAAATTGTTCTAACAGTACTAATAGAACCATCTGGATTTGTATGTTGCGGTCGATTAGTTAAATCAATGTTGCCACGAATAATTAAACCTTTAAACGTGCCTGCTACCAATGTTGTGCTTGCTAAACCGGCAGGTAGAAAATTAGGTAAAATAGTCTCAAGACGTGCCCGTTTGTTTCCAGCTTGTTCTATGAACGAGAAACGAAAATCGTCACTCTGCCACACAACGTTGTCTGGATTGTTGTTATCTTGCTGTTGTCCACTCGGTGGCGGTCCAGAGAAATAGATTGGGGAGTCAATGTCACCAAGAACGAATCCAACAAGAACTGTGGCGCCGACTTTAGGCACAGCCCACATGCCGTGCTTGCCACCTCCAGAACCTGGCATACCTACGGGTTCCATCCAGGTACTTTCTTTAGTGAACCCAGGAACGTTGGCTTTAACTCGGCCACGTTTGGACGGATCTTGGTTGTTGGTAACTAGACCCCACCAAAGACGAGGTTCTATTTTCTCATCGTCGTCTTCGTCAGCCCATGTGCCGTTAAAACCGTCCATTACTTCTGTGACCTTGTATTGGTTGTGAAAAATTCACCGTTTGTATCATGATTGTTGCGTGTTTTTTTACCACCTTTTGTGGGCAACGGTGCAGCCCCTACTAACGCAAAGCTTTGAACAACAGCCGTTTCTTTCTTTCCTGCCCCTGTAGCAGACTGAAGATTGGTATCCACAACAACGCTATTTCCTGCGTTGGCGTTGCGACTAGTTTCGCGACGACATGTTAGTTCAGTTACATACCCACCTTGGTCAATTGTGTGCCTAACTTCGATAACATACCAGAGACCTTCCAGTAACGCAGTCTCAAAATTCTGCATTAGAATAGTAGACCCTGCAAATGCTTTAATTGTGCCAACCAATTTCAAACGTAATTTCCAAGTCTTCTTGATACGTTCGTTGTAGTACCTAGCAAGTTTGGACGCTATTTTGTCTGACGTAGAAGGACGATAGTCCTCCATTACTGTATGCGTTTTAGAAAGAGCAGACATACTGGAGATAGCTTTGGTCCCAATGACCGCAAAAGAATCTACGGATTCTACTTGTCCTGTCGTGGTGTCTGGTGCCGTAGATGTTTTGGCGTCTTCTTCCGTATGCGCCATTGGTTGTGTGTTGCCCTTTTTCGTAGCTGATTTAGGCAACGTAGCTTGGGTAACCTTCTGATCTGCTGGGTGTAAACCAACAACAGTTATTCCCGCAGGAATTCCAAAAATAAGATCACCGTCTAATTCAAAGCCCATTAAAGTATCGCCATCTTGGTCTACAACCAATGAAGCTTTGTCTTCTGTAGTCCGTGGACCGAAATATACGCCATGTTGTGCATCTTTGCGGTATAGTAATCTATAAGTTT